>Ga0116231_10001128_pt1 | contig 53308 bp, 25 predicted proteins | sample S1TSphgellanicum_2_FD_89695 | JGI IMG/M metagenome (GOLD analysis project Ga0116231, IMG submission 89695) | Host-associated microbial communities from peat moss isolated from Minnesota, USA - S1T2_Fd - Sphagnum magellanicum MG | ecosystem: Host-associated > Plants > Peat moss > Unclassified...
AGTTTAGGATCTTCACCTTCCTGCTCTTTCGAAACTTAGTCGAGACTCGAGGCTGCTCACACAGCAGTGAGCACTACCAATCATCGAACATAAGTGAGGTGAGGGTTGTGCCTGAGTGTGATGGAAACCTCATTAGCTGCAACTACTCAGTCTCTTCATCGCTTGAAATCCCCGGCTGGTGCGCTGCACACACTAGATCTATACAACCAGATTAACTAGGAAGTTCTAGCTGCCTCGGCTACTGAAGCTTCTCACCACCACTCTAACTATACAGCAGAAGTCTATGTGCTCATGATCCTGCAGGTTACAGTGCTGCAAAGTCATTTGGAAGTTTTTCACAGTGAGGGTAGTACCAGGTCTGGGCCATCACAGAAAATTGTCAAATCAGAAACAACTGGAAAACTGAGTTTGAATGCACTTACCTAAATGAAGATGATTTCTCATGTTATTACTTGGAGGACAAGTCGATAGATGATTTGTAAGAACAATTTCAAGAATTCACATGTTTTGACACTTATTTAGTATACATGAAGCCTATGTCCGAATCATTTTTAATATTAAATTTTTTTTCATTTCATTCAAACCAAAAATAAATAAAAATTCTTTCCATAAAAAATGTGAATTTGTTTTATGAAATTTTGAATGTTTCAGACATAGACTCCATGCAATACTAAATAAAAAGATCAAAACTTGAAAACTCTTGAAACAAAGAAAGCACTCCTTATTTTTTAATTTCAGCTTTAAAAATTTTAAGACCTAAGCTAATTAAAGAGAATTCTACAAGTGAAAAGTTGTTGATCCTGAATCAGATTGCTAACTAAATAAGAACAAGGAGACCACCTTGAAGACATTTATAGTGCAACACTCGCACAAAGTACTTAGAAATTTCTGATCGCAAACCCCATGACTTCCCAGCCTAATTCCCAAGGTGAAACCCAACAAACTGCACAGCCCACGCTAATCTGAACACAGTATTGAAGCCTGGATATTTCAACATCTGGAAAAACACTTACAACAGCAACTGGATGACGTAGCAGCTTCTATCTTCAGACCTGCAACTCAACGGCAACTCCATGCTACTGTCGAAACAACATAGTCTCATCACTACCAGCAATTGACCTAGAGTACTCTGCACTCGGTCACTCAGAGACTTGGCATCTCTCTCTCTCTCTCTAGATGCGACTTCAATAAGGTAACACCTGTAGATAATAAATCACAATTACCAAACGCAATATGCACGAGTCGCACTGTCAGCCGCTCTCGATGCGACTTGGCTCGTCACTCTTTGCAACGCTCCAAGGCATGAGACCGACAGGAATGAGGCCGTAAGCGAAGAAGAAGTGCTTGGGGCCGTGAGGCGCGCGAGAGAGAGAGAGAGAAAGGAGATGGCACTGAAGAGGCAGTGAGCGGCCAAGATATGTGGGCGAGGCAGGGATGCGCACATGGTGGGGCAGGGCAGCCGGATGGCTAAACGCCAAGAGTTGCCCATTTTGTGTTTGGCCCATGTTCGTCCCACCCTGCCCAAAATGGTAACGCCAACAGTACCCTAACGAAGCCCAGGCTTGTCCTTCCACCCCTAAATGGAAAGCCTGCAGATATGGTCTGTCCATTCCTTTGGCATTGTTGTGTTGGGGTGTTGTAACTAGGAAACTTCAATTCAATTGGTCAAGAAAAGAAGGGAACCTGATCCCAACCGACTAAACAGATTGGATTTACTTTTTTTCCCAAATTCTTCCACCACACATGTTTGTCATGACTCAATATTTGCAACTGCAAAAAATCATTGGTTCATCTGCTGAACCTTCCACTTTAGGAAAATTCACTATGTTAGTCTTTCTGTGGTTGTTGCAAACGTGGTATATGTATGAGGTAAGAAGTTACATATTGGGTGCGGGCGACGCTTACTTTGGTCCCATCCACAACCATAGGAAGCCACTTATAGCAACTGCATTCCCCTTTGAGAAATCCAGCCCCCTACTACTGATTTTTTTCCTTAGATGGCCAATTGTTAGTTGTCTCCACAGCTGGTAGGTTTCGATTTTCGACACAATTTGTGCGCATCGTGGGAAACCGGAGGTGTTGACAAATGGCGTACTCATGGATGAAGGAAGAGGGGAGACCATTATTTCTGAAACATGGGGATTATGCATTCATCACTTATGAGCCCAGGGCATGTGCAAGAGACTCACTCTATGTTTATTTTTCAGTTCTTATGTGCACAAGTAAATTACATCAATGTTACCCTTTTTGGGTGGAGATGGGGAGATAATTAACCCTCAATGTTAGAGGTGGTAAACATTAGTAGAGTAACGGATAGGTGGGTGGAGGCCCACAAGTTATGAACTATAAACTTTCTGGTTTAGATGGGGGAACTGCCTTCCAGTCATGAATGCTGCCCTGGTAAAGAAAAATAAATTGTTGGCATCTAGAGCCATTTCCCGAACACCAACAGGGAACAAGGAGCACAAAAGAATGTGGCCTAGACTGATGGCTGAATATATACACTAGGTTGCAAGTTTGTTTTCTTTTTTCTTTTTTGGGGTTTTGTTTCATACCAAGTACATAGCCCTAGAATTTGTGTTATTAGGTCACTTTTTCCTGAAATCTGCCATATGCATTTCAGAAGTAAGGGCCAGCTTAACCTATTTTTTCTAAACTTGTGGTGTATATTTTATAGCCTGATTGTAGGGTGATCATTTGCTATGTTGAGGGGTGTACTTACACCGTTACTCTCATTTGAGTGGGTAACATTTTATCACACATTACAAAAAAATACAAACTACACCACTCACTTGACAAACAAGAGCCACCCCCCTGATATCTCATATGACGATCCATATCTCATATGATCTTAGCATGGTTATCTGGTACGAATCTTGGAACACAAGCAACTACTAAAATATATGATCAAAGTTGCACATCAACACTTTAGGCCCCGCAAATAAACAGTTGTGAGGACAAAACAAGTTCTATTACCATGACCGAATTTCAGTACCAACATCAAATTGTCTACTCCTTCACACAATTTGCTGGCAGGTTTCACCCCGTTATGCCAGCAAGTTGATAATAACATAAGCATGGGGCCTGACAACTTTCTACTTTCTACCCACAAATTAGTTAGAGTACATTTAGTGCGCCAACCACAACACTGGCACCACACCTTCAGAGTTCAAAAGGTCACACATCAATGTTGCTGTGTGTTTCTGTTGCCCTAAGCACTATGCTGGAGTGGTAATAGGGTGAATGAACAGAAACCGTTCATGAAATGTATACAAACTAATGAAAGTTGTACAGGGTATGGATGTATTAGCCACAACCTTGCCGCCTTATTTTCAATTAGTTCTTTGGCCAAGACTCCCCCAGACCTGTGCATGTATATCACGCAAGCATTTCCCATTCTTTTGCATTATGACATTCATTTGTGTAAAGCTTGTCTACTTGTCTACTCTTTACAATGACAATGTCCAAAACAATAATTTTAAACCACCCCTGAACATCTTTTTCCTTAGCATTTCCCATTCTTTTGCATTATGACATTAATTTGTGTAAAGCTTGTCTACTTGTCTACTCTTTACAATGACAAGGTCATCATGGTTGGCCAATCAGAAGCAGTCAGCGCTTCTAGTGGGAGTTGTTGACACCATTGCATAATGTGGAAATTTTCAATTTTGTATCCATTTGCACACTATTTCAAGGATGTATTTCATCCAAAGTGCAGCATACAGACCACTTTACTGCTGCCAGTGAACCTAGTCTTAGGCCTGTTTAGCTTTCAGAGTAAAACCAAAGCTGCCCTTCCAATGAAACAAGTTGGTACTATGCTTGACAACCATCTACAAAGAGTAACCAAATTTGAGCTTTCCAATATGACACAATTACTGGCTGTGCTCAGAATTAGTTCTCCACTTTGAAAGGCAACACCCCTAGGTCAATGCACCAATGATTGTTGTATGTGGGATGATCCAAAGGCCAATGGAATTGTTGGAATGAAAAAGCAACCTACCACAGCTAGATCAGCAGAATGCAATGTTCAATCACTTATTAACCAGTGTATTAATATAATGCCACATCAAATGAAGGGATTGAGAATTGGAAATAAAACATTTGCCTTCTCATTCCAAACATGTGAAAAATCACTTATTAACCAATGTATTGATATAATGTCACATCAAATGAAGGGAATTGAGAGTGGAAATAAAACGTTTGTCTTCTTATTCCAAACATATGAAAAAGTATTAAGAATGAAGCAATAAAGTGTGCTTAATGTCATATATATGATTTTTATCATATTGGTTCTTTTTTTTTTTGGTCCTTGCTTTGCATTAAATTATATATATAGTTTTAATTTTGAATCAATTATTTCTCAAATTTTCTTGTATTGTATGTTTGCGATTACAAATTAGCAAGGCATTAAATATTGATGAAATTTCTCAGTTTGCTATGAGCCGGTTGAGAAGGAAATATCATTTCAATGGGTGTAGTCACAAAAACAAGAGCCACAATAGGTGTAATGCTTGTTTATTTTTTCACATTTAAAAATGGCGATTTAATTTGTTGTTGAAAGTATAAGATTTTTTCATATTGTAAGATTCTTAATAACATTGAAACATGTGAATTCTCGAATATGAATAACTCCGTTAGGTATTCTACGTCTTCCAATTTGAAAAATATTCAATGAATAAAAAGTTCTCAAAATCACTCATTAAGCACTATAATGGTTGTTTTTAAACATAAAAATGACTTGCAAATGGGGTTCAAAATTTTGAAAATGAAATATTTCTTGAAATTTTTTGCATAAAAATTAACATAATAATATAAAGAAAATTTTCAACATTTGAAAAAAAATTATTCAAAACTTTTGTGAAAATATTTTTTAAAATATTCTTTCAAAAGTAATCCTTTAAGCAAACAAATGTGGTTCGTGTTATCTTATTTGCACCCCAATGTGAATGTGTGGAAAAGGGATTCACCTTTTGCAAAATGCATAGTATGTGAATCTTTGAAAAACCTAATATCCAAAGTTGAAAAAAACAGTGTTAATGCTAAGGATCAATCAATTCATTTGATCAATTGTCAATTAACCTAACTGGAATTATTGTTCACTAGCATAGGGATGAAATGTTAGCTCAATAAGGTGCAAATGGGATAACACAAGCCACACCCACCTAGTTTTTGACTACTTTTGTGACTATTTTTTGGGAAATTCTTAGAATATTTTTGAAATATTCTTGAAAAATCTTTCAAATTTTTAAAATTTCTTCATACTATTTTATTAAGGTTTATGTTAAAATTTTGGCCAAAAATTTTCATTTTCAAAAAAATTCAAATCCATTTACAAGTCTTTTTATTACTTAAAAACAAATGTTACAATGTTTAATAAGTGTTTTTGTTAATTTTTTATTCATTGGATTAATTTCAAATTAATTCACATGTTCCCATGATATATTAAAAATACAACTATATGAACAAATCTTACAATTTCAACATCAAATTAAATTACGACTTTAAAAAAATGAAAAAACCAAGCAAGTGTTACACTTGCTATGGTACATTAATTGCAAAATAAATTTTTCGAACAATTAATGCAAGGGGATTTTTGATGTGTGAAGGCATTGAAAGCACTTTAACAATTTGTTGGTGCAAAACCATTGTTTAAAAAGTTGTTGCTCCAAATGGACAACTATGTGAAAGATAATAAAAATTAACGCTTATTTATGTTTTTATCATTATTAACAACCAAGGAGGTGTTTGAAAAGATGTAGTTGGGTTTTTTTTATTGTCAGTCATATGGATGAAAACATTAATGGAAGTTATGGCTATTTGTCAACAATTTTGAAAAAAATATCTATGTGTTGGTAGACTTAATGAAGCTTTTATGGCATTATAAAAATGGCCCTTCATCGCCAAACTAATACAAGAAATTCTTGATTTTAAATCTTGGGTTCAAGGTTATTTGAAGGATGGCCTTGAACAATTAATTGAAAATATAAATATGCATCTTTTTCAATTTTTTCTGGATTCTTCTAGGTGGCTAGTGATGTGTGTCGTTGACTAATTCAATGTGGAGTCCCAAAGATGGCCTTGTAATTCAATTACAGAAGTTTAATAATCAAGGTCACCCCAAGCTACCAAGTGGAGTTCCAAAGCTTGTTCCATTTTGCCATATTTGGAATAATAATGTTTCAAAGTCAATAGAAAACAAAAATTTCATCAATAGTTTTATCTCACAATATTTGGTTTCTCTTCTTCCAAGATTATTGGGCAACCAAGTTTCCTTGGCCAAAATTTATTCTAGGGGGAAGATTGTTTGGTCTCCTAAATCAAATGCATGATTTGATTTATTATTGAAAGGAAGGACAAATTGTTATCACTAAAGATAGATATTTTGTAAAAGTTCATTGATAGGAAAAAATATATTATTACTTTTTCCAAAGTGTTATTGGGGACTGATATCATAACAAGGATTCTTCACATACAAAAAATGAAAGGATATATATATGTTGGCAAACACATTGAATTTGTCTCAAGTTTGATTTGACAATGTGGTGTTTCTCTTGGATTTAAAACCAAATAGTTTAGCTTGCCACAATTTTTCACATTCTAAGCCACAATTGCCTTATGTTTGAATTCAAAGCAATTAGTTGAGGAGTTGTTTTGCATTTTGAAGATTAAAAAAAATCCTAGAAAAAATTGGATGGATAATAATGGGTGGGGAATGGTTAAAGCAATGCATGATATCATCCTTAATAACAAAAGAGGTTTTGTGCACGAGTTGTTAATTGTTTTGTGAATGTAGATGAGCTCACTATAATGGACAACCAACAATGGATTCGTGTTAATATTTATGCCATGAAAGATTAGCATCATATTCCAATTTTACTAATATTGGAACGTATGAAAGTGTGCAAATGCAAATAATATCATTGCCAACCTCTTGAAGTGCATGGTTAAATATTGAGGAGTTCTTAATGAGGAGTTTGGTTCAAGGTGGGTGTGACTTGGTTGTGACTTGGTTGTGATGGAGATTTTATGTTCCAAGGACATCACACTTTTGTAATTTCACAACTAAAATTTAAGTTTGTTCCTTTTCTTATTAACGAGAACATGACACATTGACCTAAAATGGCAATTGTTGTGTTGTCCAAACAACGTTTACTATGGATTAAATTGAATGCATGTCGCATTTAATCTTTATTCATTTTTTGTTCAAAACCCAAATTTTTTTTAAAAGTTTATTAAACTTGTTTTAAAGTTTTAAGGCCCTTAAAATTATTAACGAATGTGAAAATCCGCAAAATGTTTTAAATGCAAAAGAGTGAAAATCCTTTAAGGTGTACCACACAGGACAAAAAGGGCCTAGTCCTTACTACAATCCTTTTTTTACCATAAAAAATAATGAATCAAAAGTTGTCAAAATTTTCAAAAGGACTATATTTTATACCATCACAATTCTAAATTCCATCATAATCATCTGTAAATGTGTCTTTACATAGTAAAAAAAAAGTAAGTAAAAAAAAACATAAAAGGGAGACATTGTGACAAGATTTTGGTACACCTTAAAAAATTTGCACCCAAAAGGATGTACAATCCAACTATAAAACCTAATCGGTACAAGACCCATATATAGAGGACTTGGTTTTACCATGTTTGAAAAATGGCTTCCATGTTTTGGTTGGGGCTTATATGAAGATGATCATGCCAACTTCAAAGTCTAATCCACATGTGTTTCCATGAACTTTCCAAAAATATGTAACTAAACATATTTATACAATGATTATTCTTTAAATAAATCAAAACTGTCCATTTCAACAAAAGTATACATCTCAAGTTTCTTTTTTAAATATTTGAAACCTTCAATGATACATTATACATTAAGTTATCAAACATAACTTTCTTCAACATCATTATAAAATTTGATATAATAATTAAATTTCACCATATATACAAGTAATCTCACATAACACATGTCCAATCTTCATGAAAATGCAACCTTGCTTTCTTTTGCATTACAAAAAACATTTTGTCTTTGATGAAGTTCAAAATTCTATAGTGTTAATTAATGGTCAAAAGCACATTCAAATATGAAAAAATAGATTATTATGGATAACCAAATTAAAACATATATTCAATTTATTTTTAATATTAAGCCTTCATCACCATCAATATATGACCCTAAGAAATTTAGAATTTTAACAATTTAGTTTTACATAGGATAAAGGACATTCAAAGTTTTAGCCCCCAATCAACATTAAACTATCCATTGTTTTGTATTCATTAAATGACTAATGAAACATCTTGGAATTGCACAAAAATCATTGAAATGCAAATTATCAAGTAAAAAAACATTATACAATTGAAATTTTGTAATTTTAATGCTTAGAACTCATTAATGTTTTTCAAAGTTGTGGGGGATTTCATTGCATTCAACATAGTCCTTGCATTATGCCAAAACATGGTAAATACGACTACATAAGGGACTAGTACCATAATCGTACACCACATGTATGATTGGCCATGATTACATTATTGCTAGTCCATATGTCCACATTATATTTACCATTACTCGCAAAATGTCATAGTTGTAAATGCCATTTGCAATTATGTCCTTCATGACTATATTCATATTTACCACAATCGTGGAAGACATTTCCAATAGCCAAGATTTAATGTTAAAATATAATTATAATTTTTTTTATTAATGTCTTGTTGCCAAATGGCAACCTAGGATGAATTCAAGATTTTGTTAACGATTTATGAATTGACACCTAGCAATGTAAATTTACTTATTTTTGGCCCAATTGTATGATGTCATGTGGAAATTAACTCACAGTCAAATAAAACAACTTGGGACCTACCCTAGGTGGCCTAAATTATGCACCTTAAACTAGGCGACCTAACCTAGCCTACATGCCCAACCTTAAAAAGCCTATGTTAGGTGATTTAACTTAGGTTTAAAATGACCTAAGGCTAACCTAACCCACCTCCCAGGATTCAACTACTTAATATATAGGATGAAAATAAAAATTTAAACCCTTTTCCTCCATTTTGAGGGTAAGTTTTTTAACCATTGCATTACCACATTTAATTTGTGGTAAACATGGTTATCACAAAGATATAAAAAATAAAGTGTTTTAACCTAGGCAAATCCAAGTCACCCTAAGTTGATGCAAGCCTAGTGATGACATTCTTCATTTTGCAAAATAAAATTCTTTAAAATTCTTCATTTAGCACCTTGTCATAACATTCTTCGGGTGTGAATTTTAACAAATTTTGACAAATTTTAACGAATTTTAACAAATTTTGACGAATTTTAACGAATTTTGACGAATTTTAACGAATTTTAACAAATTTTGACGAATTTTAACGAATTTTATGGAGATCTTTGGGCTTCCATAACATTCCCGCACCAAGAATGTCATAACTATGGATGCAAGGTTATCAAAATTGATGTGATGTTCCAATTTTCCATTACTCGTCACGTTGGTGTCAATTCGAAAACATTAGTTTTTTTGTCAATCCCAACGTAAAGGTCAATCTTGACGCAATAAAAAGATTTGCACCCATTTTTACTACTATTGGTTAACTTAGATTTAATGACCACATATTCAATAACATCCTAATTGACATGCATCAAAATCATTTACCATGTATGGAAAATATCAACAAACTATATTTCTTTCAACATGTCACCCCCTATCTAAATTGCAACAAAAAATGGAGAAATTTGGTCACAATTTGGAGAGGTCACCCCCTATCCAACTAATGACCAAAAATGGAGAACTTCAATTGAAGCTACATAGGTCATCCCTACCTTGTCCAACTAACGATCAAAAATTGAAACCTTCTTTCGCAAGTTAGACAAGCCACCTCTGTCCAGCCTGTAACTGAAACTCAACCTACGACCGAAAATCGAAACCTTCTTTCACAAGTTAAACAAGCCACCTCTGTCTAGCTTGCAACTGAAACTCAGCCTATGACCGAAACTAGAGAAATTTAGTTACAAACTAAATAGGGAACGAATCTAACAAGCCCTGAAACTAGAAAAGTTCGATTGTAGGCTAGATAGGTCAATTGTCCAACCTGCAACAAAAAATGAAGATGTTTGGTCGTAAGCTAGACAGGGGATTGGTCTAGCAAGTGACTAAAACTAAAGAAGTCCAACAATCGACCAAAACTAGAAAAGTTTGGTCGCAAATGTTTCAAGGGATTGATCCAACAAGCAACCGAAACTAGAAAGTTCAGTCATAGGTTGGACATGTCCCCTATCCAAATTGCGACCAAATTTTTCATGTTTCCTTGTCTAGCTTGTGACCACAAATGGAAAAATTTAGTCACAAGTTGGACATGTCAGCCATCTATCCAACTTGCAATTGAATATGGAAAACTTTAGTCCCAAGCTCAGCATGTCCATTGTCTAGGTTGCGATCAAAATCTGAAAACTTTGGTTGCATTTTCAACAGGTCACCCCCCTATCCAGCCTATGACAGAATATGGAGAAGTTTGGTTGCAAGCTAGACAGGTCACTTGCCTCTAACTTGGGACCCAACCTATCTACTTTCAATTGCATGATACATGGTGGCATTTGTAGCTTGCAGCCGAAATTGGATAAGTTTTATCGTAATATGTCCATTTTCGATTGTATTCAATCACAAGACCTAAACCTAATAGCGTTGTTTTCTTTTACCAACAGGGTAGTCAAAATTGACATGTGTGCCAATTCTCTTCAAAGAGAAAAATGGAAGGAAAAGAATGTGGAACCTTTATAAAAGGTGTCATTCCCACCCACTAGCTTCACTTTCTTCTTGAATGTGTGAGGAATGTGGTTGTGTGAGCAATCCATGCCTTACACTTGGAAGAAAGTGGTGGAGTCTTTGAGGCTAATGAAGTTTAGATTCTTCAATTGTTTGACAATTACTGTTAGATTTCATCAATTTGGCCTCTTTGATATTCACTGTACCACTCCCAATAACCATTTTAATTTACATTATTATTTATAAGTACTTAAAATCAACTACAAGTAATAAACCTTTCCACTTAGGCCTTTAAAGCTAATAGTGAAGACTATTGTAATTATGATCTATATAGCAAATAGATTTTAGGGATAGGATGGCAAACTTGGGGTATGAAGGGACTAACCCAACATCACCAACGGTTGGGCTAGGGCCTCCTCCAAGGAAGTGAGTGAAAGGCAAGAGGCACATCCCAAACAAGGAAAATTTGGAAAATCCTAATCAATTGGCACATGATGGATGGTGGAATGTACCCAACCCCTTGGACGCATTTTGTGGCAAGCCAATATGTCAATTGGTGTCACATTGACAAATTTTGGTCAATGCATAAGCATGACACTCATGTCAAAAAAAATGCAACCCATTTTAGTAGATGTAAGGACCATTGTATGAAATTGGGATTGGTGGGTGTCCATTTGGCTATTTGGGGGACACAAGAATTCAAATACAACGTGGTGCCATTGTACATGACCCAAATGGTGTATACAAAGGTGGCTCTAGGTGTTGAGATGGATTGGTCCAACATCCCAACAAGCTCTAGATCACAATGGAAACCGAATTTACACCATAGAATTGCGTGGTTGATTGAAACTTGGCCCAACCCCCTTAGGGGTAAAAGCATACTATAGGTGGGCCATTTTAGGCAAAAAATGGCCCAATACTAAAAATATTGGAAGTAAGTTTTTTATAAATTGAAAACAGTTCTTTTGAATTTGGGCACCAAACTTCAACAAATGTACCTCCTTGGGATCTATTTGGGATCATGTTTATTCTCCTAGGATGTGAAGTTTACGATTAAGGTTAAAAGCTTGTAGGTCATCGCAGCAACTATGAGCACATTCATGAGTTTGAGTTTCAAAGACATTATTAGGGTTGCAATGCGTAGTGGGGATCAAAAGTAGTTAATTGCTATGGTTTTGTTGTTGTAAATGAACTACTACAATTTGAGGGTGAACCAAATGCTAGTATTGAGTGTGAAGGAAATGCAAGGGAAATGCTTGGGGTGCAACACAAAGAAAATGTTGGTAATGAACGTGAAGGAAATGAAAGGGGAATGCTTGTAGTGCATCACATGAACAATAAGTTGTGATTTTCCATCGAACTTGCTATCTTTTCCCTCAAACTTTTCAACTACAATTCTAGTGTTTCTTTTTTTTTGTCCTTGCCCACAAGCTCTACTAAATGGTTTTAGATGAACTCTCTTATTTTCTTGTTGTTAGGTTGATACTTTCGAACAATTCTGACAATTTATTTTACAACTAATGGTCTAGGCTTTTTTTTTTCACATGTGCATAATTCATAGTTGTTGTCAAAAGGCATTCAACGCAACTACAACCCAGTATATCATGCAAAGTTCACAATTTCATGTCTTGATTTTCCTTTAAGACTATAGTTATATTGTTGGACAACTTCTTCATTCCACATGTGTAGTTGATGGCTTGGCATATGGTAGAAATTATTATGTTTAGATTCACAATTATTGGAGCATTTTGTTCATTTGTTAGTTGGTTCTAAGTGTATGTGAATGGCCATTTCTGTCTTCAGCTTTGTGCTTTCTCATATTATATATTCTTTCTACCTAAGGTAATTTAAACCATGCCTAAACCCTAAACCTATCTTATTTCATGGGTGATCAGTTGCCATAATCTGCCTTTTTGGCAATGCGTAGGTCAATTGGCAACTTGAATGCCTCTTTTGCTAGATCTACCTTCTCACAATAATTTTGATGATGTTTTGGTAACCAAGAGAAACAACACAAAAATTAAGCAAGGTCTGCCATAGCCATGGGTGGATTAAGATATGTTTAAGAGGAAAGTTGAAGATTTAATAAAATAAAACAAAGAATTTTGCCAACGAAGTGTATTCCTCATGAAGTAACCAAGTTTTTCCTTGTTAGATTTTTGTGTTATTTAGGTATGAAGTGTAATGATGGCTGGATCTTGTTTTCAAGCTATAGAAATAGTATATGGTTGTTTAAATTGTGTTTTGGGTGTCCAATGATGCACATAAATCCCCCATTGTCAAGAAAGTCAAGAGTAAATCCTCATTTATCAAAAAGATTGAGCTTGTTGTATGGGAGACCCCAAATAGGGCACAATATGCTAATGAAAAGTTGGCTTGAGGTGACTTGATGATGGAGATTTTGAAGATGAAGTTTTTTACACACTTGTAGGAAATCCGAAAAAGGAAAGTCCTAGCACTACTAACCTACCACGTTCAAAAGTCCATTTAAAAGTTGATTCATACTTATATTTTGCCATTGTGGAACAACTTATAGAATTGATTGTTACTCCAGAGATTGAAAATTCTACAACTATAACATCAAAATAAAAAAAGTGGTTAGTTTTAATGGCCATTTCCCCATAATTAAATTGTTTTAATCTTGAGTATTGAATACTTATGTACATTCACTACAAAAAATGCAACTTTTTAGAAGGCCAACTTGATCAAAGTGTCCACGTTGACCAAAAGGTATGTCCATTTGGAATAACGGTTTGGGGCATGAAGAACACATGTTACATTTGACCAATACATTTGACTAAAATGACTTTTTAGACCAAGTGTCAAGTAGAATATTTGGTCAAAATGAACAAATGTCCATTAAAATGGCCATGGCTTAATCAAATTGGCCATAATGAATGGATAGGGTTTAATCAAATTGACCATTATGATTTGACACTTAGTCAAATGAACCATACTCATATGATGACTTTGCCTACTTGTTAAACTTAGGCTACCTACCTAACTTAACATAATTAATAGATTATGTTAAGCCTAAACTACCTATGTATCCTAGCATAATTAATAGTCTAATAGGTTATTTGTTAAATAATAACCTAACTAATAGCCTAGTTAAGTAGCCTAGCCTAGACCTATTTAGTAGGTTACCTAAGATGTAGCCTAGGACTACTAAATAACTTATAACTAGATAGTGTAAGATTTTAAAGTAAGTATCTTATGTGTATTAGCCATATAGGTAGCCTATTAACCTAGGCTTAATAGGCAAGTAGCCTATCCTACTAGCTAGGCAAGTAGCTTAAGCCACCTAGGTTTATTAAGTATAAGGTAGTCTAACCTAGGTTATCGAGGTCTATTTAATAGCTATGTACATAGTGTAAGCCACATAAGCCTATAAGGTAGATAGTTTAACCTAGGTTATCGAGGTCTACTTAATAGCTATGTACATAATGTAAGCCACTTAAGCCTATAAGGTAGATAATTTAACCTAGGCCACTTAAGCCTACTAAGTACATATGTAGCCTAACTTAAGTCACCTAGGCCTATTAGGTAGGTACATAGCCTAACCTAAGCTATTTAGGCCTATTAAGTAAGTACATAGCCTAACCTAGGTAACCTAGGTAGGTACATAGCCTAACCTAGGCAACCTAGGCCTATTAAATAGGTATATAGCTAACCTAGGCTACTAGGTAAGTAGTTTAGCCTAGTATTAAGTAAGTAGCTTAAGCTTTGACCTACTTAATAAGCTAGGCTACCTACGTAGTATGCCTAGGCTAGATCTATGAATTATAAGCTAGTAGGTACCTACATAGCCTACTAAATAGCATAAGCATAGGTAGGTATAAGCATAGACCTAAAGCTTAATAAACTATAATCTACATGTTACCTAAGTACATGCATTTATTAATAGGTACCTCCTACCTACCTAGGCTAACCTACTTATAACCTACCTATTTATGTAAGTAGTGTAAAAAAATTCAAGTTCATTTAGTGTAATATATTGAAAAACAATTCATGGAAGTTGATTATAATATGTTGATCCAAAATCATGTTCATTACAATATGTTGTCCAAAAAAATCACCTTATGGGGTGGTGGAGCAATGGTTAAGGACTTTACTCCTCAATGTGAAGGTGAGGAGTTCAAATCCCCACACTTGCAACCTAGACTACCTTGGCTACTTAGGTGACCTAATTAGGTAACCTAGGTTGCAAAGCCTACTAGACCACCTAGCCTAGGCTACTTGGCCTAACCTAAGGGGTTTGGTCTAACCTAGGTGGCTAAGATAAGTGGCCTAGCCTAAGCTTAAGATATAAGGTTGGTAGGTTAAAAAAATAAAAAATTTGGCATTAATTATTAAGTTTATTAATTAGGTAGGGTAGGGTAGGTAGGGTAATTTATTTATTTATTATTATTTTCATATTAATTTTAAATAAAATAAAATAATATATATTTTTGTTTGTTGCCCAAATTATATTGTTGTCACGGTGGTTCAATAAAAAAAACCTAACAAAAAAACCCAGTCAAAAAGACCAACCAAAAAGACCCAATCAAAATGGTTGAGTCCAAATCAACTTGTCCAAATGGCCCTTTTGTCAAGTTGGACATGGGGGCAAAAAAACCATAGGGGGCAATTTTTTTACTGAAATTCCCAATCAAAAAAGTCAGGAATTCTTATAGTGATTACTTATAAAGCTTAGTAAAAAAGTTAATTGGTACAACAGTTTGTGGTTTTCAACCTAGGTTTTCAAGTTTTTAAAGGGAAGGTGTTGAAGGAGACTACATAAATCTTTTCAACTAATCTACACATGACCTTTTTGGGATCAATGGTAATTCAAAGCTTCCCAAGCAGTAATCCTTGAAATAGAAAATTTTCATGTGTTTATCCACTGAATTTCTATGTTATGTTACAACAAAGTGCTTAGTGAAATCCATCTTGAAGAGTTGAATTTTTGTGTGTTACAAGTAGTTGAACAATAGTTGCAACTTGCAAATGAAGTATCATCTTTGAACAACACAAGTTATGTACTAACTTAAACTCCCTCCATGCTTATATATGTTCATTAGCATGTAGGCTATAGGATGGCCATACTGAATTCATGACAAAAGTTAAATCAAACCATTCCTAAAATTGAAGATTGAATTTTGTTGTCCCTGGTGCATTTTCCCTATCCAAAATAACCAATGTGTGTTGTGCAATGCATTTTATTTTATTGATTTTGATGTCAAAATCCACCTATTAATTTTGTCCAAATGTATTTTTGATGTCCAATGCATCTTGAAGATGTGTTCATTAATACTAATAAATCCCAATGCATTATGAATGTGGATTCTAAAACTATGAATTAATTTCCATTTCTAGTGCATTATGAATATGCATGGTGTTACTGTGGTCTATGATTATGTTGTCCAATACATTTCAAATACAATGCAAAGTATTATGTGTAGAACCCTAAAACTTCATCATACATGTAACCAGATGCCATGTAAGCTTCTGGCCTAGCCTTATTCCTCACATATCTTTTTAGGACTTATAAATATCTCTCCATTAGGTAGCACCACCTAACATCTATTGGCCCACATATTTCTAATTCATTTATAAGATGGATAATCATCAAGTGGATCATCATGTCAAAGAATCTTGGTGGAAACCATATGTCAAACAAACATATTATTTTCACTACATATGTTTGCAATGCCACAAGGTCTTTTGGGTTCAACACCTTAACACAAATTTTCTAAAATTATTTCCCAAGTCTTATGATTACTGTTCTTGAGCCTGCTTGCAACAAACTTTGCACACTCATTAGTAATATTTATTAAACCATAACATAGTGGTCAAAGCTCTTCGTGGCATATTATCTCTTTGGGCCCACATGTTTCTTAAAAGTAGCAACATATCTTGTTGGAGCTCAAATACTAAAGACAAATTCTATAAAAGACTTGTTTTCCTCCCGTGTAAGGACATAAGGGGTTGCTAATTTGAAATAATTTGATGATACATGCCTTATTTCTAGCCACAAATGTTGGTGTACACCAACCTCTTGCATGTCCTTTCACACCTCCATTGTGTCCTCCCTAGTTAAATATTTCAAAAGGTTATTTGAAACATTTCACTCCACATTCATCACATCCAAAGCGTTTCAAATAGGTAGTTCCTGCATTGCCCACAATAGATGCACCCATTACAATTAATTCCATCTAAGTTACTTTGCACAAATTGTTATTTATATGGACTCATTGTCTTTTCTTCACTTATTATCGCCCACTTGCAGCGTGTCCATAAACAATATAGGTTACCATATGATAGCCCTTGAGTGTTCATCATTGGGTGCACCCATAGATGCAAGTTTTGGTGATTTTTTTGTGACATTCAGGTGATTTGGTTGACTTTCCAGGGATTGACATTCCAATGATTGTGCTACCAATTGTTGACAATATGTTGAAATGATTTGTTTCATGGGCCTATTATTGAATTTTCATCTTGCAAGCTTGACATTGCATAATCATGGCTATTATATAATGGGGACAATTACATGAGCAAAATTAATGGCCTTGCTTGAATATTGTTCAAGTTGAATGAAATTTCAATTCATGAGGGAATTTCAAAAGTTTCAATAATTCTAGTACCTTCCAATACTCTAGTTTAAATAGGATGGACATTTTCTTGATCTCAATCCTCTTGGCAAGGTCTTTTTTTGTTGGACGCCCCCACTAGCAAGCCATTGCGCCCTTAATTTAGCTTCCCTAAAAATGTTAACAACTATCACCTTTAGTGGAGGTAGGCCCATCTCTCAAACCCCATCAAATGTTGCCAAATCCTTACCAAACTCATGATCTTCGAGCAACCATCTCCTATGTTGGCATGTGTACACATTCTTTCGTAGTGCCTTAAAGTTGTGGGATATTATGTGTGCGAAACAAATGCAGCACCCTCGATACCCTTTGGTTGCCAACCCTACATAGTAAATAGTAAAAAAGAAACAATAAAATAGTAAATATTAGACTATAAAAAATAGCAAAATACCAACCAAAGGTTCAATAATTCTACCTTTAATAACATGTTATTCAACTTCTATCACTAAGACCTAGGTTGCTTTGACCTATTTGTAGATTCTATTCATAATGTTACACCTTAAGAGGAAGTGGCAAATCTATGGCACATCAAGGAATCAAAAGCAAATGTTGGCATTTGGTCATTTACAAGGTATGAAACTTTAAAAGATTTGGATGAATTTTAGTATGTGCTTTCCATGCACCAACCTAGTGTATGTGTTGCAATGTGTTGTTTCAGAAACATCTAAAAATGAACTTAAATCCAATGTTCATTAATCAAACTACCTCTTCTTTGCCCTAAACAACCAAACTAAGAAATGCAACCATCGCTATGCTTCTTAATGTCATGTTATTGTTTTGTTTTTAAAAGTAGAATGGATATTGATGTTGTAATTGTTTTTTTTTTAAAACCTATTGTTTGATTGTATATAAAATGTTGCACCTCAAGAAGAAATGGCACATCTATGGCACACAAAGGAATAAAAAGCAAATGTTGCCAAGGCCATTTACAAGGTATGAAACTTTGAAAAATTAGGATTTTAAGTTCAATGCATCCTTGCCCTACTAGTGGAAGTGATCACAATCATTAACCACTCCACTCAAATTTTGAGTGGAATGCACCTATCCCACTATAGTGGTTTGGTAGTGGTTTTGCATGTTTTTAGTGATTGGGGTCCTATGGCAAACGACATGTCATTTCACAACCACCATGCACACCCAAACCACTAGCTACATAGAACCATTCTTTAGAGTTTAAACAAGTGGAATGGTTAGTTTGACATTTCCATTCCCCCCTTATTGATGTTTTTTTTTTATGTTTGGCATATTACTACTTTCACACTTTAATTCCATAGATTGATTTACAATGTCATTTATGATGGTAAGGTGCAATAAAGGCCATGTTTAATATTAACTGGTGGGATTTTTAATGATTACATCCTAGATATGACATTATTATTGACTTTGGAGGTCACTCCTATAGAACTATTCAATGCACCAACCTAGTGTAATATGTGTTGCAAGGTGTTGTTAAACATATGGAATGAACATGAATCTTATTGTTTTGACACAAGTGACACACAAGTGATCCTAGGTGCACATATGGAAATTACCCATACAAATGTGGGATGCAAATCTTCATTACCTCTAGACTCCAAATGTTAATTGAAAAAGTTCAAGTATGTGTGTTGTTCATGGAAAGGTACAGGATCTCATAGCTTCAAGGTAAATGCCATTATAACATGTTTCATGGAATTACAATTCTAGATGATGCAACTAGATTGTTCAATGGGAATTGTTAGTTTATTACAAATTGTGCACACTCACAGGTACACATAACACTATAAAAAAATTAAGTTCATAAGACTTGGAATTTCATCCCAAGCTTCAATATCTAGTGTCTTGTTCTAATAAATTATAAAATGTCACTACATGTTATGATTGATAGGGGTTCAAAGTAGCAACACATGAGGCAAAGGAAAAGGTGAAATGTGCAAACATGAATATCAAAGGTACCATTTGATTTAAAAGGTCCATGTGCGTGTTTGAACATGTTTTTAGCAAATTTCAAAATACAATGCTAACATATATGCAAAGTAGAATCTATGGCATTACAACTAGGTGTAAGTGATTAAACCTTAATGATACAAGCCCAAATGATGCAAAAACCTCAAGCCCTAGAATGAAATAAATTTGGTTTAACTGACATAAACCTCAAATAAACTTAATGAAATGTGCCTAATTGACACAAGCCCTAATGAAATAGACATGAGAAACATATGTGAAATGACACATGTGAGGTTTTATTTGTATATGCCCTAGTGACATATAACATTGGTCAAACCCAAGTGATAATATAAACTTGAGTGACATATGTGGAGTGAGATGGGCCTTATTGGCATAGGTTATAATGACAAATTACACAAAGCCCAAATCTAGTAGGAAACCCATCTGGCATAGGCCTTAGTGGCATAGGCACCAATGATGTATTACACCTTAGTGACATAGGTTGAGTGACACATGTCGTAGTGATAGAGGATGAATGATAATGTCTTGTTGTGGGAAATTGTAAAACGTCGTTACATGTTATGATTGATAAGGGTTCAAGGGAGCAACACATGAAACAAAGGAAAAGGTAATATGTGGAAGCATGAATATTAGAAGTACCATATGATATGAAAGGTCCATGTGCATGTTTAAACATGTTTTTAACAAATTTTAGAATACAAGGTTAGCATATGATAAGTAAAGTCTATGGCATTAAGAGTAGGTGTAAACTATGATTAAACCTTAATGATACAAGCCCAAATCATTCACAAACCGCAAGCCTTAAAGTTAAATAAACTTGAAATAAACTTAATGAAATGTGCATGATTGACATGAACCCTAATGACATAGACATGAGTGACATATGTGAAGTGACACATGTGAGGTTTTATTGGCATACACCTTAGTGACATATAACACTGGTTAAACCCAAGTGACAATATAAACTTCAGTGACACAGCTAGAGTTAGATTGGTATTATTGGCATAGGCCATAATGACATATATACAGTAAGCCCAAATGTAATAGGAAACCCATGTGACATAAGCACATGTGATGTATTACACCTTAGTGACGTATGTTGAATGACACATGTCGTAATGATATAAATCTATTTCATAATGATACATGATGAGTGAAAGAAGACCTAATGATATAAACCTAGGTCCTAGTGATAGAGGTTGAATGGCACATGTCATAGTGATATAGACCTATTTCCTAATGACGAAGGATGAGTGAAGAAGGACCTAATGATATAGATTTAGGTCCTAGTGATAGAGGTATAATATTACATGCCTTAGTGTTATGGAGTGCCTTTTCATATTGTACTTTTTCAATGTTGTAGATGTTTTTGAATACTCAAAGCTTGCTATTTTGAACTTTGATGTACTTTTTAGTTATGATTTTTCACCACATACAAATGTGTGAAATGCAATTTTCTTGCTGCTATGTAGGTGTTGAATGTGTGTGTCAACTTAAATGCACTTGAAGATCAAGATAGGTATGTTTCAAAAACTCTCCAAACCATTGAAACTGGATGGGATTCAAATTTCTTTGTTAGATGTAGCTTGTTTGACTTTTATGCAAAATGTGGCTACAAGAAAATGTGGCAAAATGATTACCCATTGTTTTTTGTTCAAAAATTTATCTTTGGATGAGGAAATACAACATTTTTTTCATTGTTTTCAACTTTGATTTTGAAGGTGAAATGAATTAGTATTTAGTTCCATTATGTGTACATGAGAGAATATGTGCTTGAAAAAGATATGAAACAAAAATCTTGTAAAGTTTTCAACCTTTTGTAAGTTACAAATGATTAAACATTGTTGTTTTCCCACTTTTTTGAAGTGCAAAGTTTTCTTCCTTTAAGTTCTGATGTAATTTTTAAGTTTGATTTCTCACCATGTATAAATGTATGTAGCCCAACATTGTTGTTGTTATGGGGGTGGGCGCTGAATTCCTATCTCAACATAAATGCATTAGTTCAAGATCAAGGCAAGTATGGTTGTGAGCAAACCATTGATGATTCTAGATTGGATTCATGTGTCATTGTTGCAAGTAACATGGTTGATCTATATGCAAATGTTAACTATTAGAGGACTCCAAATGCTAATAGAAAAAGTGAATGTGTATGCAGGTTGTTCATGCCCAATTATGGGAATTGATAGCTTTGGGATGCACACCATTAACCTACTTCATGGAGTTACAAGTATCATCCAACTTGGGTGTTGTATGTTGCAAATTATTATCTTATTATTGTAGTCCCATAAATAATACAAAGTTGTTAGGACTAAAAGTGAATCTACACCCCAAGTAACTAGGTATGACCTGTTTTGTTGAAAGCAATCATGAAACATCATTATATTGTGATTGATAAGAGCTCGAAGGAGTTGCACATGAGGTGAAAAAATAAGACATGGATGTCACTACACCAAAATGCGTCCTAGTTCACTCTGGGTTTCACTAGATTTTAAGTGAATTTGGACATTTTTACCATGGTGAAATTAATCAACCCCCTTATGAACGGGGACTAGTTGTTACAGATAATGAATTGTTTCACTAATACCTAGTGAAACAAAGTTACTCTTAAGTGAAATATAAATTTACTAAACCATTCATGTGCTAGTTAATTACTAATCAACATGGAAATCAATTAAAATTAAATTATTTAATATATAATATTATTAATAATTGCATGATTTTCAGCCTATGAGTTATTGACACTTGTCATTACCTAGGCTAAGCTAAAAACCTAACCTATGGACATAGGCCACATAACAACATGGGCACCTATTTTAAGGAATTAAATAAAAAAATATTCAGTCAACTTACCATTGTTGACCACACACAATGCCATTTATGAGGTTTGATCCCTTGACCTTTACAATGGAGGCAAACACCTTTACCATTGAACCACCTCACTTGTTGTGACAATATGTTACATTACATTCTATTTATCAAATATTTCATTTTAAACATTAAAAAAACATAAACTTTGAAAATTCATATTTTATTGAGATTTTGTTCAAATGAAATGATTCAAAAATTAAATTTTTTTTTTAATAATGTACATAATTACATTTATTTCCTTTTGAAAGTGTAAAATCATTTGAACAAAAAATAAAATTGAATATCATTATTCAATAACATTTCAATGACCATTTTTTTTTTTTAAAAAAGTTTAATAAATAGATAAGATTTTTGCTAATATAATAATACTACCTATGTTTAAACTATTTTCAATTATTATATGGCTGTTTTTCACTAATTTAAATTATGTCACCCTACATTATTTACGGCTATTTATGGTTATTTTCAATTACTTTTAGCTATTTTTTGTTATTTCACCTTAGGCTATTTTTGGTTATTATAAATTACTTTTGGCTATTTTAGCTTATTTCACCTTATGCTATTTTTGGTTATTATAAAATTTTTGGGCTATTTTATGTTATTTTTGGTTATTATAATTATTTCATTTTAGGTCATTCGTAGCTATTATAAGTTACTTTTGGCTATTTTAAGTTATTTCATTTTGGACTATTTTCGATTATGTGAAGCTATTATTAATTACTTTTGGCTATTGAAGTTATTTCACCTTATGTCATTATTGGCAATTTTAGGTTATTATAGGCTATTTCACCTTAAGTTACTTTTGTCTATTGTAGATTATTTCATTTTAGATTATTTTTGGTAATCCTAAGCAATTATAATATATGGCTATTCGTTATTCTTTTATTGGGGCTATTGGTGGTTATTAATGGCTATTGATACCTATTCTATTGGTGGTTATTAGTGGTTATTATAGGTTAAATTACCATAAATTATTAATGGCTATTGGTGGTATTAATGGCTATTGGTTGTTATTTTATTAATGACTATTGATGGCTATTTTATTAATGATTATTGGTGGTTATTCTATTAATGACTATTGATGGCTATTTTATTAATGATTATTGGTGGTTATTCTATTAATGACTATTGATGGTTATTCTATTAATGAATATTGGTGGCTATTCTATTAATGATTAGTGATGGTTATTCTATTAATGACTATTGATGGCTATTATATTAATGATTATTAGTGGTTATTTTATTAATGACTATTGATGGTTATTCTATTAATAACTATTGATGGTTATTATATTAATGACTATCGGTGGTTATTTTATTAATGACTATTGATGACTATTAATGACTATTATATTAGTGGATATTGGTAGATATTTTATTCGTGGATATTGGTGGTTATTAATGGTTCTTATATTAATGATTATTGGTGGTTAAATTACCATAAGGTATTAGTGGCTATTAGTGGTTATTTTATTAATGGTTGTTAATGGTTATTATATATAAGTTATTGTTGGTTATTATATGTTATATTATGACTATTGGTGATTATTCTATCATAAATTATTGTTGAATGTTCTATGTTATAATATCATAAGCTATTAGTAGTTATTATATTATAGGCTATTTAATTTTTTTTTCATAGGCTAAAATTTTCTATTCTACACTATTTACCTTAGGTCATTATATTTTATTTAAAATTATTTTAAATTATTATAATTAGCATAAAATAACTTATAATAACATAAAGCAGAATGACCTTGAATAATTTAAAATATAACTTGAAATAACACATATTAACTTGAAATAAAATAACCCAAGGTATAGCCTAAGGTTTGTTGAATAATTTAATTTAAAATAAAGTAAAAGCTTATAATAAGCTAGTTAAGACACCTCAAAATAAAATAACAGATAATAGTTTAAGGTATAATGATTTATAATAGCTTATAATAACTTATAATAACGTAAGGTATAAATTAAAATAACTAAAGTAGTTTAAGGTATATCATAAAGTAGCATATATAGGGTATTTAAAAAAACATAAAAATAAACCTATTTACTATAGTGAATTATGTTAAGGAGTAATGAAACATGATGTTTACATAATGCTATTATAATGAAATAACTTCAATTAGGGTGAAATCAATAAAATGCAATGAACTTATTTCACTTTTAAATTCCAATAGTGATTTAGGCTAATGAACTACACCTCACTTTTGTAATAATGCAAGTACTTTTAGTTATACACTTTACCATGGTTTCACCCTTTTGCATCAATTGATTAATTAATTAGCTATGTTAAAAAAATAATTTATTAAATGTAAGCTAAATAATTAATTTATTAAGTAGGCTAAGTAGTAAATAGTAAATAGTAGGTTGGTTGATTGTAAATATATTATTATGTGGATGTATGATTTTTAAATAATAATAATAATAAATCAGGTTGGTTAGGTAATTAATTTATTAAATGTAGGTTAAGTAATAGATAGTAGGTATGTAGCCTAGGTAATATTATACATAATTAGTAAGTAGGATAGGTAGCAAATATTTTTGAAAAATAATAAATATTTTATTGTGTGGATATATGATAATGTTTTTGTATGGGACAAGGAATATGATAGTGTTGTAATGTTGTAGGGTTTCCATTTCATTATAATTTATCCCATATCCTTTGTTTACAACTTCAAACTTATAAAGTATATAAGTAGGTGAAATAATGAATTAAATTCATGGTATGCACTATAAACATAGTGCATGTGCGATTTGGGATGAACCAATCAAAAAGCTTGTCCCCAACAAAATAAATAGGATCCTACCTACCTACTTGGCTTATTTTAGGTAGCTTAGCTTAGAATAGGGGACCTACTATAATTTAGCTTAAGATAGATCATAATTAAATAATTATAATAATTAATTACTATAATTATTATATTTAGTTATTATAATTTTAATATTTTAATATTTATAATTATTATAATTATAATTTTTTTTTTGAACAAATGAAAATTGCCATGTGTTTTATGGCCATTGGATTTTAAAATTAACACGTGGTTAAATCCTAATCACCCATCAAGGGCACATTTGATAGCATGTAACTATCCCAAATGAAGTTGCAAATTGGGGTTCTACGTCATATTAAGGATCATCCATGGCAATGGATGAGAAATTTTGGCCTAGTCATAAGGTTTGCGACTACACTTTCAACTTCATGGCCATGTCATGTCTTTTGTGATTAACTATCTTTTGATTCTTGTCTTAAGTGACTAGGCTATTTTTAGTTGCATATGTCCATTACAAATATAAATGAGTTACAAATCCAATCATTGATTTTCAAATTTCTTCTAGTGATGGTTGACGAATCCATAAAATATTTAGTGTCAATATCTTCTTGCCATATGAACTCTGCAAGCTTACCCACTAAATATGTCTTTGATTTCGGAGTTTGAAGGCGTGCCAATCCCATTCGTTGAGGAGATTCAATGGAACCTCATTATTCATAGGTATAAAAAAGCTTCGGCACCACCCACCTTCGAAATTGTCATTGAATAGTGGTTTCTTCTTATGTTGCATATCCATATGGGGATGGGTTATCCTCCCCTACCCTCCCAACCTCCCCCCAATCACACACACCAATGTATACAATTGAAAGCTTCTCTGACAGAAAACGCAACATGATGTTCTCTTGTGATGAATCATTATGCAATGTCTTTGACTATTGGACCGCATTCATGATGCACAAAAATGCCAAAGCTAACTTCACTCGTGCTTGTCTAAATGTCATGAAACATTGTTAAGACTTAAAATTCGGCCTTCCCCTTCACAAAAGCTCATGATTGCCGAAGGATTGATTTTGGCTATTGTGGTATTTCAACATCCCCCAAAGCTTGCTTTTGTTCCACCATGATTGGTACACCTCCATGGTTTCTACATGGATGGCATTAAACTTTATGACACTCGGATGATCAATGGAACAAGCCAATGCTTCCATAGAAAGTCAACATTGGGCCTCGTAATTATCCTTAGTTTTTAACTTTTTGCCAACAAACTCAATGTATGAAGGCACCTAATCACAATTCTCAATCCGCACTTTGCAAATTTTACAGTGTCCACCTTGCCAACTTGGACCATTCAAAGTAGGCACAATGGTGGCAAATGATGGCACCTAAATGACCTTCGTCCTTGTGTTTGGCTCAAGTTTGCCTTCTAGCCCTTCTTCACCCATGAAGGCAATCATGTTTTACTTTTGGTAAAAATTTTGGACCAACCCATCCACCATTTCACCTTCTCATGCAACAACTGAATTTTAGGGGAGGAATCTTCCTTCAATGGGTAAATTATTAACACCCATTGGACTAAATTGAAAGTAGCATCCCCATCTTGAATAATCCTTGCAATTACGATCTTTTTCAAACTTAGGGGCTTCCAAAGCTTCCCAATTTTTTTGCATGGTCATTTTGTATTGATCAATCCCTTCCAATTGAAGATTAACATACAACATTGTCAAGGTAACTATATTCTTCTCTAAAAAGAAGTCCATCATAACTTTTTGCATTGCCAAAGTGGCCTTTGGACTTAGCCAATTTTCCCTTGTAACCTTTTACTTCTTATGAAAAGATCCTTCAAAACTCGACCTAATTCCAGACTTTTTCTCCCTTGAAGATTCTTTTCAAAGGTGCTTGGCTGAATGGTCTTGAAAAAAATCCTGGGTAGGACACTTAGAAATTGAATCAAACATGTTGCCCATTCACCTTAACTCCCTTCACCCACAACCCCCTCCTCCCAAGTAGCAATTGCTAGAAGTAATCATAGTCTTGCAAAGTTAAAGCAATTAAACAAAGGATCCACATAGTACGTAGTGTTTTCACCTTTTTTTCCCACCTCTTATGTTGCACCCAAGTTCCTCACATTGATTGCAATGAGCAACCGAAGACTAGGAACCCACTATGGTAAACAAAGAGAGGTGGAAGAAATGATACAATAAGATGTTAATGGCCAATTTATACTCATGTTCAACTTTGTCAAGGAACTGGAGTTGAAATTAATTGTGACTGCACTTTCCCATCATTTTAGTGCGACCGAATTTTGATCACAACCTATCCACAAAACAACAAAAAATCGGTCGGCACCACTTGGACACGCCCAATCATTGAAAAGGCTCATTGAAATTTGATAACATTCCTTAAACACACTGATAGTTACATGGACAAGGGTGGACAATTTCGATCACATTCTTGGACAAGGGTGATCGTTCGCCGAAGTGACCAAGATTTTGTTGCATTCCTTAGACAAGGCCAATCGCCACCTGGACAAAGGTGGACAATTTTGGTCACATTTTTGGATAAGGGCAATTGCTTGCCGAGGCAACCAAAATTCGGTCGCACTCCTTGACAGGGCCAATCGTTAAATAGATAGGGGTGGACAATTTTTATCACATTCTTGGACAAAAGTGATCATTTATTGGGGCGACCAAAATTTAGTTGCATTCCTTAGATAAGGCCGATTGCTACTTGGACAAGGGTGGACAATTTTGGGTCACACTCCTGGACAAGGGCGATTACTTGCGAGTGGGACCAAAATTTAGTCACATTCTTGGATAGGGGCGATCACTAGCAGGGGCAATCACTCATAGGGGCGACCAAAATTCAGTCACACTCATGGACAGGGGTGATCACTACTTGGATAGAGGTGGACAAATTTGGTCACATTCCTAGACAAGGGTGATTGCTTCTTGGACAAAGGTGGAAAAATTCAGTTGCACTCCTAAATAGGGGCAATCCTACTTGGATAGGGGTGGAAAAATTTTGTCACATTCTTAAACAAAGGTGATCGTTTCTTAGATAGGGGTGGACATATTTAGTCGCACTTTTGGACAAGGGCAATTACTATTTGGACAAAGGTGGACAAATTTGGTTGCAATCCTAAACAAGGGCGATCACTACTTGGACAAGGGTGGACAAATTCGGTCTATTTGTGGATAGGGTTAAGAATATTGCAACTAATTTTTTGTCATGATCTAGACAGTTGAAATTAGTTACATGATGCAACAAACGTTGAGATCAATGTAGTGGATTAGATGGATAGCTAAGATATTTCTATTTATAAAAAAGTCCACAAAGTTTTCTCGCTACGACATTTAATGGTTTCATCATTTAATGTTCTGTTAATTCTCAACCAAGAATGCATGTGTTGGTTCCGTATGGTAACTTTTTTACATAGTTTGCACGTGTTATGTCCACAAGGGTAATTATTTTACCCTTGATACAAAAATTATTGTATTCAATTTAACTTGACCCTAGGGTGACCCTAAATCGACGTGATGATGTGTTGATATGACATGACAAGGTTGATGTTGATAACTTTGGGCTGATTTAGGTTGATTGAAGTTAACTTAAGCCATCCAATAATTTAACCCATGTTAACTTAGGTTAGCCTAAGCCTCCATAAGCTATTTTAGGCAAACGTAAATCTCCCTAGGTTAAACTTAAATAACCTAGTTTAATTTAAGGTTACTTGGGCTAAATTAAACTATTAAGTTTAACCTATGTTAAACTAGGCTATATTATGCTAAACTTTGTTAAAGTAGGTTATTTAGGTCAAGTTTGGCTAAAATTTCCTAAAGTGGGTTAAACTTGGTTAAAGTTTGCTTAAAATATTCAAAATACATGTTAAACTTGGTGAATTTTTGTGAAACTTGGTTAAACTTGACTAAACTTGATTAAATTAAATCGTTTAGGTTAAACTTTGTTAAACTTGATTAAAATAGTTTATTTAGGTTAAACTTGGTTTAAAATGGTTAACTTTCATTAAAGGATGATATTTAAGTTAAACTTGGTGAAATTTGATGAACAATGACTAAATTATACTAATAGGTTAGTTAGGTTAAACTAAATTTAATTTGACAAAGTTTGGCAAAAGTAACTACTTAATCTATAAAATGTTAAAATAGGTTACAATTAGTTAAATTAGGTTAAACTAAGTTACTTGGGCTAAAATGAATTAAATTTGACAAAGATTTTAAAAACTTGGCAAAACTTTGCAAATATTGGCTACTTAAGCTACTAAGTTAAAATTAGTTAAATTAAGTTACCTAAACTAAACTTGGTTATATTAAAAAAATTTGGTTAAACTAGATTAATTTAATTTACTTAAATCATGTTTGGTTGAAAATCTTTTACTTAACCTAAGCATGGGTAAATAAGGTTAAATTTGACTTAAATTGTTAAATTAGGCTACTTAAGTTAAATTGAGTTAAATTTAAAGGTTAAACGTTTAAGGTTAAAATTATGCTAAACCTAAAGCTAACATAAAGTAATATGTAATTTGGTTAATAGTTTAAAGGTCCAAATATGACTACAATTGGACATTAGTTGCAAGTTGTCTTAATCATGAAAACCATGTTTTGGCATAATGTTGGTACATTGGATAAGGATTACAACTAAAAACTTTTAAGGCTTTAAAAGCTTTTGAGGAATGTGAAAACCCAAATTGGATTTCCATGTTGAGTCCATTAAAATAGGTCATGGTTTCAAAACAAGGCTTTGATTATGAAGATGCATTTTGACCATGACAAGAACAATATATTCATCACAACTTGGAGTTATTATGTGACCTTGAATTGATCTTGGGTGTGCCATGTCTCATGCCCGTGGTGGAGGTGGATCATACTTTTATAAAATATGCCCAATGTTGAGATGTGTTTACTATGGACTTTGTGGACATGATAAATCTTATTAAGGTTCATGTCTTGCACTTCTATATTAATTCATTTTTCAATTTTTGTGATCATTTGTTTAATGACTCCACAAAGGTAGTTGAACTTTCCAAGGATGTTTTGCCTTTATGTTGGTGTTTAGACCATGGTTGAACTTCAAGAATGCCTTACTTTTAAGATTGCAAGATAGATGTTTATTGTCCACACATGCAACTTAATAAATGATTCATGGATCAAGGTTCATGAGAATTTTTTCCAAAGAATTGTTGTTGAATTGAAAAATGCATGTATCAAGGCAACCCAAACCTTGATTTTAGAGTTATAGAGGTGGTTTTCTAATCATGAAATCATGATGGCCCTTGATTTTGTGTACCCCTAATACTAGTTGAATTTTGTTATAGTAGAAAGTGAATTCCTTCTACATTTGAATGTTATCAAGGCTATTTCTTGTGTGACTCATGAAACATTGGAAGGTACTATGGTCTTGCCTTTTTTAAATACACATTTATTCAATGTATAGTTTTCATTTTTAGGCTCACAATGTCCCACAAAAGCAAAGGGATAATGGGTAAGCATTCAAATTTGAATCCAATATTTATACTATGGATGAAGATTGGTTATTTTGCTATGTTAAGTCACAAATTCAACAAATATATGAAATTGGTGAAAATTGTAATGATGAAGTGTTGGGGTTTATTGAGGATGAACATTCAACCACCTTTCATTAATGAAGAACAAGCTATGAAACTAATTAATATTCACATTGACTTGTGTGTCAAGATGTTTATAAAAAAAATCCACATTGTTTAACTTCCCATATGATGATGCAATTGCATTGTGGAAGGAGGTGGCAATGAAAGATCAAGGAAATTTGTAAAAAGTGAAGGTGGAAAAATTGTTGTTCTAAAGTTTATAATCATGATATATTGCAAAATTTGCATGTCAAGGCAACAACACTCAAGTGTTGGGATTGTATGTTTGAAAGTTGGATGGAGGTTTTAATTGGTGTGTTAGGATAAGATTCCCTTGTTGCAATTGGCAAAAGCTTTTGTGATCAAGGTTCAATTCCCCTAAGGGAAAATGGTCTTAGATGTTTTTTGTGAACATTTTTTACTTGAATGCATTATTGATTAAGGTGATTGCATTTCTCAAGAAAGTTCACATGAAAATTAGAACTTGTCATGAACAAATTGCTACTTGAATGCAAATTAGGGATAATGGATTCATGGGAAAAAAACCAAAACTAGTTATGCAAATGACATTGGTAACTTGATGTTGTGTAAACACTTGGATACACACAGTTGACATTTTTAGATGTTGGCTTGAGATTAGCTACTTGAAATTAAAATGGACAAGTGTGCTTTATTGGTTTTATCTTTAAGGGACCAACAAATATTTGAATTTTTTTGATTAAGTTCCACATTTTGATGAAAGTTCACAAGGCGATACTTACCATGTGAAAAGTTAATTCATTTTTTGAGAACTTCATGGAACATTTCCTAGTTAGAGTGTTGCTAATTTGAACTTGCCATAAAGGGACAAATAATGATACCAAACTAGATACCTAGGGAGAATGTGCAAGTTCTTGTGAATGGTCAAAATGCCTAAACATTGAAACTATCCACTCTAATTAACACATTGGAATCAATTATTTGACATAACTAATTGCATGAAAACACCAAGCTTACATGTTATGGGATTCAAAAAATCATGAATTATGTAGTGCAACCAATGAACAATCAATAACCTCCAAAGATAAGTTAAGGAAGTATAAAAATGTTATGAGGTTGAGCCAACCAATAGTCAAAAACCTCTAAAGGCAACTTAAAGAAATATAAAAATGTTATAAGGCATCAAGATATGGGTGAAAGCACACTATGGGGGGGCCACTTTAGGCAAAAATATGTTTTTTTTTTTTTTTGGGTATATTTTGGGGGCAATTTTTCTTTGATTTCATCTAGCATTTTAATAAACATATAAAATGGATTTTGATACAAAGGCCTCCAACATAATTTTTGTCATCTTTCAAATGAAAGTAATTTTTTGACAAAATGTTTTTTTTCAACACACATGTTCATTTGAATGAAAAACTTGTCTAAATATTTTTTGTGAAATCACATGAGTCAAACTTTTCAATTATAATTAAAATGGCACAATCAATTCATATTCAACATATGACTAAATACTTCATCAAGTTTTGCAATTATTTGAATCATTTTAAAAGTATATTTGCACTTTGTAGTATATCATGACAACATACAAATTCTCACAAATATATTTTTTAATCATTTAATATTAATAAAAAAAATAGTTTCCTTTGACAATTACATTATTTGGTTATTGAACTACCTTATTTTGAGTATAATTTATGAATTTTTTAAAAAATATTAGCTTGGTGGAAGTTGAAAGTTGTATGGTTTCAAAAACAATATTTATGACTACATTTTTTGGCCACCATAGTGTGTTTTCACCCATATGTGATATAATTAAGAGCTCATGTCCTATGGTGTATTGCCATTCATAAGTACTATAATTTATTGTTGTGAGATTTCACCACCAAACTATGTGGTCTTTTTTATTTTAGGACTCTCAAGTGTATTTATGTATTCATTCATGATATTCATAAAACATTGTTTCTTTTGCACCTTGGTTCTATTTTCCCAATGTGGTATCAAAGTGGTTTATATCATATAAAATTTTGAATCCTCATCTATTTATTTACACATATGACGATGGAAAACATAAAGCTATTGACACATGAACTATTCAAATCAACCTTTAAAATGGAGAAGTCACAAATGTACATGACATATTACATGTGCCTGATCTAGCCAAAAAATTGATATCTATTTGGAAGGCAACTACTCAATAGTATTGAATTTTTTCATGACTATTGTACCATTGAAATAAAATCCAAAAATGGAGAAGATACATGGTTGAAATTCAATCAAATTCAAAATTTATACCCATTTGAAGTTGACATTGTTGACAAACAATCTACATTATGAAAAAATATGTGTTTTGTAATTAGGCTTGCAACAAGGTTTTAGTTGTTTAAATTGCAACTACCACTTACAAGTAAACATATTTCTATAATGTGAGTGTTATCAAAGAAATTACAAAAGTTGCAACAACACAATTCATCATATATGAATTGTATACATATATAACTTGTGCAATTATATTGCAATATTGCAACTATATCATTACAATTATTGTGCCATTATGTTGCAACTATTATACCATTATAATTACTACACCACTAAGTTGCAACTATTGCGCAACTACATAAGCAATAATGTGTTGGTGTGTTGATAATGTGTTGACAAATCATTAATGAACACATGGCAATTCTAAGTTAAATTTGATATTTAATATTTTTATTAATTTAATCTAGATCATTCAAATTAAGGTTGGTAAAATGTTGACACATGGTACTTAAGTCAATAAGAAGCTAAGCCTAAAATAAATAAGCATTATTATTTACATATTTTAAGCTAAGTAAGTAGGTCATTTGGGATAACTTCATTTTATTTATAGTTTAACATCTAGGGCTAAACCATCACTACTACAAAAGTGGGGTGTAGTTCACTAGTTTAAATCACTATGGGACCTTAAACAATGAAATAAGTTCATTGTATTTTAGTGATCTCACATTGGTTAAAGTTATTTCATTATAATATCACTATGTAAACATCGTGTTTCACTACTAATTGACATAATTCACTATTATAATTTATTATAGTAAATAGGTTTATTTTTATGTTTTTAAAAATATCTTATATGTGTTATTTTATGATATACCCTATATTATTTTAGGCTACTTTAGATATTTTAATTTATACCCTACATTATTATAAGTTATTATAGGTCATTATAAATTATTATACCCTAAATTATTATATGTTATTCTATTTTAAAGTATCATAATTAATTTATTATAAACTTTAAAAGTATTCAACTAACCTTAGGCTATATCTTAAGTTATTTCAAGTTATACTTTAGGTTATTCAAGATCATTCTACTTTATGTTATTATAAGTTATTTTATTTTAAATATAATAATCTAAAATAAAATATAATGACCTAAGATAAAATAACCTAAAATAACCAATAATAGCTTATGATAATATAGCTTATAATATCCAACAATAATTTATAATAAATAGTCACCAATAGTCATTAATAAATTAACCACCAATACAATTGCCATTGATAACCACCAATAAAATAACCATTAATGGTCTATAATAAAATAACCAACAATAATCATTAATATAATAACCATTAATAATCACCAATATCCACCAATAGAATATCCACTAAAAATTATTAATAAAATAACCGCCAATAGCCATTAATAACTTATGATAATTTAATCTAGAAAAACCATTAATAATCACCAAAAGAATAACTATTAATAACCATTAATAGAATAACCACCAATAGTCATTAATAACCTATGATAATTTAACCTAGAATAACCACTAATAACCACCAAAAGAATAACTATTAATAGTCATTAATAGAATAACCACCAATAGTCATTAATAACCTATGATAATTTAACTTAGAATAACCATTAATAACCACCAATAAAATAACTATTAATAGTCATTAATAAAATAACCACCAATATAATAACTACTAGTAGCCATTAATAACTCGCAATAACTTCAATAAAAATACAACCAATAGCCACCAATAGAATATTTATTAATAACTATTAATAAAATAACCATTAACAACCATTAATAGCCCCAATAAAAAAATAACCAATCACCACCAATAAAATAGCTACCAATAACCATTAATAACCACCAATAGCCTTAATAAAAATATAACCAATAACCACCAATAGAATAACCATCAATAGCCACATATAAAATTATTTAGAATTACCAAAAATAATCTAAGGTGAAATAATCTATAATTTTAACAAGTAACTTAAGGTGAAATAACCTACAATAACCTAGAATTATCAATAATAACATAAGGTGAAATAGTAAAAAAAGCCAAAACTAATTGAAAATAACCATAAATAGTCGTAAATAATGTAGGATGAAATAATTTAGATTAATGAAAAGTAACCTTATAATAGTTGAAAATAGTTTAACATAAATAATATTATTATATTAACAAAAATATTATCCATTTATTAAATTTTATTTTATTCAAAAAAATGGTCCTTGAAATGTTATTGAATAATGAGATTAAAATTTGTTCAAATGATTTTACACTTTCGAAAGGAAATAAATGTCATTATGTACATTACTGTTTTCAAAAAAAAAATAAAAATGAATAATTTCATTTGAACAAAATCTTAATAAGATATGAATTTTCAAAGTTTATATTTTTGTAACGTTTAAAATGTTTAAAATGAAATGTTTGATAAATAAAATGCAATGTAACATATTATCACCAAAAGTGGGATGATTTGATGGTAAGGGTGTTTGCTTCCATTTTCAAAGTCAAGGGATCAAACCTCACAGGTGGTGTGTGCATGGTCAACAATGGTAAATTTAAAACTTAGCCTAGGTAATGACACATGTTAATAACTCATAGGCTGAAAATCATGAAATTATGAATACTATTATATATTAAATAATTTAAATTTCACTGATTTCCATGTTGCCTAGTTAATTAATTAGCAAATGAATGGTTTAGTAAATTTGTATTTCACTTTAGAGTAACCTTGTTCCACTAGGTACCAGTGAACCAATTCATTGTATTTAACAACCAATCCTCATTCACAAGGGGGTTGATTAATTTCACCATGGTAAAAATGTTCAAATTCATTCGAATTTTAGTGGAACCCAAAGTGAACTACGATGCATTTTCGTGTAATGCATTTTTTATTAGTTTATTTCAAATGTCACTTGTTTTTAAATGTTCTTAATGCACTTAATTATGGGATGTGAAAGCACATTAAAATGGTTAAATTTCAACGGATTATAGTCCCTTTTAAAAAAAAAAATTTTAGTGTAGTTGAAAACTAATTTAAAATATGAATATTTAGATTATATTGAAAGTAACATTTTTTTCCATTTCCAATTTCAAGTCATGATGTTATAAAACATACAAAAAATGTTACAGAAGAAAATTTTTTAAATAATTTTTTTAATGCTTAAAAAATATTTTTAAATAATTTCAATTTTTGGGATTTTGAAAAGTCCATAACATAATAAATTAAAATCACATTCCATTCATTCAATGGATCTTTAATTTTTAAAACAGAATTCATCCAATATCCCAAACTTTCAACACATTAAACTAACACATTGGAAGATAAAAGTTGATATCCATGAGTTTTGTAAGAATTTACAAAATTTGTCGCAAAGGTTCAAAAGTCCATTATTCAATAAATTTTTAGGATTTTGATGTGTTCTTTTGCATTTTTAAAATGCTAACTCTATTGGCATTACATATGTGAATCCTTTTCTTGATATTTCAATGAAAATATTAATATTTTATATTTAAGTTTCAAAGATATGCAAGAAAAATTACAAGTGTGACACCTAAAAAGGGACTACATAGTGTGCATTCACCTTTATTACTTTACAAACTTGAAAGATAGGATAAACAATATGGGATTAAGAAATTAGTTCATGTATCTTAATTACAACATACTTACAACTATTATACGACAAGTTAATGAGTAAACACTTAAGCTTTTAAAAAGTTTTAATCCTAATACATTTTCTTTTTGCTTTTCAAGTGCAAAAGTTTTTTTAAACCTTGATTTTCCACACCCATAGCCATTTAAACTACTAAAAAAAACACAAAATGAAGAAGATATTGTTGTCAAGAATAAACAAGGTCAATGTTTGGTCATTAATTTAATTCACATTTTAATATTCAATACATTCATTTTCATCATGGCTCTTTTGTGTTGTCCTTTTACCTTTGAAACTCAAATAGTTATGTAGATTTTAACTTGGTGCACCCATAACACTTTCAATTATTGAAAAAAAACAAGAAATAAAAAAGATATGATGTTTAGAATTAAAGGGTCATTTTAAAAAAGAACACACCAATGTGTGATTTCGACATGCTTTGTGTTTATTATGTTGGTCTTTTGCCTTTGGAATTGAAATGTATAATGTAAAGCTTACTTTAATGTTCCCATGATGTTTTACATCACACAAAATAGAAAATAAACAATAAAAATCCAAAAAATTTCAATCATTCACCAACAATTAATGATGGGTAGTTCCACCTTAACATAATCTATGTACTAAGTATACTCACTAATATAGTTCATAATAATAAGTAATAATATTAACTATTAATCTAGAATTTAAATATTAATGTATAATAGTAAGAATTAATAATAATAATAATTTATATATTAATATTTAAACTAGTTATTAACATATTTATATTATAATTGTTGTCATCATAACTAATTATATGATAGGCTAGTAATTATTATTATTATTGTAGCTAATAGTTGCAAAGAGGTTGTTAATGAGTGTTTCATTTAATCTAGTTGTACTATAGTTGTCATATGTGATTCTTGACATGCAATTTGCTAACAAAATCAAACATGATTGATCAAAATCGTATATACAAAGGTGTAGTCCTAATCAAATGAACAAAAGGCATTGGATGATTAAAAAAGACTATCAAAATTGGAGAAATATTTATGTTTTACCATTTAAAACCATGGCAATCATAGCAAGTTGTTTTTTTTTCATTCATATGAATGTCTATTAATTCAAACCAAAAATGCATTTGATAAAATTTTAAGTTTAAGTCTTGATTTAGGATCTTTGAAAATAAACACCTATTGTGTCAGAAGGAATCAATTTTGCGAAGGACTATTAGAAGGACTCACATAATAGTAAAACAAAATTGACGGGAAAAAAATTAAAAAGATAGAGATAAGGCCACGTTTAAAAGACACTCATACCCTAAAATATGTGAAATTTTGAAACTTAAAAAATTCAAAGAACTTTCCAAAATTGATCCAAAATTTTAGAATTTCAAAAGTCTTTTATGACATATAATGTGGTATAATGTATGTGATGTGTTAAAAAAAATTGTAGTTGAATATACAAGAAAACATTAAAAAAATTTAATCAATTTACAAGGAATCAACGCACTTTCAAAAATTCATATTTATCCAAAAATTACAAAAAAAATAAAATTCATGTACTTGGAAAATTTAAGCATTCATTATAACAGTTTGCCAAAAAAATTGTTCAAAAGTTCATTTGTATGAAAAAGTTATTTTTGGCCAAAATGACACGCAGTCTTTTTCTAAAGTAATGTCATTTGCTCATTTGACCTCATTTGCATTCACAATGTGTGCATTCATCCATATAGGGGTCCATCTTGGGACTAATATGCAACTATAATAGTACTCCATAAATTTTCGATGTGGCATTTTTTTTAATTCCTCATATTTCCATGGTGATAATTGCAACATCATTGTAGATTAATTGTTTCAAAGCTCTAGTTACAAGGTAGTGAAATTTCTGCAAACACAATTTTTTCATAGTGTTAATTTGTTGGTGATAAATAAAAACACTACAAAGGATACCATCAAATGGCATCACTATATGGGACACTTAAACCAACACACATTACAAGAGCTAATTAAAACAAAGATGGTCTTGGGTCTTCCATCAAACATCTAAGATCTTTCATTAAGTGACCATTGTTTAATTAGTAAACAACATAAATCTCCATTCCCAAAGGGTATGGCAACATGTGTTTCTACACTTTTGGAATTGGTGCGTATGGATGTGTGTGGGCCCATGCCAACCAAATCCATAGAAGGATTAAGTTACTTTGTATGTAAATGACTATTGAAAATTTGCAACCATCTACTTTCTAAAACATAATTGAAATAGAAACTATAAAAACTATCTAGCCTAGATAACTAACTAAATTAGTTCTTCTATCTCTATAATAATCTCTATCATAAAATAATCTCTATCAGAAATAGAAGAACTAACATAAGTTAGTTATCTAGCCTTCATTAATTGACCAATGTGAACACTTTTCAAAACTATCAAAGCCTATGTCGAAAACCAAACCAGTCATAAAATTTTAAAATTGTGATTAGATAGTGTAAATGAATTTATTTCCAACCAATTTAATATTTTTGTGCACAAAATGGAATTACATGTCAATTCACCATCCCTTATATGGTGTAAGTGAATGCAAGAACATAACATTAGTGGAGATAGCAAGGTCTATGTTACATGCATCTAAACTTCTCCCTAATTCATTTTTGGCCAATGTTGTGGCAACATTAACTTATTACATACAAAATCGATTATTTTCAAGAGCAATTGAAGTTTCCAAAACACCATTGACTTTGTGGTGTGGAAAAACACCAAATTTAAGTCATTTACATATTTTTGGTTATTTGGCATATGTTAACATACCAAATGAACTTGATGTTAAAAAACTAGAAATGAAAACAAATAAATGTGTACTTGTTGGTTAGGTAGGCTACAAGGTGTCAAAGACTAACATCTATATGATAGAGATAGAAGAAAATACTTACTTAACATAAACATAAAATTTGATGAAAAAACATTGTTGATATCAAAACAAATTGTATCACATTGGTCAATTAATGAAGGCCATTGAAAATAGTGGTAATGAGTTCGAGGAATTATATGATGTGATGGAATCCATACCAAACGTACCACATCAACCACCAATTAACAATCTCATATTTATTGCATTATAATTTACAAGATTTTGCAATTATTAAAAAATTCATCCCATGTTTGTATGTTATCTCAACCAAGTTTACAAATGAATTACAATGTAGAAAAAAAATTGAGATGTTATTAGCTTCAAAAATTCCATTATTTAATGATGATTGTTCAGTTGATATGGACATGCCTAAGTTTACACCCAAACCACAAGATGAGATAAGAAAATCCAATAGAATAGTAAGAGGCGAACTACCAACAAAATATCATGACTATATGACATTTACAAGTGAATTGTCATCGTTAGATTATCCTAATGCACAAGCTACCCATTAAAGAAACTTTAAGCAATAATGATGTTGAAAAATTGAAAGAAACATTAGATTCAGAATATGATCCATTAATCGAAAACACATGGACAATGGAAAATTTACTCTTGAGAGGTCCATAATTAGTTGTGAATGGATCTTGAAGAGAAAATACAATGCACATGGTGTTATTACCCATTATAAAACCTATTTAGTGGCTCATAGTTTTACACAAGAAAAAGGCACAAACTATGACAAAATGTTTTCACCCATGGTCAAGATAAACTGCTTGTGTACCCTATTATGATCTCCAAGTTCATCAAATGGATGTGAAGACACCATTTTCTTATCATCATTTGCATGAAGAAATTTACATGGCACAACTTGAAGGTTATGTAGACCCAAAATACAAATTTTTTTATTCAAATGCATATTTGGTCTGAAACAAACATCAAAGATGTGATATGAATGCTTTAATATTTATCTCATTATTAATACTAGATTCTATAAAAACTGGTAGATTCCAACATTGTAAAAAATGAATTATTAATAAAAAAATTTGTCATTTTAACTTTATATGTTGACAACTCAATCATAATTGGTAATGGGTGTAATCACACTAACACGAGCCACAAGTGTAACCAATGCTTAATTTTTCAAATTTGGAAATGGTAATTTAATTTGGTGTTGAAAGTATAAGATTTTTTAATATAGTAAGGTTCATAATATATCATTGGAACATGTGAATTGATTTGAAAAATATCTAATGAATAATAAACTCTCAAAAACATTCATTAAACATTGTAACACGTGCTTTTTAGCACTAAAAGGATTTATAAATAGACTTCAAAACTTTTGACAATTAGATATATTTTGAAATCTTTTACATAAACCTTGCCATAATAATATTTTAAAAATTATAATTTTTTTGGAATTTTTTTTGAAATTAAAAAAAAACTATTCTAAAAAATATTCCACCAAAAGAAATCCCAAAAATAGGCGGGTGTGGTTTGTGTTATCCTGTTTGCATCCTAATGACATGGAATTTTTACCCCTCCATCATCGATTATAATCCAACCTTTAAACTTTAAATGCCTTATGGAAGCCTTTCAGAACTAACCACATTGCAAATTCAAATACCTTTCCACACCACTATCAATGGCTCCCCATAGTTCAATGTCTTCATGAATGTTCACATGGCTTTGTTTTGTGCATTGAACTAGAAAAAACCACCATTCAAATCCAACTACTATTTTGTACAAAGAGTTTTTTTTGTTAAGGGGCAAGAAACTAGGTATACCAAATTCCATTGTGAGGTGGTAGAAAGTCATTAGTTGATAATTATTGGTGACCTCCAATACTAGGTGAACTTGATTGGTTATTGAGCTAGTTAAGATTTCTTATTCTTGCATGAATTTATTTGCCCAACAAAAGAAAACTGTCTTTTTTAATTCCTTGGACCCCTTAATGAAACTAAAACCCTTTCTTAATTTCAATCATTTTTTTTTCCTACTATGATTGTCCACATTTTGGGGGCATTTTGGAATATAAAAAAATACTGAATATATGATTTTTTTAGACACCCCAAAAAAGTGACACCCCATTTTATATTAATTATTTTGGAGCTTTATTTGCAAAGCAATCTAGTTGTCACAGACATGATTTCTCATAGTGTAGCCTATTTAATTAGGTAGCCTAATCTAATTATATAGGTGGCCTAAACTAACTTAGGTAGGTAGCCTCACTTAGCTTGCAAGGTGTTAAGTTTCCTAGCCTAATTTTAAATTGCTAAGTAATTAGGAAGCTTAACGTATAGTAGCTTAGGTAGGTATCTAGGTTAAAATCTAATCACATAGTTGTAATACAATCACAATAAAGTCACAATGATGACAAAAGTTATATGATTAAATTGAACATAGGATTAAATGACTAGAACCGATACACAAAACCATTAAATGATTTAATCATGAAAGACACATTTCAACATTGTGCAATCAACATTTAATGTTTAAACTTAATATACATAAGAGGCCCATGCCTTCTCCACCCCCGTGTCCCAATGAAACTTAACAAAAGATTACCTTTCTACCCCAATCCAAACAATTCAAAGACAAAAAGGCATATTAAGAAGAAAACCTAAATTAATAATCATATTTGAACAAAGGGACTCAACCCTAATCACCGCCTATATATATATATATATATATATATATATATATATAATGAGTGGCTATGGGTAACACGGGCAATGGCCCATTCACATGAAACAATTAACATACAAACACAAAGACATAAAGTCACAACAATTAATAATTAACTTTGTGTGACAACATTTCCATTGTTTGTTTTGATGACTTAATTTTCAAAAGTAAACACAAGGAAACAATCATGGCTTTTGAATGAACACAATATGTGTTGGCTCTTTTTAAAAATTAAATTATGCTTATAATCTGAAAGTCTTTATTCTATTTACAATTTCATGGCATGATGCATAATTTATGTCAATTCATAATAATGAACTAAATGAGGTGAAGATTGTAAACCATTAATGATACATTATGGTTAGAAATGACAAGGATTGAAACAACTTCAACCCCCAAGGTAACGGGTTGGTAAATCTAATGAATATGATAACACCACCAATTAATCCAATACCTCGTGAAGAACATTGATCTCTAGGATTGGACTTGCCATCTAGATTTGTAAGAAGCAATCCCCTCCCAAAAGTTCATGGGATATAAAACGATGCCCCCAAATAATATATATCATATACTATCACAACACATTAGCTTGAACACAACTTGTGAATTGATCATGAGGGTGATTAGGGTTCAATTACATGAAATGTTGGTTTTTGTAAGCCCTTGAGCTCCTTTTAATGCACCCATCTATGTTTAAATTTTGATATAGGAATGGTTCAAAACATCATTAATCATGTCAAAACCTTGAAATTGTTTGAACTTTGGCCCAATGTTATTGGTTGAACACTAGAATTCAATAAAACTTTCTCATGGCAAAATGCTCGCCCATGCCCATGCCTCTTGAGTTGAAAAGTAACTCATCCAATGTGGACATGACAATGAGACCAAGAATAGGTGATATTGGGGCTCTTGCCCTTTTTTCAATTTCAATTATCATACCTTGGGATTGTAAACTTGAGGTTTGAAAGAGCCTCAATGAACGTTCTAATGGACCATATATAGTGGACTGAAAAACATTGAAACCCATGAATCTAGTTGGTGGATTGTAGAATTTCAACAAACATGCATTCAAGTTGTGTCAAGATGATCAAATTGTATGTAATTGAAAAGCCTTTCACAGAGAATTCTAAGGGGTTGTGGGAATTGAATCACATTGAAATCACTTATAATTCTGTAGTTCAAAATGAGTTATTTGTTTAATAGGTATTTTGGAGGTAAATCTTCTTTTTATAGAAACCCTAACACACTGGAAATCTATTATGTTTATAATAATAAAAAGGCGTTTGAAAATTTAGTGAAAGAAAATTTTCTCACCTCAAAATAAGTCTATATGTATATGTATAGAAGTTTATTGACATTCAACTGATAAATTATACTGAAGTAAGAAATAATACCCTCTGAACATAAGGTGTACCCAATAAATACAAAGAGTGACCTCCTTGAGCATTAAATGCAGTCAAAATGCTGGATATTTTATGAGCACATGTTCTAACCTTTGCTCACCAGCTCCTTGAAGTGTTGTCGTCTCATAACAATGTATATGGGTCATTGCATGATTGACATACAAAGGTACTTGGTATCGTTGTCGCATATAATATGGAATGTTCCTTGCAACATTTGACCGCATCAAATCTTTGACAGACGTAATGTCACGTTCAGTTTTGAAGCTGTACATGCAAGTCTCATCCATATCCAAAGTATCCCACTCGCCAATAATTGTTGGCCAAAATGTTCGACATGTCCCAGAATGAAGAAATTGCTTGCGATTTTTCAAAAGAAGCTCCCCAATGTCTTCAGGGTGGAGGAAATTATAAATCAAATTTCCTTCAAGTTCTGCTGGGTTCACATAAAAACCACCCAATAGGTTGTTCAAAGTCTCATTGGAATTAGCAAGTGAATCACTATCCCCAACAGTGCCTATCCTGCTCACATTTCCTTGAGCCTGAACTCCAATATCCACTATTGGAATCTGAAATGTGCCACCAAATTGACCTGAAATTTGGTTTGCTGAAGACCTTGAACCCGTGAATGTTGTTGATATTGTCCTCTTGCTAGAATTTGTTGCATCCACTGTTGCAGACTTGAGCCTTGCAGCTTTTTGCTTCTCACAATTTAAAGAAATTGTGATATTGTCATGGTAGTAACCACAGTCAAGATCTGGATACTTAGGTTCACCTCCTCCAAGATTGCATTGTGTCGTTGTTGTGGTGGTTATTCTCCTGTCATCATAGTCTCCCAACATTTCAAATTTGAATTGAAGCCAAGGGACAATTGTTGCATGTTGTACTGGACCCTCTGGATATGCAAGATCATTTGTTGATCGTTGATGGAAGGTGCCCCCAGATTCTGGTATGACTGTCACAGTTAATGACTTGTTTTTCTTTGTATCCAATGGAGGCTCTGCAGGCAACTTAGATGGATTGCTAGATGGGAACTCAGATTCTTCACCTTCCTTGTCTTCGAGGTTGCCATCTCCGGGTATTTGTGTCTTTCCTTTTGGGTTTGCCGGTCTTTTATCATCACTTTTGCCTCCTGCATACCCACTTGAACTAGCACCAGAATGTTGTTTTCCTGAATTCCTTGCATTTTCTCCTGAAACACCCATCTGTTTTGCGAGCTCAAATATAAGTGGGAGCATCCCATTTTGTTTAGTGTTGTCTTTCACATACAGATTGTGAATCTCAGACTTGAATTCTTCCAATCCAACCCCAAATCTTCTGGATGACTCCTTGGCTGTTAAGTTGCTTACTGCTTCAAGCTTTGTTGAGACTCTTGGAATTGTGCCTCTCAACAGTGTGAACATTTTGGAATCCTTATTCTGCCTTGTTTCCTTCCAGAAGTTCAACCATGCCTTGTTGCCAACATATGTGACAATCACATTGAATTGTCTGGTGACCACTACCCTGGACCATTGCAGCCCCACTCCCACAACCCTTGCCATGCTTTCAGGTGATAGAAATTGAAATTCCACAAAATCCCCTTGAATATCCTTTCGTCCCACAATCAAAATTGAGGCTCTTTCAAGTTCCAAGAGCCTATTTTGCACGGTTTCATTGATCCCTGTAGAGGGAAGCAACTTTTGTTGTTCAGAGGGATCTTCAAGAATTTTCACACGTTTTGCAGTGACCCTTTCCAAATCTCTGCACAAAGTTCAGGGACCTACCATGAGATTTCAAACATGATTACTAGACAAAGCATTTATCCTACTTGCTCTATTCAAGTTTTAACTTTGCTCAGTTCATAGACTTCAATTGAGACTTTGACAATGTACTAGCAGTAAAGCATAAGCCAGGTTTTAACGACACCCTCTTTTCCTGCTTTTCTAATTTCCAAACTGCATTTGTGTAATAGTTGTTAGTAGCATCAAAACTTGACAATTCTAATTCCTTAGGGTCTCCTTAGGTCTATGCTGATACTGGAAACTGTAGATGTCTGGATCACCACCAAACCACATCTAACCCACAAGAATATTGGGCCCACACAATTCAATTTTCCCCTATACTTGGACATGTCAGAATGGTCCCCATTCTGGAGCAGGTAAGGACCACCCACTGAGGTAGCTTAATTTCCTCTATCATTGTCCAGGGATGGGTATGAAGTCTAGAAACAAGAACCAATATATCAATCTCAAAAGCTGAGTGTGGGGCTACCATATTACCATATTGTTATCCCACAGGTAGAACATCCAAGGCCCTTCAATTTCACCAGTAAGCCTACTTCAAACATTCCATTACAAGTAGATATGTCTTATTACATTCAGTGGTACATGCAGAACTCATTTCTCACTGAATGAATGCTGCCCCTCATGAATTGCCATAATTTGAGAAACTAACCGTGAGCCAGAAGATTTTGTGTTGGTTGATGTTTGTTCATGACAAGTGTGTTTTTTGGTTCTGTGTCCAGACTGATTCAGCATGTCTTCTTGAGATTGAATTTTCTTTCCATCAAGTCCTTGCTGTTCCTGTTGCACAAGATCAGTTGAAACATGTCATCAATGCACCAACAACCATTGAATCAAAACGTTCAGTTCTCCCCAGGAACATGATTGTTCATAGAATGGAAGTATATGATGTCCAATGGATATTACACAAACACTAGGGCAACACCATGGAAATGAAAAATAAGCAATCATCACCTGTTGTGTCATCTGAATATCATGCCCACCTCCATTGGCATCACCACCTATATATCAACAATTGAAGAACTTAATGAATGTTTGGAGGATTCATGCAGAACCTGACACAACTACTAGTCCTTTTAGAAGATGGAGCAACCCAATGAATTCTTCTGATATCTTAAAAGTTGCTCGACTTGTGAAAAAGACTTTCATCACCTACCCCAATTCCCCCCAAAATAACAATGTCATGGTGTGTGATATATACACTCAAATAATCTCAGATCCTCTCATGGACATTCCTATTTGACTCTAAAATTGTACAGTGAGTGAGGAATGGAGACCTCACCAGATTTGCAGTAAAGTGAATGCATATCACATGAGTCCAATGATATCTTAGTGATAGGTTGTTGATGCAATAAGGCCCAAGAACCATCCACTTGGGATAAATGAGTGACTACTGTAAGTGGTTGACAAGTGCATTGGATCTTAGCAAAAAACTAAACTGCCATGTACCATTCCTGCATGTTCACCTCCTACCTTCATAAGGCTCAGCCACTAAGGCAAATCTGGTGCATAGTAGATACTTCAAATGGATGTCAGCAGGTCTTATTGAATGGCATGTCAAGCACAACTTTTAATATAGACCATGAAATGTTGAAACAAAGTCAGCATACCTTCTGAATCTGAGCTTCCTTTGTCCAATTCATTCATGTGAGCTACTCCCTTGTACTTGGGAGCAGTATGAGTTACTTCCTTGTACCAGTGTGGAGTCATGCTGAACTCATTCACTTGGATTGATGCAAGCAAGTCTTCCTCCCACTTCTGGGCTGAACATTGCTGGAATGCAGTGTTGATCAGAGCTCCTGCTCGTGCAGCATTCCAGTCAGCCAGGAGTGATTCCACAACAGATGACTCTTCATCCTCATTCATGCTTCTGCTATTGCTTTCTCGCCTTGACAATTCAGCCATGGCAATGCCCATGGGATTATTAGAAATTATCATTGAGGAAAGAGCTCTCATCAAATTTGCCTCTGCCAGAAACCCTGCGATGCCTCCATGCCCATTTGCTTCTGCTAAATCTGCTAGAGTTTTCCCTGTTGAAAATGTATAGTTGGGGCCTGTTTCCACCTGCAGATTCTCAATGTCTGAGAATGCCACCTCTACACCCTCCAGAAGTGCATCCATGTTTTGTGAGTCTGAGCATGTACTGCCCAACCAGCACTGTTGAGGCTCTGCTGCAGCTCTCAGACCTCTCTCTTCTGTTGCAGCCTGCAGACTAGCTTTAATTGCTGTTTGGGGTTCCCGCTCTTGTGCATGGTCTGGCAAGCACATTGAGCTCAATGCGGTCCTGGACGACCACCCAGTGATGTGATGATCTGATCCAGTTGTAGAGCTCAAATGCAACACATCTGCTGATGGACATTCATCATGAGCTACTTGATTATATGCTTTCGAATCAAAACTGTTCCCTAATTGCCCAAGCACCTGCACAAACCCATGGGAGAAAAACCCCAGGAACACAATTTCAGCCATTGTCTTTGATTAGGAGTTCAGTCAGCTCCAAGTTGGTAAGCTTGTTGTTAAGCTCCTCAAAGATCTGAAGCTGAAATGTGTGTGGAGTTAGTTGCAGAAGAGAATGTGGTTTTTCTCACACATAAAGTTTTGTGGCTCATGACACTTGTGTGAGGTAAACTTTGTGGTTTCATCCATAATTACAATGTACAATATGGGGTGTTCATAGTGGTATATATTACACTAGAATAGCAATTTAACATGAGGTAATGGCACATATGGCACAAATGTAAACTGCATATATTATGTAATATGTAGATATTACATTGAAATGGCAATTTGACATTAGGTGCCATACGTGCCATTAATTGATGTCAAATTGCCATTTTAGTGTAACATATCACACAATAAATACTACATATTGTACATTGTAATCGATGAAACCACAAAGTTTACCTCACACATGTGTCATGCGCTGCAGCTTTTTGTGTGAGAATCAAATCACATTCTCTTGTAGTGAATTGGTGGAATCGCAGTAAATTTGGTGCGAGGAGCTCACACTCACCTGCAGTTGAAGCTGGAGGAACTTGACATAGTGAATGGCTTCGTCAAGAATGGAGGCTGTATCCATCTTGGTGCCACCAGGAACAAGGCTCTGCAACACTCGGATCCGATCACTGATCCGCTCTCTTCGATGCCTTGCAGCAACACTTTGAGGGTCCTTTCTCTCGTTCCTTCTCTTGGGTCTGGAGGCATTCAGCAGCTCCATCTCTGGCCCTAATAGAGTTCTACTACTGCTGGGTCGTATAGCTGCTGCTGGAGCTCCTCCAAATGTCAGGATGGGCCTCATGGCCGGATTTGCTGCTGGGATCATCATCGCTTTGGCCTGAGCTTCAGAGATCACTTGAGTTCCTGGAAATGGAAAGAGAAGTGGAACAGATGTCAATGGACTTCCGGAAATGCCCTGAGAGACTGGGTACTGCAGTTTTTGCATTTGGGGTGTTGTTGTGGCGTCGTATATCACATCCCCTTCGGAGCAAACGATCCCGTCTGAGCTTTCTCCTCCTCTCCAGGTTTCTCCAGAAACATGAATCGGAGCACGAAAGACTGTCGGCTCTAGAGTGCACTGATCAGGCACTGTATCAGGCCCACCAGCGAGCTGGAGGTGGGAGAAGAATGTCCTACCAAAGTTTTGGCCAGAAGTCTGTGAAGCCGATGAGTCGCTCACCGTAGGCTCGGAAGCTCCCGGGCTCATGAGCTCGAGCTCGGATTGCGCCATGATTTCCAAACTTTACCGCAGCATGTCCGTCGACAAAGTCGAAGCCCCAACTGTCGTGAGCTGCTCCAAGCAGCTTCTGTCCATTGTCATCGCACTGTTGCAAATTAGGCCGCTGCCATCCACCCCCTCTGCCGTCATCTCGCTGCTACTACTCGACCCTTGCAGCAAACTTTCCACAGAACTTCCACCATCTCTTCCTGGGCTCAACTGCTCCCCCGTAGCAAATACTTGCAACAAACCCACATGAGATTTTCTTGCCCCTCCGAGCACAGTAGCAGCTGCTGCTGCTCCTCCTCCTCTTCGTCCTTCTCCATCACCTGGCTTGCATGATCACCCGACAATCCGACCATGACGCTGCTCCTATTTACCTTAAGCTTCCGCAAAACTCTTCCGATCCCAGTTCCTCCTGATTAATCCTGCACTTCCCTACCAACGAGCACAAAATTCCACCACCTGCTCAATTCCCCGCACGCACGCACGCACGCACACACGCACACACACACTCTCTCTCTCTCTCTCATTATTCCGTCCAGCATGAACGCATTCTACAAGCAAAACTCCTCGAAGGCACACTTTGCAGCAAAACCAAAGTGAACAATTCTTATAATAATCACACCTACAACGCCAGAAACAACAACAACAACAACAGCTCTTCTTGTGGATGTCAAGAAATCTCACGTCAATAGCTCACCAAGTCTTCGTCATCAAATGCAGCAGCACAGAGACACAGAGACACAGAGGATGATGATCTCCGCGATGAATGCTCGCCACCACTGAAGGGAAAAAAAAAGAAAAAAAACCACCTTATGCGCTTGGCATCAACAATCTTCCGCGAACAAAAGCAGAATCCAAATTGCGACGGAAGCAAATTTGCAGAGAGAAGGATTTGCGAAGAGCGGAAGCACCGCGTGGGACTGCCTTCTTTGGTCGCACTACGTTCTTGCGACGCCGCAGCAGCAGGTGGGTCCAAATTCTTAGCACCTACTTGTAGGCACCCTAGGTACCTAGTACCCTGGTAGCTACCCCTAGTACCCTAGGAGTCCCTAGGGTTTAAAACTGCAGTCTTTAACCACCTCAGCCAGTGACCATCCAGTCGTAAAAGTAGTTTGAGCAATGTTTACTATGACTGACCCTCACTCTAGGCACTTACTAGTAAGTTAATGTCCTAGTCTACTAGTAGTAACACTAGTTGTAGTACTAGTATTGTTTTTTGATTTTTAATAATTAGTAATAACTAAAAACTGATAATTGACACAGATTTTTTTAGTTTTTTTTCCTGTGATATCCCATGATTTTTGACAAGCACTTTGATTTTCAAAATGCCTCGCCTTTCATGTTGTTTCTTGTTGTGAATAATTGTGCCTAGGGTAGGACAACCTATAACCAAACATTCAACCTTGATCAAATACTATGAGAGTTCATTAGGAAGTTCGTGAGCAATGGGTGAAGAGCCTATGACCATTCATTGCACACCATAGCACCAAATGTTTGCCGAAAACTAATTGTTCATTATATTTTGCAAACTTTTATCCGTTCTAACCAAAATTGTATTTAGGCATGGGTGTTGCTTATAGCATATATTGAAGTGTAATGTTTAAATATATGAATCAAGTTGTTTGATGATGGGGGATAGTTATGAAATTCCATAGCATAATTTGCACATGAATTTAAAACTCCACAACATGGGGAAAAAAAGTGTTTGGTGAAAGGTCTTATTTGAACTAGACTTATAAATCTTCTTGGTTGTTTGGAATTGGTCATTGTTTTAGAATTGGGCTTGTATATGTCACAATCTAGTATCCAATAGAGTATTTCATCATCTACATGAGGTATGTTGAGTAGGATCAAAGCAAGATGAAAAGATGGATAACATCTTTGGGGGGCTAACAAAATTTTCAACATTCCTTTAAACTCACTATTTGATTGTTTAAATGGGAAAACTATGTTCAAAAAAATTGGCCCTTCATATGCTATTAGAAGAAAAGAAAGTCATTGATTGGATTCTTGGAATACAAGCATGTGGACTTTCAATCGCATTGCAACAATTCAAATTCAAGATGGCCCAAACTAGACCTACCTTGTTTCAAAATAAGGTAATTAGGTACTTTAAGTGGTATTAGTTTAAGCACAAACATTTAGAATTGTCAAATCAAACTTGAAGGGAGGTTTGTAAATCACAAGGTTTGACAAAGGATGCATGCAATTCATTCTACCAAAATATTACAACATTGCACATTCAACACAAGTATACAACAAATCACATTTGGAACTACGATAAAGTAGGAATTCAAGCAAAGTGACACTTGAAGGCAAGAGTTCTAACACAAAAAAGGTTCACAAGTGGATAACACCATTCCCAGGTTCAAAATATGGATGACTATAAATTGTGTTGTCAATGTAGTAGAGGTTTTTTTGCCAAGGTTTTCATATTTAGGGGTAACAAAATAAGGGATCACTATGGTGTGGTTTTTGGCAATCTTAAGTAGTTAATAATTGACCCTTTAATCCAAAGCACATGTTTTAGCAACACAAAACAAAGGTTGGGCTACTCAAAATAACTTTTGTCTATCAAAATGATTCTCTAATTACTTAAGAAACATCTTGGAAACTAGAACAAAAAAGTTCATTTTGAGAAATTTGTAAATCATTTTTTCAAAATTTTCTACTTATAATACGCACTAGAAATTATAGATTAGGGATGTGCATGGCAATACAAAAGAAAATATGGATGACATTTTCTTTTCAAAAAATTCTTGTCATTTTTCACATGGTTCACATGTAATCCTAAAAACAGTAGAACAAGCACAAACATTTGAACAAAATATGATGACTTTACCTTCACACACATTCCATGCATTACAACCTTTAAAAAAACAAGATGTAGTGGGGGATTGGAACAAAATAACATAATGAACTATCTACATGACGAAGATGAAAAGGAGAATGAATGGGGGTGAATCATGACGAAAACAACTTGATGACAAACTACCCATAGGTGAAAAAAGAAGATGAGAAGAAGGGGGGAGTCAAGATAGAAAAAAAAAGGGCAACTAAGTTAGGTCCTAGTCAAAGACCATTGAGACACTTCTATGATTGTGAAAAATAACTCGAAAAAACTTATTACATTTGAAAACTTTTGGAATCCAGAGGAATTATTTTTAGAGTTATTAATGTTTGATTCAATTAAAAAATTGAAAAAAAATGATTTTATCAAACATTTATCAAAAGACAAATGAAGTAACTAAACATTTAGAAAATGAACAAGGAGACTAGAATAAAAACAAGAAAATTTGATGATTGAATCAAGGAACTTAATGAAACAAAATTTGAAAATTGATTCAAAGCCTAGCACTTGAGTTGCGAACATCACATTTTAAGGTTAGGATTCACCTAAAGACTAGTTTGAACAACCTACAAAACATAATAAAAGATATTGATAAAAAAACCCATCATCGAATGACCTAACACCAACGAACCAAATGTAAATCAAAACCCACCATACAAATTGGATTTTACATAAAGAAACAAAAAAAAACATAAAAAGTTCATAACAAACCTACCATTGATGTGACCAAAGACTAACGCCTCAAGTGCAAGTTGAGCTCCCAATTTGAAACTCACAAAAAGAGTTGATTGTAAACAAGGTAGTTGAATTCCATCAAACTCCCGAATTTCATCCAACTCCAATTACTTACAAGCAAATAGTGATTTAAACAACAATGTCCATGACCATGATGATGAACTAAACATTGCTCCTCTTGCAACAAACTGAAATATGTGTTGATGGATAGAACATGACCCCAAACAATCTATCTCCATGAATAAAATTAATTTTGATGGATAAAACTAACCCCATTGATTGGATGAAATCCATGTATGAATCATATCCAACTACAAGAATATTGATTTTGATGAATGAAAAATGACCCAAATAGATGGAAGTTTTCCTTGTTGATGAATGAAACAATTGGATGAACATTCAAGATGTTTTGAAATGAATTTAATTTCATCCATGGATTATGGTTTAAAGTTTTGTTTCATCCATGAATTTGATTGGAATTCATCCACACAAGTTTATGAGTGAAAGTTTATATATTCTTCTAATGGAATACATGGTTGAAATAAAAGTTTAGATGACATTTCATGGATAAAATTAAATTCATCTTGAAACACCATGTATTCCAATTATTTCATTCATGAACTAGGAAAATTCTCAACTAGTTGGGTCATTTCTCAATCATCAAAATTAGTGTTCTTGCATTTGGACATGATTCATTCCAATCAATAAGGTTAGAGTCATCAATCA
>Ga0116231_10001129_pt1 | contig 53284 bp, 21 predicted proteins | sample S1TSphgellanicum_2_FD_89695 | JGI IMG/M metagenome (GOLD analysis project Ga0116231, IMG submission 89695) | Host-associated microbial communities from peat moss isolated from Minnesota, USA - S1T2_Fd - Sphagnum magellanicum MG | ecosystem: Host-associated > Plants > Peat moss > Unclassified...
CCAAAAAAAAAAAAAAAAAAAAAGTTCAAAAAAAAAAAAAAAAAAAAAAAAAACTAGAAAGCGGAGCAAAGGTTAAGTTTGAAATCAAGAATTTGACAACACTGATCAGAACCCTACTCATAACAATCACCTGGACCAATCAATACATCTGGCCAATCAAGAGCAGGTGTTAGACTATGCTGAGCTTTTTGGGAACCTTAAACATACTATTGAGCAAAAATGGTGAGCCACATCCATTTTACGGAGCTTGTGGGCCATGGTGCTTTTCATTTGTTTATAGTAAGACACCCCTGAGTGAAAGAGGCAAGAGCCACATCACAAACAAACACAAATAATGAAGAACAGTGGCAGAAGGACACACCATCTAATGGAGTCACCCATTGTGATGCCAAAGATGCCCATATATTTAGGGGTTTGGAGCAATGGGATAAGTTGGGTTCAAAGGTCCCAACACAATGTGTGGTGTATGATTGATGATTTCCAACAGAGAGTCCATTGTTTGACCTTTCATTTTTGTTCTACCAATTCCTCTCTCAAGTCTGACCTTGGCTAAAGGATCACCAAGTTTTACCATTTTGACTGGTGTGGTATTTCATTCTATTGTATTTATTCATTAGCAAATTAAGTAGGTCGGGTGTTCTTAGGAAGGGCTATTAAAAATAGTGGCAGCCAATTTTAGGAATTTTCATGCAACAAATGAGAAGTTGCGTCATGGAGTTGAACCCCCACCGCCCCCCCTCCCCCCCATTTTTATTGCAAGTGGGTGGGAAATAGCGGGGTCTTTTTTTCCAAGTTGAGTTTGTTGTGTAGAGTGGACCGTCCAGTGATCACTTTCCACTTGGACAGTGGACAGTCGACTTTCCATGCAAGTTTTTGGGAAGGCGGGGTTCAAAGCAACGTGTTCCCAAGGAACTCCTGACATGTTCCCCAAAGAGTTGCTAATAGCATGTCACTTTTATCCCATATGTTTTGGCAAATGTTGTCCTCCTTTCACCTATATATCTGGGCCAAAGGGAAAGAACTCTATACTTCTAAATAGAGCCTTCTGGTTTGGGGAGCCTCCATAGTTTCAATTCTTTCTTTAGTGATGGGCCAATAAATTTGGCTCTTTGCAACAAAAAAAAATTGAACTTGAGAGGCACCTCATCCAATTTAATACGAGGGTGAATAGGTAGAGTGAAATTAAATACGTCCAACAATTACATAGGGTGCCTCCCAAGTTCAAATTTTGATTGGCTCATCACAAAAATTACTGAAACTTAAAACACTCCCCAAAATAAAAGTTTACATTCTCAAGATAGAAACATCGTGACTTTACTTTGGCACAACTATATGGGTGAAAAGAGGACAATTTTGGGCAAAGGACAAGGGATAAAAGTGTGGTGCTATTCGGAAAATCTTGTACAAGACCTTAGAACATAAAAAAGAAACCCAAAAAGTCCAACACACTCTCCCCCTCCCCGCAGCCCCACCTCACCTCCAAAAGCAAAAGAACTAGGTGCATGCTACATCACTCCTTTGGCTCCACAGAATTTCTATTCCTCCAGTTGTTTGTCACCATTTTCAACTTAGGCTAATAGCAGGGACATTCAATTGGGGCTGGGATTACAGCATGTCCAGTGGTGCTCAGTATGTGACCCTGTAAAAATATTTCTCACATTTAACATTTAGTTATTAACTTTTTTTCCAACCCCACCCATAAAACTAAAACTGGGACTCCAAATTGGGTTTGAGACAATTCTCTAGCCAATCAAAAACAGGGATCAGTCACTAAATATGACTTGAGTATGTGTAACAGACTCTTCCAATGCTCTCCAGGACCCTGGACTATATTCATTTTTTCAAGGTCACAACAGTCTACCAGAGTATCTGCAGGATGATATGACTGCTGCACCTCATCCAAGATTTCCAGTACAGGGTCACATACAGAGCACAGGTGTAGATGCTCTTAAGTTGTGATAGCTTTGAACCAACTTGGTGCAGGTGTAAATGTCATATGTACCCCATTGGGTGGGGGTTTGGGATTAACCTCAGTTTTCAAAGATGGTCATCGATTTTGTGTACATCACAAAATTGGAACAAAATAAACTACTAACTACCATTACAAAAATGGAGTCCATCCAAAGTTGTGTCTCCATTACAGATATCCAGGGCAACTCTATTACATAATGAGTTGCCTTGGATGCAATCTAATGGAGTTAATGTAATAGAGTTGCCCTGCATATATGTATGTGGAGTGGCTCCCATCTCAACCTCACAACTGTGTAACTTTGGCTTCAATCCAATAGATAAGATGCATATATTCAACAGCCAAGATTCATTTTAGTGTGGCAGGTGCTGTTGACAATTTATAACTGGAGTAGTGGAGACGATTAAAAAATGAGGTTGCCAACTGGGTTGAGAGAATCAGTCCTTGCCAAAGAGTACGTCCTCCTAAAACACTGGGGGCTTGAAATTTGAACCGAGATAGTTCCCCTTATTTTTAATAATAGTAGTCTTGACCCTTCTCTAAGCATCTAGCCTCAGCTATCCAAATAAAACAAAATCAAATCAACAGGTAACAGCTGAGTAGTGCATGAATGATGGTATACCTACACTACAGCTTCTTTCTATTTCAATAACTAGACAAAGGATATATATACTTTAATCTTGGCATTAATCCCAATTCTCCAGTTGCCAACGTTTTGAAGAGAGTTGCTCATTGATGTGTGCTGTACTGGGAGCTAGCTACTTGTCCATGATGAGGGAAAAAATCGGTAAAATACATATATACCCAGGTACAGTTGTAAAAGCAGGCTACTGCACTGAACCCAAGTAGCTAGTTAGCTAGTTTGCTAGCAACCTGGGGTTGGATGGAACTGGATGGGTCCCAGAAATGGGTTAGAAAGAAAGTCCCAGCTCTACCCTTTGTAATAATATGTCTGCACTGTAGACAAGCATGAGACATGATTAAATCAGTTACCCAACATTCATATTTTGAGAAGAAACCCAACAAGTGGATGGGTAGACAAGCATGAGAGGGTACTGGAAAAAGTAGTAAAATTCCGTGTAATCATGGTGCAGTGTTTTTCCTGTCTGGGGAATCTCTAGACTGAAGAAGTTTTTAAAAGCCCTAGTACCTCGACAGCCCAGCGAGGTGCACGTGGAGAGGAAGAGACAGTGGCCGGTGTTTACACTGTTTACAGCAGAAGAAGAAGAAGAAGAAGTAGCAGTGGTACACGGTGACGGTGGTGGTGGGTCCAGAGTGAACCAACCAGCACCCACTAGCTAGTGCACCATCCACTGGATGTCCATTAGGACTCAGTTGTGGATGAACCTCAACTACAGTTAATATCTGATTTCACCTTGATAACCCATTCTGTAAAGAAGTAGGTCCTATATATAGGTAGATAGGTAGTAAAATAGGTGACTAGACTAGGAATGTAGAATATGGTTCATATTTAGATAAGGGCTGTTCTTACTACCTACCTACGAACAACTCCCTTCTTGTGGGTTGTTTATAGGTAGGTGGTATAGAAAAAGCAACTAAAGCTCAGCTAACTACCATGGTTAGCCAGGGGACTGGAACCTAACAGAAAACTGTTTCCTAACCACTAGTTACCATCCATCCATCCAACCCTCAGGGTGCACTGGTGGATGCTGCTTCACTCGGGCCGGTGTGGTGAAGGTCCAAGGCAGAGGACTACTCTCAGGGAGGAACTGTGACTACTACTACTACTACTAAATGCAGCATGTCCCTCATTTTGTTTTTTCATTAAAGGATTTTGCATGCACGCCATAGTACATGTGGAGCTTGTGGAGCGTTTATGCTGGGTCAGAATGATGACCACAAAAAGACTACTACTACTAGTTAAGTCTTTTTCCTATAAAGTAGTAGTTGGTGTTCCCCAGGCTTTGCTGGCACCTGTTAGATTCGACTGGTTTGCTTGACCGAGTCCAGTCTGTCCTTTTCCCCCTTACTGCATTAGTAGTGAATTGCCACCACCCCTACCCCTCACCCCCACCTTTCTTCACCCACTCAAAGGTCACTCAGTGTAACTGCATGCGGCCCTAGTTAGGCTTAGGCAATCACTCTAGGGAGGGGGAGGTGGGGGAAGGAGAAGATTGATGCCTAAGCATGACTGAACGGTTTCGTCACTCTGAGTTTTATGCCTAGGATTGCAGAGATGCTTCGTATGGGAAGTAACTTTTTCTGATGCTTTCAATTTTAAGAGAGGTTTTCTAAGTTGTTCTTTACTATATTTGCTTGGATTTGTAAGGTTAGCTGCGGATCCTATTTCCTACACAAAGTTTGGTGCCAAGGATTACTAGTTCACACCAGTAGCAACTGTTTCTGACCCAAAAAGAAAAGAAAGAAAAGAAAAGAAGGGAATGGTAAAGCAGTCTATGGTGCTGCAAAACATAATGAGGTACAATTGCTAAAAAAAGAATTAATGTGAGTTTTTAAAAATAGCACACATGGGACAACACTCAGTTAGCAAACTAGAGGCCAGCAGGTTAGATCCATAAAATATAGCCCAAGTATTCACTACAAGACAAGATGCATAACAAATATCTTAGAGACCATAGATGTGAAAAATACTCTTGATGAGCCTTTGAGTTTGATGTGACTAATTGAGCAACAACTTCCATGAAACCTAGTAAATGTCAACTATGCCTCCAAGGCATGAAAGGCCATTTTTTTGGGTTAATTACATGTAAATTTATGTAGCCAAAGTGATTATAATAATCCATAGAAAGATTTAGCCAAACTTGGCTATAAACAAGATTTGAAAGTAAAAAAATTTAAGCATCCTTCTATAGTTTTGGTTACTTACTTGAATCACTTATAGAAATCTCGAATTCTTTTCTTAAATTCTTTTCTAATTCTGGCGATTGAAAAATTGCAAAAAAAATTCATTTTCAAAACTTTAAATTTAAATTTCTCCTTTTCGAAAAGTATTGCCTTAAAGAAAAAGGCCATTTTAAGGTGTTTGTATCACATTGGCAAACAACATGAACATTTTAACTGGAAAATATCTCTTGTAAAAGCAAGGATGCTTAACAATGGAGGTGGAGCACCCTTTGTCCACTAAATCTGAGTCCATAATCACCACACATACATGATTTATCCAGAACTATCAATTCTTCCTTTGCCTTGATCAAAATCTCAAAGAGCAATTGTTTTGCAATTTTGGAGGGTAGTAAATATTGATGTTTGTTATTGTAGGATGTCTACTTCCAAGTGTGACACCTGCTCTAGGTCCAAGCAGCATTTAAGACCATCAATTTGGCTTACAATTTTAGTTACTTGTTCTAGGTGGAACCATTATTTCCACAACTCTGAATCCACCTCCAACCTCATATCTCATATAAAGACGACTATTCCAGAGCGTCGAGGGGATTACGGGCACTTTTGTTCTATGGTTTAGGCAGATTCCATCCGGCTTTGGAGACTCTAGTATTGCATCAGACTACAACTGGTGTACTGCATGATTTCACCCCTAATAATAATAATCCCAACATGCACTCACCTTTAAGTTTTTTAATTTTGTTTTTTGGTACTCCTTTATTCCTGGAGTGATCAAGAAATAGGAACTCCAAGTTTACATTCAATTATGAGGGGGAACTTTTCAATAAAGTTGTTCAAGGGGTCTAGCTTCAATGCTAGAGCTTAGGGTGCTTAAAAATTCATGCACCTACCGTTTATGCAGGGAATAACTTTTTGGGCACCCCATGAGGCTATACAATACTCAATGTAGTCCTCACTCAATACAGTCCAGCGGGACGAGTTCAAAAAGCTCAAAACAGTCACACAGGACAGGTTTTCTAGATTCTCTTCTGAGGTTATTATTATTATTACTATTTTTATTATTTTTACCCCATGGGACTAGTTGGAAAATTGGGTGGCCACAAAATCGGATGGGTAGGTAATTCCAAACGTGGCAAGTGAAAAAAATTAGAGGCCACATTAGGATCCATACTTTCACCATGGTAATTTTTCTACTTAGGCTCAAATGTGGGAAAAAAATAAATAAAAATATGGAAAGTAGTCTAACTTCCCATATATTCCCAAAGGATTACTTGTGTACTTGTGGGCAAGTAATTAGATATGGTCATTACCTCCAGTAATGTAGTTGTGGAAGAAAAAGTTTGAGAATTGGGTGGGAAAATTGTAACTGACATTGTCCATCAGGGCATTGAAAGCTGACCAAGGTGTGAACTTGGAACATTGGTACCTTGGTTTTCTTGAGTGAGGCCTCTTAGATGCTATAATTAACCCAGGAAATGTTTTATTTGGACTGGGAGACCCTGATTTAGTCTAAATTTTCATATACTACTAATGTTTAGAATCAAGGTCCAATAAGCTTAAGTTTGCTGTTTTCACCAAATACATTCAAATTCATGTTAGATTCGGAAAATGTTGAGCACATAATTACATGTTTAAGGCTGATAAATTTGTTCACAATTTCAAAGAGTTCACCCCTCCGCAGTGCCCCCAAGATCAGTTAATTTGTAACTGATCCATGTGTACATGAAACCTCATGATTCCAAAAGTTGAGTGAATGTGAGTTTCACATTGGTGTGAGGGTTGTGAAGGGTGTACTTTTCTGCCTAAGGAATCAGCACAGATTGTACTATACGTCAGTAGAGATTGTACTTTGCTTGAGCAAATACAAAACATTGCCCACAAGTTTGGAAAAAAGTAGAGTAGGATTCCATTTATATAGCCCACAACTCAACTCAAACTGCTGCACAAGATAAATATGTTTCATGATATAATTTACAAAGTCTTCACTCCTCATTACTCACGAAGTATCATCAAAGTTGTTGCATTTGTGAATACATGGGGACGTAGTAGCAGAGCAATGTGCAGCTCTGTCAAAGTTCCAAATCCATGAAGTATGTGAATTTAATGAATCACCCATTGCCAGGTGCTGCTGATCATGAAATCAAATTCTAGACACACCAAAAGGAACAGGTCTGCAAGCACAAGTATAACACAAGCTGCAGAGAGATTGAGCTTCAATGGAAGTATGTGAAAAGTGTTCCACAACACCAAGTTTTATATTTATATTACAGAGCAACAACCTCAATTAGACCAAAATCTTATTTCAGATTTATACATTGGCGATGGTCACCACCCAGTGCCCCTGTTGAAGTACTACTACTACTTCAACTGCATCCAGCAGGTCGACCACATCATCATGGTAGCTAAAAAATCTAGAGGCCTGTCGTGGGGTCGTGGGATTTTATTCTTGCAAGCATACATATTGTATAAGTGCAGCTTGGTGCAGCAAGATCATCGGCTAAAATCCTAAAATTCAATCTTAAAAATGTAATTTCCAAGTACCATCTTCTTCTTCTTCTTCCTGATGCCAACAACCATCCGATTCCAGCAGCAGCAGCAATCCCTAAAAGCTTGAACCGCATGCATACTCGTCCTTGCGAACGAGCCGGTGCAGTAGCAGCAAGCTACAGGACATGAGTTAACACTATTGCTGCAGTCCCTGCTGCAGGAGAGCAGCAATTGTAGATCTCTATGATATGCATATGCAGTTCTAGTCCAAGTAGAGTACTGGAGTCTTCGAATCATCTAGGATCATAAATCAATTTCTGACATGACTAGTGGAAAACTGCAGAAAGAAGCCTTGAAGGTTCTAGGGATGGATTTGAACTTTCAGATCATGGGGTACTGTTTTGAAGTCTAGTAAGATCATTTCTCTATCTAGAACGAACGAGCCCGGCGGTCATAGTATTGAACTGTATGTAGTGTGGTGGGGCGGCGGGGGTGGTACAGTACCTCTTCTACAGACAATTTTTATATGTACAAAATTCCAGATTCTTACTAGACTAGGCCCAGTCCCACCACGGCATAGCAGCTTTATCATCCATTTGCGACAAAAAGTAGTTGCAAGACTGATCGTCTTGGTAGCAGCTGTTGCTGCTGCCATCAGCTTCCAGTTTGATGGCAACGCGCTGGAACACTTGCGCCGGGGAAGAGATTCGGCCACCAACTCCTGCAGCACTGCAACATAGATCATCGGCAACAACGTGTAGTAGGCTGGGATCGCCTCCGAAACTCTCTGAAATGAATTGTGAGCAGTTGGTCAATCCCTGTTGCAGCTGCTGCTGCTGCTGCTCTTCTTCTTCGTCGTCTTCCTTTTCTTGTGTCACAGTTGCTTGATTGCAGAGTGACAATCTGTAATTATCAATGGCACGCGGACTGTCCGTGTCTAGTATTTCGCTTGAATTATTGCTGCCTGAACTGGTCGTAGACTGCTCTTTCGACTCTTTGGATTTAGAAGAAGAAATTATGTCGACAGTGATCGGAGTCGAAGAAGGTTGCTGCTGCTGCTTCCATTGAGCTGCTGCTGGTTCACTAGTAGTTTGCTGCGTGACGAGTTCAGATGTCATCTCAGCCTTCACGGATACTGAATCTGCTGCTGCACGCGGCCCCCGTGGTGATAATCTAGACTGATTCGTATCAACATGAGCATCCACACACCCGCGATACTCCGCCTGCGTCTTTCCTGACAACTCTTGAATCTGTTTGAAATGTACCCAATGAAGCCAGCGTAAGCCTTTGAAAGATGATGCAGACGGAGATGATGATGATCAATCATTGTACTGCAAATGGACACGCCGCGGGCTCCCTGCCGCAAGGAGACTTGCGTGACACAGAAACCTAACTAGTACCGACAGATTTCAGCAGGTGTAATACAATGTGATCATAGACAAGGAAGGAAGGAAGGAAGGAAGGAAGGAAGGAAGTTGAGCTGTATTCACCTCTGTTTTCAGCTTTTCTTTCTCCAGGACGATGGTCTCATATTCGGCCTTCATTCTGTTGTAATCCAAAGACAACACCTCGTAATCCCGCTCCAGTTGTTTGGTTTTCCAGCGTGCCCTTCGGTTTTGGAACCAAACTGCGACTTGACGAGGCTGCAGACCTAATTCCTTGGCCAGCTGCATTTTCCTCTCCGGCTCCAACTTGTTCTCCAGCTCGAAATTCCTCTCCAGCGACCTCACTTGGTCAAATGTAAGCCTTCTCTTCTTCTCCACGCTGGGAGAGCAGTCATCGACGCCGTCATCATCCACCCCCGCCTCTTCCCCCCCGAGTGCCCCGTCAACAAAGGAAGGATAGAAAGGGCGCTTCTGACCACAACCGACCACTGCGTCCTCCAGACCACCGCCTGAAAGAGGAACTGCACCAAACAAGTAAATAAACAAACAAGCAAGCAAGGCCGCTGCAAACGGTCAGAAAATGGACATAAATTTCAGCAATGCTCCAGACTCTGCAACTATGGTGACTCCAAATCATCCTAGTTCCTCACAACTGAGATCTTGCCCAAGACTGCAGGTCAATCAGCGATCAACCAACTATCCAGGAAATCAACACTCAAGCCTAGCGTACATTGTAGCTTAGTCCTTGCACCGTCCTAATCAGACTAATTGTTTCCGATCTAACCCGGGCGCCCGTGGCTCGTGCTCACCTTGAAGACCCATGGAATTGCAGGACGCCAACATCGCTACCAACGAGTCTGGGGTGCTTTCGGTCTGCATGAGGCTCATCACATTCTGCGCGCCGAATCCCCTCATTGTAGTTGCCATCTGAACCGACGAACAAGCTGCTACAACACGAGTTGTGCAACCATACGCGCGGTTCTTAGCAGATCAAAGAAGATCACACTTCTTTAAAACCGAAGAAGCCTTCTCTACACGGCTCACCAGTAGATCAGTACTAGCCTCTAAGGAATACACACAGGGGGGGTCTTGTCTACTAGCTGCTAGTACTATTCCTACAAGAAACACTTGGTGCTCACTCAAGAGGAGGGAGCATTCTCAAACACTCATATACCTTCACTTCCAGAGAAACAAACAGACTTGAGTCTCTCACTCTAGTACTAGTTCAATAACAATGCACCAAACGCACGCGTCAAGGTTCTCTCTCTGAGACTAGTGATCTTCCAACCTCTCAAAGACAAAACTTCTGACTAGACCGGCGAAGAAGAAACCTTTAATCTTGCCACACAAAACGAGTGTACTACATACTACTCTACTAGATCGGACCTTCGAATGTTAGATGACTCAGGCAGCAGCAACTTTGCTGCACACATATGAGGAGAGATGCAAAAGACGACTAGATGGCCAACGGTAGTATGCCCACACAACTCTCCCTCTCTCTCTCTCTCACACACTGTCTGTCTGTCTGGCTGCGCTAAAGGGCTGTAATGGCTGGTTGCAAAGTCAGTGCAAGCAGCTGAAAGGAAAGGGGCCCCAGTGTGCTGGCCAGACAGGACTGCTGCCCAGGCTATATAACAGAGCTGTGCAGTAGATTCCAAAGCCAGCCTGTAGTGTTATGACAGCCAGGAATATGCCCAGTTCATAACCTACCTGTGCTAATTTTCTTTTCTTTTGCACTACTTTTACTATCTCTATGTATGTGTGTGTGTGTCTCTCTCTCTCTTTTGTGTAAGGCTTGTGCCCACGTTTACTGCCTCCCTCACACCTACTTACTTCCCCTCTGATGATCACAGACACAGAGAGAGAGGGAGAGAGAGAGAGAGAGAGCCTTTTCTCTTGGTGGCATTGAATTTTGCAAAACAGGATCAATCAGATTAATTATTTCTACAGTTGTGGTTGTGTCTGTGTTGTCTGCTTATGGAGAGAAAATGATTCTTTTCGTGCTTGCTCGCTTTTGTTCTTTTCTTTTCTTTCTTACTTTTTTTTCCTTAAAAGAAAATCTCTACAACACTTCCACTTACTTATTCAGCTGAGGTCGAGTAGGGGAATGTTTTTTTTTCTTCTTCTTTTTCTTTTTGTTTTTTCAAGCCACCATTCAGCATCATGAATCCAGTAACTTTTGGATTACTGAATCTAGTAAAGCCTTTGGACAATACTAATAAATTGTGATCATCACTTAGTTGTGTGAACCAGCACTCTAATTGGCACCAGAGTGAAAAACCCAAAATCCATTTAGTTTGTTTCTAAATATTATAAACATCCCATGCTTTTGGGGTCTCCAAGTTGAAATCTAACATTTTTTGGACTTAATATAGTGGCCTCACTCAAAAAAGAACGAGCACCCAAGTTGGTGGGTACCTTCGCCTCTTTTAGTACCAATTTGAGTACATTTTTTGTGACCATATTAAGCCCAAAAAATGTTAGATTTCAACTCAGAAATCCTGATTTAGTCTAAGGATGGGATATTTGTAATATTTAGAAATAATTTAAATGGATTTTGGGGTTTCTACCATGGTTACTAACCAAGGTGGGTGCTGGTTAACCCAAGGTTGATCTGATCTGATCTAGCTAGCTAGGTTATATATCTAGGCTAGTAATTATAACAACGGGAGATGATAGGTCACGGAAAGAGTCCAGTAAGAACGTCGACAGAAACGACAAATGGTAGGTAAAGAGATTCGTATTCTACGCGCTCGTGAGACGACATTCTCATTAAATCTGGTGCACGCGATAGACGATTATTTACATTACCCAGCAGCCTGATGTTCATGGCTGCTGCTGTCTGTCCCTTCCTCTCTCTCTCTCTCACTCACAGTGTTTTTTGTTGGGTCAATTTTGTGATATAGCCAAAGTGGCGATGATGATCCCCAAGAAGATTTGGCCAGATCTGGCTACAAGCTAAATATGAAAAGTAACATTTTTAAAACATCCTTCTATATTTTTGGTTAACATAATTATGTGGCAAAGATGTGGCAAGCTTTCTTTATTTTTCTGGAATTATGGCTATTTTGAAAATAACAAAAAGCAATTGAGTTTAGCACTTTAAAAATAGGGGTGTTTGGCTACATATAGCAGCCAAAAAGCGAAGGCTGTAAATTCCCTGTGTTTTTACTGCATAGTTATTAGTAGTGTAAAAGGGCACCGTCATCGGTGCATACTGGTGCAGTGTAAGTGCGACGCTAGTGCAGCAACAGACGACTGGGCCATACCTAGCTAGCTAGCTTGCTTGCTTGCTTGCTTGTTTGCATATAATAGGAGCAGCTGGAATGCAGCCAAGAAACTGTCGACGGCTCACATGTCTCCACATCGTCACAAACCCTGTCTCAGCTTGTAGCCTGTAGCAGCATGGAAGTTTTTGGAAAGTTCGTTTCTTTTTCTGGTTGCAGCTTATACATGTATGGGACCCAGCAGCAGCAGCAGCAGGAGGAGGGCAAATTTCTTTCTGTACTGTTTGTTGTCGTCCTCCTATGCGGGCAATCCTGCCTTTGAAGGAAAGGCTCTGAAAACCGATATATAATATATCTCTCTCCAATCTTTTTGCTTCTTCATCTCTTCTACAACGGTTCATTCGTTCCAAAGGTGCCCTCGATCAGGGCCCGCAGCTGCACTACTGTACATGCTAGAAAAGCCATACATTGTTCTGCACAATCATAGTCTCACGCCCAACTTATTGCAAATGATCAAAGGACTGTTGTTGTTGTTGTTGTTGTAAGTTATAGCTCTAGCTGCCTCCTCCTGTTGCTGCTGCTGCTGCTAGCTTACAGGTCTTGAATCTTTCTCTAGGACTGCTGCATTTCCCAAACCTTCTTCTTGATGATGATGATGATGATGATGATTATGAACAACCCAATGTAGGACAGCTCGAGGTTGCTGCTGCTCTTGGTGTAGCCTCCTACCACTCATGATTATCATCTAGTGCCCAACACTTGTTTTCCAAGTGATCATCAACAGTACACAAGACTTCAGATGATTTCCTTTTCAGGATTAATCACTGTTGTCTTCTTGTTAAATTTCGTTTTACTCACTTATACTCATGATTAGACAATGGTGCCCTAGAAAACTTCCTTTTTTTTCTCCAAACCATGATAAAGAGGAGCACATAACACCTCAGATTATTGCCTTTTGATTTCTGTTTTTTTTCTTGTTTTCGTGTGCTTTCCCTCTATGTATATCTCTACATCATGGGTGGATTCAATAGAACAGAATATGATTAATCTTATAGTTATAGAGGCCTTACCTCATAACAGATGTTTGAGGCAAACTTTGTGATTTCACTCCTAGCAACGTCAAAATACATAGTGTTTATTGTGGCAAATAGTACATTAATATTGTAATATAATATTAAACTGTGTCACATGTGACATATTACACTAATATCAAACTTATTTCAAGCTGTAATATTAATATAATATGTGCCACAATGAAAATCACATATTTATTGTGAAGAATGAAACCACAAAGTTTATCTCACACATGTATCATGAAGCATGAGGTACTTATGTAGTAAAGACAATATTTTATTGTAGTGATTTGATTAATGAAGCCTGCTCTGTAACTGACGTTACTAATTTGTCCACCTGCTGGTAGTTATGCCCTAAAGCTTCTTATTAACTTGCCCCAGGCCAACACTAGTCCCTCTCCACCCATCTTCAGTGAACCAACACACATGCTCAGACTAGCCTATGGTAAAGTCCAGTAAAAGATTTTGGTTGCTTCCAAACATTACAATATACTCCTAATAAGACTCAAACAAAAACATTATAAATATCCTCTTCAAAAAGTTCTAAATCAGAGTCCTGAGTCCAAATTTGACATTTCTTGGTTAAATGTAGCCACTAATAAGAGGCCTTACTTGAAGAAGGTGAGGCAACCACAACTGCATGTGCTGGTTCACCCTGACCCACTAATCCAAAATCCTGGGTGCTCAGCTAAAGTCCTCTTGCAGTCTTGATGCCAATTTGGACAGAGGAAGGTGAAAATTGAGGAGTGGGAATTTGTAGCTATGGCTCTATAGGCACATTGGGGGACAATGCTTAAACATAGGAAGTGGGAACAAATTTTCCATCTCCCTATGCAAAATTTTCACCTCAAGTTTTCATTTGAACCTTATCTTCATTCCTTGTGCTCCTCACGTGCCTTGGGTGAACCACCACCTACACATTGTAAAACACCCAAAGATTTTTGGGTTGTTTCTAAACATCATAAAATATACTGTCCTTAGACCAGAGGAGCGCCTCCAAGTCCAAATTTAAGATTTTGGGGGTTAAAAGTAGGTTCAAGACTATGCTCTAAGAGGCCTCACTCAAGAAGGTGAAGGTACTAGTGTAGGTCCTGGTTCACATAGTCATGCTCTCCCTCCCGCCAACTTCGCTACAATCATCCCTTCGATCTTAAATGATTTGGGACAATTTGTTGGCCTTGTCTACCAAGGCAAGGATATTGTGTTTAGATTCATTGTAGAGTATAGTAGCATAAGGGATTTTGGCCCCTAGGTAGTAGGTCTATTTTTATATGATGATTTTTGAAAGAAGATATTTTGGCTTGTGTTGAAACTTCAGATTAGTTATAGAGTTATGATATCTTAAAGGATTTGATTTCTTTCAGAGGATTTTTTTTGAAGATTATATTTTTGCATGGTGAAATATTTGACTTTTCATAATTCTTCTTTGCATTAAGATACTTTTTACTGTAAATGGCAAGGCCACAGTGTGATGCACCCCTTGTTACTTTGCATTTCAAGCTGCTGGAATGTGGCTGGTACTGATTGACCCCAAAATTGCACTGCAGTTTGCCTTAGCAGACATGTGCCTCACAAAGGACTAACATAACCTGATTCCACCAAGACTAAATAAATATCCCACTTGGCCTGAAGCTCTGTAAAGCTATTTCAGTATTCTAGGCTCTGTGTATGAGAGGTCCTGCATAGCAGGTGTCAAAAAGGGTCAGGGGATAAATCCCCCTCCAATCGCCCCTCTCTGGACAGAGGAGAAAAACGAGAATATAGACAAAACCCAAATTCTGGCCTGTCTTAAATTACCAATATCTGGGCCAAACTCTGGCGCAGGGGGAACATCAAATGCAAATGCAGAGTTGCCAGGATGCCAGCGTCCACACACATGTCACAAACAGGCTTTTAAACAAATAAAGCAGCAGATATGAGATGGGAAATGGTAGTCCTTAATGCACTGATATAACCCATTGCCCATGTCCCCAAGATCCTCACCTGGCTGCCCTTTGCAGCCCGGGGCACCTCATAGCCAAGAACATCCATGAATGCAGAGAGGAATGGATGCATGCATGGAAAGGATGTTAATTGCATCCTATGGAATTGTAAGTAACAATGGATATGATTCCTGGGGAAATTTGGATCATGTGTAAAATCCATTCTCAATATGCAGTTGTGCACCCTGAGTGTAGTGACCAGGCAGGAGAATTAATTCGGCTCAGTTACACTGCCACGGACTGTCAATGCATTTGACCATTTCCATGTAACACTACTATAACCGAATATGGTTTTACTTTTAAGGTGTGTCTCGGCTCATGATGGCCACAGTGAACCTGCACCATCCACTGGATGCCCAGTATTACTCAGTTCTGGTTGAACCTCACCTGAGTTAAGATTTGGTTTCGCCTTGGTAACCAATTCTGTTGGAAAATGGGTCTCATATATAGGTAGATAGGTAGGAAAATAGGTAATTAGTAAGTAAGTAGATGGTTTATACATAGGTAAAGGCTTTTTTCCTACCTAGCTACTAACAACCTGCTTGTGGGTTGTTAGTAGGTAGGTAGGAAAAAAAAAACCAACTGAGGTAACCACCATGGTTAGCTAGGGAACTGGAACCCAACAGAAAACCGTTTCCTGGATCACTTACCATTCATCCTTGTGGTGCACTGGTGGGCGCTGGTTCACTTTGTCTGGGCCATCTGATACCTACTTCCGATTTTCAAGTGGCTGGCTCATGAGGTATTTGTGAGGTAAACTTTGTAGATTTATCTGTTACAATGTAAAATATGGGATGTTTGTTGTGGCACATATGACACTAATTTCAAACTATAATTCAATGTGGCAATCAAGATTTGTGCATATGAAATATTTCAATTGAGGCTTTATTGTCATTAAAAGGATGTTATTCCTTTTAACTCATGGCAATAAATAAATCCATGCAAAATGCAATGCACAATACTTCAATCAATCTTTCAATCTGGAGGGCACTTAAAAGAACATGATCCTTCAAAAAACAATTAAACCCGAGTGTATCGACCTTGCCTTGCTCCACTTAATCCCAGAGCCATTAGGTCTCAAGCCTAAATTGTAGTTTCTGACAAGCAAGATGATAAACTTGGAACCCTAATTTGATGTACTTGGTTAGCACACCTACTTATCCACTATTCAATGCCTATGGACTAGGTAACCTGTGAAAAGCAGGGCTCCCTCTTCTTCTTCTTTTCAAATTTGTGGTTTCTAAAGTTTGGCCAAAAAAATCAAAAATTCTGAATTTTTTTTCAAATTTACACCCAAAAAAAATGCTGATGAGAACACACTGGTTAATTGTTCTTAGAGATTTTAGTTTTAATCTCATAGATTTCCAAATTGCAGCACTCAAATCCTTCAGTTTAACAGACAGGATTGAAAGTAGCATGCCTTCACCTACACAAACCTTGCGGGAAACAATGTCTTCAATTTAGAAGGCATATGCCTGTGTGCACCAAACATTAAGAAGAAGTTGAGCAGGAACACCAAAGGGTGGGTGTGACTATGTGATACCCTCATAAACATCCTAACCTTAGAGCCAACAATACTACAGCACTCATGCAACTATTCAAGTATTTCAGTACATCTAGCTTTTTGTCAACAGAAGTAGCTTGTGGTGGAGGGAGTTGTTGTTGTTGCTTCTCAATATGAATAATAATAACAGTATGGGAGTTCTCAAGTTTCATAGGAAAGCAAGCTCTTTTAGGACATGAAAAAGAGACAGTACTTTCCACACACACACACACACACACACACACCCCCTCCCTTTCTCCCAGCTAAAAGAACAACAACCGCATAATGGACAATGCACTAGGACCCACTATCTAGCTTAAAGATGACATCACTGCAAAGCAATTCTTTTTCCCCCCAATAGAGCAAGATAAAGGAAGAGACCACACAAGCCAAAAAGTGAGGAAATTTATAAACAGAACCCAACATGCAGGGGTCACTGCACCGACATTAGACCTACAGGTGGCGGCGGAACTGACCAGTTTGAACTGGTCTTCTGGGGCGGAAGAACATAACTGAGATTAGAGCTTGAGGGATCTTGCTATATTTTTCATCACCTTGAAATTAGGCTGTGAACCAATTACTCCCTAATTTCCTCCATCACAACAATGCTTGCAAATCTGATCTTGGGATTTATAATATATGTGTACTCATACCATAGTAGGGTAGGCAGGTTCAACATCTCAATGCAGAATATATAATATATCTTCTCCAAAGATTCTGGTATATACAGTAAACTATAATTAATTAATGTTTATTGTTTTACTTGTTAATTACACTTGAATAACTTTTCAAAAGTTCAGAATTTTTTTCCATATAATTATTTAGTGTTGAACTTGCCTGCCTGCCTGCCTACTTCCATACACATTCGGTGTTAAATAGGCCTGTGTGTATTGTAGAAAAAAAATGTTGTGACCAATGAAATTGTTGGATTTGGTGGTCTGAATTTGTGTTTCTTAATTATCTTGAGTGAAGTACCAGTCAAATATGTAATATGGTCTCGTTGGTAGCTTTGTGGGAATCTTAGAGAACCAATACAAATGCTAGCTAGAGAGAGATCATTATTTTCAATGTTCCACGGAATCAGTTTGTGTGTAGGCCGGAAAATGTTTTTCTTAGGCAAATGGCAATTTGGTGGTCTGAATTTGTTTTCTTAGTTATCTTGAGTGGCCTACCAGTTCAATAGGTAGAGTGTTCTTAGGAAGGGTTATTCATGTACTAGCTATTTCTAGCACATTACATGTGCACTTTGATTCGCCTTGAAATTAGGAGGGTGCACAGCCTTGAGTGAACCAGGCACTCAGGTCGGTACGTTTACCTTTTTGAGTGAGTCCTCTTAGTGGTCATATTAAGCCCAAAAAATGTTATACCTGTTTGAACTCAGAGACCCTGATTTAATTTAAGCATACCATATTTATAATATTTAGAAATATTTTCAATGGAATTTGAGATTTATACCATGGTACCAACGTGGATGCTGGTTCACTCAAGACCCAGCACCCATACAGGTACCATGGTAAAAAGTCCTGAATTTTGTCTAGTTGCTTGTAACCATGGTAAGCATCTGGTTTTAACACTAATATAGTCACTAAAAGGCCTCACTCAAGAAGGGGAAAGTAGCAGTGCGGGTGCTGGTTCACCCTGGCCCCGGTCTAACGAACTTCTTCCTCCTGTCACCAATGCTTGCAGGTTTCACTGTTACACACTGCACCCTTCACATGTTGACTATCTGAATTTTTGTGAGATAACATAAGGCTGTGCATGTGTGGTCGATCAGATGGGGTTATTAGGGATGACCTCTCCCCCTTGTCTTTTAGCTTCAGATAAACTGGTGATTGTGTTTTGTTGAACAGCTTCTGCTGCTGTTCCCACTCCTCCCCACCTACCATTTGAATTTGCCTTCTCTTTTCCTTTGAATGGGAGCAGAGCCAACCGTCACAAACACATACACAATTGGCAATGATATATACCTTGTGTATAACCCAATTCTCCCTAATTAGATGGTAATGTACTACAATTAGGTTGGCAAAACTTTGACAACTTACAGGATTTGACTAGAGTTCTCAGGGTTTAGATATGTACTCTACTCAGACATATATACAGTCTGTATCCTGTACACCTGGGCATACCTGCAGAGAAGTAGATACCTGAATATAATACAAACATAATACAAACCAGAATACATAAATTTTACATTGCAGGAGATGCATGTAAAGGGTGGTATGCAGAAGTACTGCCTGGTATCTGTACTAAAAGTATAATACTGTATCTGCTCAACGACATGACCATGAAATCACACCCAGCTATATTTTGTCAGCATTGGTTTCAGCACCTGAATTAATTCAGCCATAAGCTAACAAAGTGCATAAGTAGTATGCAAGAAGCCTCCTGCCTGTCTGTAGATAGTAACTGTTAGTTCACTCAAGAGAACAAAGAAAAGAAAATTCAGACCACCACATTCAACAATCCCATTGGTCTGAAAAAAAAATTTCAACCCAAGACATAACCCTATTCTGCTTCACATTGAAAATAATGGCATTAGCCAATCAACTAGAATTTCAGGGAGATTGCTCTTCTTTCGTGCTTTTGTGTGCTTTTGTCATAGATTGTTTTCTTCTTGCTGTTGCTTGGTGAAGTAACTAAGCGTCCCCTCTGAATGCCTCCTGCTGGTGGGATTATCCTGATTGATGAGAACAAAACAATTTGGTATTGCCGGGCTTCAACCATCCAGACAATTAATTACACCCCTCGCCAGCCTCTTCTTTCCATTAAATCCTTTGTTACTTACTAGAGCTGGGGATTGTTGTCAGGAAATAAGCTGTATGGTTCATAAATGTGCCACGCAATTTGTTTCCTGCAGCAACATTTGTCATGGAGCGGACTCAGATCACCTGTCCAAATGCTTAAATTAGTACCCAATTGTTGGACAACTTTCACCGTCACGACTGGACTCAACTGGGAGTGTGAGCAACTGGTGTCATTGTATATATTCTCAAGACTTCGACTCGAATGTGAGCAACTGGCGTGATTGTATTCGACAACTGAGGATCTTTGGTCAAAACAAAGTTAGACTTTTAATTAAGAAGATAAACCCCAAGTGTGAGCCTTTCCCCTGACTGACATGAGACTCTTTGTTTTTCTGCTGAGGTGGGGGAACAAAACACGCCGACAAAGAGCGTTTTGTCAGGTAATTGACCTTCTTATTTGCAGGATAAAAATTATACACAACAGCACTCGGAAGGCCTCTCAGGAGGCAAAGTCTAGTCAGAAAAAGGAAGACCCAGCCAGCTTAGAGACGTCAGTGGATGCCTTTGATTCCATGGTTCTGCTCTCCTTTTGAACTTACTTAGTTGGTGGGGTCTCAAGATGTTTCTCCAACTGCTATATGATGAGATTGTATCTACATGTTATCTACTAATGTCGGTCCTGTATATATATAGGCCCGTGCCTGGTATCAACATTAGTAGGAGGGACACTACCCGGTTAGTATAACCTGAGGCAATACCAGCAGCCTGTATCAATACCTGCTTGGTAGGACCTGAAGTAATAATACCAGTCTTGTACCAGTTTTATATCAGTTTTGATCAGCAATTTTCTTGCGCAAAATCTCGTCAAAATGAAGAAACTATTATTATTATTATTATTATTATTGTAAGAGAATATTCTGTCACAATAATCCCCTTTTTCTGAAAAACTTGCCAATTTTTTTGAAAATTCTTCCCCAAAAATTTGAAAATTCTTCGCCACATTTGGACTCTGGTTTTTAGTTTGGTAGTTTTTTTTTTTAATCTAGTCTTTTTACTATTTACACAGGTTTTGAAAAATATCTCACCAATTTAATGCTAAATTCCTCTTGGGATGCTAACCAATGATGAAACATCAGAAAATTTGAATGGAAAATCAAAAAATTAAAAAAATTGCTGGTCTCAAAACTTAACGGATACCTGCCTCATACCAGCCAAATTTTGATATTGGACCCAACACCAGGACCAGGCTGGTATGAAAGTTTTCTAAAAGTACCCAATACCAGGGTCCAGGGCTGGTCTCGTATGTTCAAAACCCAACACCCACCAGTGCACCATCAACTGGATGGCAGTTATTACTCAGTTGTGTTGTGGATGAACCTCAAAACTGAGTTGATATTTGGTTTCACCTTAGTGACCCAATTGGTGAGGAAAATAGGTCTCATATATAGGTAGATAGGTAGGAAAATAAGTAACTACTATGTATGTAAATAGATGGTTTATAGTTTGTACATGGGTAAGGGTTGTTTTTACTAACTATTAACAAATGCATGTGTGCGGGTTGTTACAAGGTAGATGGTAAAAGAAGGTGCTGAGCTAACCACCATGGTTAGCTAGGGAACTGGAACCCAACAGAAAAACTGTTTCTTGACCACTTACCATCCATCCTTCTTGGTGCGCTGGTCGGTGCTGCTTCACTCAGGCCAGCAACTCACACCTAGCAGTGCACCATCCATCTGAAAACTGTACTGGCTCAGGTATGGATGAACTGCAAACTGAGTAATCTATCATGTAAACCCTGGCTACTTCACCCTCACACTAGCTATGGAAACCACCTATTTAAGTGGGTAAGTATCATAGGTAAGTAAGTAGGAAATGTATGTGGTTACTGTGTAGGTAGGTAAGTAGTTAAGAGACTTGGTGGATGTCTACTAGATAGATAGAGGTATGTGGATGGTTAGTACATAATTAACCATCATGGTTAGCTATGGACATTGAATACAATGAAAAAGTGTTTCCCATCCACACACCATCCATCTTCTGCATGGTGCACTGGTGGGTTAGGGTTCACTTTGGCTGTTCACTTGGTGTTTCTTCACTGCCATGCCAGGGGAATTCTTGGCCCATATGGCACATGATTTCTACTAGGTTAACCCTCCTCTAAAGCTGGTAATTGTCTTGTGGAAACCTTCCAAGCTCCAGGTCCTGCACATACACACCTGACTTTCAATTTTTTTAAGGATGAGGAGACATATAGGTTCTCTTATCTGTAGGGCCAAGCCATTCCTCAGCAGCACTCTGCATGTCCTTTGAAAAGAAGGTCTTTCCTTCTGGTGAAAACACCACTTCATTTCAAAGAGTCTGACTATATATTAGCCAAAAAGCTGCACATAGCTCATTCTTTTCAGCAGTTCTTGAGGCATGGTAGGCCATGGGAAGAGGACCTATATATGTGTTCGTTCAACAACATGAGATGAATTTGAACTATCCAATTCTCATGACAAAGCTTAAACTTGGATGTGGAATAATTGGTGTCTCAGATTTAGGGTTCCTATGGACAAGCTCATTGAATCAATTAGGGTTTTGTCATGAGAATTAGGTCTGGGTGTTGAAAAACAATTAAGGTCACTAAGTTTAATGCACAATATATATCATTAGTTTACAAATGAGAATGCTACAAGTCTTTTGTTTCTTTTCCCTACAATATGTGTTTGAACTTCTTCTAAGGCACCTACATAGCATGATGGTTTCAACACATGAAATGCAAGATGACATGTCCATGGTCTAGTATAATGGCCTCCACTATGTTTTGCTATCATCTAATGATGTTTATGAATTCCCCTAGACATCAAGTACTGCCTTAAAGTAGCTATTCTCTTCCCTACTGTTACTTTGGAAAGGCCATTTCCCATTGCAACTTCAATATTATTTGGATCTTCTAGATTTTCTGTAGCCCACATTATTCTCCATGTCAAAACTTCGGTATTGGGAAATAAACCTAGATCTTTTGTAGCGAAAAAGCAAGGAACTAAGAGATTCTTGTTTGCATCATAATCAAGGAATTACACATGAAAATCAAGTTGTAACTCACAACAACATAACAAAATTATACATGTGACAGGGTAACTACATTGTTTGCCACATACAAAGGAAATTTATAATGCTACGAGCCTTAAGTCAATTAAAACTCTCCAGATTCACTCTCATTGAACATCAATAGTTCTCTTCATAACATTCTTTATTACTTAAGTTTATTCCCAACCAGTAACTCACTCACTTTCAAAAACCTAAAAGCTTACACAAGGTAAGAATTTCAACCCAAACCTTCATCTACTAATTACGTATTCCTAGTTTCTACCCAATCTCCAAATAACAATCAACTGCAGTTCTTATCTCATAGCACCCATAAGGATATTCACTCCCCAAAAATATTTATGTCAAGCATAGTTATTATTGAAATAATGACAATTCAAAACAACTTTAAAACCCCTTTAGTTTTTTATCTTGTTCATCAACAATCCATCTTAAACATACTAGCTAAAACCCTAAATTTTCAACGTTGCAAAAACTCGGAGACCAAAGTTAACACCAAAAGCATTCTTTTCATAGGCACATTAAAAATCCAAACAACAATAGAAAACAAAAATAATATTTTCTAAATTCGGGTATTTAATTTTTTCCAACAAATGCCTTAATTTCCTAATGCAATCTTAGGTTCCTTATAATTAGAATTTTGCCAATTTGCCACCACCATTGAGTCCTTCAATCCAATGAAAGCCACAATTCCTTGATCCGCCATGAAAAACAAGCAACCTTTATGTTAAGCATGTAAGCTCACCATCAAAACAAACAAACTAGGCACCCACCATTCTCCCTTCTTCATGAATGTAAGCTCTTGCAAACATATTACAAAACAAACAAAACAAATGTTATTTGGAGCAAAGCACAATCACCATGATGATGGACAACTAGCATTATCCATCAAGCATCCAATTAGGGTAGTGAACTTTTCCGTTTTTCACTTTAGGTTCCTATTTAGGTCCACTTCCACCAATTTGAAGCTTTACCCTTAATTGTTGACCTCAAATCACCCAACAAACTAAGCTTTTATCTCATTATAAGTTGACTAACCTAACATGAAATATGCATCCATTTGTGGAAAGTGATGGGCCCCCCCATTGGTGTATTTGTTAATGCCCTCTTCAATGCAATTCATCCTCACATGTTCAACCTCTCTTTTCTTTTCAACACCATTTTCAATCTCTCCAACTCACACTCCTTTCCTAGTGTTGTATGTTTTTTCTTTCATTACGACCACTTTGAGCTTGTATTACAACATCTTTCATGCCTAATTCATGTTTATAAGTTATATAATGTGAATTGTATATGAATTAATAACATTGTGATTGTACTTAACTTTTGGCACCTCTTGAAGTTGTGCATTGTGTTAACATGCATGCAAAGATCTTGTTCACATACCTATATCTAATTCATGTGTGAGTACAAGAAAAAGGGGTTCAAAATGAGGTATGGAATTACCAATATTTAAATCCAAAACAATGACTTTCTTGAAGGTTGAGATTAATTATAAAATTTTCACATTGATTCTTTGAGTTTTTTTCCATTTCATCTAGAATTCAATTAAAGGTCTTGTTTTTTAACATGTGTCCACAAAAGCAACCTCAAAAAAAAAATCAATAATTTATAGATTTTTGAAAAACCCTTATTTTTTAGCTTGTTCAAAATCCATAAGCAAAATCCTACAAATGCCATCATGCAAAACTTTTCAAATTTAATTTCTTTAATATTTTTAATCAAAATCAAGTTTGTACCAAACATATCATAAATCATTGGATCATTTCAAAATCCATATAAAAAGTTGTTGCTAGGATTACATCAATCCATAATTTTTGATTTTGAAAGTTCATATTTTTTTTTAAATTATGAAAATTTTGAAACTACAAAAAATACATAATCAAGTTGGTATCCTTAAACAAAATCCTGATAAATTTATCTAGATGGGATATAGTCACCACAATATTAACAATTGGTACTCTAAATAATTTGTCAATGTTACATCCAAATTGGTCCAACGATTCTTGCACCCACCCTCTTGGTTGTTAATTTCAAATTTTTCATATGTTTATTTATTGTGAGTCATATGTGGTGTTCGTTGACATGTTTTACCTTTTTAGTTTCTTTTTGGTAATTTCAGTTGCTCTTTTTTTCTTCCATATTTTTGTTTGCATGAATTACATCTTCAGTATTGATATTCAATCAAAAAATTGTATGAAAAACTATTAGATTTGGTATTTTAAGCCAAGGCAAGCATACCAAATATCAAATGCAATACTTTAAAAAATTCAATGCTTGGACCAACTAGTTCCTGTTATTGTGAATGGACCCATTTTTTTAATTTGAAATTTTGCTTCAATCCAAAATTTCAAATTCAAAATACACTTGCAATTATGTTCCTTAAATTGTTTGCCGATTTATTCATTTATTATTAAATTGAAAAAAAAATTCTTTAATTCTTAATAAAAGGAAATGGGCAATGAGTAATCCTTTCAATATACTTGATTCAATGTGTGTAAAAATGTGCACATGACAAACTAGTATGTATGTGATTTTGTGTTAGCATTGAAAAGTACAATGAAACTAAAAATAATAAAATAAAATGTGACAATTTAAACTCATACACCTTTTAAAATGAATTTACTCTTACCAAACTTGAACATAAGAAAATGAAGTTCTTGTCCTCACTAACCCAAAGTGGCATCACCTACAAGTGCACTAAAAATTATAATTAGACTTTGGTAGAAAGAACAATGTACTAATTAATATGACATCAAAAAAAATACCAAATCTTTCTACCCATGTTTAATACATTCAACCATTTTCTAGAAATGTTTTTTAAAATGGAGTTTTGGTTATAAAATGCAAAATCCCCTCTCTCAACCCCTTCCATGTTTCATCAACATGTGAAATATTTATACATTATACATGGAAATAAATATGATTAATTTTGATAAATTTATAAACTCATTATATTGATATGAAATTTTTTTTCAATAAGAACATGTATAGTATAAATTGCATGAACATGGGGCATTTTCACCAATCACAACTAACTGAAAAAGTGTTTTCAACGTAGGTTGTATCAACAACATAAAAGGACCTTGGACAACCTTTTTTACATAAAACAAATGATATTTGGTTTGAATACAATATAAAATGAAAATTAATCATGACATTATCAATGTCTACCCAAATTAAGGTTGGTATGAGGAATTATTCCACTCAATATTAATCTTTGCAAGTCTTTGTAGCACTCCATTCAACTAAAATTTTGTAAATCTCTTGCACATTTGCTTGATTTATTACCAAGTTGTTTGAAACTAACCTAGAAAGTAAAGAAAATTAATAGAACTATCTTTTTTTTGCAAACCCTTGAAATCTACAATTTTTAATGTTATAACATTATTTCCATGAAAACTAATGCTAAAAATATTATAAAATTTTAAGTCACCATGAAGAACATATGTTTTTATATTTATAATTAAATTATGGAAATATTTGAAAATATATTATTATTCCTTTTATTATTTTTGATAAAATCAGGCATTGAATCAAGGTTGTTAAGGTTATGTTTTAAAAGGTTAAGAGAATTTTTTTTACACTAAAATCATTATTCTTCTTACCCATAGTGATTTTAACATACATTTTCACATTAATGAACAAATCAAAACCAGAAAATGTGCATTATAATTCATTCATAATGGTTTATCAAAAGGTCAAAACACATTTAAAAGAACCACCAAAGGAGTTGAATGTCAAAAATTATCATAAAACATTAGAGAATTATTTATTTATTTCCATTTGAAACCATGGTAATCATGCATTTTTTCTTTTTAACACATATGAATGTCAAGAAATTCAAATTAAAAATCCATTTGATCCAATTTCAAGTTTTGGTTTAGTTAAGGACTTTTGAAAACGAAATTTTTTGTTATTAGAAAAGGACATTTTTACAAAGGACTTTCAAAGGACTCATATAAATAAAATAAGTTGATGGTAAAAAATATGGAGTGATGATAACCTATTAGATGCACTAAAAAAAGATTAACAATTTGAAAAATGTGAAATCTTAAAACTTTGAAAATTCAAAGCATGTACATTTGAAAATTCAAAATTTCAAAACTTCAAGAATGTTTTATCACATATAAATGGGTTATAATGTACATGATGTATTGAACAAATTTTTACTTTATATTACATTAAATTGGACCTTAAAAAATGAACATTTTTTTGTATGATTTCAAATTATCCTTATTTTTCAAGATGAAACATAGAATTGACAAGGGATTTCTACACTTTCACAAATTCATATTAATCCAAAAATGATTAAGAAAAAAATGTGATTCATATTGGAGCAAATCTAATTTTTTTTATAACAAGTTGCATTCAAAAATCATTCATATGAAAAAGTCATTTTGGAAAAAAAGGACATGTAGTCATAATATAAAGTAATGTTTGTAGCTCCTTCGATGCATTTTGACCCCAAATTCAAAATTCATTATAATTTTGGAATGGGTCAATATTGACCTTACTTGTACATATGCCCAACTATTGTTTCCAAAATCATGTTTCGTATTGAAAATTTCTTATCCAAATGCTTTCTATTTGTAAAATATAATGCCTTATTTAATTTGTCACCTCGCCCTTTTCCAATTTTGATTTGTTGATATTGGCATAATCATTTAGCTTGCTTCTTAAAGTAAGTGCAATTTTTATGTTTTTGAAAAAGAAATTGGTTTTCAATGTTAAGAAAAACAAACCAAGTTAATTCTTAGAAGCCATTTATGAATTCATTTTGATCATGGAAGGTGAATTGATATTGAGTGAAAAACCTTTAAGGTGTACCACACAGGATGAAAAGGGCCTAATCCTAATTGCCAATTTTTTTTATTCTATATTTTGATCCACATAAAAAATAATGAGTCAAAAGTTGTTAAAATTTTCAAAGGGATTGTATTTAGACCATTACAATTCTAGATTCCATCATAATCGTCCATAAATGTGTTTTTACCTAATAAAAAAGATTGTGTGTTATATGTTTGTAAATGAGTTTTTAATTAAGAATTCCACCATTTTTTGTCAACATAATCATATTTTCTTTTCAAATGGTCATTTGACAGATATCCATTGAAGGATAATCAAGTACGAAAACAATAACATGCATTATTGTGAATGTAACCGTTGCTTGGTTTTGGGTGGTTACAAAGTAGGGTGGCTCATTTTTTGTGTCACAATGCAAGTTTTTACAAAGTGTCAAACATTTACATGCTATTAACATGCCATACAATTAACAATATGTTAAGTTTGTGACTAGTTTTTAATTGTCAACTTGATTTTTAAAAACATTTATATAAAAAATTACAACATATATATATATACACCAAATATATAATAATGAACTTTTGAAGTTGAAAAATATGAACAAAATTTTTATGTCTTTCTATAAACAAATGTTTTTGTATGGTTTTTATTTGAGACATTTATAGGCATTCAATATATAATATATCAACACAAAAAGAACATAGATACAAAAAGTTTGCCAAAACCAAAAAAACATTATGGATTATTTAATGGCTTAAATTGGATCATGTTTTCATAAGTTCATATGGTAATCATTTTTGGGTGAATTTTAATTGGGTGGGTTTCTATCTCAACATGTATATTTTTTAAATGTCTAAGATGGTTTTTCTTCATATGGATTTTTTTAGTTCATCAATCAACATGTAATTCCCAATTAAACAAATGATATTAGAGTAGATTTCCATTTTAACTATATTGTATGGACTTTTAGGGAGGATCATCCTTGTTGAAATGAACCATCCTAGCTTCGAACCACCCTTTTGCATGTTTTAATATCAAAACTAAGTTAATGTAAAAATTGTTTAGTTAAATTTTTTATAACACAATTTTTGCACATATTTTTTTGCATTTATGTTATTTTTCCTTTAATAATGATATATTGAACCCCTATAAAATATCTCAAACAAAATTTATAAACAACAATGTATTTATAAAAAGCAACAAACAAAAGACCAATCCATATTTTTCAATTTCAAAAGTCCATTACTATATATATTTGGAGAATATATGTTGTAACTCTTTTTTTTATTATTATTATTTAAGTTGATAATCTTAATTCAATAGCAAATTTGACATGGTGATGGTTTTATGGCATTTTTATCCACAACACTTAGCAAAAGCTTACAATATTATGATGTAAAAAGTGGTCCACCTTATTTTGCAACCTCCATTGGATCATTTGAATATAATGAGTATGGAATATTTGAAAACGTTTGAAAAAAAATGTTTCCAATACTTTTACTATTATCCTTATCCTAAAATGTGTTGGAATCAATCGAAAATGACATAATTATGGACAATAATTGAAATACATATATATTAAAAACATGTCACATTTTATTTTATTATGGGCTTTTCTTCGTAAAAAAAACATGTATTTGTAACCCATGGCACTATGGAACCAACCCTAATCTATTTAGTTCATTGTCAATTTGACTAAATAATCCATTGTTTTTTTAAGGGGTCACCGAAGTGGGCACATGTGACTCTTGTTACTATGTTGCACCCAATTGCCAAACCATGTTCATGCTTCAAGTTAAATTATAATTAGTTGACTCACCATCCAATTTCCCCTTCCTTTCAATAGCCTAGGACTTTACATGTCATTGACCTTTCAAATAGATCATACAATATTTTTTATGAAGCCATCCAAATATTTTCCATGGAACCCAACACATGTCAATTAACTTATTAAAATGTGTATGGGATACATTTTCAAGAAGATTACACAATGGTTTAATATTTTCATTATATCATGGTGTTTTTTCCTAGTTTGATGGTAATTATTACTTTTTAATTTCAAATTTCCTAAAAATTACCTCCAAAAGCATAAAAGGTTAAGGAAATTACTTACAAGTTTGTCCATGCTAAACATTTTGGAACTTGAGATAGTTGTGTAGGCTATATTCAAAGTCAATCATTTTCTTTGTTTCTATTTAGTAGCTACTAATCACTTATGTTTTAAAGCAACTCCAACAATCAATGTTTACTTATAATTCACTTAATTGTTGGATAAAGTGAACTCCCTACTACTTGCAACCAAGAACTTTGATGAGCAAAAGAAAACGTAAAGAAGAAATTGTTTCATCAACATTCAGTGCAATAATTAGTCATCAATTATTCTATTTTGGCATAATATATTGGGCTAAAACTTGCAATTTTTACTACTAAACTTGATTTCAAAAACAAATCAACATTTGAATGCCAAACGAGATAATTATGTATAATAGTAGATATGTTCTAATTAAATCTTTAGATTTTGGTATGTTCATCATTACATAAAAATTATCATTATACATCATGTAGGACTCAATTACCATTTGTCACATCTCAAATAATCCTTGATTAAAACCAAAAATATATATAAAATATCAAGCTACCTTCAATAAATAAAAATGTTATAAAAGGCTTAGTTCATATCATGAATTATTTGTATCAAGGAAAACTGAATATAACAAATTTTAGAGTAATAAAATCATTTTCAATTATATTTGGGTGTCTTCATGTTAAGGAATTCCATTCATGACATTTAGGAAAAAAATTTAAATAAATTTAAGAATTATGTTGAACTTTGAGGCATAAAATTGAAGTTGTATGGTATATTTTTATTCTTTCAATAATCTAACTAAAACTAGTAATTAAATTTGTTGATTCAATAAGTTCCAACCAAAAAATCATGTAAATTGCAAAAACTTTAATCCTTTTTTGGTTGTGATATAAGTCTGTTTACTTAGAAAAGACTCCATAACTATTAATTTATGATAATTTACAATACAAATTTTGTGGTTTCATCCATTATAATGTACAATATGTGATGTTTATTATCACACACACACACACACACACACACACACACACACACATATATTCAAATTGCAAATTGACATTAAATGATGTTACATATTACGAAAATATCTAACTAACACCAATTTGCAATTTTAACATAATATATGTGCCAAAAGAAAAAAAACACAAAAAGTGTAATTCTGAGGCCTAATAAAAAGTCACATGATCTAAATTGATGAAGAAGAGTTACTATCTAATTATTATTAATTTAAAAATCACTAATCTAATGGAGACTCTTCCCACCAAACAACCATCTAACAAGTCTTACAACATTTTTCAAACATGCCATATGACATAGTTGGGCTATTCATTCCATTTTGAGAAAAAAAAACTTGTTTTGAAAATGTATGTTAGGATATTGTTTTAGTTTTTATAGAGATGCATCAATCTAGGTCTTTCGAACATTTCATTCGGTATTTTTGTAACCTAGAAATTATTTTTGTTCTTCTTATGTCAAAATTTATCATTTACGAACACAATTGCATAATGATGAAAAACAATGTTACCTAGCAGCAACATGTTGGGTCAATGAAACCATAGTGTTCATAATTAACCAATCTGAAACCTCACAAATCCTTATTGTGACAAATTCTACTCAAGCACTTATCAATGGCCATGACATTATCTTGGTTTATTTTCCCCAATTTTGTGAGATCCAAAAATTTGCAGATTTTACCCAAAAGATGGAAATTTTAGTCAAAATTACACTGAAAAAACCAAATTTGGTCCAAAACTTTCACTTTAAAAAAATTCATCATATTGCAAAAATTCACTCTCAATTGCTTATAACTGCAAATCAAATCCCCAATACCCAACATGTTCTGAGAGACCACCATAATAAACCTGTCAGTGATGTGGTAGCCCAAAATGAAGGGGAACAACTCCAATGGGGAAGCAACATATCCGGGTGCAAGAGATCTTTGAAGTGACAAAGAGGACTAACAAAGTGTGCTTGAGAGGGAGAATGGGGGGGCCATCCCAATGCTTGGCCATATGGCATACACCTAACCTAACTCTTAGGTTACCCTACAAGAGTTATATGTGGTACCATGATAACAAAATGTGGGCTCTCAAACCAAATTCTTTCTTCTTTCCACCAAATTGTTTTCATTTTCTGCATGTTCTTAATGAGGTTCCCTTTTTGTGCTTTCCACTTAACAAAAGTGGAGGTGTTTGGTTGGTAGGTTCTGATTTTAGTGCATGTTGGTTGTTGGGGCATTTTGCCTTGGAGCTTCTTGGAGCTTCTCGCATTCTATTCTCCCATGAGAATGTCGTGCTGCGGTGCTCCAAAGAGATTCATTATTTGTTTGACCGTGAAAGTAAGTAACCATGATTGCATAATTTTGAGCACAATTCGGTACAACCCAAGTAACCATGATTGCGTAATTTTGAGCACAATTCGGTACAACCCAAGTAACCATGATTGCGTAATTTTGAGCACAATTCAGTACAACCCAAGTAACCATGATTGCTTAATTTTGAGCACAATTCGGTACAACCCAAGTAACCATGATTGCGTAATTTTGACCACACCACAAGTTGTTACAAACCCAAGTTTCTCGTGCCTCTTTGGAAAGTTGGTAGAGCTTTGAATTTATAGACTTGAAAAGATTGCTACCTATAGGTTGTTGTGTATTCAATTTGTTGTGCATGGAAGAAGGGGGGTGGGGGGGGGTTATTGTCTACTTGGACGAGGAGTCTAACTTCCAAAGGACACTTGTCACTATTGAATCTATGCCAAAAAGCTTCGTAGAACATGCAAGCCAAAAAAAACTTCATTAGATTCTAGCTACTTTTTGGTTTATGGGTTTTTTTTTTTGCTAGATATTCAATGGATGATGGTTAGCCCATTGAAAAGGGGCCACAATTAGATGGGTTCCAAGAGTCAACATTTGTGTGCAATTATTTGATGGAAAAGACAAGAAAATCATTTACAACTAGTTGTTGCCTTTTAGAGTGAAGAAGCCAAACAAAAGATATATTTGGGGAAGGAAGGAAACTGGCTTGTTGTTGTACAATATTATTCCATATTTCCTTGGTTGTACAATATTCGTGCTTTGCCAAATATTATGCTATGCATGTCCAGCTACAAGGACCCTCTTATTATTATTATTTGCCCATCAACTCATATGCCAATTTTTGGGCTATAGTAAACCAGCAACCCACCAGCACACCATCCATTGGATGTTTGCCTATTGTAACTCAGTTGTGGATGAACTTCAACTGAGTTAATATCTGGTTTCACCTTTGTACCCCATTTTGTAAGAAGTGAGTCCTATCATCATAGGTAGATAGGTAAGAAAATTGATAAGTAAATGAATAAGAAAATAGATTACCACTAGGAAAGTAGATAGTTCATACCTAGTAGGCAAGGGCTGGTTTTACTACCTACCTAGGTTGATAGGTAGTAAAAGTAGCAACTGAGCTAACCAACATGGGTAGTTAGGGAACTGGAACCCAACAGAAAACTGTTTCCTGATCACTTACCATCCATCCATCCTTCGTGGTGCACTGGTGGGTGCTGGTTCCAAGCACCCACTCCATGATGGCCGGACAAAACACACAGAAACTAAGAGTCTGGTCACCAAATTGCCTAAGCTTGGTGTGTATTGCACCTTTTGGAGGGCACCTTACCTTACCCTTGTTAATATTTCTGGCACAACAAACAAACAAACAAAAGGAGGCACCATGCCAACACTGCACAAGTATTGGTTAACCAGATTTACTCCACTTCGTCTCTTGCGTCACTACGAAGAGAACTTGGAGAATAGAATTTTCCTAGGGCATTTGGAGGGCACCATATGTCTATAAATATCTGTTCTAAAAAAGAGGAGGGATGTTATTCATTGGATACTACTTGTAGAGCTTTACTAAACTTTACATATACATACCCAAAAGCACAAAAGAAATTCATGCACAATAAAGTTATCCGTAAAGTCAGGCGATTAGGGGTCGAGAATGGCCAGTTTCGGCATAATAGGGCATCCAATGCGTACTTTGGAATGAAATTTTACAAAACGAAATAACTGTGACCCGAACTACTTTTGGTGGTAAACTGAGTTTCATCCTCTCTTTCCTTTTCCCGAGCGCCTGCTACATATATTTTTACTGCTCCTACCTATACAACTACAATAATTACTCTCGAACCTTGTGCATTAAATGCTGAGTTTCAACATTTCATATTGAAAATTTCATTACTTTGCAAATATCACTGAAAGAGAGAATCGGGGGTGAAAGAGAGGGTGACTTTAGGGATAAAGTTAATATATAGGACTCTCTCAGAAGAGGAAAGCTATGGGCATATGAACAAGTGCAATGGTAATGTCAGTGAAGGAAAAAAAATGAAAAATATGTCCCAAATTGATCCCAGTCCATTTTGGTGATACATACCCAAGTACATACTCATATATATGACCACCCTATATACCAGACCAACATTAGTCCATTCCTGTGTTGGGTGATTCTTTGATTTTGCTAATAACCACCGGTTCTAGGTATTTGGGAAAAAATCAGATTTGAAGAATCATCCACCAGTTTTGGGTATTTGAAAAAATCAGATTCAAATAACCAAAGAGTTTTGGGTATTGGAAAAACAAATTCAAAAGCCAAGAACTGCTAGTTCAAGTTAATGAAAGCCTTCAAAGAATCGCCAAGTTTCCTGAAAGAACTATTGAGTTTTCTAAGTGGTTATTTGACATTTTCAAAAAATTTGGGAACCATGGTTATATATTGAAACTGGGGATTTGAATTTTTAGAACCAAGGTATTATATTAGAATTAGGTATTTATTTATTTGAAAACAACCAGTTATGAACCCCGAGAACCACCCTGATACCCAATTTGGTGCAGTTTCTTATATTCACCCAACATTGGTCCATTCTTGCAATATAGGAAGGAGTCTCAACATAGTGCTGTCTTTATATAATAAACTTGGGCTTTGTGTTGTTGCACATTACCAATGATGATCAATTGATTACTGAAAAAATTAAATCGATTTCAATGTGGAAATTAAGTTTCATTTTGAATGAAAATGTTTAATGACATTGCATGCAAATTGAATTGAACTTGGATTGAAATGAAATTCTTAAATTGGATTCAAATACATTGAGTTGAATTGAATTTCAATTAAATTGAAAAGAAATGGGATGCAAATTAATGGAGAAAGTATTGAAAAAAAAATATAAGACAATATATATCGAAAAAGACATCTTTCCATGCCTCTTTACTAGGGAATGGGCTAAACATACTTCAATTTGGAATTGTTCAAGTGACAATGAGTTACAAACTATGGAATCTAAAGTTGTCCTATCTAAATTAGCTCCAATGAATCATTGTCATTGATTTTTTTTGAAAATAGTGATGATCCATAACAAGATTTTGGCAAATGAAATATATAAAAACTTGAAACATCCTTCTATAATTTTGACTACCTATTGGAACCTAATATAAAAATCTGATTTTATTATTATTTTCAAAGATTGGTGACTAAAACCCTAAAAACTCACTTTTTTCACATTTTTTATTTCTTTGAATTCACCCAACAAGAAGGCTGAGAGGGACTTCCATGAAATCGAAACTCCTATGTAGTAGGGTTTGACCATTTCAGAAAATGTCAAATTTTGAGGATTGAGATTGGGAAGCTTGGGATGCCACCTTTGTTTTTGTACCATCAAACCACATGAAGGCATGAAAAGACACATTGCCCTTCAAAGTGCACTACTTGAGCCTCGACTTTAAGACTTGACCCTAACCATAGTAGTGAAGAGTTTGAACTCTAAACTTAAAGAGAATCCTTGAGTTGTGTCCCAAAATCCAATCAAGATAACATTTCTCAATTCCAATACTTTGATAAAAGTTGTATATTGAATTACAGTTTCATTTGATCCAAGGAAGTGTTTTCTTTTGAACCAAAATTCCACTTAGTGACACACACAAAAAAAGGGGGAGGCTACAAATCTTACAAAGGTTCTTTTTGGGAAATAATGGCACAAAGTCACCATATTTAGAGGGGAAAAAAAAAACTGGAAGTCATCGGATCTGTCTAGAACATAGCTTCTAGGATGTCAATAGAATATAGTAAAGTTCCAAAAAAAATTATTTTGCTCTATGATGTGTAGCCAAATTTGGCTAAATCCTCTTCCAAAAGATTTTCAGTCCACCTACCTCACAAATTTGAAAAAAACAACGTTGGATTAATCTTGTGGAGAGAAATGAAGGTTTCTTTGTCAATTTTTTTATTTAAAAAACTGGCAATTTTTCCCCCAAAAACTAGCTAAATTGATTGAATTTGCACTAGAAAGGGAAAAAAAATCAAAAAGTTTTTTTTTCTTTTTCTAGGTAAAAAAAACAACAAAACAATATTATGGGCAATGACTAATGAATTTTATGTAATGTGTAGGCATTAACTTGAAAGTACAAAAAAACCAAGACTATCCATTATCAAGGTTTAAATGCATTGAACATGCAAAAACATTTTTTATTTGTGTCAAATTTTGGGCATGTAAACTTTGCAATTAATGAAAAATATTTCAAAAACTTTATGACAATCCAAACTATTATACTTCATTTGTGATCTTTCAAACATACAAAAATATAATTTTAAGGAATGTCCACTCACTTGGGTGACTCCTTTGATTATGTTTTTACCCCATTACATTTACAAAATAATTTATTTGGTAGATTTTTTACTTTATTAGATAGTCACATATTTCTTGATTAAAATGGTCATGATTTTTTTATTTGGATGATTAAAACATGTTTTTAAGTGTCTTAAAATATGATTCATGAATTCTGTCCCATGACACAATTTTATAAAAAAGATTCAATAGGATTAGCAATATTTGTTTAAATTGCTCCATATTTAAACCACAAATAAAATAAATTATGTTTTATATGATGGCACAAATATTTAATATGATCAATCACCAAATTTTGTGGAATTGATGCTAGAATTTTGGATTTTTTCATAAAATGTGTTACAACCCTACTTCAAGAGAGTGTGAAGATGAAATTCACACTCCCAAAATTGGGACTTGAGAGTCCTCCGGGACTCCCGAAACTTTAGAGTTCAATTGCAGGGGTTTAAACACCTTACATTGGGGCATTCTTTACATCATTGGAAAGATAGTGAAATGTAGATGTCAAAAATGGGCTCGCATGGGCCATTTGGACATCTACAGCACAAGTTATGGCAAAAAGAAGGGCCGAGAGTCAAATTGGTAGTTTGACTCCCAACCACTAAAAGTCGGGAATCGACCCGACCCTGGTGCGTGAAGGTGGAATGCGAAACACCATTGGAAAGTTGTCAAGAAGAGCTACAAGTTTGCTTCAGACCTCATCCCAATCGAAGGTCTAAGCAAATAGTTATGACCGCGCAAAATCCCGGGAGTCCAAACCGGAATAGTTTCGGGACTCCTCCTTGGGAGTCCCGAGACAAAAAGCCATTCAAATGTGGGTGTTATGGAGAGGCATAGAGTATACCATATGGGAGAAGGTGGTGGCTTCCCCCGAGTCCAGGTTGTGATAAGTCATGTGAGTCCAAAATTGCCCGTGGTTTGTCCTAGCATCAAGGGTGTTCCAAAAAGTGAACTAACCAACTTGTTGGTTGGTTTGATGCAGGTTCGAGTAAGTAAGTAAAGCTTGTCAGTCTTCCTAGTCCCATCTCGGAGCTTCAACATGCCCCTCTACCCCTTCTAGTGTTCAGAATTGGGAACGTGCCTCGAGTTTTTCACAATTCCACTCTTGAATAACTTAGACCCAACTTGGGTCTAACTAAGAACTTGGGAGCGTGTCAAAATGGATGCGTTAATAAAGAGAATCCAATTTTACATCTAAAGGTTTGAAAAGAAATATAAGAGACATGGGTGTAAAAAATGGAACATTATTTGATGTTTTTAATAAGGTTTTGGCACTCCAAGTGAAATTATGTCATTCTGGATGTTTAAGTATTCCTTTTTGGTTTATATTTGAATAGGACATTCAAAAAAAATTCAATTGATTTGAATCATTCATTATAACATTTATTAATTGAAGCTTAAACACACATATCCCCTTTCATTGTTTAACATTTAAAAACATTCATTTTGTTAAGCCCTTGCTTTAGGACTCAAGACATAGGATAAATGGGTGTTATGGTTCTCATTGTGATACCTCAATTATGAATGCACCCACTAGGTGTCGCTTAGGTTTATCCATTATGTTTAATGATGTGAAATAAAAAACATGACAAAAGTTGAACATTTTTTATGGTGTGGTCCATTGGTGAGGACTTGGTTTCTCGTTGTAAATGTTTGAGGTTCAATTCTTTATATTTGCAACCTATGTGCATACTTATAAAGGTAAGGTAGGGTAGGTGGGTTAAATTAAAATAATTTGGCGAGGTTCAATTAAGTTAGATTAGGTAGCCTAGGCTAAAATAGGCTAAGGTAACACCTACTAGACCTAAATGCCTTTTTTCAACCTACCTAGACCCATTTACTACCTACCTACCTATTACAAATGGAAATCAATATGTACAAATGCTTTAATACTAGCAAAGTATCACACCTGAATGGTGAAGTTATAGCACATGAACAAAACAAAAGAGGAACACATATCAATCAAAAACATATGTAAAGTTCCAAAAAACCCATTTCATCATATAGGCATTTTAAAATTTGTTGTTAGTTTCCTAGGAACCTCATATACACAAAACATAGTCTTTCTTGACAAACAACTAGTTAATTGACTTAACAAATCTAAAGCAAGGCAAATGCATGGAAAAAAAAAAAACAACAAAGTTCAACAACTTGAAACAAAAAAATGTCACTTTAACAAACAACCAAAGTAAAATTATTTTCACCTCCTTATATGAGTTTTATTTAACTATTTGCATCAAAGTTTTCTATAGTTTGCAATCTTCAACACTAAGTTATTCCTCTTTAAACAAACCAAATATAACAGGTATTCCTTCGTTCTTTTCAAGCAAATGTTTTTCAACATCCAAATATTTTTCCATCAACTTGGCCCCTAAACCAACCACACACCCTAATTTAGGGTCATCTAACTAATATTTCATGATTCGGATTAGCTTGTCCAAATTCTCAATTCCAAGATGACAATGCTTTAAACCTATGATAATCCCAACCATGTTATTTAAGATCCTTTTTATTTCAATATGCAAACCCATTATCCCCATCACTTGATTTGCAAAAAAACCAATATTTGGGAATTAATGTTCATGTTCCACCCACCAACTCAAAGGATTGAAAGCTTCATTTGGCATTGTAATCTATTTATGGAATGATAACTCAACTTTGAAAAGCCCCATGGTAGCTTCCTCTATTGAAACCAAAATTTCAAATACACCCAATTTTGGTAAACAATAACACACTTCACTAAGGCCCTTTGTTGAATTCATCTTGAAATTACCATTCACATTTTCAATTACCTTAAAGAAACAACTAACTTACAATTTTTTATGAGCAACCTAGGGAGTTGTTTTTGTTAGGCTTTACTGATAGAGATTTTTGAAATGAGCTAGATAAAAAACATTTCACATTTGGGTATTTATTCAATATTGATTGCAGACTTATTGCATGGCATAACAAACTATAAGATGAGGTGGCACAACATAATTTAGAGGTGGAGTATTGTGCTTATAATGAAACAACAAAAGAAACATTTTGGATGCATGTGAAATATATTTGAGGATATTGTTATGCCCTTCATGAAACCTCTCATCATGTATTGCAACAATTAAAATTACCAAGAGTCCCATTCAAAATGCCCAAACAAAACATGTTGAATGTGAAGGTATCTTTATCTAACACCATATCAAGCAAGGAAGTAGTGGACTCAAGGGGAATCTCATTGTGTGTTTACTCCTATCCATGCAATTCATCCAAGCTCAATACTATAAAACTATCCAATAAAAATTCCTAATTGTCTACAAGACATTGCCAAAAGATTTAAAACTTCCAAAACATTAAACATGTAGACAAGAAAAAGAAGACAATAGATTCCCAAAGAAAAACCATTTTTGCTATATCTATCCTACTTGTGCTCACATTCATTGTCTCATGTGACTTATGTTTGCAACCTCATTCTTGATGATGTGAAAAGGAATACATTAAAATTGTTGCACTTTTGGGGTTAACAAGTCCAAGGATGAATTTTGGAAGCAAGAATAGGCTTTAGTCCTATTATTTTTATGATGGTGAACAAACTTAATAATCATTTATTAGACTTAATTAGTTAGGTGTCACTATGTACAATTTAAAGATTAATAACTTCTGTTAGTTTTACATATTCTTCATTGAATGTATTTTTGCCCACTTGTGCGATGGATCAAACAAAGAAAAATGGGTTTTCTACAATGATATTTATATATTTGTGAACAAATTAAGTTGGGAAATTAAACAACCTATTTAGTGAAAATTGATAATTGGTTTTCCACAATATTAATGGGCAGATTATTTTGGATAAAGGTGATTCAATGACATGCATGCATTGAATGTATATGATTGTTTTCTACATTATTGACAATGTAGTTATTGAAAGTTTAATACTAAATGAACAACACATCAAATATTATTAATTTATATATGGGGCGTTAATGTACATGTTGTCCCTCCTTGGGGACCTTGTTAAGGGATTCTTTTTTTCATTATTTTCCAAATAATGTGAAATATATAGGGTGGAATTTAGTGACAAAAATAACATTTATGATTTAATTAAATGCAAATAGAATGTTTAAAACATTTTCACTATAGGGAAAGAAATTCCACTTTAAATATTAGTTTAGTTTAATGATAAATACCATCATGCATTCAACTCTAAACCTTTAAAGGTACAACATCAAAATTGATGTACCATTTATTGTTCTACACCTAAGCTAATTGAAAATTTCAACAAATTCAAAATAGTGAATTCATTTGCTAAAGTTGAAGATTTACCCACCATAAATGGCATATTTTTAGGGAATTAGGGGCTTATATGCCACCATACTATTCATATTAATATGAAGGTGCTATGATGTATCTAGTGGATATGCTTTTATAATTGGATTAAGCAAATATACATAGAATAGTTTTAAAATATTCCCAATTTTAATAATTTTAAAAAAAATCCATTACATCATATCATACCAAAAAAATACCCCTTTACCTCACATGTTCCATAAAATATATAAATGATGACTTCCCCTAGGGACCTTGACATGACTTTCATAGGAAGTTAACATACACATAATGTATGTACCCTGAATTCAATTGGTTACATCATGAATAAACTTGCAAAGGAAGAATTTTGAAAAGGCAAAGTGAATGTTGTACTCAAAGGACAGAAAAAGTGTTTGTTCCATTAAAAGGTTTATTCAAGTGATAAAAGGTTTATCACTTGAATACAAAAAGTTGGAGCTAGAATCACAAATTCAAATTTTGTCAATGACATTCTGAGTGTAAAAAGGTGGTTGACCCTATTCCAAGCCCTTTTATAAAGGTGAAAAAATAAATAAAAATGATCCAAGCATTACTTGGCCAAAGATAATAAGGTAATTATGTGTCATACCTAAGTTTTCACAATGTATTATTTGTTAATGGATATTCACTTTAAAAATGTACCAATACTTGGACAATCAAATTTACATTCCACAAGTGTATCAATGTATTACCATACATTAATAAGTTTGATCCTTTTATTCAATGGATAAATATGTCTAATAAGTTATTTTGTGGACTTAAACATTGTAAAATATGTTCTTAAAGTAAAATTTATTATGTTCCAAAATATTATGGTGTAAAATTTATTTGATGCTTCATATTTGAAGCTAACTCCCCATTATTATTTCTATCATTTATGTAAGTTGTGATAATAGATTTTAATATTTTCTACGTACTCCTTGTTGCAAGATATATTTTTAAAGAAATTATTGATGGTATTCCAAATATTATTGTAAAAATAATCTTCCAATTTTTATGGAAATTAGTGAATGAAAATACACATTTTTTTTGTAATGAAAACCTTCAAAAAACTATTATTTATGAATTTTATAATTTGAAAACATAAATATATCTTCATTTCATACATTTTATGAATTAGTCTATCATAAATATACTCTACCACTTATATCATGACATTGTATGGTGCCATTTATTCTTGAATTTTAATTTTGGATACACTTGATGTTCAAATGAAATTCAAAGGAATTGGCATCCTTATGTAATTGTCATGATCATTTGTCATTAGCATGATAGTCTAAAACCTCAAACTATGAAAAACATGAATGTTATTATGTTTCACTACACATCATCTTCGAATTCACATGTTTTTTTACAAATGCAACACATATAACTAAAACATCCAAACCAATTAACATAATGCAAACAAGGAATTGGAAAATTATGAAAGCAAGGACAAACCAAAAAACACAAATTTACTAAATACTTACACCATTCCAAGATGTTGACACCATCTCATCCTAATTAGTGTGGAGGTTAACCTTGGATGGTTCTAATAAAATAAAATATTACCATACAACATTGAATGCAGCTATATGGTTACCAAATTTTTGTCAAGTAAGGTCAATTTTTATATTAGAGCAAGTTTTAAAAACTTGGCAAACCATAAGCTTGAGGAGATTACTCTTTGTATATCTTATGAAGCATGTGAGATAAAAGGGTATTTTTTATGCTACAAGTAATATAATATTTTATTAAAGTTGAGAATGTTTTAAGTAAATTTTAAATGTATTATCATAGTCCAATTCTTGATATTTTATTTACATTGAAGTGAATTATAAAATTTATATTTTTTCATTAAATTGCATTATATGTTTTTTTGCATGCCCTTTGGGAAAAAAAAGAATTAACCACCCTTAACATGTGATGTCTATAGTATTATTGAACAATTTTTTGTGGGATCGAAGTTCACATAAAGATTTGGGTATGGTATGCAATGTCTGAGTTTTTTTTTTCTATTCCAAAAAGTTAATTTCAATTAAATCCTTTCATGATTGAATCCATCAAACATCTTTTTAAATGAATGCATTCCTCATTAGATACATAAAATTCTCAAAATTTCTCTAAAGTCTATGTTAGCAACCATCACTTTACATTTATCAACAACGATTTTTATAAAATTTCATATAACCGTTATGCTTGTTATATATATTTCTTGATTTATTTATTTATTTATGACTGAAATTAAGAAAAATATAGCTCAAACCCAATATATATATATATGATCATATATACACACAATTGTAAATGCAATTTTAAGTAACATATTATTTCCTATATTCTCTACATCAAGCTTGTTGGGTGAAAGCATCTTTGGGTGGTACCACTAGGAATGTCACACTTTGATTTTTCTAGACCCATTGAACTTTGAAAAATCATAAGAAACACTTGAATAAATATTTTCATAAATTTTTTTTAATGAATACATTTATTAGATTCCATAGATTTTAAAATTTCAATAATATCAAAAATATTTTGTATGTTGATGTTCCTAATCATTGCATTTAAAAAAAGTTTAAGGAATATCATGTTGGGTTTTTTCCTTGAACTTTTTGGTCAAGAACACAAATTTGAAACATGATTTGAGAATTTTCTTGGGAATTTTTTTCTAAAGTAATTTGGAAGTCATTCTAGTTTTAAGGTTTTAATTAGGCAATTAATTGAATAAGTATAATTTAATTATGATTTTCCAAAGTTAAGGTTATCAATTTTTGAAAGGGGCCTTTTAATTAGGAATACAATTTTTTTAAATTCCAAAATAAACTTCAAGCCATAAATTATTGCATGCAATTGATAAACATGAAAAAAAAAAACTTTATAGTTGTGAAAACATTTAAAGTAAAGGGCCCAAGAAAATGATTTAGTTGTTTTTTGTTGTTTTTGGTTCTTTAACCATTCTTTGATGTGATTTTTAGTGGCACCACCCAAGGATGTTTTCGCCCTGTTCAATACTTTCCCAATGCATATTTAAGGCCACTTTTGCTTCTATGTCATTGAAATTTGTTTTTCCATTTAAGGATTGTATTTTTTGTTCCATGCATGAATATTTGTTTTCTTTCATTTTTATTCACTAGAACAATTATCAAAGTGATGACGCTTAACATTAATAAATTGAAATTAATAAAAACTTGAAGGTCTTCAAATCATCTTCATAGCATCCCCTTCAACATTTTTTGTTGATTGGGTGTTCTTCCAAAAGGTGGTACAAGGAATAAAAAGAAAGTTATGGGATTGAAAATCATTGAAAGACTTTTTTGATAGACTTTGTGATTAAGGTGATATATTGGGAAACATGTTGGACCTCATGTAGGCTAAAATTTTGTAAATTTTTTATTCCATACTTTAATAATTAAATTATGAAAAAACCTTAATTGGTTAAAAATGATGGCAACTAATTAATTGGATACAACCATGAAATAACTTATGGACACTACACCATTGTGAAGCATATTAGAATTAGAATTCCTCACATAGATAAACAAAAAAGCCTTCACTTGGACAATAAGAACACAAAAGTTCCCACTTCCACTAAAAAGTTGAAACACACAAAGCTTTCACTTCATCCAAAAACACATAAAGAAAGACATTCTGTGAAATTTGAAAATTACAAAAAATAGAATTGTGGAACAATATAAACATAGAAATAAAAAATGTGCACAAAGGTAACACAAACATAAGACCTAGACCTTGCTAGAAATCAAACACAAACACATATTGAAGACCTAAACCATATATAAATACAAAAATCTTGGAGAAATTGGAACTTATTGTGGACATAAGAACATTATTGAAAATTTTGTGAACCTTCAAAAAAAGCCACGTTGAAAAAATTGAAGCTTGAGTTACACATTTCATAGGTTGTAAAAAGACTTTGCTAACCCCTTGTTAGAAATGCAAAAAAATCACAACATAGAATAAAATGCAAGGAAACCTTTTGCCAATGCTTGTTGGAAGTTACAACTTGCAAAGAGGCCTCACTTCCTTAGACATTGCATCAATAATGTAGAGATACACAAGGTGAAACTTGCTTCACTTCCAACTAGGAAATACAAGTTTCACTCTACCTTTTTTTCTCATATAAAATCTTGGCCATAAAAAATATGATCACACCTTGTTTTGAATGAATTAGCCTAATTGGTAGTGGGTTAAGGCCCTTTTACATAAAAAAATAATGAACCAAAAAAATACAAAAACAAAATGCACAAATAATGTGTAAGGACCTTTATAAATAGCTATTACATATTGAATTTCAATTCACTTATCATAAGTAACAAAACAAACTTAGACTATCAAATCAATGATCCCATTGGTTTGAAAACAAAGTCTTCATGCTTACACACAGCCTTATTATGTTGAACATTGAAAATAATGATCATCTTCTACCATTTCCATTGGTCCTTTAAAATTCTCACAAACCTACCAAACCCTATTACACATTTGATGATTAGTTCACCCAATATAACTAAGAAAAATAATTCTGACCACCAAATCCAACAACTTCATTGGTCATAACATTTTTTCTTCATTCCTATTTGACACCCTTTGTATATGTTAATACACTAATATTATAACCCTTGACTATATACACCATTCTATAAGTTGTTGGAAGCAATACACCAAGAATTTGCCTTGTTTGTTATTTGGTACAATGAGACAACAAATTAAGCAACATTGCTACAAGTGAGGATAAAAAATATTCAGCAACTCAACACATGGAGCCTTGCCTGTTATTGCTCAGTGGGATGAACCTCAACTGAGTTAATATTTGGTTTCACCTTGGTAACCAATTCTGTAAGAAATAGGTCTCATATATAGGTAGATAGGTAAGAAAATAGGCAACTACTAGGTAAGTAGATGGTTTATACACAGGTAAGGGTTGTTCTTACTACCTACCTACCTATGAACAACCTGCTTGTGGGTTGGTAGTTAGTAGTAAAAAAGAAAAGCAACTGAGTTAACCACCATAGTTAGCTAGGGAACTGGAACCCAACAGAAAATTGTTTCCTGAACACTTACCATTCATCCTTTGTGGTGCGCTGGTGGTTGCTGGTCCATTGTGGCCAAACCCCACCAGTATCAGAATGTGGTTGGCAGTTTGATTTTGTTGGAACCCTAAACCCTAAACCTTGGCAGCTTTCGACACTTATTTATATTACTTTCAAAAATGTTGAAATTTTCAGACATTATTTTTTTTCCCCCAAATAAACAAGAATTTGTGAAGGAAAATATTGAAACTTCAAGAATATTCTATTTGTCGAAATGAAAATTTCAAAACTAGTTAATTATTCAACAGACATGTGTCCAAGCTGCCAAGGGACTACTACAGTACCTTACCTTAAGGTCAGTTTCGTTATTGAATAATCCCCAAAATAGTGAAATGAAATTTTGCAAAAATATGAAATTGACATGTTGAAAGTCATCGTAATTATGATAGGCTACACCTTGAATAATTTTCACTATTCATATCACAAATATCATAGTAGATGATGGAAAATTTTATAATTTTAAAATTAATAAAAACGAATTCTTTTTTTTTGTAAATAATAATTATTCGCGTCATCAATGTGGAAACTGACCTTAGGCTACGGTAATCAAATCGTCTAAAGTTGTTCCACATGTCTTTCATGTTCTTGCTTAGTTACTCTCTCTTGCAATGATCATGTGGAAGATGCCATTTGTGCCAAGTTCACATGAAGTCTAACAATGGAAAGCATGAAAAAGAGTAAAAAACAAAGAAAAACAATGAAATGAACAGCCTTGGACCTTAAGTAGTTTGGATCTCGGTTAGCATTAGACCTTAGCTTACATCTTGGTTCTCTAAACTATGAGTTCCCCTTTGATCTCCATTGTCTTTGGTCCAAACTAATTGATTTTCCCTCCGAATGATGCCATGTAGGTGATAACTCAAAATCTGATTACCATGTCCTCAATTCGGCTCTTGTTGGTCATGAATCCTCCTCATCTAAAGGCCTTGGGTATAATTTTTGTCCTTTGGGTATTCTTGTCCTTAAATTAATTTATAAGCTTGCTGTGTTTCAAAGTCAGTCTGTGTGTGTGCTTTGGGAAAAGATTTGGCGAATCTTCTGGCAATTCAGCTTAGGGTTTAGGGTTTAGGCCTATAACCTCTTCACATACATAACATCCTAAATTAGTGTGATATGTTTTACTCTTGGAGTACAGGTCTTATGATTCTTGACCCATTTCATTCTTCTTGCCAAGTTTGTTGTGCAACCACAAAATCAGTGGCTCCAGCTTGGGTTCTTTCCTTTCACAACATTACTGTTTCCTTCCTTGTTTTTTCTCTTCTTCAATTGTTCTCTTTTTCCTCCTCCAATGAGACTTTCTTTTGATAAGCCCTCATATTCACAATCATGATCGCAAACAAGTCAAGTGTCAAGTCCTTCAGGCCTAAACAAGAACTTCTTGCAAAAGTTGGTGCAATTGCTCATGTTAACATTACTGCAAATTCTGCAGACACAAACTCCCTGTAGATTGAGCTTCTCCCCTGCTTCACTTGCTGCAGCAGCTCCAAGACAAATTCTCATTCTTTGGTTATTGCTTCATCAATGAAGTACAAAATTGTTCTTGTAATCTAGCAAATTGAAGAGCTCATAGACTGAACCGAGGAACCCTCGTTTCCATTGTCCTACTGTCCCAATGCAAACATGGGGCACCCAAGCCAAATAATAGCCTTGAGGCAATTCATCATTTAGGATGTGACAAAAGTACAGGATACAAACTGCATGTGCAATCAAGGAACATACCGGGGTTATTGTTCGTCAGCAATGGTTGTCATAAGATGGGAGTATGAAGTGCAAGTAAAGAATGAATAAAAAAGGATCAATACAATTTCAAGCAAAGTACCTCAGTTCTGACATTCCATTACTGCAGCTTTCATCTCCCACATTGTTGCATGGGAATAGGCTCCAGCAATCAGTCTTTATCACCACATTGCTGCAAATTCCAACATACTTCTCAGACCTCATTTTCCAATTCCACTTCCCAAATTTTCTGTTTTCTTGACGCAGTCTCTAACTTCATCAATTTCAGAAGTCAACAACACAAAAAACCAATGCACTTGCATGTTCCCATTTTCTACCCACACATCTCACTTCAACTCATTTTCCAATTCACCCACCTTCAAGATCAGCAAGGAGTATAGCAGAAGAACTAGGACATGGTGTAGAATGAGGACATCAACAGAAGCTGGAATGTGCCAGAGATTTCTTCAGCTTGGGCTGTTACATATTGGAGTGACAATAACAGAATGGTGTGAAAACTTGGCCAGAATCCAACCTGCAAACTTCTTTGGAAATTATATGACATCACTGCATTGACCCAAGTATGTGAAAGAGCGAGAACATTTGGTTGGTCATTTTCACTAAGGAAAAGACTTTGCTTAATGATTTGTTAAACCCCAAACTGTGATGCTAGGTCCAGTATGCTAATAGATAAGAATTTCAAACACGTCCCTTGTGTTTTTCAAATGATTAATAGTTTCATATTTAAGGACTTTTGTATTGCATTTCGTAATGCTACAAGGCATGAATCTTGCCCTTTAAACATGTTGTGCCCAGCATTGTGTCGATTGTGCATCATATGATAAAAAATGAACAAGTGCAAGATGTTGAAAGTTCCACTTCAAAATGAAAACTGGAAAAAAATCAGAACTTTCAGAATATCAGGAAAATGTATAGAAATCCTACCTTCTAGCTGGTTTGGTTGATTCTTGATTGATTTCTGACTTTCCTTGCTGTCAATCTTGGTGTTCCTGGTTCTTTCAACCATGAACTCCAGCACTTCCAAAGCCTAAGCGAAACTACTACTCAACATGGGAAAGTTGTCTCTTGAAGTGGGATGTCCAATTTGGTTTTGGGTTTTTAACTGTTGAACACTAATATCATCATATCTTATGCACCAAAATGTCACACCACGGTGAACAATGCATAAATTATTTTACATTGAAATTGATGAAACCACAAGGTTTAATCTCACAAATGCAAACCCTACCACCATAGAAAAAACCATATTATGTTGTAGTGCCAAGGGACATCGTTTTCCAACATTCCAGACATCATGGACATGGCCAAGGCTAGTTTTCAGCGCCATGACACACATCTTGGTGATTTTGAGGTCATGATTTCAGGTTTCATATATGTAGAATGTAGCTCCAAAATGAGATCAATTTTACATTTCTGGCTGTTTCTAAATTTCCTTTTTTTGTGAGTTACACTTCAAGACTGAAGAGGCCAAAGCTCCTGACATCCATGCCTCCAAATGTTTGTGATAGAAAATTAGAACACTGACAGTGACAAATTCTTACCTAGCAAATGGTTTTGATTTGGCACCTGTGTGGACTTTTTACAAGCTGCTTTTGGAACATTTTGTGCACAATTTTGGCCAAGATTCTTACAAGGTTGGTTTTGCCAGCCACTATTATCTCATCTCAAAAGAGGAGAATGTTCTGAGTGTTAACTAAAACAGCATAGAAGAAATCTGCAGGCAAAATTGTGTGTTTTGCCCAAAGAGAGTGTATCTGGTGTCCATTTCTTGACCCCAAATTCACAGCTTAGGAATAGAATTGGAAGCAGAAGAGTTACTCAGGGAAAGTGAGTAAAGAAGAATAAGAATTGGTAGTGGAAGAGAAATAAACACAGTAACTAAAAACAAGGTTTGTTGTACACAATGGCCCTGCCATTAATTTAGTATCAACAATTGATATTGTATAATAAATTGGGGGAATTTTTTTAAAACTTTATTTTAATGTACATCATCATGTTGTTGTAAAACAAAAAAATTCATGATTTTTTTTTTCATTTATTCACATCACATTAGTTATATGGAATCCAAAAGGGATCTCACATTCAATACTGGTATGTTCTAGGAACAACATTAAAAAAATTGTTACCAAACCAAAACCAATAGGGGAATGTTGCAACATGATTTTTAATTTTTTGCAAATATAAATGACTTTTTTCTCCAATAAAAAAAGATCAAATACCCCCTTTTCATATTTATGCAAAATTTCAAACAAAAAAAAAAAAAAAAAAAAAAGACTCATCATGACGTGTATTTGATTGTTTTCAATCACATTGTCACATTTGGAAAGAATTACATGAATTTTTGAGTATGATGGGTGCCATAATCATGTTTGGAAAAAGAAATTTCATATTAAATTTTGTGGGTTACGGATTGGTGACCATGTCACTTGGGGGTTGGGTGCACATTTGAGGAGGTGGTCAAAAAAACAAAATGTGAAAAAATGAATGTGAATATTTTTACAACCAAATTAGGATGAATCATCTCACCTAGTTTCTAAGGGGCAAAATCCCTTAAGCTACTATACTCTATAATGATTCTCAACACAATATCCCCACCTTGTAAGGCAGGGCCAATAAACAAACAACTGAAGATATGAATGACCAAGATAAGGGAAAGAAAACATGAAATAGATAACATTGAGAATGCAAACACGGATTGAAGATTTAAACAAGTGAAATAACAATAGAAAGAAAAGGAGAGTAAACAAGTGACTTTGCCATGAGATGCTTTGTCTTGAAAATAAGGTATTACATTTAATGTTTTACTATAAACTCAAGTTATATTGGATGAAAGTTTGTTGGCTTTATGAAATATCATTAAAAAAAAATTCACATTTGTATTAAAAATTAAAGTTTTCTAACCATCTTAGAATTCATTGTACATGTTTAGAAATTGAAACCATAGTTCCATTGTCTTTTCTTTCATCATACTAATGAACATAAAGTTGTAAATAATTATATTGTTTAAGAAAATCCAAGTTTTTTGAACTTGGATAATGTAGACAATTTCTAGCAATGTGCATGAGGTATTTTGATATTTGAAACAAACATTACTATTGAATGGATATAATTTACATGGAAAGATTTTTATTTTTGGTCTCATTTTCATTTGGAAATTTGAGAATTTGGCATTTCTTATATTTGTTTTTGTTGCATTTTGGGTTTAGGTTTTCCATGAAAGGTGTGTTGTTATGATGTTTGATGGGTGTACATGTGGATAGAACAATCGTTCAAATTTTTTTTGTCTTGGTATTGATATTTATGAATTTTTTTTGCACATGGTCCATGAAAAAAAAATTATAAAAATGAAAATTTAAGTCACAAGGCGCCAACATTTTGGGAGTAATTAATTAGGTGGAAAATGCAACATTTACATGCATATTTTCACAATCATTACACTTTAAATAAATGGAAACATTAATGGTTTTTTGTTATACATTGGAAGTAGGTTTGGTAGTTTGAATGCAATATAAATTGATTTGTGAAAATATGACCAATATGCTTATGTTACACCAAATTTGCATTCATTTCCAAGGACATTTGCCAATATATGGTCTAATTGAAATCCAACTTTGTGGTGTTTTCACTAAATTTTAGGGTTAATTGAAATTTATCCATGAAATAAATAGTTCTTGTTTATTTTTTGGTTGATTATTGTCTTTTAGAATGTCAACATTAAAATCTCCCATAATGATGATTGGATAATGTTCAAGAGATTATTGAATTATAATTTGAAGATTGTTTAAGAATGTAAAAATTGAACATGAATGAGTTCTATACACACATACAATATATATGCCATGCTATTTTGCCTCAATTCAAGAAATGATAAATGATTATCTAATAAATAAGATATAAAATCAAAAAGACAATTGCCTATTTCATATTTGTATGTTAAAACTACATGAAAGCCATATGAATGTAATACATGTTCAAATGATGAATCAACAAGATTTAATGAAGGTGTTTCCAATGTTATTAACTTCAATTTAATGGATATCTATATAAACAAAAACATGGTTTCCACATAAACACATTCAAAAAAGATAAAATTAATGATTCATTCAAAACTATTTACTTTTTCTTTTTTTTTTGGAAAAATTCCTTGCATTGAAAAACTTTTTATATTAGAAAATTATTAAGATGGAAAACTTGTTTGAATTGAATTTTGCTAGCATTGAAAAATAAAATAAAATTAGAATATATTTATATTAAAAAAATTCATGTTTTGAAAATTTGGATACATTGACAAATTATTTGCATTGAAAATCTATTTATATTAAAAAATCATTTGTATTGAACATCTCATTTCATTAAAAGAAAATTGCATTGAAAAATTGCTTTCATTGAAACTAATTGCATGCATTGAAAAATTGTTTTCATGAAAAAAATTGCATGCGTTAAAAAATTGTTTCCATTGAAAAAATTGCTTCCATTGAAAAAACTACTTCCATTGAAAAATTGTTTTCGTTGAAAAAATCACTTCACATACAAAATGTTACATTTAAAATTGTTTTCGACACTTGATGGAAATTAACGTATGAGAACTTTCATTTTCCTCTAGGAAAAAAAAAATGAAAATTATTATATAATATTGGCTATTTGAACCAAAATTTTGATATAATGAGTTTCCACATATATAATTTATTCATATATTAAATTTAATTATAGAAAGGTCACATAAAAACTATCAACCTTAATGTTTAAAAAGGTTTTTGTTTAAAATTTGATTTTGATTCAACATAATAATTTTAAAAATTAATACCTTAAAAAAAAAGATAAAAAATCAATAACAACAAAAGAAATATCAAAAAGAAAATGTCATTCAAGCACAAAAAAAAACATTATACCCCCTTCTTTCAAACCATATATGTATTTTATTTGTTATTCATTTTTAGTGATTTAAAAAGCTATGAGTGTGAAATGTAAAGCTTTAAAAATGGTCTTTGAAGTACAAAAACATTAGACCAACATATATATATATATCTTAAGCTTTAAAACAAAAACTGGTTTTTTATCCTTAAACTTTACATTTTCACCTCCTTCACTTCCATAAGCCATATCTTGTTCATTTAAAAACCAATTCTAATGATTTTTGTGATATTAGATGCACCAAGAAAGGGGCTACAAAATCTTTTCAATGTTCAAAAGCTATTGACCAATGTGAAAAAAATTACAAAATTTCATTTACAAAGGTTTTTCACACATTTGTCTATTTATCATATTAAAATTACAATATGTTCTTCTTTATACAAACACAATCCAAACTTTTTATCCCATATTTTTTACCCAAAAAAGAATTCCACTGGACTATATAAAGACAATCTTTTCACTTTTAGTAGCAACATTGTACTTTATGTTTAGTATGCAATAGAACATGGATTTTTGTTCTTTAAATAATTCTAATAAAAAAAAGTCATCTCAATGTAGTTTTATTTTCTATAGGTCATTTTAGTACAGAAAATTATGTGGGTGCTTGATTTTCCCCTCCTTAAAAAGGAAAGAATCAAATGGTTGTTTTTTTTTTTTAATATTAGATTTGAGTCTCCTCTTTTAAAACAAAAGAATATCCTTAGGAATAAGATAATTGGGTTGGGCACCCAAATCTCTTTACTACCTAAGTGGGGAAAAAAACCAATGTTTGAACCTAGGTTTTGTTTTTTTTTCCACGTTAAATTGCGAAGGATGACATGGTGGCCACATTAAATGACGCGCTCCCAAGTCACGGGGTGAAACCCACTTGAGGGTCTCACGTCTTTTCTTCTTTGCCGGTCTAGTGTGGAACTCTTCTATGGCTTCTTGGGCATGTTCCATGTCGGATTCATTCACCCAAAAAGCTTCTATCGGATGGTATCCTTTCCACTTCACTAAGTACTCCCACTCTCGTCCTCTAAGTTGCCTTGATTTGAGCACGGCCTCCACCTCAAACTCTAGTGGGGGCCTTGAGGTGTGCTCTCGATTAGGCCTTGAGGCATCACGGGCAACCAGCTTCAAGAAGGAAACATGAAATGTGGGGTGAACTCTAAGGTTTTCCGGTAGTTCTAACCTATAAGTGTCAGAAAGTTTTTTTTCCAACACTTTGAATGGACCCGCATATGGGCCCAAAAAGTTATGACTTAAACCTTCTGGCAACCGAAAGTTCTTGATGTTCAACCACACCTCGTCTCCCACTTGAAATTTCACCTCTCGTCGGGACTTGTCCGCAAAATCCTTGTACCTTTTGTGCGCCTTC
>Ga0116231_10001132_pt1 | contig 53213 bp, 34 predicted proteins | sample S1TSphgellanicum_2_FD_89695 | JGI IMG/M metagenome (GOLD analysis project Ga0116231, IMG submission 89695) | Host-associated microbial communities from peat moss isolated from Minnesota, USA - S1T2_Fd - Sphagnum magellanicum MG | ecosystem: Host-associated > Plants > Peat moss > Unclassified...
CCGTGGGGGGGGGGGGGGCGGGGGGGGGGGGGGGGGGGGGGGGGGGGGGGGGGGGGGGGGGGGGTGGGGGGGGTTTTGGCCCAAGGGGCAACTTCAGCACTTTCAAAACATATGTTTAAGGTGTACACTTCTAAAATGTGTTGCATTTAATTTTGAATTTCATTTTTGGTGTTTGCGTTTTATATTTTAATTTTCACAAATTTAATGTTATTTTTTAAAAAATTAAATAGAATTAAAAGATTAAATTCAAGGATTAATGAGTATATTTATATTATATGTAATATAATAAGCTCATTTTTTGGTTTGAACTACATTAGTTTTTGGTTTGAACGAATCAACCAAAAAACATTTCAAATGAAAATTTAAAATTAAATGGTCCACCTCATAATTTTTGTCATCTTCCATTTGAAAGTGAATTTTTGCCAAAATTTTAACTTATCACATATTTATGATCATTGGCCTAAAAAAACCCCTTTGACATGATAATTATCAAACTCTTCACATGGCTCATAAACCTAGTCCAATCATATAAAATCACAATGTTTATAAAATATTACAAATTTCATCAAAATTACAAGTCATTTTAATCATTTTTTGAGTATATTTGCATTTTTTAATACATTGTGAAAATATTTTATAATAATGACATGGTTGAAGGTCAGACATGGTAGTCTTGAAAAATAAGACAATGTGACAACAATATTGGCCCCCATGTAATGTGCTTTCACCCCTTATAACAAAACGCAAACAAAACCAAAAACTTCAAACTTCTTAGTAAACTCAAATATCTTTCAAACATTCTTACCAAACACATGCCTTTTAGAAACCTCTTACCATTCAAAAAATGTTCAAAACTCCAATGACTAACAACAAAAAAATTATGAGTTGCATTAGAACTTTGACAACCTATAATAGGGCTCTAACTTGTAAGAAAACAAGTCAAACCTTTCACCAAAACACACACCTCTCACAAGTTTTTCTTATCTCTCACAAAACACTTAAACGTCTTATTATGAACAACAATAAAGTTTTAACAACTTGCAAGAACGTTCTAACCTATAGCAAAACAACTTGGACATTTTCACCAAAGTCATAGCTCTCACAAACTTATTATTACCTTTCACAAAATATTCAAAGCTTCAATGACTAATTACACCAAAGCTTTAATGAATTGCACTAAAGTTCTTATGACTTGCAACACCGTTTGAACTTACAAAAAAAAATTCAAACAATGTCACCAAAGTTTTAATTCTCACAAACCTTGAATACCTTTCACAAAACATTTAGAGCTCTGAGATAGGTTGCAACAAAGTTCCAACAAATTGCAACAAAACGCACTTTGACAAGTTGCAACAAAACTTTGACAAGTTATAAGAAAAGTCCAACAAGTTGGGACAAGGCCCACTTTCATGAGTTACAACAATATTTTGACATAAGCTACAACAAAACCCGCTTTGACATGTTGCAACAAAACACTAATGAGTTGCAATAGAACTTGTTTTGACAAGGTACAATAAAACTCTCAGGATTTGCAATAATACCATGTAGGAAATCCTCTCCCACAAAGCTTTAATCCAACATAAAGCTTAAAATTGCTAAACCCTAATAGCACATCTTTGTGTGCTTAAATGCTTGGGTGCTCGTATGAACAAAAATTTTCTTCAACAAAACAATGGCAAAGTAACAAAACAACAAGACAATGACAAAGCAATAAAACAATGGCAAATCTTTGATGTGACAAAAAGTTCATAGGAAAGAGGTAAAACTAGCAAAACCTTAAACCTTAAACTAGGATATGCATATACATATGTATATTAGAACCTTTAAAAATTATATAAAAACATTTATAACATAGCTTTACATATCCAAACCAATCATCAAATACTAACAATGGATATCCATAATGATTTTAGATTTAATGCACATATGTATAAACATAAGGACATTAATGGGCCCTACATCTATTAAACTTTATTTATAACACCAAATATGGGAAAAGTTGGACAAAATCCAAATATGCAGAATTTGTGCATATCTAGCCATTGTGCATGTTCATAAGTATTCACCAATATATCTAGCCAATGTTGGAAGAAACCCATTTTGATGAATGCAAGCCAAATAAAATCAAGGATGAAAAAGGGTTCAACAATTGGACTTCCCATTTGTATTGAACATGTATTAGGTACTAGTGTTGGTCAATTCTAGCTTTTAAGCCAAACCTTTGGTTTTAGTTTTTTTTTATTTCCTCAAATTTTAAAACCTTTGATTCTTTTTGTTTTTTGTTCTACCAATTTTTGGTTGACTATTTATAACTAGTAGGAACCTTTGTTTCTAGGATTGATATGGGGCTAATTCTAGCCAATTATTGGCTTGGGAATTTTTTCAAATGTTTCAAGCCCATTTTTTGTTTTTGTTTTTATTTTTGTCGTTATAAATCAAAAAAATTGCCTAAAAATGCATTTTTTTGTTTGTTAAGATTCACTTTAATAAGTTAACATTTTTATGGAAAAACAATGTGTGAAATAATGCAAAAACATTTACTTGTCAAGAAAAATTCATATTAATTGTTAACATATTTTGCAAAATTTTACAAAAACATGTTTAATGAATGTGAAGTGTGGAAAAATAGCTCAATAACCAAAAATTCATATAATAGAAAAAATGAAGGGGTGCATGCACAAATGGGTGGACCGATTTGAATGTCATGTAAGCCAATTTTGCCTTGCAGTTGCCATTGCAATGCCCATGTTGCTTTATAGATCTTGAAATTTATTAACATGAACTTGATTTAAAGATCTTAATTTGAATATCTACATGAATGCACAAAATCATCTTATAAAGTAAAAGAAGTCCTAAAAGCCATGGACTTTTGAATTCAAAATTCATGGATTATACTCCTAACCATCATTTCTTTGTGGATTATGATATAGTCCATTGATTGATGGGGTGTGTTTTAGGGACTTGAAATTAGTAAGATATCATAATTAAAAAGCTAAGGGTCAAAAAAAGAATTAATTGAATTCTAAGATTATACTTATGGACTTTTGAATGGACTAATAAGAGCATTTTTTTATAAGTCCATATCATATTGGAGGAAGAAGTGTTTTATGATTTTTTGCTTACATGCATAAAGAAGAAGAAACTTTAAATGATACATTAATGACATGCAAAAATTATGGAGGAAATCAATGTAAACTAGTTGTAAGTTTCAAAATATAATTAAGATTTTGAATAAATATGGACTCTGGATTTGTGGTAATTTGGTCCACTCATTTGTGCACCTACCCAAAGTGCATAACTACAAGATACTCACAATGACATCATACTAAAAATTTACAATTTTTTTACATTTAAAAATTAAAGACCCATCAAGTTATTGTACTCAAACAATGAAATTCTAGTTGCAAATTATTTAATTTTGAGAGGTAAACATTACTCAACATGAGTAATATGTAATAATGGAAACATCAAATATGTTGATGGTGGATGTTGCCTTGTTCTTTCAAACTTGGGTTGATATGGAACACCACACATGAAAGGTTTCAAAAATTAGAAAACAATACTAGCTAATAACTTGATAACGGGACATTAGCAAAACATATAAAGCTATTTTTAAATGCAAGGTTCAAATGAATAGTCAATAGCCAATACCTAAATTGTTTGCTACCAAAGATAATGAGTTCAAAAAACATCATCCAAAATTTGCAACTATGCATTATCTTCAAAATAGTCCTCCTCTTAAATCAAAATTTCATTTTCTTCCATCAAAGTTTCTTCATGAACCATGAAATCATGTATATAACCTTCCTTGATGAACTTGCACCCCACACAAGCATCATTAAACTAGTTTTTTGGCAATCATCACAAGGTGTGACAAATATTCACTTCCAAATCTTGAATAACAAAGGCTTGTGATTAAATTTGTGCTACAAAGAATTCTCTATGTTTCAATTTGAAACCCCACAATTTTTAGCATTTGGCATGCTAGAAAAAATACATTTGGGAATTGAATGTCATGTCCTACCAACCATGTTGAAGGATTTTCACAATCTATAAAGGCTCACACACAAGCAATGAAACAACTATAATTCATTTGCCAAATTAAAGATGATTGCATCATCATTAAAAACTTGTGCACCAAAACAATTGTTGCTTCTAGTGGGGCTACATGTTCAATATGTGTATTTAACCTTTGTGATGTGTTCCTATGTCAACACCTACAACTATCATTGTTATCCCACATACAAAAAATAACATGAAAATACCCTTAATGGTCCACCATGTTCAAACCAAAATGGTCATTCACCTACAATGAAAACAAGAATCCAAGCCTAGCACATCCACGCAACAAAAATGCAAGAATTAACATGTTAACCCAAATTTTCATTATATAAATAATAACTAATTGTACCAATCAGTAACTAGTGAAACAATACCATTTTGAAATTATTTTAGTGATTATTGGATAATAGGTCCTTAAGTTAATTGGTTTGTTATATGAATAGGCACCCAATCTATTATAGTAACCAGTTGTTCATAGAAAACATGTGACCAATAATTCCTACTTTGATTTTGAGTTTGTATTGACTAGTGACTATTTAAGTTGAAACAACACTATGACTTGGTACAAATAGGAGGATTTTTTAGGATGATAGGCTATCTTTTTTTTATTTTTGTGACTCTTGGAGTTTGTTTTTTGAATTTGTACACTTTTGATTTTTTAAGCTTTTTCCTTTCTAATTTTATGTGTGGAAATTCATATTAGTTTTGTTCTTTGTGAATAAGAAAAAAAATTATGTTCTTGTCTCCATATTTTTTCATATTTGTAATATAACTCACCTATTGATGATTTCTACAAAGGAAAATTAGAAACAAAGAAGAAAAATTATGTAACATAGAAAACATCCTTAACATTTGGCGACCATGTAGTGGAACAAAATTGTAAACAATCACATTTACAATCTTTGGTTTTAGTGATTGTTTTATTTTTTGAAAATTTTAATTTGGATTTGTACTCATTTTAGTAGTTTTCTAGGACTATTTTGTGTTTTGATAAGTTTTTGATTTTTTACAAAGTTAGTTTGAAGAATTCTTAAGATTTGCATGTTTGTTTTCTAATTTATAAAACAACTTATTGATCAAAAGAAATTCTAATTAGCACTTGTTTGGAAATAGTAAGAGATGTCAAGAATAGTCACAAAGGGCCTTAGAAGGCAATTAGAATTAGGAACACCACAACAACCTATTCATGCGACGGTTCAATCATAAGAACAACCACATTCTCAAGCCAAAGGAATTCAACTAGTTGATGCTCCTAGCAATGAACCTCAACAACCCATTAGAACAAATTTACTTCATCAAATACTAGCAAAGCATGAGGACAAAAGGGAATCACAAGTACCTTCAATTGGTCAATTTTTGACACCCAAAAAACTAAACTAAACCTCGCATGTCCAAGAATGTCAATCATGTATGAAATTACTTTGTAGACCACATAACATAGTGAATTTGATGTTGTTCATGCTTTTTCAACTACTTTAATACCTTGGCCATTTCAACACATGTCTATTGAATAATGAGTTAATTTTGAAAAATTCATTTCAACAAATGAAATATTCCTAAATATTCACTATTATTGTTGACAATATTTTTTGATTTGGAAGAAATAAAATTTGAAAATTTCAACAATTCTGAAAATAATATAATTGGTGTCAAATTGGCCAAGGTACTACTAGGGTATCCTTTGTTTGTGCACTCATTCATGCCAATGATGATTGCAAATTCCACAACAATTAGTTTAGTTTCAATTTCTTCATTTAGTTATACCAAGAATAGGATAGTATGAGAGAGTTCCTAAACCAGGTTTAATAACATGCTTTGCAAAGTTTGCACACCATCTGCAACGCATAACCACCTTAATTTGCACCTCCATAGTTCAGACAAGCCTTACCATTTCTCTAGAAAAACCATATGGACGACTTGGGGAGAAGCATAACTTTGAACAAACATGACATGAGATGTCTCAAATGATGGTAATATTGGCACACGACATCAAATTCCTCATACCTAGAGTAATGTAATGAGGAAAAGCATGAAATATGAGGTTAATGCTTTTGCATCCACAAAGCAGCATTGCCAACACGAATAATTGCAATCATGATAGACAAACAACCAGCAAACAGATCAGAGTTGCAGGCACAAAATGTAAGTGCATCTACTAGACTTTCATGCTCAATAGAAACTAACCAAGTGCTAATTGTCATCAACATGAACATAGTTGTGAATTTCTCAAGGCTTCTTGAGCAGGTTCAAAATGCAAACTAATCCAAGATCATCTTAATTTGCAAAGTTATGTTCAAAGTGATGAAGACTATATATGCAACCTGCTGCATCCTACTTGACTCTCAACATGAAAGCTTCAGGTAGCCAGCTGCCACATACAATCCATCATACATGCAACCTTGAGAATAACTGTCCAAAAGACTCTTGATGTGCCATGGAGTGGATGACTAGAAGTTAGATTGCCTCACAAAAGTCATGAAAGGATGAGAGAGGAAGACCTACTGACAGATAGACATTAAGGTTTGGTTAGACAGCTCCTAATTGAAGAAATAATTTATAGAAACAGAAAGAGAAAAACAACATGGACATATTCTGGAAGACCAATGAAAATTATGCCCTTATAATGCATTAGATAGCAAAATTGCTTGGGAGAAAAAAACAAGGGAAATAGACAGACAGACAAAAGAAAAAAGGATAAACCTAAATTCAAGTTGTGATCTTGAGATTCAATGCCTCAATTTCATGACTATTGCATGTAGCCTAAATCAGCTAGGCCCAGGTCATAAAAGAGTCCATCACTAGAGCTCACATATTCTTCTTTCAAAACAAGATGAAGAGTGATACTGCCTCTTCCCTGAGATCATCAGGTGTTAAGGACTTTGTAAATTGCAAATGATATGAAATTGTTGTAGTCGCAATTCGGATTCAATAATGGCAAAAAATAGTTTGCTGCACATTTTCTCATTTCTGTCCAGATTTTTTGATTTTATGTTAATGCTCATGGTGATGATTTTGAATGTCTAATTTGCTATAATGTTTTAGTGTAAGAAGTGGTGTGAATTGTTCTGTGTTTAGGAATTGTACGAACTCAACATGAGATTTATTAATACTTTTGGGGAAAAAAAGCGGACACCAACAAAATGCTCCTATGGTTTCACTACAAAATGTAATGTGGTATCACGATGTCAAGTATGTATCTTGGATTTTGTGGACTTGTGTGTTTTGTTTTTGTGAAGAGTGGTATTGCCATGCTGATGGACTAAAGATATAAGCAAATATGTGCTGAAATTTCTGGGGAAAAATGAAGATTTGGTATCAACAGAAATATTGCGATCCTGGATAGATCATGCAAACTACTCATTAAAAAAATCCATTTAATTCCTCCTATTTCACACATAAAATTAGAACTGTGTACAAATGATGAAGGGACACATGTGAATTTTCTGCTCGTGATTTTTCGAAGGTGAACTTTAGTCTTTTTCTAGTTGTGTAAAGCGCATTTTATTGTCAGATATTTGTGGCAATTTTTATGAACAAAAAGGTTCTTCATGCTATTTCCATTGCACACTTTGCTCCTGTTCAAGTGGACTCTTTGGATTATAAAACCAGCAGCAACAACAGTGTGATCAGCTTGTTAGTATATGTCAAATGCAGAAGTTGCAGGGTGGAGAAGAATAAATAAGCTTGAGACCAAGATTTGAGTCCCTCTAGTGTTGCAAGAGACACTTAACGAAGTTCCTAGGGAAGCTTGATCATGTGGGTGGGTGCAATTTGTGTGCACTCTGGGTGGGTTGCCCTTTGTCATACACCAAGTAGACCAAGTTCACTCTGCTCCGGATGTGATTCATGGAAAGGATTAGATTCAATAGAAAGGGCTGTGTCAAGACACATTGAGAGTTTCCAGACCAGTGACATTTGCGGAACAACAAAAAGAAAAAAAAATACAGTCAGGACAGAGGAAGAAGATCAGGGATCTCTAGAGACATAATTCCAGAATTGACTGACTACCCATCAATTCTCAAAGAAAGAAATTCATCTGGAGGTCACAATTTCCCTATATGAACTATCACATGAATTACCAGATCATCTACCCAAGTCCATAAATCTGGTTCATCCACCTCTAGCAAAATATACACTAAAATAGTCTTCCAAAATTTATCAGATTTCCTTCAATTTGGTTTCAGATGTGATGCGATCTCAGATCTTTTAGTTTTAAGGGTCTCAAGATTTCCTTTAGATTGCTCTAATCATGGATTCTGCCCCAATAGCAGCATTTCATTACCTCTGCTCCATCTAGCTATGCTCACAATCACCTCACAACTCTATAGGTCAAGCATTAACCAAATGTAGAGTTGTGGGAGCTTTGAGTTAACTTTTGAATCGCAGGTTGACACTCATCAACTTTTTTTTCAAGGATCATATGTTCCTCCTACAAAGTTCTTTCCATATGAAATGTTCCCAACATTCCTAACATGAATTACCCACTGATTCACAACCCAATTGCAGCTCTCCAACAGAAAGTGCCTGTCCATGCATCTACTGCACTCTAATGGAAATCCCTGAAATGGAGATATAACTTATCATGTGGCAACACAGATTACAAGACAAGTTTTGTGAGTGAAGAAGCTTTTGGCAATAATAAGTATGCACTACTACCATCCAAACTCCCTATCAGATCAGATCAGAGCATAATAATAATACCTTTACATACATTTCAATATCGCCACAACCTTGGTAGATTCGACACTAATTATATTATTATTTCAGAAATGCTGAAAATTTTCAGAAAACATGTTTTCAAGTGTTAAAAAAAATTTGTGAAGGAAAATGTTGAATCTTTGAGAATATTTTATTTACCAAAATGAAAATTTAAAAAATTAATTAATTATTTGACAGACATGTGCTGAAGCTGCCAAGCCAAAGTACAATATCATGCCACCAAAGATGGTGACTGCAAATCCGATGTAGTAGATTTCTCAGGCTTGTTCCTTGCAAGAATGGGTATTGTTGTTGGCTAGATACAATAATGTCTCCAGCTATTTTGTAATTTATTGGCTCTGCCTGTAAGATTGTTCCCATTCTTAAGGAGTGGGGCTGAAGAAGTTAGAACCCTTCCCTACCTACACCTTGTGATCTATGCCTCGTTAGGTTCATTCTAACCGTCTCCTCGTGCTTTAGGATAGGTAAAGCCCAAGGGTGGGGGACATTCCCAAGATGTTGGGTTGGAGTCAGGTACTAACTTGTCTTAGGCCCCTTATTTTGAGATTGCCTCCACCTTCGGTCTTTACCTTACACTTGTTTATGATGCTGCTTAGGATTTTTATTGTTTTTCCATCGGAGATTTGGAAGCTACATAGTGGAAAGCCTATGTGTGATCTAGGCTTGTCAGAATTATCATTATTTCATTTCAGGTGACACCAGCACTGACAAGACAAACTAAACATGGTTTTGCATATTTCTTGACCTAAAATGCGGTCCCCATGTGGGTAGGGTAAAAACTAGCCTACCATTTCCTCGTAATTTATAAGTCAAATTTTCTCATACATTAGAGTTATCCAGAAAGTCACCCTGTCTTCACCCTCTCTTTGGGGCTGCTTTCACCCCCCTATCCCCTCTGTCAGTGGTATCCGCAAAGTAAAGACATTTCAATAAATCTCAGTATGAAATGCTGATACTCAGCATTTAATGCACAAGATTCGAAACTAATTATAGTAGTTGTACAGTTAGGAGCAGTGAAAATATTTGTAGCAGCAGTGGAGGCGCTCAGGAAAAAGGAAAGACAAGATGAAACTCAGTTTACTACCAAAATTGATGGTTTTCTGAGCACGGATGGATGGACTTAGGGTTCACAATATCAACCTATAATTATGTCTTATGCAAGTGACGTACAATGTTAATAGGTGCTATTTTGTTCGAATGTACCAACCCTTTTTACACCTTGTTTACACAATGTGTATAATCTTTCAACTATGAAATGGTCTGTGCAGGGCATTTTTTGAAATAATTCTTTTATGACATGTGCAACCAAAGATCTTGGGTTTCACCTTGACTTTTTTTTTAACAGAATACGAAGATGCTAGACTTCCAAAACAAATTAGGCCCACTTTACACAAGGAGTGAGGGCCAAAAAAACTTGGGGCCAACTTTGGGCATTTTTTTCGTGTTATTTGGCCCCAAGTTACTAATAAATGCAAAAACATTGGCCCCAAGGGTTACAGATTGGCTTCCCCGAATTTGATGGGGCCAATACAAGGACATAAAGTTCAGCATTTATTAATAACTTGGGGGCAGATTGAAAAGATTTTTTTCGATTTCAGCCTCAACTCCTAGTGTAAAGCCCTGCGGGCTGAATTAAACTTTTGCACCAATACAAATGCTTGATTTGAGTCGAACATTGGCCTTGACTCCGTGTGTGAAGTGGGTCTTAGTGTTAATCTTTCCCTATAGAAAGAAACATGGCAGATCTTCAGAGCATTTCAAGGGAAAATTTCAAGTGAGACTGCATGGCCTCATCTTCCGAGTTACATGCACATTTTTTTAAAATAGAGGATTATCCTCTCAACTATGGAGTGGAACAAGCTGTAATCATATGAGTGTGCCAGAAGTTGGCAATTTCTTCACAAATTGTTCACTCAACAGGGGCGCGAAAAAGGAATTTCCATGGCAGAAGTTGACAATTCTTCACAAATTGTTCAATTAACTGAGTTGAAAAGGAATCTCACGGACTCTGGCAGAAGTTGGCAATTCTTCACAAATTGTTCAATTAACTGGGTTGAGGAAAAAGGAATCTCCGCGGACTCTGGCAGAAGTTGGCAATTCTTCACAAATTGTTCAATTAACTGAGTTGAAAAGGAATCTCCACGGACTCTGGCAGAAGTTGGCAATCCTTCACAAATTGTTCAATTAACTGGGTTGAGGAAAAAGGAATCTCCGCAGTCTGTGCACATGGCAGTCAAGTCCCAAAGAATCATCCACTCTTGGCAGCAGCAGATATGCGGGGTGCAAGTAAGTAAGTTCATTGTGAACCCTTAACTCCATACAGATGTGAAATCCATTAGCAGATCCATGGTAGGTCCATAGTGCAGAGCTAATGAAACACATGATGATGAACAAGGTGCATGAGAATACTTTGGTACCCAGAAAGAGGCAAGCAAAATCTGTTTGCAGCTGAGGACACTGCACTGCAGATCAGGGCAGACCACACCACATGGGTGCATACTATACATTGTCCCCTGGAGAGTGTGTTCTATAATTTGGAGGACAGCGACCCATTGTGATTGATTGCTCTAGAGGAGCTTTGCAGGCCTTTAAAATATTTCTTTCTTCCTTTCAGTACACACCACCAACCCATCTACCATCTAGAGGTGTGATCCATTCCTTTATAATCTGGAACTATTTTAATTAGGCTTGAAATGAAAGTGATTAGTGAATCTATCCATAAGATTGATACCTATAACCCTATATCTATTAAAGTTATCTGTAATGTCACCTAGTCTTTGAGCCTTCATCTTTCAGAATTAAATAACCAACTGCCGAAGTTAAGATTTGAAATTTAACTAATCATTTGACAGTTTGTTGTCAAATCCGTTTGGGTACTACCTACGGTAATATCATCTTTCATCTCTAGTTCATCCCTAAATGAAGGATATTTGTAAAGCGAGTGAAATTTGAAAAAAAGATGTTAATGTTGAGGATGAAGTTTACAGGATGTGAAGGCTGGGCAAAATAAAATAGCATGAAAAGACACAATTGTTAAACAATAGTGAAGGTGCAATATATTAAAATAAGTAACAAATTAAACATTGAGAATGAAAAAGAAAGTAGCATCAAAATTGGTGATAAAATGAGCTGCAAACCCTATTTTATTATTAGGCCTTTGTACTCTTTTTTTCTCAATGTTTTTATCTTTTTATTCCAATTTTCAGCTAAACTAGGGGTTTTGGTGCCCATACATAGTCCATGACTTCACAAATAACTCTATTGGCTGAAGAAATTTCTACTGACAACTTCTAGTTACGTAAACTTTGAACTTTATGGCTGATTTTGTAATCCCATTTGTCGATGAAGAAGATTGGGCTCCAAGTAGAGATAAAATGCCCTAACGTTATATTTGCCCATAGTTGTTAATGCAGTTAGTACAAGAGTATTGCTGCAATTTTTTCTGCACTTGGCCTCCTTTTTTTGCCTTGGCATTCTCAGGGCACATTTTGGGTTCATGTTATACATTGATCTTGGCATGTTGCGAGTACTAGGGAGTACACAACATGCTACTTAGCATGTTACGAGACTCTTGGTACGTGCCCCTTGGTACTTGTAAGATGAGAGGTTTATGGGTGCAAAATGTGACAAGCTGAAAAAAGAATTGGGGCAAGGGGCAGACTAGTGGGGGAAAAATATTGCAACAGTACACTTAGTTATAGTTCGATGAGGTTTTGGATCTTTGATCTTTACTCCTTGCTTCACTTGACCATGTTTGAAAGTGCAAAATTGGGTTACCATTTCCAAATTCTGGTGATCATGCACATGAATACCATGTGGGTGGGAGGATGAGGGATTAGGATTTCCAAATTCTGATGATCACACGCACTACCACCATGTGGGGGGTTGAGGGGAAGATGAGGGATACTGCTGTCATGCTAATGTCTAGATTGTGAGCTGTTTGGTCATGCAGCTCTTGGTAGCTGTTTGTTTGGATTAAGAAGAGCATTATATACCCAAAAACTTCATATTGTGAATTTGTATTTTTGCAGTTCATCAGGCCCACATGCTGTTGCTTAAGATCTGGCAAGCTCCCGCAATGATGGGTACTTTTTACAATCAAACTCTGTAGAGAGAATTCTGGTTGAAAAGCTGTCCAACATTTGGAATTCTGTAATGACAGATAAGGGGCTTTTTGGTAGACTTTTTAAGCAAGAGTTCTGCATGAGTGAGTGAGCACTACTGGGACATCACATTGAACTACTACTACTACTACTACTACTACTGTGCTGCTGCTGTTAAGTTCATAACAAGACTGTCAGACAAATGTCTTTGGCTAGATTTGGACTCTATGCCTCAGAAGACTAACATTGATTCTGGTAAACCCTGTGGCCTCCAGCTTTACCCTACACATAAAAAGCTTGTTGTAATTTTGCCTTTGTTATCTAGGGCAACCACACAAGGTAATTTTGGCTCATTGTGAGTGATGCCCGCAGGGTTGTTATGCTTGTAAGGTGCCTTGATACACAGCTTTTACTGTTTCTTATTAGTTTTAAACAGTTTTATATGCAGTGTAAGCTCACCATTTCCAGTATTATGGTTATAAACTTCCTATACCCTCGGGTATATGGAGCTTCTAACCAGAACAGCCTAGATGGGGTAGCCTTACTCTGTATGTAAAAACCATAGTGTAATTTAGGGGACCTCCCCAGTCACAATTTCCCACTTCTAGATATTTCTCATATTAATTTATCTCTAAATTTCTATAGAGGCAAGGAGATCACATGTAATAGGCATAGGGTGGGGGAGATTTGTTACAAGGTGATTTGCGGCATCCATTTGAATGCATCTGGGTCATCCTTATAAAAGTGCACCTCAGTTTTTCTAAAAGGCCAGGCACTACGGTCATTGTCTGTAGCCTTGAACCTTGGGCTCTGCCCTCCTTAGTGAGACAAAAGGCACTAACAGTAATGTCTCTTGCCTCCCCCTATTCCTAACTCACACATTTCATGCAGGTTTAAACCATGTGAAATTTCATTGAAGCCCGTACAAAAGAGAAATTTCAAGATTGTTGTACATCACATGAGTTTGTGTAGCTACAAAAGGTGCAAAAACTATGGCCAACGTAAAAACAAATAAAGAAGGTACATTTCCCTTCATTTTCTGATAAGCTTATTGTGACTGGTGAGGTCTCTGGAACACAATTTGTTCCTTTGCCCCATTGTGACCCAGTTTGGGTTTGCCCTTGGAGCTCAGATTTGGGTTCTCTCTCTTTGTGCTTCCTCTGAGTGCTTTGTTTAATGGAGCTTGCCAGGCAATAAAGAACTCAATAATACATAACAAAAAGAAATGGTTGCCATCAGAGGCTTGGAGTCCATCACTCCAGTGCTATTGCGATAAGAATACTTAAAATGGAGTGGAGGAAAATAATGTTGGGTATCACAGTTGTAAGTTCTAACACAATGGAAGTCATGTGCATCAATTGAGGGGAAAACTTAGAAAGCAGAATGTAGGCTCCCACATTCAAATTGTCCACCAAAATTGCCCTGGAAGCAATCCATTAAACGGAATAATTGTAGAGCCTAATTAGTATGGCTAATCAATCCATTTCCATGATGGATTTTTCTGTCTGATGCCTCAGTAAGGCCGCATGCCACTTACAAAATTTTCACAGTCTGACCAATTGTACTTTGAATTGACCTCCAAAAGCTGTCAGGCTTTCAGGGAATAAGCTTGAAAGTTTTTTGCATCCCTACAGTCTACATCTATTCCAACAAAAAAATTATATCTACCTTTTGATCCATGAGGATTTGCCTACGCATCCTTATGTACATGAATTGGTATTTCATAAGCAGTTCCAAACTCCCAATTTGATAAAAGTGCCTTCCCATGGGGTTGGACCTTTTGGCTTGTTTGGAGTGTCTTTGGAACATCCCAATCTATGTTGCCACTACAAACTCTTGTAAATTTTCTATGTCTGCAACAGGTGATGGATTAGTTAAGGTTGTTCATTTTTCTAAAATAGAATGAAAATACGAAGCCCGATGCATGATACAATTTTTAGGTGCAATATTGCTTAAATGCCATTCTCGTTCCTTTGATAACATCATCCCACAAGTTATAATCAACTTCTTGTGTGAGATTCTGCACAGAAAAAGAAATAGTCATTCCCAGTGTCGTGTAGTTATTGGCTTTGAAAAGAACTTTCAGTGTCATGAGTACTAACTGCATAACACTGTGGTTGTCGGGCTTTTCTAGACTTCTAATATACACCATTGTATACAACCCATTATGTGACACACTCAGTTTGGAGTATTGGTCTTGATGGGTTCCAAAGTTTCTTTTGAAAAGTGGAACTTTAAATTGATGGGTTGAAAACATAAAGAGAGAAATTATTTGCACAGAGAAATTCTAACATATAAATTCTACGAAACCTATTTTGGGTGAAGTGTAAAACATAAAAAAAATTTGAGTGCTCACTTTGTGAAATGTGCCATAACTTAATGTGAAATTAAAATTTTGATATAATATATGCCACAATAAACATTACAGATTGTACATTGTAATAGTTGAAATCACAAAGTTTATCTCACACACGTGTCATGGCCTTTTGTGTGAGATAAACCACATTCTCCTATAATGTAGCTTGCAAGTGAAGCAAAAAGTGTTGTTGCTGGTGAAATTTAGTCACAATCACCAACTCTGCAAAATCTCCTTTGCACCAACCTTGTGAGTCCAAGCTCCGAAACAACACACTAATTGCAGTTTGCCCATTGCATTTACATAATGATGCACAATGAATAAATTAAAAACTTACCAAGCTTCAAGCTTGAAAGAGAGTTCAATAGCTCAAACCTATAAGCATCCATGGCAGCACTACCACAATGCACAACTAATTGATCAGATGCAAAGGAGACATGAGCTGGAGGAAACACCTTAATTTATGAACTAGATGTGAAGTTGCAATGAAATTTGACAACTCATCTGTCATCGAGGGTTGCCCAATTGTGAAACAACCCCTTTTCATGAATACCATGGCCTATCCATCAATATGATGGCAATGTGAGTCACTTCTGCCCCTTCTTTGTGACAACAACTAACCCTAACGAGGAGATCCTCTTCTGAATGGGGTCAATTTCTGACAATCGGATCCTTGTGGTGGATTCATGATACTTAGAGTAAACTTGGGGTACATATTGTACTTTGAGTGCAGCTCTATGTACATACCTATCTATATACATGATGCAAAAGTTTCTGAAAAGAATTCTTTGTAGCCTGTTCACAAACCCTTCTTCCTAGTTTACTACGCCTACCATTACAATCCGTACTGTTGTGCATGGTAGAAGATTTGATATTGCAATTGGACAAAGAAATTAAGTGTTAGGTTACATTTCCATCCATTCAACTTGTGAACTTTGTGATTCCATCTTACACATTCGTTTCATTTGGTGACCTATATCCTTTTAAAGGGTTCCTTGAAGTCCATTGTTGTCTCCTTACCTGGTTGGTAAAATCATATCTTTTGCATGAGGTTTAAATTGAATTTGTGACAACCCTTTGTTTGCTTCAGTAGTTTTGGTTTTCAATGAAGTTATTTTGTTTGAATTTTTTTAATAATAAAAATACTGAATGGGGGCTCCTTTGATTTTGAACAGTCCAACTTTGCAATGAACCCTATTTAATAATTGTGCCATTGGCGAGAAGTCCCAGTGAATTGTGTCATTGCCAATTGTTGCTAAACTTGCACGCACACCCATTGCAATATTGTTTGACTTCATTTAGAATATGTTGAGGTTAATAGTATCAAATCATAACTGATTCTTGCACCAATCATCAAAATTCATATGTTAAAATTGTTGTAAGTTTGTTAGGTGATCTTCGTGATGGACCTTGTAGAGGTTTCACTAGCTAAGCTGTTTTCTTGGATATTGCACTCCCCCTATGACTCAGTTCATGTGTCTTGTTTTTCTTCACAATGAAGTCTTTCATTTGTGCCAAAAAAAAAATTATTGACCTGATGCTTGAAGAGTGTTCAATGTTTGGGGGAATAGCGTAGGCATCGTTATATGGATGAGCTACTCAGATATGTTAAGCCTAATGGCTCAACATATACAACCACAACGTTGCTTCTAAGTTCCTATATTTTGACTTCAAACTCAATACACTAATATTTGCAAGCACAAACAATCAGCCACATCAAGTCTACCATTTGAGCTACCATCATTTTCCTTGATTGCCATGGATGATGGAACTCGGAAGTGATAGAGCTCCACTCATTCAGGAGATCAAGGTGTTTGTTTACCCACCCTTTGACGACATGAGGAAGGAAAGAAAGCAACTGAGTAAAGACTAATGACAAAGAAGATTGATGAATTGTTACACACTCAAAAGGGGTTTTTCATCAGGGCCTTTGTGAGAGAACACTTTGCTTGCTACAAAGGCACACACTATACCAGTGTTGGGTTGGGGGGAGAATCAGCCAGTCAGGGTTGCAGGAGTGTCGAGAACAAGTGTTGATTTGAAGGCCTGACAACCCCTGAATTTGTTCTGATACCCAAAGTTTTCATATATTCTCCTTGCCCATTTCATATGGGTAGGAAAATGTGAGTACCTACTACCCATTTAGGCTTATGTAGGTAGTAGTACCCACTACCGACTGAGGCTTATGTAGTAGGCTTGTGTAGGTAGTAGGTACTCAAACTCTTTGGTACGGGGTATTAGCCCAAGGGCAAAAATGGCCTTCTCAAACCTGAAATGACTCGGGTATCTGTGTACTCGCAAAGGAATTTACTTTCTCCACTTGTGGAAAAAAAAACAAAAAAAATCATAGCACATGGTAAAACTTGCTACCACATACTACCTCCATATACAAACAAATCATAAAATTCCTATATAATTGAGAGTTGAGTTACCCCAAAAAAAAATTGTTTGCCATTGGTGGGTTTTTTTTGGTGGGAGATTTTTGCCATTTGGCAACAAAAAAAGCAAATCCATTTTGACTCAGAGAAAGGACTTTTGTGAAAAAGTTGTGCAAAAGTTGCCAGATTTAGAGGAATTTCTTTTTTGAAATCACTACATTCTAGATAATAGGTTCTAAAACGTTTCTAGTTTCCTCTCTGACCTGTAGCCAAATCTGGCTAAATTTCCTCTTGTGGATGATCACCAATGTGGCTACATCAGAAAATTGAAGAAAAAAACAAAAAAAAAAAGACCTCCCTTTTTGCCACATCGTGCAAACAATATTTTACCACATGCAGCAATTGTAGTTCATGCAGATTTAGAGCTCAAGTTATGCTATAGGTAACAGGTAAATTACACTAATTGCATCAACAAGGCTAAGCATCTATTGTTTGCTTATGCTACATGACACCTGTTTCAGCATATTTAGAGTTCAAGTTATGCTTTAAGTAATAGATAAGTTATGCTAATTGCATCCACAAGGTAAGCATCTAGTGTTTGCCAATGCTGCATGACACCCGTTTCAGCATACTTAGAGTTCAAGTTATGCTAATTGCATCAACAACGTAAGCATCTATTGTTTGCTAGTGCTACATGACATCAGTTTCAAATCGACCATATCGTCGTTGCAATCAAATAATAAGCAATTCAGCCACCAACTATGTTATATATGCCAAGGGGGGCTGCATGTGTTGAAATCAGTGGTGTTAGAAGTCATAGTTACATGTTACCCATGAGTGATTGCTCACCGGTGCATTCAGCAGCTTGCGAAATAATGCTGGTCAATACAGCAAGACCCACTCAATTTATTAAAAAAGTGCAGCAACCCAAGACCCCCCTAATTCTGCAAATTTGGATAGAAAAAGTACAGCAACCCAAGACCCCTAAATTATTCTGCAAATTTGGATTACTTGCAAGGAGGAGCTGCTGCACCAAGTGAAGTGATGAGTAGTAGTAGTAATAGCTTTGTCTGGCAATTGTGAGAAGCTGGATTTAGCTTTGAACTGAATTCGTCAATCTGGAAGAGTTGAGGGAAAGTCCAAAGGGACAAAATGGCAGAAAAGCAATCAAATGACGCTCCATGATATGGTATATATCAACTGGTGTTGTACATATATGGCGATGATCAAACTGTGTTGTAGCTCATGGGAGACAAAACAAAAGACTTACAAGAAACGACGGTCTGTAAGTCTTATACAGTTCAAACTTTGATTTGTAACGTATTGGGTAGCTGTGCAACAGAGATGATATTAACGAGGCCATAAGAGCATCTCCACCAGTGCACAGTAGGGTTATTCCAGACAGTAAAATTTATTGCGAAAAAGTCAAAATGTGCCGGTTTAGCTCAGGAAATTGGTTTTTCTGCACCAAATTTGTGCAGCTTGCCATAGCTGGTAAAAGGCACAACACAATTTTGCACCTCCAAAATAGAGTGTAATAAATTGGACTTGACTGCGGTTCAGTATTTCTTACTGGTCGATCATATTGATTGGTCCAGGTGGTTTGCTATTAGTAGTCCCCAAGTACATGTAGTTCCAGTTACAGTTTTATTGGTGGGGTTGCCAAAAAGAAAACAGCTAAACTTAAGACATTTAATTTTATTATCCAGAGTGACATACTGAGCACCGGTGGAGATGCTCTAACACTTCAAATTTGAGCCTTCGTGTGTACTTTGTGACCCAACTCTTATGTAACCTGTTTTATTGGTCACCATCAGCCAAATGAAGCTCCAGGTTTTCTTTTTTGGGGTTGGGTTGGTGCTAGAAGATACACCTTCAGAGATGTGACTATTATACCCTAGCTTCATTCATTAGCATGTAAGAGACTCAAAACATCACAATTATATAGAGCAAAATCAAGGATCAACTACCGTAGTTGAAGAGTAGGTTCACCAGGTCTTTGTCGAATAATTATTTAATTTTGAAGATTTCATTTCAACAAATAAAACGCTTCACTTCCCTTCTCCAAAAAAAAAATCTTTGAGAGAAAGTCTTTTTTTGAAAATTTCAGCATGCCTAAAAATAAAATAAAAAATTGGGTCAAAACCTGCTATTTAACTATGGTATTTTATCAAGAGTAGTTACTGTAGTCTACAATGCTTCTTATAGGCATTTACATTGTAAGCAAATTTATTAGCCCTTTTTATAAGCATTACACCTTACACAAATTTATTGACTCTCGAACTAGCATATAAATGTTGTACTTCATCCAAAATATGATGTGTAAGCCAGTGATTGGAGGCAAGGGGGCGGATGGTAGGATTGGAATTGCTCTGACTACTACGGATCTAAAATTTGTCGTAAAATACAAAGCAATCAATCAAGCATTAAGTAAGAAGTTGGCAAATGAACAAACACAAAATCAGCAACAAATCCAGTTTGGAATTTGAGGACACTAAATATTATGTTGCCGAGTGAGTTGCAGGAGGGTGATGAATGCAATTTTACATACATGATATGAATGAAAGAGACGGTGATTAGTCCATCCACTGGCAAATCTTACTATGCAATGATTCAAGATTTTAACAAGTCAGAGACTCATTCATGCATGGGAATTATTACTTGGAACTCCCCCACCTCCCGCCAAACCCCATTGCAGAACATGATCATAGATGGTGCATTCCACCAACTCACATATGCAGTCTTCCCCTCTCCTGTCTCCAAACTCTTTGTATATTTGGAGAAATTAAGTTCCTTAATTTGGTAGAATTGGTTTCAAAGTACAGGAGTAGTAGTGCCTTAGCCACTTTGACACATGTTTGTTGAATAATTAATTAATTTTTAAGGAGTCCATTTTCAACAAATGATATATTCTTCAATATTTCATCAAAATTCTTTATTTCCTTCAGGAAAAAAATTTCTGAAGAAAAAGAAAATTTTTGAAAATTTCAACACTTCTGAAAATAATATGATTAGTGTCAAACTGGACTGGACTGCACTGGACTGGACTGGACTGGCCGAGGAGGTTCGAGGGAGTCATTTTCTGAATGAACATACTCATGCAATCAACACTAGCCAGTGGGTGTGCTGCCACTTCACTCCAAATGTTGGCAAAACCTGTAAACTACTTCCGGCTGCTGTAAAACTTTGAGGGAGACAAAATGTTAAGACATGACCAAAGCAAGTTGGTGTATGCTGGCCCCCAGTATCACAAAACCTGTTTGTCTGCAGTTTGCTCCCCTCCAAGCTTTTAAAACCTGAAAGCAAGATCTTCTTCCCCAGCTGCTTCATCTTATGGTTGTGATTAGGTCATGTCCAGTTCACTTCGATTGTGGTTATTTCCTTTTTTAAATTGATTTTTAGGGTCCTATTTTGTCCTTATTTCAAGCTATTTTCTAGGTGGGACAGATAGCTATCTACAGACTCCATTTTTTGTGCTGTTAGAATCCGTTTAAGTGACAATTTTTAATCAACAATTAATTGGCAATTAAGAAAGTTGATTAAAGTGAGAATCGACAAAGAGAAAGCTGGTTACAGTTTGGATCATTGCTTGGAAGAACCCATTATCACCTAATGGAATGTCTCTTTTTCTGTAATTTCTAATGAGAAAATAACAAGTCTAAATTCAATAACTCGTGCATTGAGTTGGAGGTTGCTAGATTTTCAAGATGAAATTGAATATGAGTGATGAGAACAAGTAGACCAAGAACAAAAACACCAGAGCAACACAACCAATGTAGGTAGGTCAGTGAGTAGGGTTTAGGGTAAAAGATGAAATTAAACACGAGTGATGAGAACAAGTAGGCTAGACCAAGAACAAAACCCACATGTGCAACACAACTAAACATAGGAGGACTCGAGACTCAAACCCTATTTTTCTCAGTAATTAATATTTTTGAAAATAGTACTCAAGACAAAATCCTATTATTTGAAATAATTGAAAAATAGGGTTTTGAAATAAATAGTTCTTGAATGGGTGCCAAGTACAGAAAGTTGAAGTTGGGTGGTGATTGATGAGGGGAAATGTGAAAACTCTGGCTCTCTCTCTCTCTCTCTCATCAACCTTTGCTTCCTTACTGAGTAGATCTTGTCTTTTATGGGCAAAATTTCTTCCAAAAAAAAAAGAATTCAAAATCAAAAAATGAAGTGACTTTGGAGGGGTTTCAATTTTCAATAGCCAGAAGTGAAGAAAATAATAATAATAAAATTGCCAGATCAAACCCAGTTTCAGTCTGGTTCTTATTAACTCGGATGGAATCAGTGGTTAATTATCGATTGACCTCTCGTTAACCCTCAATTCTGGTCACTTTTACTTTCAAAAAAATTATTTTAAAAAAACCTTGGTTTCTATTCACACAAAAAAATACAATTGGGAACCTAGTTCTGGGTCTAGTTGTTTTTTTCTTTTAAATTCCTATTCCAAAAAAATCTGGTTCTGGTTCCAGTTCCAGTTCCAGTTCCAGTTTTGAAAATCAAACCTGATTCCAGTTCAATTCTTACTGATTAAAACCGGAACCAGCAATTCCAACCCACCAGACCACGTAACCGTCCAACATTGGTTTATAGCCAGAATTGGCTAAATCTTCACAGGGATGATGGTCATGTTTTCTACATCTTACTATGGATGATTGCCACTTAGGCTAAATAAATTAAAAGAAATCCTATAAATAAATAAAAACACAGCATTCTAGTATAGTAGTACCTACTGGGTATTGGAGTGAAGAAACCAAGTGTGGAAGGGGAGGGTAGGAAAGAGATTAGGGAGGTAGGTAGGAGGGAGGGAGGCAGGTAGAGGGGCCTGTAACAATGTAAAATCAGGACTTAATTTGGACTCCTCCTCAGTGCTCTTGTTGCACATTTGGGTGGGGCAAGGCAGAGCTAGTAGCTGCATTTGCACTCCTCCTCAGTGCCCATCTTGCACACCTTTGTGTGGTGCAAGCTAGCTAGCTTGGGGTGGTGCAAGCAGCTGGCTAAGCTAGATATCTAGCTAGCTCAAGGGATTTGCATTGAGGAACATGACAGAAAGCTCTCCAGCAGGGAGGAGGAATGAATGTCCTAGAGAAGGGAGCAAGAGATACAGTTGCTGCTGCTTCCTCAAAGCAACCTTTCCAATCAATGTATGTCCTAGAGAAGGGAACAGGAGATGCTGCTGCTTCCAGTTCAAAGGAAGCTCTCCTCTTAGCAGGAAGGGAGGAAGGAAGGGAGGGAGGGAGGAATGTCCTAGAGAAGGGAACAAGAGATGCTGTAGCTTCATCAAAGTAAGCTCTGCAGCAGGAATGTATGTGTGTGTGTCCTAGAGCAAGGGAATTGGATCTTGAGGAAGATTAGCTGCAGATGGATGGGGCGCAGCACCACAGTGTTGCAGGAGATCATTGTGATAGACGTTGGAGGAGGTGTACATACAATAGGGAGGGAGCTGGCTCCATATTGTAGTTACATTCATTCTTCAAGGATCTGCGGATCTGCCTGCGGCAGAGGATTGCTTGCTGGTTTCTGTAAGATCCGATCACCAGCATTGCCCATTTGCAGGTATCTTGGATGCATACCCATTTGCATGAATTTGGGTGATTGGCCAACATGAAATCCATAGATCGTAGGTGTGGATACAACAATAACGACACCTGAAATTCTTCCATCAGACACCTAGATCAATGCTCTTTTGTTTTTTTTAATGCTTGTTTTGCTGCTCTGCCATGCTTGTTATTGTCTAGGGACTCATCTTTTGAAGCTGTTATCAGACGCAACCTGCAATTTGCTTGGTGAGTGAAAAAACTGCGCACAATGCCATGGCAAGCATACGATGATGTGGTGATTGTTTGAGCTTTTGTTTTTGTGGTGGGTGCAAAGGCAGTGCTCCCTGTTGGTAGGAGGAGTTCATAGCTGCAAATCAATGCAAGCTCAAAGGGTGTTACACCAGCCTTGAGCCAAAACTGTTTCCAGTGTTTAGCAGAGGATTCAAAGTCATTGAAAAGACTAGATCAGCTGCATGACGGGAATTTTTCAGGCCTTCACAGGTCACCACCGCTATCATGGCTCCAAGAGGGTTACTACTACTGCTGGTAATGACAAAACTCCTGCACCTCTCCCTGAGATACTCCTAAAGAAGCACCAAAGAAAAAAAAAAATTCACAAAATTTGAGATGTACCAAGTCTCTTGCCTATTGATTGAACTCTGCTGTTCAGTTGATTGATTTCTGGGAGACCCACAAGTTTCCTTTCACAACAGCAGCTCTGACCCTATCTTATGTTTTTTGGTTTGATCACGCAGGTCATTTGCAGTTGGTATCAGCTTGTGAAAGCCCACATCGGGATCGCAGCAACCAAAATTGGATGGTGTGTTTTTATTTGGTGTGACCTATGTGATTCCAGGACTACCTTTTTTTGTATTCAGGACCCATCAATCACATCTGCATATATGCATTGGAAAGATTTGGGTTTGTGGCAGACATGATGATTGTAGTAGCCGGTATTGCAAAAGAAGGATTGAAAGCCAGTTTTCTGCTGTCTACTTACCTGGTCATGTTTGGTTTCGGTTTCTTACAGTTTGATGACAATGCTTATCAGAACTTGGTAGACAAGAATTCGCAACCCACGACAGCAGCAGCAGCAGCAGCAGCAGCTGTGGATTGGTCAAAAGGCCATCACAGAGCATATTCTGACATCAGCGATGTATTCACCAAGACTTTTGAGGCTCCTGTACTCGTAGTGGACATGGATTCAACAGACCTGAACGAGAAGCTTGGCCGAGAATTCTCAGACTCTGAAGATCTGCCACAGGAGAAGACTGTAAGTGTGGATGACTCAAGGAAACAAATTTCCTCTGTCCCCCCCCTCCAAAAAGAATACCAGAAACCTCTCAGCCCAGTTTCACCAAGGGAGTGCAGTGCTTCTGAACTCATCAGAGTCAACTCCAAAGATCTCCAGAAACTGCCATCTTCAGACAGCAGAAATATTGTGCGGGCTTCATTCCATAGAGAAAGAAGAACTAACAGGGACAGCAGCCTTGCAGCTAAGGAAAAACTGCCACAAGCATCAGTGCATTTGGGAACTTATGGCAGTGTGAAGTCAAAGAGCTTACAACGGTCGTCATCTGTGAATGGAGAGGATCATGATGGGTTTTGGATGTCAGTTGATGGGAGAGAAGAGACCCCGCACTCATCTCATGTGGACTTGCCACGGTCATCCTCAGTGGATGCAAAACAGGGCTCCCAGATGTTGGGTAACAGGACGTTCACAAAATGTTCAACCCCAATAGATGGGAAATATGCAATGAGGCTAATGGTGGAGTTGCAGGAGGACCCAAGACTATCTGTGCCCGAGGATGATCACCAACTCTCAAAGGATGCAAGGCTTGATACACCAAGGTGGCAGCTGTCTGGTCTCAATACACAACAGTATCATCCTGAATCCAAGTCACTGAAAACAACATCCTTTGACATCAGAGAATCACTTCAAGCTGCTGCAGAAGTCAAACACTTGCTCCAGGCCTCTCAGCAGCAAGTGCGAGATGGATCCAAATTTTCTCTAGAGGGTGGTGGAACCACCAAAGACCATCCCTCTTGCACCATCACATCTACAGAGTCCCCCAGGAGGCTTGCTGTGGATGGTCAAGACTCATCACCCCATGGTGTTGCCTGTGGAATGACAACACCACCACCCAGGTCGAAACTCAATACTGGCAGAAATCCAATGCAACATGCCAGTAGGCTAGTTTCTGGAGATGATGGTGCTGCTGCTGCTGCTTCTTCTTCCCAGCTGAAGAAAGAGAATGCTACAGAGAGAGCCTCCTATGGTCAAAGCGAAAGTTACCGGCGGATCCCAAATGTAGTGGCCCGCTTGATGGGTTTAGAAGAACTGCCGGATGGCTCTGCTGATGACCCATTACATCATACACATCCAGCAAAACTCTCAAAGGAGACAAACCACCCTTCATCAAGGGAGACAAGATCAATGCAAGGGTTGTTGCAGTATACCCCACCACCACTGACAGTTTCACCACCACCACCACCTTCCCCAAGGCAGTTGGATGGCTACAATTACAAGCAGCAAGTGAGTGAGGGATTCCAGCAGTTGAGACAATGTCCTCCAGCTCAGGTTCAGAACCTTGATGTGCAATTGAGTTTCAAATCATCATCATCACCAGCTTCTGACAAGAAAAAAATGCTGAACCAAGCACTTGACTACGGGGAAGATGAGGTGCCACTTCAGTACCAGGCAGAGGAGAGCTTCTGGACTCATCCTGAGGACAAAAGTGGTCATCACACAGAAGTGAAATCTGATGACAATAAAAAGAAGCAGATTGAATCCAGCCAGGAGCCTCCAATCTGCAGCCCCGGGGATGATCAGGAGATGCAGCAGCAGCAGCTGCTGCAAATAAAAAGCTCTGCACAGGGTCGGAAATTGCTAAGACATATTCTTCAGGCAATGCAGCTCAAGGGTCCCCTACTGCGACCTGCTAGCCGCAAGAAGTCACAAGATACAAAGACTGCCCAGCTTCAAGCTCCAAAACCAATTGTGGATTCTGGATCAAAGTCTCAGATAAAACAAGCATCAAAACCACAAGCTGAAGAATTTCAGGACCTCCCAATGATTAAAACCAAGTCATTGCATGAGGATGATGATGCTGTCATCCTTGGGATTCAACAATGCAATTGGAGATCTTTCAAACAAGATGATGATGATGATGATGAGTCGATCATAATGCTTGGCAACATTCCTGAGACATTGATCATTATACCTAAGCCCATTATGGATGATGCAGATCCCATTACTGACACAGTGATGATGTTTTCGAGCTCACCTCCAGCTCAACCTGGAGAAGATTTGGGCAGTGTCTCCAGCAGATCCAGCATCTCAGGAAGGTCTGCAGCCACAAGCTCTGTGCAAACCAGTGTGGAAGGAGAGTACTGGCATACCAACAAAAGCAGGAATAAGTAACCACTCTCTCTATCTACCGCCTGTGTTTCAGTTCCCATTGTCCAATGATCTCATTTGTATCTCCTTCTGACATACATATCCATATTCTCCATCTGGAAATTATGAAGACCTGCATAGTAGATCTCTGTATGTAAAGATGATGCAATGCAATCTCCCTGAACAAAATGGCTGTGAGCTTTTTATGTGCAGGGTTGCACCCAAGAAAGAGACTGGTGGAGCAACCAGAAATGGAAAGTCATCATGGGTTCAAGCACAGACCTCTTTGGGATTCCTTTGTGAACCCAATAGTGGTTCAAGTAGTTTTTCAGGTACAGAAACAACAACAACAACAACTGCTACTACTACTACTACTACTACTACTACCAGTACCAGAAGGTCAAGAAAGGAGCGTATTGCCGCAGCCCGCTTGGTTCAAGGCAGTTCCCTGGATGATGATGCATCACAAGGTGGTGGGCAGGATGTGAGCCCCATGAGGTCTAGATCTCTACTACCATTTGCTCAAGGGAAACACTCCTCAAGGATGTCATTTCCAACTAAGGAAGCCAATCCTTCGAAGCTAGGCCACTCAAAGAGTCCAGGTGTGCGACATCTGGCAGTCGGGGTGTTGGTTCTCAGTTGGTTGAGAATGGGAACAAGGCTCGGTCAAAGCTGCCTAGGTTGATGGTAAAGGACAGGACTCGGGAAGAGACCACCCAGACAACAACACGTCTGAGGTTCAGGACACAAGGTTCAACAAAACAAGACTTGTTGAAGGGGATGTCGAGGACTGGTGGTGGTGGTGATGGTGGACCTGATACAGTACCCCAGCTACTACATCGAAGCAGCTCAGACAGCAAGCTCATTTCCCGGATTGCCAAGAAACTGACTCCAACAGAATCTGCTGCTGCCATGAGCAAAAAGGCTGAACGTCGAAAGAATCCTTCAGAAGGTGTAATTTTGAGGTCAACAAAGCAGCCAACAGGCAAACCTGGCAGCAATAATCCAGCTACAAAGCCCAGGAGATTGCATGCTCATGTGGATAATGAAACACAACATGCTGCAACTACCTCACCAAAGAAGGAAATCAAGTTTCAGGATGCCACACTATCAGGATCTGTGACAACAACAGCTGCAGACAAGAAACATACAGATCACAGGGAAGAAAAGAATAACAACTTGCAGAAATTGATGATTGAATCATCAATCCAGGAAAATGGAACAGTGGAATCCAGATTGAATCTTCCAACTGCACTTACAGCACTGCCAGAAAATTTAGTCGTTGCCGAGAACATTTCTGGCAGAAAAAGTTCTAGAGTTAATGTCCGTGGCACTGAGGAGCTAGAATCTAATGTGATGCAGAAACCTGGGGTGCGAATCACAGAGGGTGAGGCTGTGGACCACAGTGAAGACACCACAGATAGCTCACACGCTTCCTCCAGCAGTCAAATTACCAGTTCGAATTGTCAGAAACTCCTTCAATCAGAGGTGAGTCCATATGAAGGTGGATGTTTTGTTCTGAGGTTCCTTCAATGACTGAAATCGGTGTCTGAGTTTTTCAGCCATATTCATGCAGTGTTTATGGACTAATCTTTTTTTGTATTCCATGGGTGGTTTTTGGTGGCATTTGCAGGAGCAGCAGGATACAGAACTGGATGAAAGAGAGATTGTTGAATTGTTAACACCACGTGGTGTATCTGTGAAGGAGGACAAGTCCAATGCATTTGGGCCAGCTGAAGTCATTGATCAGCCCAGCCCAGTCTCTGTGCTGGACAACTTTCAGTTCCCGGAAGAGGAATCTCTGCCAAGTCCAAGGACAAGCAAGACCAGTAGTAGTACTATTGACAGCTGTGAACAAGGTTAGCATTGTGATCACCCAACACATAGAAATTCAGCAGAAAAGTTTTCTGAGCCATTGTTGTCTTTACTGCAAGCCATTTTCTAGAGTGTGTTTCTGAATGTGGGTGCTGTTGTTGTATGAGAAGAAATTAAGCTAAATACAACATTCTAAACTCTTTTGGTCCCCATGCAGATGGCTTTGATCCTCCACACACACAGCAATTGGAGGAGTTGACTGCTGCTCTAAAAGGCCTGGCAGACATCATTGGATCTGACAGAGACTTCAATAACAACAACTACCCACACCTCAACAAACAAAGTGTGGAACTACAAGTCCCAATAGACACTGCTCTTTGGAGTAATCCCAAAAACAGCTGTGTCCATGGGATTTGCCTCAGGAACAAGGATGAAGAGAAGGAGTATGTGCGGGATGTTCTGGTTGCATCAGGTGTTGTTACAGAGGATGACACTAGATCCATGAACTGCTTGTGGCAGACTCATGATGGCCATGTAATGGATCCAAGCCATTTTGATGTTTTGGAGTCCAGACACAGGCACCGGCAACCAATGTTCAACCCAAAAGAGAACAACAACTTCCTTTTTGAGAGATGCCCAAAAACTTATTCACAAATAGAAGCTCTTGGACGCCGGGTCTTGTTCGATGGCATGAATGAAATCTTGGTTCAAAAGCTGGACCCTGTGAAATTCAGTCCACTGCCATGGATAGGGCATGATCGGCACCAGCTGCAAGAAAAACCAGGAGGACAGCAGCTCATCCAAGAAGTCTGGGATGAGCTGCAGGGTGTTCCATGTGTTGCCTCTCAGAATGTGCGTGACACTCTGTACACCATCCTTCACAAAGACATACACAACACTGCAAAGCAGTGGTCCAGTATGGATCGTGAAATAAGTGAGGTTAGTTTGGAGGTTGAGTGCACAATTGTTAAGGAACTCATAGATGAAATTGTGGAGGATTTGATTAGTGGGTTTTGCAGCACCTCATGCAGTCTATCCACACAAACCATTGACACAGCAACTACTACACAACAGCTCTTTGCTTATTGACCTTCTGTTGCCTGCAATTGTACAATAATAGTCTCCACATTAACAACTTCATATAATTTTTTATTATAAAAATGTCAGCCTCTACATGCTTTCTCATTGCTTCAATTTTTCAGATGAACTTTGCTGATTTTTTATTTTGCAATGGAATGCAAACCCAAGGAGCATCACATACACACTCACTTAACCATGTGAAAGGGAAATACCGTGCCATTCATTCTATACAAGGCATTCACAAACACACATTACATTCCTCGACAACAACACTCAAAGGGTTTGGAAAAACTGAGCACATCCCACAACAGACCCACATTTTGGCTACTCTCTTTCCAAACCCTAAAAACCCCAGTTCCTGTTTCTCTTTTTAAACTAATCCCTGGACTTCCCTCTGCTCTCAAGACAGTCACTGCAAATCCATTTTCCATGTATGTCAATAGGAACACATCCCTCTCTCATGGTGGCCACCATCACAGTGTCAAGCTACATTATTGTGCACCAGCTTGACTGCTGCTCAACCCCAGCAGCTGGTGTTGCTGCATTTTGCTGTGCACCACTGAACTCAGCTGTGTCCACCCCAAACTATGAAAAAAGATGGTACCCACAAATCCTGAGTTAACAATTTTTTTCTTCAATTCATCTACACATGTCAAGAGACTAAGTGAGACACTTGCAAGTGAAATGACTTCACCAGCATTGCTTATATGTAAACAAACCAATTGCATTGAAGAAAAGAAGATATGGGTTGGTTCGGTCTCACTTACCTTATCCCGCATTCTTGTGCTCCAAGCATCCTTGCGGGGCAGGCGGGTGTCACCTGGAGCTCCAGGAGCAGTTGGTGTGGTTGCCTGATTCAGCTGATGGTTACCTGCAGCTTGTCGACTTGCCCTTGCAGCCAAGTATTCTTCATCACTGTCATAATCCCTTTGAGTGCTTGCTGATACCACTCTTAGAACTGTTGCGAAAAATAAGCCAAGCACCTGCAATCAGGAGCATCAAGAAGATTTAAGATACTCCCATCTGCTGACTGTTCTTCTTCCAGGTCCTGTAAAGGAGTGCAAAATGATGCTTTCAATAGTGAGTGTAAGAAGAGCACTCACTTCCAAAACCACAACACTTAAGGCAACCCATTTGCAAATGTCAAGATTTTCCTCCAAAAAATCTTTAATTTTGTCCAGCTCCCCTGTGGGATCGTCAGGCAAGTCCTGCACACTCCGAAAATTTTGATTAATTTTCCAGCATGAAGAAAGCTCATACATCACCAAATGTAATGTGATGATGGTGTTGAGTTTCATAACAAAGAGAATGAAAAGAAAAACAAAAGGAGAGTGAGTGATGTTGGGGGCTGAAGCACTTAGTGTGGATTAGGCTGAATTATTAGGGTTTACCTCATGCCAGTGACTGTCAAAGAAAAGAACTCCAGCAATTGCAAACTGCACCAAAAGCAACACAATCTGTATCACAGTATACTGCAAGACTGTTAAGAGATCACATCTGTCAACAAAATTTGAACTGCAATAGATGTCAATATATATCAAATTCAGCAACGGTTCAAAGCCATCGTATTAGAGATTCTATGATCATGTCCCCACAATAACTGTTCTTGAATGGCGAAAAATTACACCACGTGGAGTAGGATACACAAGAAAGACAAAAGCTATTGCTGGTCTCTGCTGCGACATGGCCTGTACAGGTGACAAGCAAAGTGAATATCCCACCAGCCATAAAGGCGTAGATAAACCTGTACACATCCATTCCCATGTGGCATATCTTAGAATTGCAAACTTTCAAAGGATCCACCACCAAACTAGTGAAATTGGTTTGCGACAAAATCCTATCCAAACCTCCTCCCAAGTTCTTCCCAATTGCTTCAAGAGAGCGAGAGAGAGAGAGAGAAAACACACATAAGGTCACACGTTGTCAAAATAATCAAATGGGTAGTTTTCATAGAATTTCAATGAGAAACTGACCAAGGATCAGGAAGATCAGGAAGAGCAACGGTAGACTTTTGATATGACAAGAAAGGTCTTCCAAGCTGTTCCATGCCAGCATCAGTCACCGGGAGACTGAAGCTAGTAAGGATGTTGAAATCTCCATCTCTGGCAAGGTTCCCATCTAGTGGCAAGGTGGTGGGAGAAGGAGATGGAGAATCTGATGAAGAGGGAGGAGCTATGTCTGAGTGCCATTCTTTGAGCATCCAAAGAGAGTACAAAATCATAAACGCCCCCACCAGTGTCACCAAGAAGTTGAGCAGCTTCAAAGTGCACTGAAGGAAACCCTGGCAAGTCATGGTGGTAACCCAAAATGGACAAGAGAATTTACTCGAAAATTCTCCTCCTCACATACATTGAATCCTTGTACTATTGTGATGTGTGATTCCTGGGTTCTGAAATTTCCTTCAAAAGGAAGACCACAATTCCACATCAGGTACTTACACATGCAAAGGTTTTTTTAATTTTCTTTAAATTTTTTTTGCACAAAACCCAAATCTCAAAAGAACAGAGAAGCTCCTCAAAATTCCAAATCCTTCATGAATTGATTCTCTTAGGTCAGGAATCTTAAACCATAAATCCTGACAATCAATATGTTCTTTTCCATGCTCAAAACCCTAAAATCTTCAAGAGCAAATCAGCTCAATACCCACAATCGCTGAAGAGCAGCCCTGTGACACCCCCTCTTCCTCTTGCTCCTCCTCCTCTCCAAAAAGAACCCAACAACCAAAAACCGAAACAAACAGAAAGCTCAAAACTTTAAGGGTTCAGAATCTCACTGAAATGTAGAATCTGAACTAGAGGAGTTATCTCTCCTCTTTCGTCTCTTTCTCCAGCCACACAACAACAACAACCCTGCACCAAGAAAAAAATTGGATAGAAGCTTTTCCTTCTTCTCCTTCTTCTTCTTCTTTTGTTTCTCCTCTTAACCCATTTCTCTTCTTGAACCACACTAGTTCTGCAACAACAACTACAGCACTTAATGATCTCCAGAACTACAACTACTACTACTACTAATGCAAACCAATCTGACCTGCTTCCTCCACAAAGAGATGGGATCTCGGACTTTGATGAGGTTTTGGATTAAGACCAAAAAAAGGTGCAATCTTTGGATACAATCCGGAGTGCACAGATCATCCTCGATCCCAGAAAGTCCTACCCATGTTGCGTGATCCACAAATCCCCCAGTTTTCGCTTCCGATTCCCCGCAGTTTAGCAGCAGGAAGCTCCGGTGTTCTTCCGCTCAGAGGGAGAGGCAGGCAGCCAGGCAGGGAGGGAGGGAGGTAGCGAGGAGGCCGGGCAAGGGCTGCTTTTGAATTTTTTCGATCCTGCCCGAACCAAAGACCAGGAATTTGTGCCGGTGATTTTTATTTTTTTATTTTTTGCCCTTTTTTATTTTCTTTTTTGGAGGGGTGGGAATTTTCTCATCCTGGCGACCCAAAAAAAAAAAGTGAAGGGGCAAATGATAGAAAGCAGTTTTTTTGAAAAAACTTGGATGGGTCCAAGATGCCACATTATAAGGAATAAAAGTTCTGAAGTCGCCATATTTCAACATATTGCCAAAATATAGGAGGAACCCTAAATTTTTCACCCCCCAAAATCAGGGTTCCAAACACTACACCATCCATACTTGAGCACTGTTCTCCTTCTTGTGCAGAATATGGATCAAAAGCATAAGTGCAAGGTGCAACTTGTGAGTAGTGAATATCTAATTCTCTCACATTTGTGGGGACCTGAAAAGCTTCAGAATTTTATCAAGGAATAGCTGATTTTTCATCTAATGTTGTGCCTTTTCAGACTCAGAAATTGGGTTGTACTAAAGACTCATGATCATGCCTTGAGAACTTCTCACCTGTTGAAATCTAGGTTTGTGAGTGAATAAGGTGGATTCACACTTGGTGTTAGCGACTTTAGTATTATGTCCACTAAAACCAAGCTAGTCATTTAGAACCTAAACCTATTTACCACTAAGATTTTATGTTAAGTTTAACATTCACTTAATATTAAATAATCACCCATTTAACATTGGGTGCCACCTAAGATGCCACCTAGATTTTCATTTAACACTGACTTAACAATAGGTGTGAATGCACCTTAATTAGTGTAGAAAGTGTAGATCTACAAATGTGGTTTGAGTGCATTTTGTTGTTGGGACTAAATATGATGTTAGTTTGAGAAAAAATGGGGGTTTTGAATAATAATGTTTTTTTTTTTTTAAATTGAATAATAATTTGGGGGTGAGGTGAGATGATAGTGGCATTAGAAATGTACTTCTTACTTTTGGATTGTGTTCCAAGTATGCAATTGTTTTGTAAAAAATTGGGTTTAGGCACATGTTTGATACATATAGGTGATCACATTTTAAAAAGGGTCTAGTGATAAATTCAGCTTTGGGCTATGTTTTGGTTTCAACAAAGCTTGAAGGATATGAGCATGTTATGAAATGGGCATGGTGAAGTTTTGCATCAATGTTGGCCAGTTAAGAACAAGGGTAAAGTTATTCATAATCAACACCCAGCCCCACCATGATTTTCTTTCAAAGCCGGCAAGTTTGAGCATTTCTTCAAGTTCCAATTTTGCCTCCACAACAAGTGGTTCGATGTGATTATTGTGGCAATGATAGAGCATGTCCTTGCTACACAAGATGCAAGAAAGGGAAAAGAACCCTTGCAATGATGAAAAGTGATATCTCGTGCAAAACCTGTTTGTGTTGTCACATGATCTAAATAGGTAGTTGTAAATGTTCAATAGTCCATGGCGTTGCACAAGCTTGTTGGAGGAGGAGAGAGTTAGTGGTAGAATTCCTGGGACATCTCAGATGCTTACTACCAAGTCCTTGACACTGGACTCTAGGAATGTTGCATCCATCTCCTCCTCTCAAGCTACAAATATCAAGTGTCTTGTTAGTCTCCAATTATCCCACGCTAACAAGCAAATCGACGTTTTGAAAGTTGAATCATACCCAATACTAAAATGTTGTCTTGTGTAATCATGTGTTGAAGGTGATGTCTGAGAATCGAAGCGCAAGGAACTTCTACACCTCATGAAAACACTCTAGATTTGTTCCAGACCAGTTTGGTATCAGTTAACACCAGTGACTAGCATATACGTGCATCGACCTAATATTATATTTACACATACTTTCGGTGAAACCCTACATGTTTTTAGTGTGATTTCAGGGCATGATACTTGTCATATTTTTTCCTTTGCTATTTGTGGGCATTTCAAAAAATAGAATGGAATGAGCATTCAATTTTTTCAAATTAATAATTTTATTATTTATTATAAATAATTTTTTAAATCTTGCAAAAATTGATATAATGAGTTCCAAAGTGAGCCACCATATCTTGCATTTGTCAACAATTGTTAAACTTTGCCAATTGTTACATCTTAAAAATATGTTTAATATCTGACTAATTAGGGCAAATATGTATGTTGGACTTTGAAGTTTTGTGAGCATGGGGGTAGAAAAGAGAAAACAACCCTTTGTAAAAGAAAACAATTTTAAACATCTTCATTGACCCCAAAAACACCTAAAAGGTTTTTGAATGTCCTGCCCACCCATGAGCATCAATTCTAGGTCATGGAGTAGCCTAGAACCTGCTACTTACACCACAAGGATTTCATCATTGGGGTTTCCAAGTCCCATTGACATTATAGGGAAATCAGCTACTATGCATGTATTCACACATGTGATCCTTGCATGCTCATTCATTGTCCTTATGTGATTTATTGCAAAACTGTAGTATTATGGGACCCTGGGTCCTGCACCCACCAGTGAGTGCATCATCCACTGGAAACCACTTATGGATGATTCAGTTATGGATGAATCACAAACTGAGTTACCAAGGTGAAACCCCCTTGGTACCCTCCTACTTCCACCTCACATTACTTAGGTAAATGTTTATGTAATTGAGTTAAGTATCATAAGTAAGTTGGTAAGGAATATGAATGGATACTACTTGTGTAGGTAGGAAGTGGGTTAGGTATTTGGTGGCCACTACTTAGGTAGAAGAAGAGTATACTTGTGGGGATGGTTAGTATATAGCTAACCACCATGGTTAGTTATGGGACACAATTACAATGAAAAAGTATTTCATGTCCACATACCATCCATCCTACATGGTGAACTTGTGGGTAATGGTTCACTATTCACTTTGGCCTGCAAAATAGTACAATTATTTCTGTTGGAACTAAACCAGATTTGAATCATTGACATCTTAGATCATACTCCATATTATATACCAAGCTCATTAGTGAGAGAGCTACACTATTATCATGTGTAGTAGTACCTTATGGACAAGCTGCTATTGTATCTATATACACTATATAGGTGTTTGTTTTTGTTGGTTTGTTTGTTTGTTTGTTTGTTTGTTTCTATGTGACCTTGCCCTAACCCTTGCAAACTGTGTGGTGTCCCACTTTGCTTTTGGTTTTGTTGGAAAGCCCTCAATGCCTCAATGAGGTGTTGTGCACATTTGTTGGTTCATGATTTTCAGACTAATAGAGAAAAAGTTATTGAATTTAGAATGATTTTTTCCTTTGAAAATTAATAATAAATAAATTTTAGTAAGGTTTCATAAGAAGTGAGAAGTTAAGCTCACTTGGACTGAAATAGTATTGGGATGTGTGACACGGGAAGGGTTTAGCCCCTAAGAGTTAAGCTTGTTTTACAATCATTTTATTTTTATTTGAGCCTTAATTATAAATTTGGTCCAATCTTTTCATCCATGAATCAAATTGCAATGTCAATTGTTAAATTCAAAATTCATGAACTGATAGTTCCTTGATCAAAAATTCAAGCAAAATCAAACAAAGGACGATGAGATGGCAAAGTTAAATTGATTGGTGTTGGGTTTGAAGCTTCACTAATAAAAAATTTTAAAAGTCTTTTGACATGAATTAATGTATACATTTTAATATGGCACTCACAATAACTAAGTTAGCTACTCATGAAAAAAATTCAAATCAAAATGTGATTCTTCAAATAAGAATGAAACTTTTCAAGTTTTGGAACGAAAATGTGAAAGTCCTCAAAAAGGGGTAGCAAATCAAAATAGTGAGATCTCTTGAGTCAGCTTTTAAATGAGTTTTCAAAGTTAGCCTAACTACACAAGGAAGGTTGAGTGCGGGTGAACTTTGTGTCCTCACACATGTGGGGGAGAGTGGTTCCATGGGGTTTTCTTGCCAAGTTCCCCTTTAAATCCACTTGGATGTGCTAGGACAAAAAATTAGTGAAAACATATTTGAAGTGTGGATCCAACCAAAAAAATTTAATATTTGAATATCTACCACCTATTGATCTAAAACAACCCAAAAAACATTTTTTGGCCTATCAAGCATTTAAGGGTTAATATGCTTGGGCCAAGAGCAGAAGGTCTCACTATTGTGATTACAAAAATAACTTGAACTACTATACCTCAAGGGCAAGTTCAACATACCATTGCCTTATAATATTATAATGGTGTCCCAACAACTTCAGCATTTGATCTAGATTTTTTCAGGTTTCAACCCCCACAACTTGATTTATTTTTATATTTGACATTTTCAATACTATGAGAGTAGAACAGAGAGAGTCTAGGCAAACCAAATCATCACAGACAAACCACACTCTGGTGCAAATCTTTAGATCCAAGGATCAGTAACAAACACCCATTTCTCCTCACATGTTTGTTTGCAAGCAATATATAAAATAGCTTTTTTCTTTTCATCATCTTTGCCACAATGTTGTTCTACCCCGCCCCTCCCCCAATTTTTTGCCCTCCACCTAGTGCTTCCAATGTTGTAAAACTTGTTCAATTTCATAAAGGAATGAGAAAGATATGGGGTGTTTGGTGTAAGGGGGTTCAGTGTTTCATGATGGGTGAATTGAAACAAATTAGGATTTCAAGCTTAAAATCTTTGATCATTGCATCTTTGCTTTGTTTTGTAAAGCCCTGACTGGTGCACCCTTCAGATTTTAAATCACTGAAAGAGACTAAAAATGAGAGATATATGAGGCTGAAACTAGAGAGGGTCTGGAGCTATTTTTTCAAAACATTTGAACCAAACTATCATTCATCCTCTTCCTTTGTTTTCTGTGTTGTTCCTTTACTTCTGATGCCCAAAAAACATTTGTAACCTTCCAGTTTGCACACCAATGCAACAAAAATCGCTCAATTTGGTTAAGGAATGAGGAAAATATTGAAAAGTGTTCGACAATAGATACATGTCGGGTGATGGGCAGCTTTATCGTATTAGGGTATAGACACATAAAATAATATTAAAGCATACTGGTACTCTGGCGTATGGCATAAGAGGAGCATAAGAGGAGCTCAGATCTTCAGCCATCTCGCTATTTTGTCTCAAAGACACCCACCCACAAAATTATAGCTTCGAGGTATCCAAAACCAAACCAGTGGAGACATCTGACAACATTTCACCACTAAAAACATCACTCAGAGACTAGGGGGCCAGCATTGAATAACAGGGAAACAAGCTCACATGTGGTACATTCTTAAAAACCATCAGAGCTAAGCCATTGTATCAATCTCTTGCTAGAACTGAAACCTTATGGCAATCCTTGTTTTTTTAAGGGGCAAGTTCTGATTGTCCAAGCAAGGCAAGTAATACTTTTTCTCAAAAAAGTGACAAGTATGTTAGGTATACATTTTGATCAGGTGGTGACATTCAATTGGGTTGTACAATAATTAGTTGTACATTAGGTACCTATGCAACCTTCAATCTCAAGAAGTATTTGACATAGATGGAATCTGGACAAGTGTTGGCTGGATATGTGGAAAAGTCTGGATATGCACATGCATACTAACAATCAAATATGCATGGAGTCATATCCGGAAGTTGTTTCTTTTCTTATAAATGTCTCTATGCATAACCAATAGAGGAGCCCCTCAATGATATGTATATGTGTATTTGTATTCGACAGAATGTGATTTCGAGATATACATATCCGGAAACAAAGGATCTGAGAATTCTAGATATGAATTTTCATTGTGCATATCCAAGGTTTAGGGTACAACGAATAAAGCATCTCCCTCATTGCAAAGAGTGCGGGGAAGCTTTGCGCCATCATTGTTGAGCTTTTCACTTGAAATTTTCTACAAGTTTCTACAAGTTCTTGCATCAACTTGTTCAAGTGGATTTTATATTTTCATTGTTCATATCTAGGGTTTAGGGTTGGGGGACGATAGATATGGCATCTCGCTCATTGTGAAGAATGGGGGGAAGCTTTGCACCATCATTGTTGAACTTTTCACTTGAAAGTTTCTGCAAGTTCTTCCATCAACTCATTCAAGTGAATTATATATTCTACCTTTGGGTTTTGACTTTCAACGTCATTGGCATTGCTCAAGAGTTCTGACAAATTCCTGCAAGTTCATACATCAACTCACTCACCTATGGCTTTTAACATCAGTGTTGTTTAACAACCTTGCATCAACTTCCTTCTGTTGTTGTTGTTACATGAAAACTTTTGCAAGTTCTTGTGTTAACCATCGATCCAAAAGCCATTGTTGGTTTGTCAAGTTCTACAAGTTTTATTTTCATGAAGTGTAAGTGTTTTTGACCCCTTAGTTAAGTTTTGTTTCATGCTTCAACTATCAATTGCATCCTATATATGTTCATCACCTTTAAGTTTTCGACTTTCAATTACATCTTGTAAGTGCTTGTATTTTTGTTATTGTTTTCCATCTAAATATGTCATGTTCATGAGGTGTGGTAGTTTAAAGTTTGGTGCTTAGGTGTGTTTTCTTACTATTTGAAACTTCTTATTTCACCATGGTTGAAGATTGAATTCAACTAAAGTTTGAAGAATTTTAATTTTGATTTTTGCCATGTGCTTTTGAAGTACAATGGCATTTTAAGGTTTGGTGCTCAAGTGTCTTTCTTGCTATTTGGAGCTTTGCAATGGTTGAAAATGAAATTTGTGTCATTGAAAGCATAAGTGGAATTGACGAAATTTTCCTTAATGTGAGCACAATCCCTTTTTGATGTCACAACTTTTCAAATGTGGAAAGTGTTCATCACCAACAATGCGACAATGACTTATTATTTGCCTTTAATGAGGTGTATCTTCAAGTTATGGAACAACACGCTTTGTTATGGAAACCACATAATAAAACTTCTATTTGCTAGAGTTTTTTTCTACTGTAAATGACAACTTGCATGTTGATCTATTGAATCCTCAAATGTTGAGGTGCATCATTTGCTAGTCTCAACAAGCTTCTAGTAATGTTTTAAACTAGTCTAGTTTTATTGATAAAAAGGGCATCATCAAGTATGGAAAAATTAATGACATTACTCCTATGCGAAAACATGTTGATAATGATCATTTTCATTTGCTTGCTAAAAGAAAATTTGTACTAAGTGAAAAGGCAATCGTTAAGCTTTTTGAAATAGATCATAATCAGCAATATGGGAAAAAAAGGATTGGGGCAACTGATCCTGCAATCACTTCTTTTTTTGGGTCAACAAACCCATACAAGAATGTTAATGAAGCACAACAAAGATTTATTGAAGACCTTGTGTTGTACATTTGCAAAGGCTACACACCTCTTTCAACTTGTGAAAACATCTGGTTAAGAAGGTTAATATTGCGCCAATGTCCCCACATTGTATTTCTTTCCCATTTTTTTCTTGTGAAATAAATGTTTCCTGCAATGGTCGCAGAGACCATGGAATTACATGTTCTACCACATATAGAATGAACATTTATTATGTCTGTTAGCTTTGATCTTTGAATGTTTAGAGGTGGCATAGATACATTTGTTTTGGTCACTAATTATTTAAATGAAACTTGGACACTTAGGCAAGGTATTATTGGCTTATTTGAAGTGCATGAAACAAATGGCAATGCCATGACTTTGTAATTCCAATCTTTGCTAGAAAAATTTGGACTAATTCATTAGGTGATTAGTTTTGTGAAAGATGAGGGTATCAACTTGGGAACCATGGTTGCAATGCTACAATCAATCATTGATTGTGAACTACTCAAGCTCTTGTGAGTTTATGAGGGTACTTATTTTGGACATGTGATGTTTAAAACATGTCAATATGTGATGAATAATGATAAGGTTTTGATGGGGTTTAATTTTGGTGGACGTCAAAGATGCTTGAACAAGTTTGCAAAAAACAATTACTTGGACAAAAAATTCAAGGAAAAGGAAGTAGAAATGGGAAAAGGCTTGCATTGAAAATAGGATGCAACATTGAAAGCTAAAAACTCCAATGAAAACCAAGTTTGCAAATAAAGTTATAATGTTTGAAGAAACTTTGGAATTCAAACAAGTCATCTTGTTATATTATGGGAAGCAAAAGAAACTAGAACATTACAACAAAAAGTTCTTAAGGCCTAGGTTTGGGCCATTGCAGAAGTTGTCACTAATTGCTTGAATCATGTGGTGATAGCATGTGTGATGAACCAATCTAGAGGCCACTGGTTACTATCAAATGCCTTAACTATCGCAATCAATTTGATTATGGCTATGGAATTTGAATCAGATCCCCTTATGGGAATGAAACATTTGACCTTTTTGATGTTGAGCTCCACACATTGAACTAAAACATGCAGCATGAAATTGTAAAACTACTTAAACCTTTTTTGGAATTTTTGAAAACATTTGACTCTTGTCAAGTTCACAATATGTTGGCCTTGATGTTGGATCCCCAAATCAAATCTCTTGTTGGGCATGGTAATGCAATCTGCCTCACTATTAAGTACGATGTGAAAAAATCATCCCTTTTTTTATGATTGTTTTTAATTGACTAAATCCTACTATTGAGGTAGTTGTAGCACCATGTGATGAACCTACTCTTCATATTGAAAAAGAAAACAGTAACATGTTCAGTGTTGGAACTTTCGTGGAAAAATCTTCACAAACACTTATTATTACAGAACTTTCTTTATTTTGGAAGTTATCTATTCCACCATCTATGTGTGTGGATCTTTTAGCATGGTAGCGGACCCATAAGGGTTAGTTTCTAAATGTTGTTTTTTTAGCCAAACAAATACTTGGGATTCTTGGTTCTCAGATTGAAACAAAAAGGGTGTTTAGCCTAGCTAGTGTTTTGATAGCTTTAAAGTGTTGTTGTTTACAGGGAAAACCTTGATAGGATTATCATCGTAGTAAAAAGTTGGCAAGATGATCCGCACATGAATTGCACGACAAATGCAAGCTTCAAAGATTATATCAAATCTAAAGTTGTTCGAGCTTTAAAAATTTATGAGTTTATTGAAAATTTTAAAGAGCTACTAGTTGATAATGATTAAGTAATTTTATTTTTTTTTCTTTTAGTTGGTCCTTTGAAATGAATTTACTTTTTGTTTCTTTTCCATGTTGATGTTGCAACATTTTGGGCCTTCTATTTTTGTTGTTGATGAAATTGTAGTTGATGCTACATGGTTTTAAGCCTTTTGTTTTTGTTGTTGATGTTACAAGGTTCTAGGCCCTCTTTTTTTTTGTTAATGAAATTGTAGTTGATGCTACAAGGTTCAAGGTTCTAAGCTTTTTATTTTTGTTGTTGATCAAGTTACAATTGATGCTGCTAGGTTTTGGGCCTTCTATTTTTGTTGTCGATTAAGTTGTAGCATCAACACCAACTTCCATATTAATGTTGCTAGGTTTTGGGCCTTTTGTATTTGTTGTTGAACAAATCATGGCATCAACATCAACTTCCATATTGATGTTGTTGAGTTTTGGGCCTTTTTCTTGTTGCTAATCAAGTTGTAGCAACTTTCTTATGTCCTATGGGCTTCCGGGCATTTTACTATGTTATTGATCAAGTTGCAACAACTTCTTAGGTGGGTGGATGGGTGGGTTCGGTGTTTTAGTGGGTGTGGTTTTGGAGGTAGCTTGTCTTGTAGTGGGCAGAATTTTTTACAAACTAAGGTTCACTTCCCCCACAAGCTACTCGATTTCCAAGAATAAAATTAGGGTTTATGATTACCCAAGTATGAAATTAGGGCTTAGGATTTCCAACTATGAGATTAGCATGTGAACTTTACTATATAAGACTAGTGGGTGCCCGTGACCTTCGGCCACTATGAAGTCCCCCGGTTTCCTTAAACTTGGTTCGCGTTTTAGAAACTTTTGATTTTTTGATTTTTTAATTTTTATGTGTTTTTTATTTTTATTATTATTTTGTGATCATCCAACTAGACGGACATTTCATCCATCCCCTTAATCGGGACGGATAGTAGCTAAAAGAAAAAAAGCTTCCCCAAAATCCATCCCGTCATCAAGTCGGACGGACATTTCATCCATCCCCTTAATTGGGACGGACAATAGCTAAAAGAAAGAAAAGGTAGTCTTGGTCAATACCAAAAAAAAAAAAATTGATTTTGGGCTGTCCAAGGCCTAAATATTTTTTTTCTGGTCTTCCCCTAAATTCGTCCCATCATCAAGCCGGACGTACATTTCATCCGTCCCCTTAATCGGGATGGACAGTAGCTAAAAGAAGAAAAAAATGTAGTCTTGGTCAATACAACAAAAAAAAAAAAAGATTCTGGTTGTCCAAGGCCTAAATATATTTTTTCTGGTCTACCAAATCTTTTGCCTCAAAAAATCAGACTGCCCCTGATTTCTTTTTTCTCTGGAGTCAGTTACATCTGGGGAAATTACATTTGGGGAAGCGCCTCAAAAAATCAGACTGCCCTGATTTTTTTTGGCTCTAGAGTCAGTTACATTTGGGGAAGCTCCACAAGGTACGGGCAGTGAGTGGAAGAATTTTGCAGGCACTACCCACAAAGATAAACAGACACCACTGTTGCTTTAATATATAAGATAACCAATATGCATATCTACAATTTATCAAAAAGTTGAAATTTTGACAAATGCATAACCGACAATGAATGAAAACTTTCAATGGATGCATAACTATATCTACAATTTTATAAGAGAAAATTTGAAATATCCAGATGCAGATCTTCTACTCATTTTTTAAAAAAAATATGCCCTATGCACATCCCTCTGGACTGGCCTAAAATGCCATATCAGGCCAACACTGGTCTGGACCATGCAACACTGGAAGTGCAATAGAACCTGGTTTGGAACATCCATGATCCAACCTCAGGAAGTATAGTGGTACCTACAGATGAAATGCAACAGAGTCAGTGATGGTCAGTTATTGAGTTATTGATCTAGTTATCAAGCCAAGGCTATTGAATTTTTATAACTAGTTAAATTGATAATCGCCTAGTATTGAATATTCAAAATCTAATAACCTACCTGGATGACCTGATTATCATCCATGTAGGTTATCAATCTTTAAACATTAATACAAAAATTTGAAAAACACCAAAATAATAATAATTTTAACTTTTCAAAACCCTCTAACCAGTGTATAAACAGCATTTCTCAACTGGTTTATTGAAAACCTATCCTTATGCACAACTGATGGTTATTACCCAATTTGTTGATAACCTGTGTGGTCCACAACAATCCAAAAAATAACATACCCAGAGGTTATTAAAAACAATAACCACCCAACTCTGAACAAGAACCTGGTGTGGGATGTTTTTTCAAGAATCCAGTCCCAACTTCCAACTTCAATTTGGATCAGGAACTTCAGAAATTTGAGGGGGCTCATAATCTCATCAGAGGTTCCATCGAATCAAAAACTGAGCTAGAACATAAATTAGATGTGGAGTTGGTAATTTGGTGATATGGAGTCACTGATAGTAACACAATGTGGACTCGATGCCTCAGCTAATTCAACTTGTTGAAGTGGTAAAGTGGATGTTTACTTAGCATTTTGATAAAATGTTAGTGGACTTGGCAAATGGAAAACACCAACTTGACAAAATAACAGAATTGGGAAAATCAAGTTTGCAAAATAGGCAGGCAAATGGTATTCCATAATTCTTTTCAAAACAACACTTTCCTTTGACAGGAGCAAAAAGCTGGATCAGTCTTCAATGGTCAACATGAACCATTAATAGTGGTCACTAGTCATTAAGCAATGGAAAAACATGATTGGAATGGCTAAAAGGCCACAAGAACATCTTTGATTCATCTGCTTGGTACAAACTTGGTACAAGAACTTTTCAGAGCCTCACACAGAAGCACAGGAAAAGAATGTTTATTATGAGCTGGACCCCCTACTACAGCCACTACATAAGATCACAGGCTGGCAATTTGGAAACATGCATAAACAGGAATTTCTATCCAAAGATATGATCACAGAAGTTCACCTATCTACAGAAGGATTCTTGTGGACTGCTGCTCTTTCAGGCAAAAGTCAGGCCCTAGCAGACTTGAATCATTGCATTGATCAGGCTCTCTTTCGCCTGTACTGCTTGTAGAAGTAAGCCATTTGGAATCGCCACGCAGTGACAACCAAGACAACCAACACAATAACTACGATTAACCATATTGGTGTGTCCTCTTGCCACTCTTCTGCAAATTGAATTTCACGCACTTCAAAATTTGTTCGGGACGTTCCTCCCCAGATCTCTGATGAGTACGAAGGCAAGATATATGTCCTTGTACTTGTCCTCATGGCAGCAGAAGTGACAAAATCTGATGAATTAAGAACCACTGTACCAACAACATTTGCTGCTTGCCATCCAGAGGCGCTTCCCAGCAGCAAAACCTTTTCCCTGGAAACAACCACTAGAGTTCCATCTCCTCTCAAGACTAGGCCATCTGCTGATGGTAAGCTCTCCCTCATTATCACATTGTGAACTTTTGCATCGTTCAGATCTATCTTGAAAAGTGCACCTGAATTTGTCTGAACAACAAGAAGGAACCCATTTTTGTGGTAAACAATTCCATTAAGGCCATAGAAATCCGTCGAAGTGTTCACAACAACTGGTTGTGTGGTAAGGATTGTGTCTTCAGCATACACTGCTGCTGCACCATCCTTTGTCACCCTCCACACATAGTTGCCAAAGGAGTTTGTCACATATGCATTACCCAGGGCATCAATGGCCACATCATTGGCAAGAGTTTTTTCACCTTCACAAAATAGATTAAAAAAAATTCTCAGTGCACAGTTTTGCACATCCCCTGGAAATCTGGAGCAATCTAGGGCCAAGTGATTGTGATATCCTACTCTTATCATCACTTCTCAAATCCAAATTTTGCTCTCTCTAGATATTATTAACCAGAGACTCAAAAGTATTCTAACTCCAGAAGGGTTATTTGCTTCCAAGTGATACATTCATGTGCTCATGGTTAGACCTTACTAGAATGACTTGCAGAATAAACAAGGCAATTGCAGGCAAAAAGATGTTCAACAAACTGTTAACCTTTGAGAAATTATAAAAAGGAAGACTGCATTTACCTTCCTTCAACACAACAGTGTCCAAACGTGTGAAAAAAAGGCGTTTATTGGAATCAAGGTCATAAGCTGCAATCCCACTGAACACAGGTGCAGAAAAGTTCAAGTCTTGTATAACTGCAACAACTCTGTTGTGTATTCTGTCCACAGATATCCCCAGAATAGCAAATTTGCCAGCATAGTCACTGTCCTTCACAAACTCATTGAGGGTGCCATCAAGAGAAAGAGAGAAGAGAGAGCCAAAGGTGGTGGATCCCAACAGAAATCGTTCATGCTTATCATCCCAGTCAAAACCCCCTGGGAAAATGTCTGGACCCTGAAACTTGATTGTCTCCACAGGTGGTGGTCCAGCCGTCACTGTCACAATACTGAATACAGATAAAGACAGAAGAATATACACCCATGATGACCTCCTTATGTTTGTCAATGCTGCCATCACACTAGCCTGCTAACTCCTAAAATGAAATATGCTTATTTCCAGTTGCAAGTCATGTGTGCGCACTGCCCACACAAACAAAGAAACCCACACATTTGGTCTTGTTAGAGCCAGCCTTCCATTAAGATTTGAAGATCTCAAGATGAGGTAGTCAAGTCTATTAATTTAGGTCATCAAAAGTCATTGAGATTCAATAACTCATTGCTAGCACTCAGATGTGTAGCTAGCTGCTCAGAGTGCCTTGACATACATATTATTGTGACTCTTTCAACATTCAATCAATTTTACAACACCTCAAAGTTCATGATGTAGAATTGACATTCAGAACACTCTAACAAATGTCTCTGCTTGTTTTAGGGAATGCAATGGTTCAGGAAATACAGTCAGGTTTTGAAGCTAGGTGTTAAAAAAGTTCTGGTATGACAAAGAGACATGTGTAAGTCCCCTTTATGAAATTATTCCAGTAATAAAGCAAGCAGAAAAAAGCAGAGTTCATGAGCCCAAAAAAACAAAAGAAAATGGCCATCTCCAATCACCTTCAATTCCCTTCCTCAAATAGATAGTCATGACCTACACATTATAAGGGAGCTGGGTGCTACAAGTCTTGTTGAGTAACATCCTTACTCGCTTTTATTCATGGCAGATTCAATTGTGAAGTTTAGTCTATCATTTAGTCGAACTGGCTTACACAAGATACAGTAGCCAAATTCATTCAATCGTCTGCGAAAGCACCATCCAACCTAGAATCAACTACACGAGATATCAAGCCCCGCAGTCCTTCTACAACCATCACGTCAGCAGCTATTATATGAAAAATTGAGCAGCTTGGCAACTATACAATATAGAAACTGATCAAAACAGCAAGAAAAACGGCCATCATAGAGACTACTGACAGAGAGAAAACAGCAAGAAAAACCGAACATACAAACTGATTAAAACAGCAAGACAAACGGCCACCGTAGAGGCAGAGAGAAAGAGAGAGGGAGAGAAAGACCGACCGAAACCGGCGCTTGTACGCACCTTTTCGGGCTCCGATCGAGTGAGTGCATTCCTTTCCGAGCTTCGTGGTATTCAACAGCTTACGAGATGAACAAAACAAAGACAAAAACAACAACAACAAAAAAGCTCTGCAATTTCCGCTACGTGCACCAGTCAATCCTCGGATCGTCTGCCACACTTGCCGTCATGCGCGGAAACTGGCACGACGATGGCGTCCATCGTCCAACGCTATGGCGACGTCAGGGTTTGGCTGCCGCACGGAAAACGCCATATCCAGAGAGCTTGGTTGATCTCCTGGTTCGTTATCTCGCCGCTTCCAAGAAAGCGCGTTTTTTGCGGTTCTGTGAGAAAACATGGAGGCCATCTTTTACCTAAGTGTAGGTAAAGATCTATTTATATCAATTTGTTGGTATTAAAAAATTGTCAATTTTTTCCAATAATTACCAAAGTTAGTTTTTTTTAATTAGAAAAGTTAGTTCCACAATTTTTCGAACTAACTTTGATAATTAATGAAAAATTCGAAAAAAAATTAAATCACGAAATTGAGGAAAAAGAAAAAGAAAAAAGAAAACCCCCTCTCTCCTGGTCAGGTCATCTCTTGTTGTTTTCTCTAAAATTATTTCTTTTAGGGAATTTCAATTATATTTCATCTTTATCTTTTTGGATGTTTCCTTTCCTTTTAGGTCCATCTATTTTCTTTCTATAGGTTCACTTTCGAATTCTCTTTTTCATTCTTCTTCTTCCTTTTTTCCCAAAAGATTCCATCTTTTCATTGTTTCTTTTAGGGTTTTTTTGGGAAAAATTCATCTTTATGTTTTTGGATATTTTTAGAGGTTCATTTGCTTTCTTCTACAGCTTCAGTTTTCAATTGTCTTTCCAGCTTTTTCTTTTTTTTCTTTTTCTTTTTTCCTGTACAGCCTTGGGGGTAAACCAGCGCCCACATTGGTAGCATGGTAAAAACTAAAAACCCCAAAATCTATTTTAATTACTTCTAAAGACTAAAAATATCCTTTTACTAGAGTAAATCAGGGTCTCTGAGTCCAAATCTAACCTCTGCTGAGTTAATATCTGGTTTCACCTTGGTAACCCATTCTGGAAGAAGTAGGTCCTTTTTTAAAATCTAATTTCTGTTTTCACATTCTTAATTTTAGATTTTAGTTTTCCTCCCTTAAATGCTTTGTTCCAACACCCAAAAATAAAATAAATTTTAAGGGGGATAAAAAATGAAGAATAACAAATAATTACAATATTTTCTAGATTTATCTAAAGTCTATGGTTTCAAGTCACTCATATGTGTATGTTTCTATGTAATTCAAGAAATTATTACTCAAAATAATTATTATTTCAATACCTTTTCAAAAAATATATGAAAAGGCACAATAACATGTGTCTTTTCATGTCCATGTAGATGGTCAAGGGAAAAGGATGAGGTAGTTTTGAAGTATGTTCAATTTGATCTCATGCAATTATTGTTACAATTTCAAATATCAAAGCTTTTGACAATTCTACAATAATTTAATGATTTGATGCATCACTGTAAATGAAATTCGGAGAGTAACATCAATAACTTGCAATATTAATAATGCAACTTGAAAAATGCATACAAGTTTTTCTTTGTCCTTATTTTAGAATTGAAATATATTGCAAATTATCAAATGCATGGATTTAATTGCTCACACAAGTCTTCCAACATGATTTCAAAATAAAACTTGATTCATTATTGGGACTAAATCAAAATGCAAATGGAATTTACATCTCAAACTTATCATTGGCAACACCTAGATATGTTATGAAACACCCAATGCCTAGAAGATTATAGTTTAATTTTATAATAGAATGTAAGAACATTTAAACAAAATTTAAATTGTTTCATTTAGTGTTATGCAATTGTTGGGGCAACTTTAATTCAATAGTAATTTAAAAATTGGAGAGTAACATTGATCATTTACAATATTGAAAATGCAACTTGAAAAATGCATACAATTTTTATTTTGTTCATATTTTAAAATTGAAATATATAAGATGGATGGATTTAATTGTTCACACAAGTCTTTCATTTCTTGAGGGTAAAAATGAAACATGACATTTTGCTAAAACATTTGAAACTAATCATTAAGAAATGAAGATTAAATTGAAGCAAGGGAAACAAAAATGATGTAATTTTATAATTCAAATAATAATAAACCTTCATCTTTTTTATCATTATTTTTACCTATTTTCCACATACCTTTTTAAATTTTCTATTTCAATTATCTTTACCTATTTCCCCTATCTACCGCATTTGTTTCCCCTATCCACCTACATTGTTTGAAAAAGGGTGCATGGCAAGGCCTTGACACAAGGTAAACAAACAGTTCATCGCATAATGGCTCTACCCATTATTATGTGTCAAGCAAATGAACATTATAGGCAATGAAATTGTGGGACATGGTCAAGTAATTTAAATGCAAAATTAATAAGTTTATGATCTATCCAAAAAGCCTCTGCTGCTCTTAATATGCATTGTTTTGATAGATTGTTTGACCAAATGTGATCTAGTTGTGAACCATACATTTTTGTGTTTTTATTGAAATTGAAGTTTCATTTTATTGATAATCATAAACTTAAATAAATGTCTTACTTCGAAAGTTTATTTTTTGAATACACCCACATTAAAATCCTCTAAAACAACTATTGGACAAATATTGGGAGATTTTGATATTAGTTCTTGAAATGTAGATAATAAAATTGTTAAAGATAAAAATGGGGGCTTATAAACTACAATGATGTGAACTATTCGATAAGTGGTGGTATTGAAGGATGCAGCTATGAATTCTAATCCACACATAATTACAAATTCACATGAATCAAGTACAATACTTCTATCATACAATAACATGGTTCCTTGGCTTTCGTATGTAACAATTTTCTTGTATTTTGAGTGATTTGAATATTGATGTGAAGATTTATTTTGAGTTTTGACTTCAATTTCATTCAATTTCATTCATCTCATTGAATATGAGATGTCCGTAAATTGTGATCCGTTTCAATATTTTGAAAATGAATCGATAGAGATCTTGTGTTTAATGATTGAATTATTATGTGTATTTGTCTAAAAGGTTGCAAATATGGTACACACAATTGTCATTAAGTTGTTGTTTTAAACATTGCATTTTATTTGAAACACATTTGTCAACTTTAAAGTTGCTTCAACTAAAGGTGCAAGTAAATACAAGTTTTCTTTTTCTCTTACACGAAATAATGATGTGTAAGTTAGTCCGTGATGATGTATTCCATAGGGATCAAATGTTTAAAAATCAAGAGTTAAACCTTAAGATCGATGAATTGTACATGCTACAATTGGTTATATTGGGTATTGAGAACGCGTGATTAAAAGACTCGAATTTTCTCCAACTTGTATCTCTTAAAAAAATTGTCGTATCAGTGTCCATGTTTCATGAATGTGGGTTGTGTACAAATATCGATTTTCGTATTCTAGTTACAAATCTTATTTTAGGATTATCGAAACCAATCCATATGAAGGATTCATTATTTTGCAACTTGGTGACATATTGGAAAACCCCATCAATAATCCGTCATGAATGGCACATAATTTTATTAACATTCCAATTTTGATTTGGATTTTGGAATGCAAACCTATTGTTTGTGACGAGTCATTCTCTAATTTGAAAAGTTTCAGGCATGTGTCATTATGTTGGTCATTAACATCAAAAACATATTCTTGTCCTTTAATGTTTTGAAAAACAAAATCATTTCTTTCGTTCGTTGATTTATTTGTGTAGTACATGTAAAAGAAATTTAAATCACTTGGAGGCAGACATAAACATGCGTGATTTAATAATGTAATGTCTACAAGATTGTGGGTTGCAATTCGAAATCTATTGACGACTTTAATAAATTGGTCATCAATTTTACGCATGACATGGGTGAGTTCAAAACAACAAATGTGATCTAGTAAAAAATTAATCGCCAAGGCATCAATATTATCAAATTTTCTTTGGAACACTTAATTATCTCGAATAGGTGGTGATTGATATAAATCACTAGTTATTATGATATCCATGTTTCCAAATAAATGATTATGTGTATGTTTGATGGATCTAAGATGGACGTCGATAAAAGAAAATATTCCACTAACTATGAGATAAACTTCATCTAACACCAAAAGTTGTAATTCATCATAAGTTTTTGATAAGGAATTGAGCCTTTCCACTAACAAAGATTGTAAATGTTTGCAATCTAATGGAAGGCTTAATCTTGAATGGATAGTAGTGCCATCAATATTGAATGTTGTTTGCATTTGTACACGATTAAAATTGCCTTTTGCTTCAAAGGATCAAAACCAAGTTTTTTATTCTAATGTTTTAAGAAGCCTTGTATCAGAAGCTAAAGTATGAATGTTTTATTGATATCTACTCCTCTTGTGAGGATTAAATGTATTGGTTGATTTGGATGCATTTTTTTTCTTATACATGCAATCATCAAAGATTGCACGTTGTTATTTGTTTAATTTTAAAAATTGAAAATAAAATTCTTCATTCAATATTAATTCATCTCTTTTTTCAATCATGCACAAAATTATCGATAATGTACATTGTGTTTTTAAGTGAAATTCACATCCAATATTGTAATGTTCAATTTATGTGTAATTGTTGACGGGTTTGGAAGAGACTTTTCATCAACACTATTAAATTTATCCATCCAAATGCCATCATTATTTTTTTTTGCAAGGTCATGTGCATGTAATTCAAGGTCCTCCCAATTTTCTAACCCATGCACATCTTTTTTAAGCTTATAAATGAACTTTAAACGTACATCATTTATTAAATTTTCATAAATGTTGTATGCATCATGCCATGATTCATGATTTTCAAGTTGTGATTCTTCTAAAGTTGTGAATGGATGGAACAACAATAATTGTTCTCCATAATATTTTTCAGAATTTTAATGTTTATTGTAATTAACATATCGAATTATTAAAAGGATGTGTCTTTTTTTGAAATCATGATTATTTGAATTGTAATGCACTAAAAAATCACTTAAAGCAAAATTATGTAATGTTTCAAGACGATCCAAATATTTATCAATCACAAATTTCTCTTTGATGTTAGTGGAATATAGTAATAAATTTTTCAATTTTTTCTTCGATTTAAGGATAAATACATGTTCAAATGAAAACAATGTATTCAAAAATGAAAATGATTTTGAGGCATGATAAAAAGATTAAGATAAAACCGTATAAGTTGTTAATTGAGTAGACATTTGTTGTGCATTTTTAAAAACGTGACCTAATTTTCTTACCCTTAAGTTTGCATCAACATTTTCATTTTCACATTTTTTTAATAATGGTTTGAAATTTGTTGGTGATAGTTCTGTCTTTTTTTATGAAATATGATGTGCAATAATTTGCCATAGCATACAAATCAAGAATGAATTGTATGTCAATGTTTGCTTCCCATAATGTTGTAGATTTTATTACATGAACATTTGTTCTAATGTTTTTCATGTGTCTCTTTAAAAAAAAATGGGTTTTGTCAATTTGTTACACAAAGAATCAATATAAATGGGGAAGTCTAAGTTTAATTGATTAAGAAATCTTCAAATGAGATATCAACTCCCATTTTAATATTGTTTAAGGTTTCAAAAATCCTATTCACAATGTCCGATAGATTTTATTCTTTTGCCAGATGATAAATTTGTTTTTTAATGGTTCTAATATTTCAGTGCAAGGCATAGGTGGCAAAGGATAATGAAATCGACAAACAACTTGGTTTTTTTTTTTACAAGTTTGTCTATGTTTATGCATTTATGAATCTTTCAAATGCAAAGGAAGCAATGAATTATTAAATGTTACATATTTGTCGACAAATGGTTCAATAGTTTCATTACACTAGAAGAAAAACATGTATTTTCGACTGCTCTTTGCGACTAAATTTTAGTTGCAAGAGACATTTTGCAACTAAAATCCTTTTAGTCGCCTAAGACAAGTCGCATGTGAAAACTAGTCGCAAATGACAAAGAGTATAAAGTCAACAAATA
>Ga0116231_10001133_pt1 | contig 53195 bp, 39 predicted proteins | sample S1TSphgellanicum_2_FD_89695 | JGI IMG/M metagenome (GOLD analysis project Ga0116231, IMG submission 89695) | Host-associated microbial communities from peat moss isolated from Minnesota, USA - S1T2_Fd - Sphagnum magellanicum MG | ecosystem: Host-associated > Plants > Peat moss > Unclassified...
GAAAAGGCAAAGTGAGGTTAACACTTCTTCAACCAGCCACAGAAAATTCCAAAGAGGGAGGGACAAAACAGAGTGCAAAGGAAAAAAAAAAAAAAAAAACAAAAGCAGTATGAACAACAGTGCCAGTCTCAGAGCTGCTCAGGGACCATCAACAGTATCATACTGACTCCTCTATCACAACTTTCCCACTGACTTCATCAGCTCCCTACAGTGGGTAAAGGCCAATGAAAACACTAACCTGCTTATTGAGTTTCTGCCGCAATTCTGGAAGCAACAGGAAGACTCAGCAATGCTACTGGCTAGCAACAAACAACACAAGGAGATAGAAAGAAACAGAAAAACACAACAGGATAGACAAAACACACAGAAATGGACAGCAGAGAAGAACAAAGACCAAGTGGGCTTACAAGAAGCTCGCCACTTACAAGACTTTATACAGAATCATTTGGAATACTCCAAATGCTGAAATTCCAAAAAGGAAATTTTCCTTATTGAGCAACCCTCTAGTCCTCCTTAACAGAATCTTTAGAGGTTAGCCTTTATTTTTCAGCTGAACAATAAAACTGACCATCTGAGAGACAAAGAACTCTTTACAACTACAAAGCCTCAAAAACCTGTGAAATTGACTATTGATAACTCCCAACTTAGCAGTAATGAGATATTGAAATGAAAATGAGGCATGTGAATCATTTCAATACCCTCGTTGAGAACATTTGTCAAAGATACCACAGGATATATCTTGAGGATTTGATTCACAGCTAGATCCAAGAAGTTACAAGAAAAGCTTTTAGAAGTACAATTCAACTCACAAGATGTTTTTGCAACCCCACCCATAAAACTAAAACTGGGAGACTACTAAGAGCAAAGTGCCTGGACCAATCATTATGATTGGCCAATCAGAAATAGGGAGGGGGAGGACAAGTCAAATCATATTTATTAGAATCTTCTCTAGCAGGTCCACAACTTTGTTGTGGCTTATACCAGCTTCAGTGCAAAAATGCTGGGCCAAAACCATTTTGCAGAGCAAAATCTGCATGTTTTCACTTTTCTTCATCCAATTTTAATGTGCAGGGCCACATACTGAGCATCGTGGGGATGCTCTAAGGGGTGCATGGATAGACACACAGAAAAGTATAGCACTAGACCTGTGTCGGTTCTGGTGCGAAGTTTGTTGGGACCATACTCGATAACCACGTACGGATCCTGCCTTGCGAACCACTCCTTGATTTCGTCCAAATTCTTTGCGCCGACAACTGAATCCCACGACAAAACAGACGAAAGAGTTACTGACAGAGTAGGCGATGGCCATCCACCGTGAAACCCTAGCATAGATAACTGATCCAAAAACTACTGCCTCCAGGGTTATCGCTGTAGTACAGTTTGCCTATTTCATTCTCATTTAAAGTTTACAAACAAATTCTTAGCAATCCCCTTCGAAAAAATCCGCTTCTATGAGAAGGTTCCGGTAGAAGCAACAATACATACCATTTATCTCCAGGTGAGCATTAGAGTCCGCCATTGCAGCTGCACTTGCCCTACAATACTAAGGTAGTGAGGGAAACTCATAGATCACCGAAATGGAAATGAAACAGATGTAAAACAAAGAGAAGTGTATCGTCACAAGGTTCAAGCACGTCTATTGTTAGTCTAGATTCAAGACGCCGTAAACGAAACTTGTTACAGGTGTTTCGTTCCAGTCACACGACAAAACAAACAGGTCTCAAGGAAGAAGAACCTTCGAAATCCTAAGCAGGTGGAATGTTTCTCGACGAGAAATCTGACGATAAAAATCCATTTCTCTCAGGAAAGAAAAATCAACTAGCAAACACAGAATTTCAAGCAGATTACGAAAAAGTAAAAAGAAAATCGAATATAAGCAGAAACAAAAGCAAGATTCGAAATCAAACCTGCGCTTTGCGCAACGCCTGCTCTCACTCCAAGTCTAAGCCGCGAATCACAGTCGAGACGAGCACGGCAAAGAACGTCATTGCCGTGAAAATCCAGTTTTGTTCCGATTCACAGAAAAAACCAAACTGGGAGTAGAGAATTCATGTGTCAAACCGGCCGTAGTACCGCCAACAGTAAAAGGTAACCCGAACTGGGGATTTTGAGGGGAGGTATACATCATACTGCGGATATGCTATAATCTCTGCAAACCGTTCTTAGTGGGGTGATGATTTTAAACTTGGATCTTGGATGTCATCTAATTCCCCTACCAGTCAAAGTTCGTTGAAACGTACCCTGCTCACATAGGGCTTGAGTGAGCCAGCACCCGCCAGTGCACCATCCAAAAAATCCCGTTCTGGGATTTCATGGATGGGATGAAACTGTCCCCCAGCGGTCAGTTTACTTGGTCAGTAGTTTTTTTTTTCCCTGGGCCTTTTTTTTCACATGCTTTTTTTTTCCTCCCTTTCATTTTTTTCCTGGGCCTTTTTTTCTCTCGTTTTTTTTTTGGTCCCGCCATCCTTGAACTCAAATTTTTTTCTGGGAACTCCTACCTACTCCTCCAACCTACCTACCCCACCACCCATTGCGCTCCCCTCCATTGCCAAAACCACAAAGAGCTTGGGGAGCTTGTGGAGCTTGGGGAGCTAGTGGAGAGCTTGTGGAGCTTGGTTGGGAAGCTTTGAGAGCTTGTGGAACTTGCAGAGGTTTTGGAGCTTGGAGAGTTGGTGGAGCTTGCGGAGGTTGAGGAGCTAGTGGAAAGTTTGGGGCACAAAACATCAAGTGGAGTCCTCACCTTGAAGGTAAGTGTTTTTTTTCTTGTTTTTTTTTCTTACTTCTAAAACTAGGATGACGAGTTGTAACTCACAGTGTTGAGTTTTTCCCATTCTAGCTACATCTGAAACCAAGACGATGAGCTACGTTTGTCATCCTAGTTCATTTTTTATGTTGCAAGCTAAAAGATCAGGACAACAAGCACAACTCACTGTCCTGGTCTTTTTTTGTGTTACAAGTTTTAAAACCACCATGACAAGATGTGTCTGTTGTCATGGTTTTTTTTTTTTATCGCTCAACCTATAAGACCAAGACGACGAGTTGTTGTGCTCGTCATCCTAGTCTTTTTTTTTTGTGTGGTATGCACTAAAACCACGACAATAAGTGCGGCACTCATCATCATGGTTTTTTTTCTTTCTGTAACTTGTAAAACCAAGATCACAAGCATAGCTTGTCATCCTAGTTTTTTTTGTGTCACAAGTTCTAAAACCAAGATGATGAACACACCTCATCGTCTTGGTTTTACTTGTGTGTTGTAAACTCTGAAACCAGGACAACAAATGTCCTGGTTTTTTTGTGTGTTACAGGTTCTAAAACCATGATGATGAACATCGCGTTTGTCACCATGGTTTCTTTTCTTTGTGTAACTTGTAAAACCAAGACGACAAGTGCAATTCATCGTCCTAGTTTTTTGTGTGTTACATGCTCTGAAACCACAATGACGAACATCACGCTCATTGTCATCGTTTTCTTGTGTGTTGCAAGCTCTAAGACCACCACAATGATGCTCGTCGTCATGGTTTTTTTTTTTTGTGCAATTTGCAAGACCAAAATAACGACTTACGTCCTGGTTTTATTTATGTGTTACAAGCTCTAAAACCAAGACAACAAATGTTGTGGTTTTTTTGTGTGTTACACACTTTGAAACCACAACGATGAGTGTAATGCTTGTCGTCATGATGTGTTTTTTTTTATGTAACTTGTATGACCAGGATGACGAACCCTCGTTGTCCTTGTTTTTTTCTTAATGTTGTACATTCTAAAACCTAAATGATGAACACCACATCACGTTCATTGTCTTAGTGGTTTTTTTCTACTGCTACCTATAAGGAAAAGTATGACAAATATTTTGCAACTCCTTTGGGTTTTTTTTGTTTTATGGTGTTCATAAAAAAGTTTAAAAGTATTGAGTTAATGTGTTCATTTTGTTAAATGCACATTCAAATGAAATCAAGGAATTGTGTAGGTGGCATTGGAGGTATTATGGAAAAAAGAGGTGTACAAGTTGGGGTGATTCGACAATAAATAGAAGATGCAATTGCATTGGCTCCAAATGGGAATATCGAGGAAGGAATCCAAGTTAATGCTGAGGTTGGGGAAACCTCTACTATAACAGATATTTATAGAATTGAAACTAAGTTACAAAGGACTATTGACAAGATAGAAACCCAAAAAAATTATGGCTCATGGGCAAGAAAATGCAAATGGAGATGTTGATCCTCATGCTCAAATTGATGGAGGTGAAATACTGTACCTTACTTATTATAATTAATTTCCCCACCCATCCTTTCTAGATGAGAGGATGGGTGGGGTTTTTTTTTGTGAAATTTGTGATTGCAATACCTTTTTCAGTTGTGGTCCTTAAAAAACCTTTGCCTACCCCACCTTCTTTTTCCATGTAGGCAATACCTTTAGGCTTTGTAAAAGATATATTTTTTAAAGGTTTGCTTCTTTTTGTGCAAATTTTGACTCTGGAGTTTAACAATACCCTCATCTTGTGTTTTTGTTTTTTTATCTTTATGTGCAATACTTTCATCATGTGTGATAATTTTCTATTTATCTATGTAATACATTCATCTTGTAGGGCATAACCTTCATCTAGAATGTTAATTTTCACATTAGGTTTGATGTTTTTGTTTTTATGGTTTTAAATGTGGTTGCCCTTTTCTTGATTGCCATATAGGATGTGCAGTAGGCAAAGGATGGGCCCAAATTTGCTTGCAACATTGATGGGTACGATGCATCATATACGACCAAATACAACTTGGTGCGGCATTTATGAGCACATCACTATGTTACCATGGAGTCAAGCAAGCTCAAACGCCCATCTATTCAAAAGCAGGGCTCGAAGATTCAAGATCATGCGACAATGAATGCATGGGTCTTAAGCAACCTTTTGGCCCGGTTTTGTTGCAATGAGCAAAAGGCTATTGTTAGGGCTAAGAGGCACACATTCCTAAAGTGGGATAGGCGCCAGGTTGATTTACAATACACACCTAAACTACCTAAACCTACATTTATGAAACTAGCTTCTAGCCACATTCTTCAACTTATTGGCATGACTACATGGGGTGTGGGGGCCTTGCCTTTCAACATGCAAGCTAAACTAGAACACGATGAAAACCTTGCACTTGTGATTCAAGCAACTCAAGCCAAGTATGCAAAGGCACTCAAAAGCGTTTAGATGGAACACAACTGGAAGTTTGCATCAAATAAAATAATGTAACATAAAGAGATTGGCCTCCTTATGCAATACCATGATTCAAAAATGATTCATGGTTGATAAGTTTCCAACCATGCCATACTGAATTTTATTTGAATTCCAAATTTTTAAATTCATATGTAATACTTATTATATTATGTTAGTTGTTTTAGGGTTTAAGGCACCACCAAGGAGGTGTTTGTGGTTGAAGCAATTGCGAGGTTTTTACGCGACGACATGCCCATGATGCAAAGGTTTCATTAGCGCAATACAAGAAAACTAATGGGATCCCATCCCCTTTTGATAGTGATATAAATAGCCCATAAGTTATCCTAGTTTTGATTAGGGTGTTGTTTTGGTCTTCAAGATTTAAGGTAACAATTTATTTTTGAAACAATCACATATTTACTTATATGACATATTCCCCATTTTAAGCTAGGGTTGTTTTGGACTTGGTCATTTTTTGCACATTTTTATATAACACATGTTACCTGTGTTATTTTATTTAAGGCATTTTACTTTCATTTTGTACCATATTGTGTTAATAGTTATAAATAGATTCTCACAAATTTTTATATGTATGATTGATAAATTTATCAAAACAATAATTCTAATCTTGCACTCAAACCAAAAAATCTTTCTTTATTCCCAAAAATTAAAAGTTCAAACATAAAAGGAAAGCAATACCTTCATGAAGGTAATATGTAAACACCATTGATTGAATTATTTTGGTATAGGCTATTGGAGGGGTATTGCTTGTGCCCAAAATTAGTTAATGCACATGTAATACCCCTACTATAGTATATTAGAAATCTTTTGGGCTCCATAATATATTTTAATAATCCTAGTGGGGTATTGCATTGCCTTAACAAAACCTAGAAGGAATGTAGTACCTTCATAAGGATATTAAGGTATATTATAAAACCTTTGGATTCCATAACATATTTAAGGAATCCTAGAAAGGTATTGGATAACCCCGACAAACCCTAAAAGGAACATAGTATCTTCATAAGGATATTCGGTAAACAATATGAATTAAATTATTTTAATCCAAGTTACTAAAGGGGTATTACTTATGCATAGAATTACACAATGGGTGTGAAATACCTCTCTTAGGGTATATTAAAAATCTTTTGGGCTCCATCACATATGGATTACAACCTGGAAAGGTAATACCTAAACCTAAAAGGAACGCAATACCCTGTTTGGGGTAATCTGCAAATAACATGGGCTCAACTATTTTGATTTAGGTTGTCGAAGGGGTATTGTTCATGCTTATAAATATTCAATTCACATGCACTACACCTTTTAGGGTATCCCATAAAACCTTTGGGCTCCATAACATATTTTTTCGAATTTGGAAGGGTATTGCTTAGCCATAGCAAAACCTAGAAGGAAAGCAATACCCACATCATTTTGCGATAATATTTTAAACCATGAAACCCAAAACTATATTTTTAAAATACTTATTCCATACTCACTATATCATACTAAACATGTTGATTCAATTAAATGAAGGTATTGTAATGTTCTTCACATTGATGGTAGACTATCACTTGAACAAACTTATGTAGTTTAAATGCAATACCTTCATCATCTTAGGATATTTGCATTCACCATGAAACTTGGAGGGGCATTGCATAGCCCTACCAAAACCTAAAAGGAATGCAATACTTGTACCATATTGTGACAATATTCTAAACCATGATACAAATGAAAGTAATGTCAAGTTTGTCACATTGGTAATGAAACTATCACTAAAATGAGGGTATTGCAATTACACTTCAAAACTTTGTTTAAATCAACCTTATACATCAATGTGGCAAATATTGCATTACCCTCATTTATATGTACCAACAATTTTGCATTAGTCCATTAAACAATTCTGACCATTTATGAATTTGAAAATGTTTTTCAATTATATTTAATGTTTACTTTAAAAATTTAACATAAAATAATCATTGAGATATTATATGTATAAGAATGCAAAAAGAATAATAAATCCACACATTAATTAATTAAGCATATCAATTTTTGATATATTGTAAAATAAATTTTACATAGAGGTAAGAAAATACATTGACTAAACATACATGATATTAAGTACTTATATTTCAAATTTCAATCAAAACCTTGATTCCTAAACCTTGATTGAAAGAAGTTAAAGTTCTTACTAAAGGATTTTTTTAATGTTCCAAGACAAAAAAAAAACAACAAGGTGGATGATTTTGTTGATGCTAGGGTCGATGAAAAATGCCTATGGCTTGCCTTGAAATATTGATAAATAATATAATGCATTGTTATGTTGCAAGAAATTCCAACTGCATTTTGGAGGCAATATAGTTCAACAATCTAGGAGGTCCTAACTCTATAAAGAGGAAACAACAAGGGAACATATGGTGTTTACTCTTATTGAAATGATTGTTTTGATGTTCATATATTTGACGAATTTAGTTTTGAAAAAACAATCCCTAGAGGTTTATCAAGCCAAAGATTGAGGCAATAGCCTAACTATATTCAATTAAGGTAGGATGATGACATCACTAAATCAAGGGTATCTGAGAAGCAAAATCCACTTGGAGCTAGGATGCAAGAAATGGAGCTTGGGCATATTCACCCAACGTCTAAAATAATTTTAATACTAGTCTTTGATCATAATAGACAAGTCTAACCATGTGAGGTAACATATAAATTAGCTGCATGAATGACATGATTTCTACCAGCCATTTCACCAACAAAGTGATGTCCAAATCTTCTTTTGGAAAATGCACTATAATTTTTTTATCGAAGTGTCGATTTGATGATTTGGGTGGTGAACATCTTAAGATAATTCCATTCACAACATAATCATTATTGTGTTCAACGAGAGTTGGAGGATTCAACATCACAACATCATCATGCCTAATGTAAAGTAGCTTAATCACAATAATTGTAGTGTTGTATAAATTTTTGGTGGATTCAATTTGCACAAGGAATTGCATGATCAAGTCATGTTCAGCTTCTCAAAGTATCAAAAACATTCCATAACAACTTGGCCCTCACAAAGTTTTCAAATCCACACAAACTTTGGCATGGCTTCTAAGAGCTTATGAACATTTTCATACCCAACTATTTAAAGGTGTCTAGGAAGCTTCTAAGAGTAAACCTTCTTCTATGAACAAACAACAATTCAAGCACTAACTCCTTGTAGTCACTTTTCATTTTTAGAACAATATGGAAGTTAATTATATTGTTATTATTTTCTCTTTGTTGTTGCAATGATAATGGTGTGGTGGGAGATGGAGAATACACCTCCTCCACCCTATGATTTAGTGGAGCATTCCCATGCTCTTCTACATCACACTTTGATTTTCCACCACAAAAAGAATTTGGGCTTGTTCAATATGCAAATGCCTATCCAAGTGTTTGCATATGGGTGCCTAGAAGGATTATCTAAAATTGTTTATACTATTGTCACCAAATCAAGCATCTACTTACAACATTGCTATTAAGCTTCATCATCATCTAGTTAAAAAAAATACACCTCAAATATCTTGTAAATTTGATGGGTAAGGAATCTCCATTAGATTGGAGAGTAGGCAATTTCCTTCTTCTTGTTTGCTTGTCAATTAAAAAGAAGCATGATAGTTATGTGTCTATTATGCAATTAATGTGGGATATTACTTAATGTGGAGAAGCCAGAGGTTACATTTAGTGTAGATTATGAATCTTCATTGCTAGTATTTTGTTACAAAATTCCAAAGCTTCAAATTAGAAATAACAACTTACATGATTTATATATTGGTTTCATGGTGCACTATTTTCACTTTTCATTTTGAAAATTTGCAATTCTACCTAAAGAATTTGACTCACAATTCACAACCATCTTTGGTGTGGAGGATGCATGAAAATGGAAACAAAACTGTGACCAAGAAATTATTTAATAGTATTATAGTTTATAATCATCATAAATGCAAGGATTTAAATAATGGATCTTGGGTAACATCATGCTACATCCATTATAAGATGATTACATACCATAACTTAGTTACTACTTTTACAACATTTGGAACACAAATTCTAAACAACCACAATTGGAAAAAAATTCAAAGTTCTAAAAGCTTCATTTGAAGAATGCACCTCCTAAGAATACCCCACCTTTGACCCACCTTCCTCCTCCATCAAATGTTTAATTAAAATTTTTATCAAGTTAAAATAATTATGTAAATATTATATCTCTATAAATATGCAATATATATATAATTTTAACTAAATATATCAGCATTAAGTACATTGTAAATTAAAATTTACATAATATTTAATAACTTATATTTCAAACTTCCAGTACAATGTTTCAGTTTACATAAAAAATAATATTCAATTACATGCATTAATAAAATATACAACGTCAATAATTTATTTTTTGGATTAAAAAAATTATCATTAAAAATAAAGTTTACAAAAAAAATTACACTATACATAACCATGGTTTATATAGTTTAAATTTAATATATATTTAATCAATTCTTATCATATTTTAAATAAATATGAAAACATTTATATGTATTAAAATGAATCAACAATATAATTCCATAATATCATTACTTATATATAATATACTACTTGATATGCTATGAATAATAATATATTTATACCAATATTTAAGCCAATATTAAACATCATAAAAAATAAAATTTACATAAAAACTTGTGTTACATCTTTATAAAATATTACTGACCTATTATATAATTATTTTAGGCTAGAATTTTTTGATTATATGTCAAAAAGTCTTAAACAAATTTTCAATCATATATGGAATTAATATATGGGAAAGACCATTTTTATTATTTTGTGAACCTTTAAAAAAAAGTAGAAAATCATGTATTTTAATTAATTTTTTAAAAAATGCCTTAACATATTATTAAATTAGAGACTTTATGTTTTTATTTTTTTGAAATGAGTTTACAACTTTAAGAGTGAAAAACATAAATAAGTACATCATCGAAAAAAATTAAAAATGAATTTTTAAATTTTTTGATTTAGACAAATTCTGAATTTTAACATTATTAGTAAATTTTACATTAAACATTAAACCCTTGTACCAATATGTTCATTTTTATATATGTTAAACCATATTATAAGGTGAAAAAATAATTTTGAAAACATGAATTTCATGATATATTGGCAGGGAATCAAGTATTTAAAAAATATTCTTATGTTTCATGGTGAATGCAAATATCCCATGATGATGTAGGTATTGCATTTAAACTCCATAACATTGTTCAAATGACCTTCTACCATCAATGTGAACTTTGCAATACCTTCATTTACTTTAATCAATATGTAAGGCATGTTATATTGAGCATGGAATAAATATTTTGAAAAATATCCTTTTGTTTCATGGTTTAAGATATTATCACAATATGATGCAAGTATTGCTTTCCTTCAAAGTTTTAATATGGTTATGCTTTAGCCTTCCAAGTTTGAAAATATATGTTACCAATGTATTTTTGAGATAAGTTATAAGGGGTATTGTGTAGTTTTGAACATGAGCAATACCCCTCCAATAGTGTAGACCCATGGTGTTTAATTACTAAATACTTTAATGACAATATTAGTTTCCTTGGAGGTTTTGGTAGGGCTACACAATACCCTTCCACGTGTCAAAATATATGTTATGGAGCCCAATGTATTTCCAGGATACTTTGAAAAGGATCATGCATGTTCATTGAGTATTCCTTACCATAAGTAATACCTTTTTGATAGTTTAGTTTAAAATAATTTAGCCCATGCTATACTAAATACCTTAAGCAAGGTATTGCTTTCCTTGTAGGTTTTGGTAGGGCTATGTAATACACCTCCATATTTCAAGTTATGAAGCCTAATGTATTTCTCGGATACCTTAAGAGGGGTAATGCATGTTCATTAAGTCTTTTTGGGCATAACAATACCCCTTTAATAGCCTAGACCAAAATAATTCAGCCCATGATTTTTATAATGTAGCCCAATGAAGATAATGCATCATTTCTAGGTTTTGGTAGGGTTATGCAATATTCTTCCAAGTTTCAAAAGATATGTTATGGAACCTAATGTATTTTTGGGATACCTTGCATGGGATATTACAAGTGTATTAAGTAGTTTTCGGCATGAACAATATCCTTTTAATAGCCTAGACCAAAATAATTCAACCCATGGTGTTTATAATGTAATGCAATTAGGGTATTGAAATCATTCTAGGTTTTAATAGGGCTATGCATTACCCTTTCACATGTCAAAAGATATGTTATGGAGCCTAATGTATTTATAGAATACCTTGAGAGGGGTATTGTCTTGTGGCCCAATGAAGGTATTATAGTTTAGCCCAATGAGGGTATTGCATTCCTTCTAGGTTTTGGACAAGGTTATGCAATACCCCTTGAATTGTCGAAAGATATGATATGGAGCCCCAATTTTTTTGGGGTACCTAGAATGGGGTATTGCACGTTCATTGAATATTTTGTTTTATGAACCTCAGTACAACATGCACTAAATGTGTCTAAGTTGAATTGGAACTCCATATCGCTTTGATTATCCATTTGGTTTACAATACCTTCATGGAAAACATTCTCTAAACAAAACTTGCAATACCTTTATATAGGGGGTGTTAATATTTTAATCGCCCCCTTATTTATTTTGTTTAAATGAACAAAAGCAAACTCCATGTAGTACTTTCATTTTATTTTTTCCTCATCGTTGTTGACCGTTAAGGGTCTATTGCAGTGGCAACCATGTAGATAGGTGTAGCCATGTAGGTGGGGTTTGGTAGGTACCTATTTAAAATGTTGGTAGGTAGGTCAGTGGTAGGGCGGGTAGGTGGCTGGGGATGAGAGTAGCACATTTAAAATTTATAGGTGAGTAGGTAGATGGGGAAGAGTCTACTTTTAATTCAAATAGATAGGTGAGTAGGTCGGTGGGGGACAGTGAGGGGCAGTAGGTGGGTGGGAGGGAAAAGTTTTGGGAAAAAAAAAAACCAGGGATGGCACAGGGATAGAAAAGAGAATCTATCAGTGCACCATCCATTAGTAACCTATTTCATTAGTTTACTTTTCGGTCGCGTCTGGGGCAGAAGGTTTCAAATGCTCCTTCCAAACGCTCCACGCTGTCACTGGTCCCTTCCGCAATGTGGAAGAACCCCTAAGACTGTCACTGGTCGCTTCCAAAACTTATTCCTTCTTTAAGGATACAATTTCTTTTCCTTGAGGCCAGATTTCTTTCCAAACCCCTAGATTTTTTTAACATTTTATTTTTCTTTACAAAAAAAATCTTTAACAGAAAGAAATTAAAATTTTTAAATTCAAAATAAATGTCAACTAATTAACAAATTTCATCAAATGAAACAAAAATGATGACAACAAGACTACTAAGGACAAAACGAAATGATGAAAACTAAACTAAGAAGGACAAAGGCAAAAGCCCAGACGGCATAAAGAAGAAGGACGGAATGTTTTAGGGCGAAAAGTACAAGGACCAAAAGCTTTAGGAAGGAAAAAAAAAACGAAAAGAAGAAAGCAGTCGAGAAAGAAAAGAGATAAAAGTGACAGAAAGAAAGCGAAAATGGGATCGATTCTTTATGCAGGAGAAGGTTTCTCCTTTACACCTTTCCTGATTTTTTGACGCCTACCCTCGGCCTATCGACCTCAGTATGCGCCTCAAAATCCGGAAGGGCCTAAAGGAGAAACCTTCTCCTATACCATCAATCTTGTTTAAATAATCATTTTAGGCTTTTGGATAACTACAAATCAATCTGTCAGTCAATAATTGCTCAATTGCAGAGAAACCGCCGGACCGAGGCCGCAGAGGGGATATTCTTTTTTAAATAGGCTCCAAAAAGTAGGCTCTTCTTGGATGTCATCTAATTTCCTGCCAGTGAAAGTAATTCAAAACGTGCTCACATACGTCGATATATCATCCACGACGGTTTGCTTCCGTCTGTATGCAATGTCCATCCATATTGTGTGCTTTCGGATCATTGGAGGTCGTGCGTTAGTCAGTTGCCAGTACAGGGCCGGAAGCAGAGGATATAATGAAATCCAGAAGACACACCAGTCGATGAAATATTTTTTCATTCTATAGATGAAGTCCTAGTGTGGGGCAGTAGGTAACGCCCACTTTTCATTTTCACTATGCAATTAAATTTTGTTAATAAATAGCAAAAGTTTTAAATACGGATATGGAAAGTTCGTAGCATTTGCCAAAATAGTCCTTGTTGTCAGCGTAGGGGGTATATAGCGTCTTGCTCAGCTACGTACCTACTTGTGGGCCCTACAACTCTAGAGTAGTCACCTCTTACTATAGGTGCGTCCTCAATCTTGGGATCTCGAATCAGGACTTCCAGCTTCTAAAGGATATTAACTAGGGTACTCAAATCAGGACCGTGGACATTGACATGTAAGGCTGTCCAATTTGGGTTCTCAAAAATGAGGAAGAATCATCCATCTACAGCAAACTTCTTGGTTACAAAGTTGAAAAACTACTTTTGTTTTATATCTCCGTCAAAAGAGTAGTGGTGTTGGTTGAAGCTAGTTGGAGTTTGAAAGTGGCAAAGATTGTTGGAATTTGAACAAAAAGTTGGAGATATTACGTCCAACAATGGATAGCATGACAATGCTTTCATTGCAATTTACAAAAAATAATGAAGCTAGTACTTTGGAGCAGCAAGTGATAGTATTCGCTAGAAACTATCAATGGGTTGCACTGTTTTCCCCATTGTTGTTCTTGTGGTGGGGTTTTGTGCGCTGCTTTGTTTTCAAGATAGAGAATAGATATCTATATTTTAATGTTGGTTGGGTGTCAATTCTCCAAAGCTCATACATTGGTCTATTGCTCAATATGACATAGCTACTTACATGCTTACATAAGGCAATCATTACTTTTTAGCTTCGATATGGTAAGGTTGCATTTGCCATCAACAACAACGGCAAAGCTATAATGATTATGCAACATGTCATTGCTATGCAACTTGTCATTGCCATGGGGTTGGAGGACAAGATTGCACACCATGTCCATCACTACAGTAAGGTTGTTGGCCATGTCCTATAAACCAATTTGTTTTTTAATGCATAATATTTATTGTTTACACAAGGGAATTTCACCTTTAACCTTCTATAAGGGTAGTAGAGGTTGGGTAGTGGAGTTTTATTAGTTGTTACCTTGCAACTTTGAAATTTTAGGAAGATTAAAGGTATTTAATAATGGAAGATTTTAGATGATTGATGTCATGCCCAATATATTTAGGGTCTGAATTATAGTTTCTATTACTAGTCCATGACCAATTTTTATATCTTATAGGTGTTGTGTCAACAATAAGGTTTGTATTTTGTAACTTTCAACCTTCTTATGATGAGTTTAGGGTTTAAGGTTTAAAATTGCGACTAGATGTGATGCAAGTTTAGAGTTTCAACCAAGTGGTGTGGCTCCAATGTCATTGGGAATGGCAAACCTTGGATTTTCATCATCCCCAAAACAATGATGGGCAACATGTTAATTAGATATCAAAATGGCTTTGATGGACCACAACAATCCAATTTTTCCTCATCATCTTATCATTCCCATCCCACGTATTTTGCCTCAACCATTCCTTTCATCTTCACAAGGTATGTCAACATTTTCTACCTCCAATTTGTTACATTAGCCACGTGTTACTCCCCACCTATTAATGTCCACAATGGGGTTTTCCCTTTCTCATCCTTATGTTTTGTGTTTTGCATATGGTCAACTTAACTTAGCATTGGCATGATTAGTTCATCACCAATTAACATGTTTTGTTCATAAACAATCATTAATTATAAGGGTTATGATGCTTTTGACATTACCAAATTTTCCCCCCTTTCTTCTTCTTGGGCATGGATTGCATCTACAAATATCATTGATGTTTTCCATCTAGGTGCCTGACACCCATGTTCATACCACCATATTCCATATCATCTTTGTGTCAATGTGCAACATGCCTTGTGTATCCTTTCAGCTCATATGGCAACTAATCCATCTGACATTGTAGTTTGGAATGCATTTTTTGTTTTTCCTTTTTTGGTGTTTATTTTTTTCTCCATGGGGTGGTGAGAAAGGCCACTAAAAAATTCATGTTCGTCTCTATTGATACATAGCAAGCAATTGAAAGACTTTGCAAGAAGAGCACATGATTAGAGCCTAGGTTTTAACTTATAAAAAATCTTCAAAAATAGTAATGGATCCTTTTCCACCTCCATTGGCACCAATTACATCACATATATGCACTTGCACATGTAGGGGAATATGTTGGAGCAATGCGTACATTGGTTCCAAACACTTTAACAGTTCCATTTGGTGAAACCATGATAGCCTTTTGCATTTTTCACCCATTGGCACAAGCCAACCTCCACCTTTTTGTTGATGATTTCCATCCATAAATGAAGGTTATTTTAACCTAAAACGCATTTATTTTTATTTTAACACATTCGTCATGTCTTTCATATAACGAATCTTCAAGTATGGTATATGAACTTTTATGAAATTATTTTGTCCTAGATGATTTTGCAAATGATTTTGATCAATTTTTTGAAATATATGGGCACATTGTTCATGGTCATGTTCTTTCATATGTATCACATTTGTTTGTGACATCATGATTATTAGCTTTAAATAAATAGATTGGTGACATTTGACCCATCCCAATTAGAAAAGTCATTTATCAACTGGTCATTTGCACACTCACCATTCAAATCAAGGATACATTTGCAAAGCATTTTAGTCTTCACAATTGGTGTGGCAACACAAAATGGGTGTGAAACAATGGTCCATGGGGTTTGTGTTATTTTAAATATGCATCTAGATTGGGTGGTATTATAAATGGATGTCCACAATGCTTTCAATTCAATATCATAAACAACCATTTTCCAGGAATTGCAATATTCTACCAATACTTTGGATTAGTTTTTCCCATTTATTCAATGATTTTATGCATGCCCACCCCCATTATACATTTTGTAAGTTTTTCGACACACCAATTTCATAATCATTTCATCTAAGTCAAATATATGACAAGAGGATCCTTTGGGTAGAATGTTATTTGTTTTATCACATCTTCATGATTTCCACCTTAGTGTAACAACTGACCTTACTTGTGATTTTATTTCACTAGCCAATGATACGCATATTGTTGCTCCTATCCATATATATGATACGCATATATGTGGTACCCACCTTTTTATGCTTCCAAGCTTAGTTTGCAACATTAAGACTCTCCATGTAGCCAACAAAGCATGTAATTTGGTTTCCATTGATATTAGACCTATCCATATCACTTCCACCAGGTTTTCTTACACCTAACACATGTTTCGATATTTTAAATGCACCAATGGGTTCTATGTCATTTGTCGAATCCTTCATTGCAGAAGCATTTCAAAAATATCTTAGCACAACAACTAGCCTCCCTATGTTTATACGTCCACAAATAGCCTTTGTGATGTTTTTGTTTTGTTATGTCCAACACCCAAGCTATTTTTTGTGTAATATATTCGCATCTTGAAATATCTTGTGACATTACATTAAATTTGATTCACATACCATAATTACGTTGGACAATTTATTAGGTGCAAGATCTTTCAGCACTATGGTGGGTCATTTGGCTCATTGTCAAATCATAATATTTGCTTTTTCAAAAAGGTTTAACCTTCATTTAATGATGCAACTTGTTGCCCCCACCTTTTTAACATGTTGGGCTTTGATTGCTCCTACATTTATCACTTGTTTTTAGTAGGATCATCACCCTATTTTTTTTGATGTGATGGCATATGTTGAAACAAACAGTTTTCCCTTCCAGTTGGCATTATGGGATACTTGAATTTTACTACCCCAAGTTGTCCAATTTTCAATCCTTCTTTTCGAAAGTCTTGTGATATAATCATATTTTCATTTACAAGCTTCTTTGATGAACCATCTATACAAGTAGGAGTTTTTCACACTTCTAGGAAATGTTCCTTCAAATGCCATATGAACATGTTTCCAATATTCTACAAGTCCAATTACAAATGCTTGGTTATTAACCCATCCTACCACATCTACAGGTCCAATTCAAATGTTTGGTTAATAACCCATCCTACCACATCTACATTTTGTTTAGTTTTGGATCATTTCCTTACAATGTTAGTATTGGCCTTGGCTTGACACGTCCTACTATTGCACATTTTTCACATTATCAATGTGGACATACCATTGATTATTTAAATATCCACTTGCTTTGGTGCCTATGTGGGAATGAACATAACATAACCTACAATATTCTCTAGGATATTGTCACAAATATTGATTTGGACAGTGGAACAAACATACATTGAAAGTTTCCCCACTTTTCTCCTACCACACTCAACAAGTCAATATTTTGATCACTAGATATAGTTTTTGGACTTTAACAAACATTGTCATATCTAATCTAACATGCCCAAATATGGTACAACGTGCATCGTACATGATAGCACATGATAAAACACACGATCATATACAAAGCGCACATCAAGAAACAATTTCATTCCCCTTGCCATAGAGACTTAATAGTTGTATTTGCATTTTGACTATTTTTTATTTGTTGTGCTTAGGCCACTATAGCCCATTATTAATAGTCCTCTTTACTTCTTGCAATGCTTATTGTTATTATCAAACAATGTGTTTCCATGCCCTCCAACATGCACAAGCAATACTAATTCTTCAAAATGTTCCCACACTTGGGAGGCATAGTGTACCTCTATCACTAGCCAATAAGTGGCTTTTTGGCTTATGGTCTTCTATTTTCATAATGTATAAATGATGTTCTGATTATTATGTGCTTTTGTGACTTGTGTTTTCAAGTTTCTTGTGGATACTGCCTTTTTATAATACAGGGTTTTTCTCCTACTTTTGTTGTTTCTTCTTGAAACTACTACCATGTCCATTGGAAGCTTTAACACTAATTATATTATTTTCAGAAATGTTTTAAATGCCTTCAATTTGTTTGTTTGGTATTGAATTTGGCTAAAAACTGGTGCACCAAAATCAGGGAAGTACCTGATGAACAGTGGTGCATAGCAATGCTTTTTTAAGGAAAGGTAGAGAACCTTACCAAGCTTATCAAGCTCCATACTTGTAGCCCATCCATTCAACTGCATGCCATCTTTTCCCCTCCGGACCTGCTTGAATGCTTCAGAAATCTAGATGCAGATTCCTACATGAAGGCTTTCTAAAACTACCCTACTCTAAGCCTTCACACATTTTTCTCAGGGAAAAGTAGAGAACCTTACCAAGCTTATCAAGCTTCATGCTTGCAGCCTATCCATCCAACAGGAAACATGTATGGTGTTGACCACCACCTGCCATGACATCTGCATCGAATTCATCAGTTCCCTGTGATGGGTATAGGTTAATCTCAAACACTAACCAACACACCAAGTTATTTATCTGGTGAAAGATCTAGGTCATGGAATTCTTTCCATTGCCAAATGAACAAGAGCTACTGTATTACTTCACAAGGTGGGCAAGTGGAGATCACTCGCCCAGCCCTAACAAATTATCCTAACACTGTAAAGTGTGTACTAATCCTTTTTTTTTAATACAGTCTTGCCTTGTGCCTCCATTGCTTTAGGGTGTTTGTGAGCTTGGGAAGCTTGGCTTCCTGTGTTGCACTCAAAAGAGTTGTGTATGTCACATAATTAGGCCTGACTTTACAATGGAGGGTGCTGCTTGCTTGAATCTCCTCAAACAGTTTGTATGCTTCATCAACTCGTCCTGCCTTGCAAAGCCCATGCAGGAGAGTGTTGTATGTGACAATATCTGCACAATCCTTGCCTATCATTTCCTCCAAGAGCTTATAAGCATCATCGATCCTTCCACCCCTACATAACTCGTCAATGAAAGTGTTGTATGTGATAGCATCCGGTTCACACCCCCATGACTGCATCTCTTGCAAAAGAGATCCAGCTTCCTCCAGCCGGTCAACCTTCCGGAGGCCATCAATCAATGAGTTGTAGACTACCACATCCGGAACACACCCAGCACGTTTCATATCTCGTAGGAGAGTGAAGGCATCATCCACCCGACCTTCTTTACAAAGCCTGTCCAGTAATGTGCTGTATGTGTATAGATCTGGGACATACCCATCCTCTGAAAACAATGTGGGCACAGAAATGCAAATGAACAAGCCCCTTAAAAATCCATCCAGCAAAATAGTTGCATTATTCCAAACTTTGGGCTAACAGAACTACAGTTAAGGTTGAACAATGAACACTTATGGAAGTTCAAATTGTAAAACACACCAAAACCCAAAATAAACCTGGTTCAGGGTTCAGGGATTAGGGATCTTCACCTTCCATTTGACCAAAGATCTGCCAAGCTTCATCCAATCTGTCAGCCTTGCAAAGAACATCCACCAGGACATTATATATGGACCCATCCACAGCATGGCCCCTATCTCGAGCTTCATCAAAAAGCTTACGAGCTTCACTGGCTCTACCAGCCATGCCTAACCCTTGTATTAGAGAGCTGTAGGTGATAACATCTGGCATTAATCCTCTCTCTAGCATTGCTTTGAACAAATTGAGTGCTGTGTGGACTCGACCAGAGATTCCAAGACCATAAAGGAGAGTGTTGTAGGTGACTGTCGAGATAACCAGGCCTCTTGTTCTCATTTCTTCGAAAAGCTCAAGTGCTTTGTCAATGTGATTGGCCTTGCCCATTCCATGGATCAGTGAGTTGAAGGTGACAACATTTGGATAACAACCTCGATGCTTCATTTCCTCGAAAATGAGGGCTGCTTTATCAACTTCCCCTGCTTTACACAGAGCATCAATCAATGTGCTGAAAGTAACTACATCCGGCTCACAATTCTGGTTCCTCATCTCTTCAAACAATTTGCAAACAGAATCCAGGTCTTTTGTGTTCTTGAAAGCATGCATGAGAATGTTAAAGGTGTAGGTATCAGGTTGGAGCCGGGATTGGCCCATCACTTTGTAAACTGCAAGTGCCTTTTGACGGAAACCTGCTTTGGCTAATGCATCAATAAGCGAGTTGTAGGCAGCTACAGAAGGCTTACACCCAGCATCCTTCAACCGATTCAATGCCTCTATAGCTTTCTCCAACAATCCTGCAGACGCATAGCTTCTGGCCAAACCTATGTAAATTTCAGGTGTGACCTTGCGGTCCCTCTTTTGCATGCTTTTAAGCAGCACCTCAATGTCTTCATATCGTTTCTCCTTACCCAAAATCCCAATCATTGCATGATAAGTGCAAGAGTTGTGAGAGAATCCAGGCTGCACCTCTGCCCAATTGAAGAATTTGGATGCCATGTCTGAGTTTCGCTGCCGTTTCAACACTTTGCAGACATAAGATGGTCGGACATCAACACTCAAGCTTCTTAACAAGGCTTCCTTGTCTGGTCCCCACATGCCCTTTGCAAGAATTCTGCATGTACTCTCGACATCCATGTCAAAAGTCTGCTGCTGTCGCACTGGTGCATCAGCAGCAGCAACAGAATGTTTAGTTGATTCCTCACCATGAAAGGTGGGTTGCAGCAGCTTCTGACATGGTGGTGGTTTCTTATCAGCAGCAACATCAAGAGCTGCTGCAGGACTGATACCATCACCATTCACAAAATGAATGTAGCAGCTGTCTTGATGACGCATTTCAAGAGCTTGTTCTCCAAACCCAGGAGTTAAATCTTCTGCTGCTGCTGGCCAACATGGATGCTTCATCTGTTGTGAAAGACAGCAACCAAAAGATTTCAGGGTTTTAGGGTCTAGGGTTTAGGGTTTAGGGAGTTTTCTCAGATGCAAGTCCTCCGGGGAATAAACATCCTCAGAACTACAGTTTTGACTTTCATTGAACAATAATGAAGCAAGGCAACAATGGCAACAACAACGAAAACCTACATCCAGATTTTACAAGCAAAACCCTACCCATTTGGGCATTCTTGCTGTAATTGTTGAGACCCATGTTCTGATCTCTGTACTGGAGCTTGTAATCAATCTCATATGCCTGCCCGCCCGCTTGCCTGCCTGCCTTGCAAAAATTGGAAAATGAGCATTTCAAAATTGAGAGAGGAGGACTTACTGCAACAACAAGAAGCAATCCCCAGTTGTTGGTAACAGGTCCCCAAAAACGTGTTGTTTTTGGACCACCGCCACCCACAAAAGGACTGTTCCAAAATGCCCTGAGTGCTGCTGCTGCTGCTGCTGCCATGCCTGCTGTTGCTCTATCCACAATAAGAATGATCACAAAAACCCAAACCCAGTGTGGGGATTCATTCAGAAGATATCCCAATGGGAGATAGGCTCTTACTCCAGGAGCTTTTCAGTCAGACAAGAAGATCTGCAGCAGTTCCCAATCAAGTATTCCTGAAGTAATGTATCAAAATATGTTGCAGCAGTGAGGACTCTACTCCTCTCAAATGCCCTAACATCATGAAACCCTAAACAGGTTGCAGTCTCTTAGTTTGTCCTCAATGCCCTCACATTGAATTCTCTTTCTGCCCTAACCTTTGGAATAGATGTATTTTTTCCTGAATTTTTGCTGGCTCTTTAATTTTGTGATGTAACCGAAGTGGCAATCATCTCTACGGGAAGATTTTTAGAAATATGTCTTGTTTCAATCTCCACTGTGGCAATTGCCAGGCGCTTGTTTGCTTGGGGCGGCACAGGTGTCGATTAACAAATAACCAATGTTGTGAGGGCATTCTGTTTGCAGGGTAAAAACAGAGGGTTGGGGTTCTTGTGACCCTGACCTGAGTTGACCCCTTTTTGTTGGAACCGGCACAAGAATCGACAAGAATTGAATCGTAGAACTATGGCTTCACTAGATTTGGAACCGTGAAAAACATTCATAGAAACGGGGTTAGGATCAATGTTTTCTATTTCAAATTTTTGAGGTAGGTCGGTTCGTTACAAATTGTGAGTGCTTCTATGCCAAGGTGATTTTTTCTTTTTTGGGGGCAAGTGGGTCTAATTGGTTATATAGAGATTTTTTTTTTCTAAATGTTACCATCATAATTTGTGTATGTTCATAACTTGTTGGCGACAATTTTTTATGTTCAAGCGACTAATTTTTTTTTCAATATTTAAGTTCAACTAAAGATTGAATTTTCACAATGTAGCATTGTGATGGATAGATGTTTTTAGTAAAACTTAATTTTGCAAATCTTTTATATTATAGTATTCTTCTAACAAAATTTAAACAACAAACATTAAGAATGATTCAACTTTGCTTTCCATAGGACAAGGTGTTTAGGTCATTTGCAATGTTGAAATGAATTTTGTAATCATTTTTGTTCTAAACAAGAACCACAATGAAATCACTTGGAAAATTTTCACAATGTCACAAGGGACCGTTTCACTCTAGGTCCTCCCTATTGTAAAAGTTGTAATGCCTTGTCATTTTGAGTTAACACATGTTTAGCTTGCATGTATTATGTCATGCATCTTATATATAAATAAATATATAAATTCACTACGTCTGTGACGGAGCTCGGGTTTCAGGCCGATTGGGCCCGGCGTTAATCGAAGAGCGGAATTTCATGTTCCCACTCTGTGGGCAAAGCTATTGGAGGAAATTAGGTTACGACATTCTAGCGCGGAACGAAGACCCAGGATAGCCGACATCAAGAACGGGGTGTCGGGCCGGGTCCGGTTCGGACTGTGTGTGACGGAGCTCGGCAACTTTTGCTCCAGAGAACACCCACTGAGGGAAGTTATCAGCAATCACTTTTCGGAAAGTTTTTGGTATGGTCGTTGCTGATTTTGGGTACTGTAAATGTGCAAGATTACAGAACGTCTCTCGGGCGGGGGGGAACTCGACGGGTGCATTATGCACCGGGTTCACACTAGTAAATAAGAAATTTTGATTTGAATAACGATTCATTTAGGTACACACAATCATCTTGTTGTGAAAGGTAGGTGCAAAAAAGTTATCAACCAAGTCAAAACTTTGGTCCATGAAAAGGTTTCTTGCACCCTATCGATTACCTCATCCACAATTGCTTTAGCAACAAGTAAGATGAATCTATCCCAACACTTGCTTAACAAAGATGGTGAGGGGTCGACAAAGCCCCTAAAAGGATAAAAACTACATCAAATGATGGACAAGTTCTCAACCCAATGTTCTCTTAATGTTTGGAACTTAGTTGCATCCTTTAAGCATCATTTAAGTAATAGGGGGTACTCTCTAACATTTTGACTTTCAAGGCCAATAGTGGTTATAATTACATTGAAAATAATTGTTTTCCAAAACAATAATATTTTGGAGAGAAAGTTTTCATGTTCAAGATGTCTATGGATGGAGATAATAGTGGATGTGAATCGATTAAGTAAATGCAGCTTGGTGGGGACCTCTAGACAACTTGGATCATGTTTGATCATGTGAAATGTTTCTAGGGTTGGACAACCCTCATTTGTCATGTGTATGATCATGTTTATTATAAAGTGATGACGATTACCATATATGACATATAATCCAAAGACATAGACATTCAATATGTCCTCTAGCAGAGATTTAACAAGGTGATGTCAAAGAAGGGTGTTACTAATCCAAATTTCAAGGGCTTCATGGCCAACATTACCCAAGTTAATTGGAATGTTGTGAGAATCATGTACATGGTAGTGGGGATCCCATTAAACTCATGATGGATAGGGAATGAACTTGTTATTTCCATTAGATTCAATCTATGGACAAACATACAAAATAACAAATTATACCAAAGATTTGTTGTCATCATAAGACCTTATGCCTTGAATACAAGAGTGGCACCTTGTTGGAAGAAGCAAATGCCCATTATGCAGCCATTTAGTGCTAGCAGTATTCCTCAAGGGTCGTGGATGTAATTGGGCTTCATGAGTTAGAGAATTGGTTCAATTTTTGGCACTTTTGTGTTAGAAAATGGGGAGATTTTATGATAAATGTAACTTTCACATCCTTTGTTGCATTTTGCAAACCTATCCTGCCTTCATGATTTTTTTGCAAAATGTTAGAGCTCATTCTAAGATTATGTTTATAGACATTTATTATGTTTTGTAGAAATTCACTTTTGAAGAGCTTGTGAACATGCCCACTTGCAACCTCTCAAAAATTGCATAACATGTAGTTTCAACAATCGAGGAAAATGGGAGCTTACTTGTATGCTATAACTTTTCATGATTATGTTTGAACTTTCAAGCAAATAACATTGTATTTTCATTTCAAGAAAGGTGGCCAATCAGGTTATGGGCCTAATAGGAGTGAACTTTTCTTGTGGAGGGCACCGAATCTAGTGAGCCAAAATAACTTGCAAATGTAATTTTGCAATATGCATTGGGTTCATTGTTCACAATTAGAATCACGCACATGGAAGAGGAAGAGATATTTGGTTCTTGCAAACAGAAGCCAAACTTACTTTCAAGATTAAAAAGGATTCACATAAACATAATCATGTCAACACCCAAAATGGAAAATCACATGTGCAAATTGAGTGGCCTTCTTAAAGTGTTCATCACAATGAAGTTGCAAATGAATGGAAAATCACATATGGAAATTGAATGGCCTTCTTGCATCATTCATCATAATGAGGTTACGGATGAATAAAAAATCACATGTGCAAATTGAATGGCCTTTTTCCAATGTTCATCACAATGAAGTTACGGATATCACCAATGGAGATGTTGAGGTCCTAAAAACTCCTTGTGGAAATAGAGTTTGACATATAAAATAATGTCCCTTGACCTTGCACATCTAGTGTTCAACATTGCGAAAAACCACCAACCATTCTTGTACCACAAGATTATTACTAAGTTGATTGTCATTGGTGTTCCTACTTTTACTTATTTTGATATGTGCTTTTAGTTCGTAGGTGCATCTTTCAAGATTCACAAGTTTTGGTTCTATGCAAATGACATGAATCGTTGCTTAGGGGGTATGAAATGTAAATATGTAATCAAAAGATCGATAGTTCTTTTTATTTGGCATGTGCAAGAACAGACCAATCTATCAAAAGATGAAGTGAATTTTCTTAAGAAAACATGTTTTGTTTTCAATAGATGTTAGCCTTTTTCATAATTTGTTTAGTGTGGAAAACTTACTTCTAGTAAATTGACCTAGGGATCCAATGTTGTATCCTAAAACACGACATGGGAAAGCTATTCAACACACACTACCATTTACCATGTCAAACCAACATTACAATCAAATGGGAGGATGGTTGATTTCTTGTGGCAACTTTTTAGCTGCCATTGAACATTCTTACTCTTAAATATGGTCAAATCTACAAGATTTTGTGTCGCAAAACTTCAAACAAAACGCAATATGAAATTCCAATTGGGAACTTTTTAGCTTACACTTGCATGGATTTTGTTATTATGATTTCAAGCTCATTGGATAAATAGGGGAAATATGTGCCATGTAAAAACATGTATTATGTACTACATCATGTCATGTTTTGTGGGCAATTTGAAATTTTCATTCACTTTTCAATTTGAAGTTGTGATAAGTTCATCACTTGTTGGTTCAATTTGTAACTTATAAGTAAGTAGGAATAATAGTCAAAAGTGACACCAAAATTTGTAAAAAACCAATGTCCATTGTTAACACTAAACATCATGTTATGTGTTTCCTTCCATGGCCAATAATTGTGCCAATTGTTAATGTTCTAATTTAATAGGTTTTGATTTGTTGAAGGATTGGATTAATGTTGATTTTTAAATATGGTAGGTATGAATCATGTTTCATTGTGTGAGAAATCACACATTAAATTAGGTGGTTTAATTATCTCCTTTTATTTTACCCCAAAAAAAAGTTCGGAGAAAATTATTTTTGTGAATTGAATGCTCCATTGGTTTAATTGGAAAAATATTGTGATGTAAACAAACAAATTATTTTTGTATACATGCTAAGAATATTCATAAAGATTCTTTGTTGCTCATCAAAGTCAAGTTCACATGCTCATTGTTCATGTTCAAAGTTCATAGCTCATGCTCATGTGTTCATTTGGTAGCTACATTGGAATCCTCACTTGAATCCTTTTGTTTTTTCTTCACAAACATATATATATATATATATTTTTTCACAGCAATAACTCCTTCCTCATCATCTTCTAAAACATGATGTTCATTGTATGCAACAAATGACGACAAACAATGACGACAAACAATGACTATCAAGAATGGTTTGTGACAATGGTCATCTCCAAATTGTCATGATTTGTGACTTGTGATTTGGACAATACAATGTTATGACTCCAACATGATTCTCACCAAAATCTTCATAAAAAATAGGCTTCTTAGTGTTGAACATGTAATAATTCACTTTCCAAGAATGGTTTTACCCACATGATCCACCAAATCACACTTCCTTCCACGCCAGTCCTTTTTTCTAATATTAAGAACAATCCTATCACATTGGTAGCATTCTAGCATAGACAATTGATTTGTCTTAATTTTTTACGAGCCACCTTTCTCACTAGAAAAAAAACTTCCAATGTCGACACCATAAACACAAATTCATCTCCTAGCGATGTTCCCAGATACGCCACATTTGAATCCATTTTCTTTTTTCACAAATCAATAATAAATGACATCACATTTTTAACTAATTAAAAGTAAGAGAATCCGATATAATCACCAAGAAATTCTACAAAGGGATTCAGATGAACAATTTGAATTTATCATAATTCTCAAATATACATTTGGTAACTGCAATATTGCAGTTTTTAGGTCCCAGAACACCATGTACAACAATCTAATCTTTTCTTTTGCATTGCCCATGCCCAACACGTGTTTTTTCCAACTTGCTTATCCAATACTACATATTAATGTTGTTGCCAACGTTCCAACATTTAAGACCCATACTAAATGTTTGTTGCCCTACACAAAAACAAATTTGTGAATGGTTATAAGGAGTTGAATCCATCCATGACACACAATTTTTCATACTACTTGAAAAGCATAACCATCTCGAAATAACGTACTGATATTCTTGCCCCATGAGTGTGATAAAAAAATTCAGCCATCAACCCATTTATTAAACCCTAGTGTGAAAGAAGGCAAAAATTGGGTGGCTACCCAATTATTGAAACCTAGTGCGAGAGAAAGCAAGAAGTAGGCCGCCCAATTATCAAAAACCAATGTGGTAGAAGTTGAAAATTAGATGACTACTTGATTATTAGAACTTCCATGGGAGATAAAAAAAATAGGACCATTCAATAATTGGAACCTTGGGTAAGAAAAATAAAAAATCAAGGAATTGTTCAACTATTAAAACATCATGTGAAAAAAATTGAAAAACTAACAATCGTTCGACTTTCAACACTTCTCATGAACAATCTTTAAAATCAAATGGCCACTAATTTTCAAAATGTTAACAAGGAGACAAGGATAACAAAGGAAAATCAAATGACTATTTAATTTTGAAATCTTTAATCAAGAATTAACAACAATCAGACGGTCGTTTGATTTTCATAACAAACATCGAAAACTAGTGACAATCAAATGATCTCCCAATTTTTACAATGAACTTCAGGAAACATGGAACTTATTTCATTATTATAATGAATTATTTCAATTAATACTGAATTATGTTAATTACTAATAAAACATAATGTGTACCTAGTGACCTTATAATGAAATAATTTTAATCAAGGTGAAATCATTAAAATGTGAATGAACATATTTCAATTTTAAGGTCCCATAGTGATTTAAGTCAGTGAACTACACTTCATTTTTGTACTAATGACATGATTGTAACAATGATTTTATCTTTCATGCACATAATTCCTATAAAAATATTATAGTTTTCGCAATCCTTCGTGACTCAAAAATAAAAAATTACATCATAAAATGGAAAACAAAATTCCATGTTCCATATTTGAACTCCTATTTTCCATATTTCATATAATTTTATAATATTATAATGTACTCCAAATACCACATGTCACCACTATAGCAATATTCACTTTTGACCATTTTACTTGGAAATGACATTTAACATTATAGTCAAGGGTTATTTTTGAATTTCATCAACTAACAAATCATGAAGTCATAAAAATTTGAGTTGAAATTTCAATTGTATTCCAACTAAGCCATTGAATTGTAATTTCAATTGTGTTAGTTGTAATTTTGATTATATTACAACTAAACCAGGCAAAGTGTCCAACTAATAATTTGTTGGCACATGGCCCAAACATGCAGCAACAATTTGTTAACATGTTGCCCGCGTAGGGCTACATATCACCTAGGTTAGGCCTAAACTTACATTAGGCTTATATTTAGGCTAAACCCAAATCTAGGCTAAATTTAAACTTAAATTAAGCCCAAACCTAAATTAGGTTATGCTTAGATTTAGGGTTGAAATTTAAGCTGAGTGCCACCTAATTAATGAAATTTTATTTCATTTTAGGTTTAACCTTTAAGGTCAAGCTTTTGTGATTAGCTCATCCCAAATTGTTATTAATTTAAACATTTTTATGTTTCTCCAACATTCATAATTTAATTATTTATATAGTTTAAAAACTTGTCATTGAAGACAAACAATATGGGATAAGCATTTTAGTTGCAATTTAGTTGTAACCAAATTATGATTTAGTTAATTATAACCCAATTGTAATTTAGTCACAACTACCTATTAACAATTATTTAACTACCTATTTACTTAATTAAAATTTAACTACCTATGTAGTTTAACCTACTACCAATTAACCTAATTTACTATTTATTAATTAACCTAACCTACTAATTAATGTAACATATGTGGCACCTAGGTTGGCCTAAAATTAGAAAATGTGGCACCTAGGTTCGGCTTAAAACTAGGTAAGGTGGCACTTAGGTCTAGACCACCTAATACTTATATAATACCTAACATAAGTAATTTAAAGATTTAATGTTAGTGGTAGTAATTAGTAGATACCTATAAGTAGGTATTAGCTACTTAGTTAGGTACTTTTATAGCTGGACAATAATTAGTAGGTAGGTACTAAGTATTTAGTAAGTACCTAGTATGGTATTTCTTAGTACCTAGAAGGTAGGTATCACGAAAATGAAAATAACCAAGTTTATGAGATTTTCTAACCAAAATGAGAACAAGGGCAAGCTTATTTCCAAATTTAGATCATGGAACAATAAAATAATAATAATAACACGATATGTGTGAAACAAAAATCCAACAAGCTTATTGCAAAAAAAAGTAAAACAAGGCTATGACATAAAAAGTACCCAAAATTGGTGTTGAACAAATTGAAAATCATGGGAAATTGTACTTTTATTTATACCTATTGGACATTTAGCTCAATGAAGTTTCTTAAGAAATTTCCAACCTACATGTGTGATCCATGTTCATCCATATGTGCCCATGTGCACCCATGTGTGAACTATGAATGAATTAAGATTTAATTGATATTGAATGAAAAGTTGACTAATAATTAATTAGAAAATAATTAAGAGTTAACTAAAAGTGAATTAAAAATTAACTATAAATGAATTAAAAATGAACTAAAATTGAATTAAGAATGAACTAAAAATTAATTGAAAATGAATTAAAACTTAATTAGAAACAAATTAAAAATGAATTAGAACTAAAAGCTAAGTAAAAGTTCATTACAAGTCATGGATGAACATTCAAATGAATGAATTCCATGGTGTTGGCATCCGTGACAATATTTATGTAATGATTAATATTATTTAAAATGTACATAATATAGGTATGATTTATTATGACAAATAGTCCCTACAATAAACAATGATATTTATGTAATTGTTATTTGATGAATTTGTAGGGTCCATTAGAAGGCCAATCCTCCATAAAGTGTAAGGTTGAAATGTTGTTTTTTCATTATACTTACCCATTTGGAAAACATTTTCATTTTGAGTTTGACCATGAATGTCCTTGGATTATGTAAGCAGGTGATGATTAAATAATAATCACAACATGGAATTGGTAATTTTTTATTTATAGTTCAATTGATCTTTCATGGGATTTAAATTGGTCATAACTTTATTTGTAGTCCCCACATCAACACTTGAAATATAAATGTACCTTGTATTTATCCATCCATCATCCTAATATGGCATCCAATTATAAATAATCTTCAATTGAGATGATCACATGTTTGACTTGTGGAGTTGTGTCATCTCCCAATTGAAAAAGTAACACTTAATGACATCACACTTAAGTTGACCTTTTAATTAAAAGTAAACTTGGGAAGTTGACAAAGTTACCCCAATTTGGGGAGGTGGTCCCCCAATTGATAATTATTTCCAACTTATTACTATTTTAGTTGGTGGTTCAACTTAATTGGCAACTCCCATTTTAATAAAAATAAAATAAAATTCATAGTTGGAATTGGTGTAGTCACATTAATGTGTACACAAGCAGTTGTAACCAATGCTTGGTTTTGTGTATATAACATTTTAGAAAAAAATAAAGAACTCCAAATGGATTTTTTTCACATAATTTTATTTTCAATGTATTGGTATATATATTCTAAAAGTTTGAAATTGATATAATGAATGAAAAATACCCAAAAACATTTTGAAAACATTGTAATTAATGATTTTAAATAATAAAATGACTTGTAAATGGACTTGAAGTTTTTTGACAATAACATATTTTTAACAATTTTTTAATGTAAACCATAACATAATAGTGTGATGAAAATTTTCAATTTAAAAAAAAAAAGACTTTTGTTCAAAAGATTCTTAAAAAATCTCAGAGTAAACATTCAATAAGTAGTCACCCAAGGGGGTAGGTCTAGCTCATAATATCTAGTTTGCACCGAAATCCAATTGGAAACAATTTGAATTTTAACATCAAGAAGTCTTATGAAACATTAGGTTAAGGAATTTTTTAATAAAAAATTTTTGATGGGAAAAAAATTGAAATGATGATACCCTTCCATCCACATTAGAAAAACACTCATAATTCAAAAAAAATGGCATTTGAAATTTTTAGAAATTCAAAATATAATTTTAAAATGTTCAAATTTCAAAACTCATTTGCCAAATGTAAATGGGTCATAGTGTATATGAAATAAAAACAAAGCTATGGTTTATAATATAAAAACTAAAACTTAAAATAATTTAACATATTTTAACATGAATTGAAGTTATGATCATGTTTTTAAAAAAAACGTAAACTTTAACAAAATCTATAAACTTTTGGACAATTTATATTTATTCAAAAAGAGTTAACACAAATCACCCAATTTATTGGAAGAATTGGATATATTTTTAAGAATATGTTTCCAAAAAGATCCTTCAAAAAGTCCTCTTTATGAAAAGGTCAAAATGATTACAAAGTTTCCATTTGTGATTGAATCCTTTGTCACCATTGGCTCATTTGATTGTGATTGCATCCTCATGTTTTGATGCATGAATTCATTTTTGATGCGGGTCTCATTCTATCAAATGCACATATAAATTGGAATTAGTTACAATTGAAAATTTGAAAACGATTAAGATTGATTTTTAAATGTCCAAAATGTTCCACTTTAATGTGTTTTCACCTAAACATGTGTTTCATGGTTTTTTTTCTCAATTTTGTGATCTCTAGCTAAGGTGACAATCATCCATAAGCCTATTAAGCCACATTCGACTATTAACAAAATAATTAAAAATCCTTTATATATTTTTGGCTATGTACTTGAACGACATATAGTAATATGGCGATTTAAAATTTTTAAAAATGTTTTTCGAATTGTGGTAAAAAATACAAAATATTATTGGATTTATGACAAAGTTTTTCAAATTTTTTGCAACAGTGGGAAATTTTGCACACAAAAAAAAGCCTGTTCACCATCACGATTTAGGGTTAATGGCTCTACCCCTTATGGCAAGTACAAACCCGCAAAACATAATATAGGAATTGTTCCATGAAGTTCCCAAAATATGAACTCACAAGTTCACACCTAAGTCAACATTCCTCAAAATATGGGACCAAAATGTACTGTGAGTCGTCCTGAACTGCCTTTACATTAACAGACACAATGGCCTATACTTGGCACATTCCATAGCATAATGGTTTTGATGATTTGCACAAATGGGCAAGTGGATTTTGAATAATGGTTAGGCTAGGTGAGGTAGACCCAAGAAGAGCTGTCCATTGTGCCATGTAAAAGGGCACTAAAAAAGTGCAGAGAAAAGGCCACATGAAAACCATTACGAAAATTACAAAAACAAAGAACAACAACATTCCAAGAAACTCCCCCTTGTCAGGAGGCCTAACCATGAATGGGCTCAACGGGGACATGGCCGTATCTGGGTTCGAACTCCCGACCGTTTGGTTCCCGCCTGTCCTCTCTTCGGGTCACCGGACACAGCACCCGGTCCAACACCCACCCAGTTCAATTGGAGGTATCTTCCACCGTGAGATGGAGAACAAATCCAACGGTTCGATGGTTCCCGCCCGTCCTCTCTTGGGGTCATCGGACAGACCACCCGGTCCTCCCTGACCCGGTTCAATTGGAGATATCTTGCACCGTGAGATGGAGGAAAAATCCAACGGTCCGATGATAATGAGGAGACTGGACACCATCGGACTGTTGGTCGGCACGAAGATCGGACGGTAGGGAATCGCGTACCGTTGGGCCAGAGGGCCGTTGCAGCTTGCAGACAGGCACAGAGAGACAGATACAGAGAGAGAGACACAGATGGCTTTACTTCACACCTCCATCCTCTTGTCTGCAGCGGATTGTGTCACAAGCTTTTCCTGGGAATTGATCTATCATCATCTCAACAAGAGTTTTAGACTGTGTTTTTGTGTTACTGTTGTTGATTGATTTTTTTCGAACTGCCAAGTTTTCTTGTGCGGTAGAGCAACTAGCAACGCTAGTGCTGGGATTTCAGTTACAAGTTTTTTTGTTGATGTGATTTGCTTTGGGCAAAGATTTGGAGTTGTGTGTGGGGCAAAGAAAGAGGGAGAAGGTTTCTTTGTTGGGTCTGAGGGATGTGATGTGATCAAGACTTTGTGCAACCGTGTACAATTCGAAGCTTTGTTTGTTTGTTTTGGAGCCGCTTCACCACGCACGCTGAGCTCAGGAAGGAAGGGCGCCATGCTGGCTAGTAGGGTGGGTTTCATGGCATTATGGCAAGCAAGAAGGTGGCAGGAGTTTTGGATAGTTTTGGTTTCAACAATGTTCCTGGTTGAGTTATAAGGAAGATGCCGGAGAAATGGTAGCTGATGGGTTTGTTGTTTGTGCATGCATGTGTGGGGTGGAAATAGCAACAAACAACGGTCGCTGACGAGAACAACAGGCATGTGGAGCAGCATGGCGGCAAGCCCATCCCGCCTTCCAAACGTAAAATTACAGTTTCCGATTCTCTTTTTGTCTTTTCCATCTGTCCTTTGCTTTTCGTATCTGTCGACGAGATCCTGAGAAGAGGAGTTGGTTTGGACTCATGCAGCTGCAGGTACAGGGAAGCAGCAGCACAACAACAACAACATTAGCCACAATGTGGCAAAGGCAGTACAGCAGCAGGCTAGCAATCGAAGAGCGCTGGGGGACATTGGCAACCTTGTGGGTGCAATGCCCGTGCGGAGCAATGTGAGCAAGGAAAGCATTCAAGAGTAAGTGCTTTTTCAACTCCCTGGAAATTGCTTCATCATCATCATGGCTTAACTTCTCCACTGATTCTCAAGAAGATTTATGGATGGTGACAGGATCATTAAAGAACAAGAAAATGATGCTGTGGAATTTCCATTTGTAGCTCCAGGTTTAGGGTTTAGGGTTTGTGGAAAGAAGCTCATAGATGAAATGCTGCTGGAATTTGTGGCTCATGTCAATAGGAACGCTCTTGTGAAGCAACAAGTTGCATTGAATGGGAATCGCCCTATCACTCGGTATGAAAAATCATTCGGACCCACCATCAGATCTGCAAGCTGAACCCATGAATGTAGGCAGTGCTTTGTTGTGTGCCATTGCAACCCTGATGCCGTTTATAAAAGCATGGGTTCAATCTTGGGTGCAATGTTACTTGCCATTGGTGTTTTGCACCTACCTGCATTTCTAACCAAGGGCTCACTTGTAATGGTACAGGAGATATGGTGCTATTTTGGTCAACAGCCAGAATGCTGCAAAACAATCCTCCACCATGGTATTAACACTTTACATTCATTCACTCCTGTTGCAATGCAATCTTATCAGCCACTGTCTTATGTTGTATCCTCCCGAAACTGTATCTTCACAGCTAATACTAATTTCTTTTCCTTTCTTGTTGACTGAAGGTGGAAGTGAAAGCTGAACAACCCACAGTGGAGGTCAAGGTGGAAGTGAAAACTGAGGATGCTGTCGCAGCCTGGGGTGCTAAGCAAAAACGTACAGTCATATCAACAAAGGCACATGAAATTGCAAGCTCTGCTACAGAAGTAAGCCAGCAGCCTCCTGGTGCCCAAGCAATATCTGGAGAGGCTGTTAGAGCTGCTCTCTCAGCAGCATCCAATATTAAGCCAGGACAGGCTCCTGTGGTGGGCCCTGCTCGTCTCAAGGCACATGCACGTTTAGCAGCTGTCAAGAAGGAGAAGGAGCAGACTCTTACAGCTTTGTTGGCTGCCCGTAGTGAGGTATGTTTTGCTGATTATGATTGATGGCCTTCTGGATTTGAAATGAATTTTAAATCTTTTTGTGCAACATGCAGTCTGAACATGATCATATCAATGACAACATGCAGTCTGAACATGATTGATGGCCTTCTGGATTTGAAATGAGTATTCAATCTTTTGTGCAACATGCAGTCTGAACATGATTATATCATGAACAGAGCATAGTAGCTCTCTGATTAAAAAAGCTTCCTACAAACATCTCTCTTTGGAGATGAATGTGCAGGCAGCATGCGGTAGAAGTGATGCTGAAACACAGGAGGCAGCAGTATCTGACATAGATCAGCATGATATTGGGAATCAGCTTGCTGTTGTGGACTACATTGAGGACATCTACACCTTCTACCGCAAAACTGAGGTCAGTTCATGAAAGCATTCATCATGTAGGGAATTGGGTTGCTGGGTATCTGCTGAAAGCAGAGCTTTGCTAGTATCTTGTTTGTTCTAAAGTACTACATGTGATGTCCAGGTTCAAAGCTGTGTGCCAGCAGATTACATGGATCGGCAGGCAGAGATCAAAGAGAAAATGCGTGCCATTCTTATTGACTGGCTCATTGAGGTATGGTTTTCTGCTGTTGTTCTGTGTTGTATTTTCTGTTAAGCTGAAAAGCCTTAAGCTCAAATCCCTGTACTCCTGAGATAGTAACAATGAGGTTTCTGTCTGTGCAGGTCCATTTGAAGTTCAAACTGATGACGGAGACTTTGTATCTTACAGTAAACTTGATTGATCGATATCTGAGTGTGCAAAGTGTGTCCCGCAAGAACCTGCAGCTAGTGGGTGTGACAGCACTGCTTCTGGCTGCAAAGTATGAGGAAATATGGGCCCCTGAGGTCAATGATTTTGTGCACATCTCTGATAATGCCTACACTCGAGAGCAAATCCTGCATATGGAGAAGACAATGTTGAACACCTTACAGTTCAACTTGACAGTTCCGACCCCATATGTTTTTGTTGCACGTTGCCTCAAAGCTGCTGCTGCAGATAGAGAGGTATTTTATTTATAGATTCCCTGTACTATGGATCACAGTCTACTTGCTGATTCCATGAAGCTGTACAAAGTACCATTGGAAACCAAGCTGACAATTTGGCAATCTTTTTGATGCAGGAGAAGGCTGAAGTACTGCAATTAGAGATGTTATCATGGTATTTGGTGGAGCTCTGCCTCACAGAGTACAGTATGGTCAAGTTTTGTCCCTCTCAAGTGGCCGCTGCAGCTGTGTACATGGCATTAAACATTCTTGTAAGAGAAACCTGCTGCTGGGGTCCTGCCCTTCAACTACATTCTGGGTACACTGAATCCCAGCTGAAGTATGTGATTTCATCTCTTTCCTCTCACACTTTTCAGAGTTTTATTGTTTTCTTGGCTCTTCTGCTATGTTTTCTTTGTCTCCTTTGTTCCCAGTCCATGAACAGAACTACCCCCATAATACACTATGCTGCTTATTGCAGGGAGTGTGCAACAATGATTGAGGCTTTCCACAGCAAGGCAGGTACAGGAAGTTTGACAGTGGTGCACAAGAAATACTCGAACGCCCGATTTTTGTCTGTTGCCAAACTTAGTCCTTCTGGTTTGTCAAGCCCAGTTTCCAGTTTGAGCAGCTGATCACCATACCCCTCTTCACCTTACATGCAAACTGGTCGTCTGTGGGTGGTTTGCTAAACCACTAACTCTCTTGTCTCCCTTTAGACTAGATGAGCCAGAGCACTAACCATGTTGTTAATACTGAACTACAGGCTGGACCAAATGTGTCACTATACTGATGACAATTCTGGTTGTAGCTCAGAATAGTTCTGTTATAACAAGGACACATGAAAGGAAACATGGAACAAAGGATATTACAATTTCAGTTTCATGGGATCTGGGTTGTCTAAACAATGTACTCAGAAAAGACACAGTCCGATCCCAATGCAGGAAAAATCTAAACTTCCTCAGTTTAACAAATTGCAAGTGTCTGAAATTGTTAAATTCAATTCAGCACACCCATTTGCTTTGGCACAATTTTCTTTTGCCTGTCTGGTTAGTAGACAGCACAAAAAGTTGAGGTCAGTTTTGTTGGAAAAGTGCAGCTTGGATATGTTGCATCAGAAACTTAACTTGGTACTTGCATTACTGTAAATTCTGATGTTTGGCCAAACCGTTTTTGGTTTCAATTTCATAACAAATGCAGATTGTAAAAAGAGAATGCTTGAAATACAACAATTGACCAAGCTATCAAACATCCAAAGCCCAGAAAGGGACACCTGTACCTATTTAATTAGTATTCTTGGTTATAACATAATAATTTGAGCAGTTGTTGGTGAAATATATAATAAATATATATCCTCTTTTGTGTAAATTTGATAAATCTGAAATTTATTAAATTCATTTGCTAACCATCTCCCACGTATCTTTGTTGTTTTTGAGTGTTCGCACCAACAAAAATTGGTGGTAAATGTAAACTAGTTACAAATGTTTGCAGGCTGCTCTAGCAGTAGTTACTCCAACTAATTTATTTAAAAACAATCTGCAAAACCATTCTATTCTCTCCTCTTTTCAACTTTTCGTCCTTTACCTCCCCATCAATGTTTCCAACTTGTCATAATTCAGAGACCACAAAATATCTCTATTCCAGAGGATTGAAAATAGGCTATTACACAATATATCATGTGTCATATTGGTCCTTCCTTTCGAACTAATTTCTTTCATTGTTTATTTTAACTGTTTTAAGAATCCACCACTTCTCTTAAACAAACAAAAGATTGATATTTTTAAATGGATCTATCATCTCAGACCACTGCAAATTTGGGGTTGAAAGTTGACAAAATACAAAATTGATGGACAGCTCATAACACAGTTCTTCACATATATTGGTTCAATGTAGGTCACATCCAAAATATAATTTGATTTCACCATAATTGTGATGACATTGTTCCAACATTCTGCTTTTCATGCAGACTGCAAAATTCAAATCCTTTTAATACCTTTGAAGTGCACCAACCCTAAAGCATAGTTCATGTTCACCCCAAACACATTGACCGCCAAACAGATGTGCATTCCCAACACCGTCATCAACAGACAAACAAGGACATAATGGCTCATATTGAGAAACTGTACTCTTTGAACCATCCATACATCTTTGCTCTCTGTATTTGAATGGAACCTACCAATTCCTGTTCCTAACAACAACTGAAAGTTGAACTATAGATGTACAGAATCAACACACTGGAAACAAAATGGTCTTTGAAACAGGAAAAATTGTCAACTAAAGATCCATGTATCCAGAAAGATACTCTGAATATCTCATTAGTACTAGTGAAGTCATGAAAGAATAAAACTGCCTGTACTGACCAAATATTCTCAGATATAAACACGCACACAAAACAACCAACTAGTAAATCTGTGTGTGGAACTGACTTACTCAGAACTCACTAAAAGCCACTCCACAAAACCAAATTAAAAACATAAAGATTTTTAAAACTCAAGATTTTTAGTTGGCTCAAGAAATGTTTCTAACAAAACTTTCAATACTGATACATGTCACTAAGAAAACCTGCTAGGCCATTACAGATAAAGAGGGAAGCAGCCATTTGCATAACTGTTTAGCCCCCTACACAGAGTACCGAGCCTTTGCTGATTTGTCAAGTCTTTTTGAGTCTTCCTGTCAACAGAGACAAACATATGCAGAATCAGCTTCCCACGGAACTGAATAGAAGCACATATTTCCCAAAAATCAATCCAGATATTTGCAAATCATTCTGAAACTACTCAACAAACTTCTAAACTACTCATCCAAACACTTGGAAGTTTGTAGAGAAGAAAGATCTGCTTACATGCACTAGGTAGCCAAGCTTTTCATTGCAGTCCAGGATGGCTTTCCATTGCTTCCCAATACTAACCTGTCAAAGCCAAGATTTTAGTTGAACTCATAAGAAGAATGACCTAAATTTGCACTACAATATCTGAATGCTGGACCATTGATGTAAATGTATCTCCTACCTATATACAACACTCAACTTGAACCTTGAACCTGAAACTTTACTCTCCACCTTGACCCATAAGCTTGTTTGCCTTGACCCCATCAAGCCTTGATACTAACCGCAATGATAAGCACTTCAAACATGAGCACAGATAAGAACACATGGGGGCTTCATTCTGTACCTGAGCAGCTTCATTTGACGCAGTCTTTGTCCAGATGGAAATTTTGTCTTGTTTTGCCCGGACACTGACCACCGCTCCACAGATTTCATCACCTTCATCAAATTGCTCCCCAATCATCCCCAACAGCTTCAACCAAAACAAGAAACAAACTTTCAATAGGATGCAAAAGAAAACAGAGATGGAAGTCTCCTTCTCTGAAGAAAGACGTTAATCCAAGAAATTACTTCCAGACAAAATTCAAACCCTACAATCCTGTAGCTAGAGCAAAAAACCAGAGAGATTAGATACATCTCCCATCTATTCTATCTCTCAAGAGAACACAAATTCACAAGAGGTCGACAGGTTGACATCTATGAGTAGGACACAAAAAGAGAAGGTCAGCTGCAGTACAGTATGGAGCCAGAACATGTCCAGAGCGCCTTTTACATTAGCACGAGGTGGGGTGGCAGTCCACTTTCCACCATGAGTGCACTTTGGGTCCTCCCACTTGGGTTCAATTCCTGCCTTGAAGCAGTGAAAATCTGTGCCTGCACCGAGCCTGCTGGGTTGTCGCACATTATTGTATAGGCTGCAAAATTATATACAATTGCCACAGAAAAAAAAAACAGTGAGTAACCAATTGCAGCAAGACATCAAACAAGCACTAGCATACAGGAGCTCTTCAACCCACAAAACCCTAATGGAGATACCACATGTCTAGACATGACAGACCACATGTCCTTGATGACCATGATGGCAGAGCAAAGAAAAAGAAAGAGAAAAAGGCGACTGCTACTCTGTTCTGAGAAAGGAGAATACAAACAGAGACAGAATGAGAGGGTTTGAGAGAGGATTAACAAACAGACACGTATGGAAAATGAGAGATATGATCCAAAAAGTCAAAAAGACATAAGAGGAGGAATGGAGTGGCGGAAACATACCACCAGAAGTCCTCAACAGTAGAGAAAGTATACACAGCGCGTATGCAGCTTCCCCATGTCGACTGCTTCTGCTTGCCGTTAGGGTTATCAAACCAGAACGTCCATGCATGCTTCAACGGATGCCTCTTAGGGGCTTCGGTTGGTGCATCCGCCTGCGTTTCAGCCGACACTATCTCTCCCTCCTCAGGACCGCCCCCTTCGATCCTCTGGCCATCTTCCGGCCTCACCACCTCTACCGTCACACCCTGCTCAACTGCTTGCGTCATCTTCCTCCGCTGCTCCTCGAATTTATGCCAGACACAAAAGGAAGAAAAAAAAAGTTCATAACATTCCGAAAAAAATTCTCGTGCAAGAGCACACAAAGAGTAAGATGACGCGCTAGATACAACAAGAAGTTCGATCTCTTCAACAACTTTGAAAACAAACCGACCTCTGTACCTTCTCATTTGCGGTCGCAAACTAGCGGAAGGGACAGGGAGCCCAACCCTAAAAACTACCAAACCCTAACCGCGGTTGAAATCTGGCGACCTGGGTTAGTGATGAGTCAGAATCAGGGGGATCGATTCTTAAGCAATAAACGGCAATTCTTTTCAAATACAAATATTTTCCAAAACAGTCTATGTACAGGCATGTGCGAGAATCAGGGAATCTTTAGTTTAATTTAATTTTTAAAAAAATTATTTTTCCAGTTTTGTGATGTAGCCACATTGGCTATCATTCACAAGAGGCATTCCAAATTTGGCTACAGGTCAGAGAAGAAAGTAGAAAAAAAATTCAGAGTCTTGTTACATTTTATGTTTTTTTGGAACATAAAAAGCAAACCCAACAGACAATCCATTTAAACTTGAGACTTGGGTACCAAACAAGGGTCATACCACCAAGCCATTACCCTAATGGACAAGCACGGTGCATTTTGGCGACATGCTAGAACTTATTGTCTAAATCTGACAATTTCAATTTAAAAAATAAATTTGGCACATTTTTTCAAAAGAATCCTTTGTGTGGATTGCAATGGATTTTTTTTGCCACCAAATGATGAAAATTCAACCAGAAAAGAACACTGGCTTCAATAAGTTATGACAATTTGATTCATAGAATTTCTATAGCTCTTATCATACAAGAGAAAGGGCCCTGGTGGCTTCATTCTGCCATGCTTGCAATCCCCCCATTGCTCATACATGTTTTCTCAAGAAGGCCACATAGTACCTTGGCAGCTTTGACACTAATTATACTATTTTCAGAACTGAGTGAAAATTTAAGAAAATAATTTCTTAAATAAATAAATATTCTGAAGGAAAAAGGAGAATATTTTAATTTTTTTGAATATTCTATCTTTCAACATGCAATCCTCAAAATAAAATAATTATTTGACACTAAAATGTTGAACTCACCATGGTACTATAGTATTAATATTACAATTCATCATCAGTTCTCACTTTTTGAACACTTTCAATATTGATTTCCCATATTAAGTTGTATAAACTAGGAATTGTAAAATTTCTGGATTTAAAACTTTGTTTGATGTCATATCCAACATTGCCAAATGTAAACACTATTATAAGACAAAGTATTTGATAAAAGAACAACTTTAACATAGTGAAAGTAAATTCAACTAAAAGCATCTGAGTGGGTTATATAAGTCTTGGAAGCTCACCCTTCCAAAAATATTTCCAACCTAGGACACTTAACTTTAAATTCACATGGGACCAAATGCACCTATCCTTGATAATCAAGGCTTCATCCACATTGATCAAATGGAAAATGTACATGTAGTTGAATTAATCTTGGCCATGGACACAAATTTGTGTAAAGTTTTTAATGTAAAGGAGTTGCAACTTTAAGGTCTTGAATTGGGGAGCCTTCAAGATGTTAAAGGTTGCAATCAAAAGGTTGGAATCTAAAGGAAACATCTTCACATTGACAATAGACATGACTTCTTTTCCTGTTGTGTTAGAATTCAAAGGCATCCTCTCATGCTAGTAACACTCAAAAACCCAACTCAACCCTTTATGTTAGGTTTCGTTGATCAAACAATAAGCCCTCAATTGTTGAGTGTGAACCCTTTAACTCCTTGATCCAATTATTGAGGGGTTCACACTCCACCACAAATGTTCAATACAAACTATGTTCTCCTACAATAACATCCCAATATCTTTTGTGTGCTTCTAGCATAACTATAATAAAAGGTTTATTTATGATCACTGAAATGGCTCAATATGTGACTGATACCTAATGAGGAAAAGTTCAATGGTAGATAGAAAGGAGCTTCGACCAATCTACAACATGCCTTAAAAAAAGGGCAATACTATTTTTTAAAAACATATTAGGTTACACTTGCAAGCTTCATTGAATCATAACAATAAAGTTATTGGTTTTCTACTTGATTGCATAATGTCCATGTTTCATTGATAATGCACTTAATGGTTTGACAAATTGGACTAAAGGTAAAAAGTACAATGGATGTTGAAATAATTAATCACCAAAAAACTTCAAGAAATTGATTTACATTAATAAACTTTGAAATGTGATTGAAAAGTAGCACATAAATGAAAGTATTTGAAGTTGAGCCCTTAATTAAAAACATCTCTGTACTACATAAATCTATATATTTGAATTAAAAACTTGCAACCAAATGTGTAAAAACTGTCATTCATTTGTGCTTTTACTCTCAAAAGCTAAAGGTCAAGTGTTGGAAGGTGAAATGAAATCCAATTACAAGATATTATACAATTTCTGCAGTACCTTGTTTACATGCATGTGAAATTACTTGAATCTGACATTTGGGTGCCCAAATGCAACTCATGGTTTTCTTTTGAACTTTCCTAATTTTGTTGATTTTACATGTCATTGAAATTATGTTGCATGTTATTACAGAACTTTAACAAGTTTTTGAGCAATTTTGAATTGAGTTATGGATTTCCATAGTCGACCATAATCATATGCACTTTTTAATTTATGAATCAAATTGGTAAAACTTGAAGGTTCCACCACTATCATGGCAATTGTGTTGTTGGCTTTTATTGGACCATCCAATTGAAATTCTCGACCTCCTGGGTGCATACATGTACATCGGAAGCCAATCCCTGTTTTAAATCCATTAGGACCCCATGATTTTGTGCTTAACCTTGAGCCATCATGGGAGGTTCCCCTACATAATATATCAGCTCGTCCATACAACCTGTTTAAACCACACAATTATGTTCATTTAAAATGATAAGATATCTTATGGCAAATTGCTCAACAAAATTATGGTACTTTTTTGAGGTGAACAGTAACATTTGATGAAGTTCCTAAAAAGTGAATAATGCAAACATTATTGTATGATGAATCAAACCTTGCAACATGAACAAGCCCAGGAGGAGCCACGGATGTTGGTCTAGAATTGATTGTCATTAAGTCTTTTTTCTTCAAATGAAGCATAACATGATCATGGACTGCAATTTCATCCTCTATGGGATTCAAGAACTTTGAGCTTTGGTTATTCTCAAGTAGTATTTTGTTTGTTGGTGAGACCTTCATTGTTTGGACCACATGTGAACCATCGATGCTTCTTGTCATGTAGCCTTTCTTGTGTGACACAACAATAGGATAATGAGATTTCTTTAGGTCTTGTTTAGGGCTTAAGCCATTTGCAATAATTTTGTGGATCAACCGGGTTGTCTTTTGTTCAACCCATGCTATTGGGTCAAAATCAGGTCCAAAATTTGCTTCAAACTGCATTGACTCTGCATTGGAATTATGAATCTTTTCTCCCATTCCACATTGATTTTCCACTCTTTGAGTAATATTCAATTCTTTTTTTGAAATAGTTTGCTCATCAAGTTCTAATTGATGTTCTTTGATCTTTGATGATTCTTTTTGCAATTCAACAATTGGGAAAACATTTCGAGAATTTTTGATAGTGTGGAGCGGGGTTTGTAATGAATTTGGAGACAAGCCTTGGGTGTTCAATTCTTGAATATTTTGTTCAATAGATTCAATTTGTTTTTTCTTCTTTGGAATAGCCATTTCATTATTAGAAGCCAATATAGTCTTGGTAGGATTATATGAAAAAAATTGGTCAAAGTTGTCCTTGTTTAACATTGGTGGTTGCATGCCCACTTTTTTAATGACATTGTCGCCTTCATGATTTGTTTTTGTTTCCCCACTCCTTGCACCAAGATTATTGTTGTCAATTTGATCATTCATGCTTCCATTTCTCAAGCTAGATCTCTTGAATGTTTCATCCAATAACAAAAAAGGTTGAGGAATAGCATTCTCTTGAATGAGTGTATGGAATACATCACTGTTGTCAGCTTTGAGAGGAGGGAGGTTGAGTCTCTTAGTTTGGAATGGTTGTTTGGATCGTCGAAGAGTGAAGTTCATAGCATTATGGTCAGATTTTGTTTCAAGTGGAAGAATCTCAATATCTTTGACAAGGTACCGTGCTCGATAAACATGGGCTATTATGTAATCCACTACACTTTTACTCCTACATGTTGTCTTTCCAGATTTGGGCCAAACCTACAACCCATCAAACACCCAATTCAATTATAAGTTATAGTCATTACATACAAATTGAAGCATGAATATACAAAATTTCAAATTTTTTTGTCATAAAACCAAGTTATAAGTACATGTTTCTTGTTCATGGGATGAAATTTCCCAGGTGTAATGTCAAGCAATTGAACCTCGAAGTCAACATATACATAATGATGTATGCTTCACCCGATAACCATGTTGGTCATATGAACCACCTCTTTTTTGGGCATAAGTTTTGTTCAACCTAAAATAGACTTGCACTGTTCAATTGGCAAAAATTGACTCAACTTGTCCATCAAGAGCTTTGCTTACCAATGCATTTCAAAGTTATTGATGAACTTGCAACAAGAAGTTGCTGCTTTTTGCAATTCCTGAATTAAATGATTTTGTGAAGAAAAAACACAACTCAAGAAAATTGTTAAAGGTGGCAATGAATTTGGCAACTCTACAAAAAGTTGACGGAGGTGGGAAGTGATTGCTAAGTGCAAGATTGAGTTGGTATGCAACTTGGGCTTGAGAGAAACCGTTAAGACAGGTATTGCTCTTCACAAGAAAAGACCTCAAGAACATGCCAGCAACATGTCCACTCAATCCCAAGTATAAGTATTTGGAAATTCCTCATTGCATGAGACCTATATGGATGGATGGGGAAGCTGAAAGTAAAATGCTTTATCAATAGTGGATGTGAAAAGGAAATTAATTAGGGAAAGTCATAGTTCAGCGCTTGCACTTCTCTCTTGAGGCCTTTAGGTCCAATTTACAAAGTGTTCAAATTTGTTGCTGGTAAGTTTTTTTCAAAAATAAAAAAAGACCTAATAAGAAAACCCACTGAATCCCAAGACCTGATGGCTGTGGTTGCAAAGAGTAGAGCTCCAAAACAAAAGAGGGAAAAAAACCATAGCTAATAATGTAGGGCAAAAGTTTAGTAATGTACCTGAGTAACACCATTGCAGATGATGAGATCATTAGCATTGCAGACATCAAGAAGAGGAAGCCCAAATTGATTGGTTTTCTTGTCTGCAGAGTCTCGAGAAAGACCATGGCGATAAGCTTCAGGGGCTTGGGCATCACCAATACGGCTATTGAAGTCTCCTACAACAAAGAAATCATCAACACCTTGCATGCTGAAAGAATGGATGTCTTTACTCAAATTCCCGTATGGAAAGCCTTCCTCTAATCTGTTGCACACTTTGTACACTGTAGATGAAATGGGAGGATAGTAACAAATAGCTGCAAATATGTCCTTCTCAAAACCAATGGTGTGGTCAATCTTGAGCCATAGGTAATGACCATCAGAATCCTTCTTGAAACAAGAAATGTAGGATTCTAGTTCATTCTTGAAGTAGCATGCCACTCCTCCCCGTCCTCCAGTTGGGTTACTCATACATGAAATGAGGCCATAGCCCTACAATCCATACAAGGCTCCATGACTACATTTGTAGGTTGTTGTTAACAAGGTTTACCAATAAAGAAAGATTCAACTTCACAACTATGTCAGAGGAAGGTTCCATAGTTGAGGATCATTAGTTAGCTTGGATCTCAATGATGGTTTTATGCTTGAACCAAAGAATGTTGTGACAAAGAAATTAAGGGTAGAAGCTAAGAGACATGAACTAGATTGGGTATTTTGCTTCACACATGTATGAAAATCATTGCACAAGAACTCCACAAAATCAACTTCAAATTGTTCCAAAATCCTGACCTGTATGTCAGGCAGAGACTTGCCCTTCCGTTGCCATGTCTCTGATAAAAATAAAAGATCCACCTAACACCACCCAACATGCAACATTGTGTTAAGAGTTGTACAGCAACATCATTTGAGTTTGACACATACCAGTTGTAGTGATTCATATCATGATAAAAATATAGAAAACCCAAATAGTCATGAACAACAATGCATTGTAAACTTGAAAGTAAGCTAGAGGTTTTTGCTCTTTTTGCAATTTTCTAGTGCTTGAGATTCCAAATAATAATTGTCAAGCTTATTCAAAGCTTCTATTCTGCATGGTTTTGTTTAAAGGTGGGTAGAGAAGGAGTGTCTGCAGACTGCTGAGCTTCTTACCTGCCTTTTGGTGATATACTCCTGCAACTGCTTGATGTTTTTTTTCCCACTGATGGAGCGCACATTCCAGTATATACATTGAATTGTGTTGGGCGAGTTGCATTTTCCACCCTTATCTGTAGTTGGCATTTTGCACTACTTTCAGTGTTAAAGAAATTAACAGCTCAAAATTCTACCAATACTTTTCTGTCTGTAGCAAGAACCATGATGGATCAAGTTCCTCACTTTGCTTCTAGCAGTGCCCTTTTGACCTTCGAGTAGCTTGAACTGCTTTGCCATGAGCTCAAATGAATTACAACAGAAAATCTCCAGAACTCTTTTTGCAGTCAAAACAATTCAATATCTTGGGAAATTTTAAGTAAATCTGCGTCAATTTTGCACAAAGTTTATCATCTCCATTCTTGAGGAAGTGGTATGGCTCAGGTTGTCACAATGGTTGGTTATCATCTCTTTTGGAATCCAAAGAGGTCAGAGCCATAATAATAACCTGGAAGAGTGCAATGCTTCTTCTGCATAACTTGTAATTTTAAAGTTGTAGGTGCATGTAGCTGGAAAAGATTCAGATTTCACCAAATATGGAGAGTTTTGTTAATCCAATGGCACAGAGCTGTTGTGGGTAGTAGCTGAGTTATCATGCAGTGAAACCACACCCAACTTCAAAGCCTTTCTTAAGGTCGTTGGTTTTGAAGATTTATGTAGGTAGATAAAATCTCCACTACGATTCTTTTTGGTCTTCTGTTCCACATAAGAACTCCTTGAATGTCTCTGTTTGGTTCTTAGGCTGGCCCATGCAATCAATGCCTATGGAAAACCTTTGTTGTTGGGTGGAGCAAATCCTAATGCTAAAGAGAGATAGATAGAGAGAGAGAGAGAAGTAAGTCCCAGTGTTTGTTGACCCAATGGCTGCCGACTGCTATCCGGATTCCCCACCCTATCTTATCTTAACCGCCAATCTTGTGTCCCTCCTTCCTTGGACCCTTCAGAAGACGCTCCACGGCTGAAGGGACGCTCTTGTTTCATCCCTTTCATGGAGGAAAAGTACCAACACTTGCATCCCCGTGGATGAAATGCAAACAGACAATTTACAAGAGTATTATGGACTAGTTAATTGCCGAGAGCGCACAGGATATTGTGAATAGTCTCAGCACTCCTCAACCAGCGCGTGAGAGCCAATTACCGGACATAAACACCCATTGTGAGAATGAAGATGCCCTCTTTTCATCCACACTGACAGTGGTTATAAAATCTTCATCCAAGCAGCGAACTGTTATGGAATCATTGGGCCAACGAGAGCTAGGGTGGTACCTTGTGCTAACTAGTAGGTGACTAATGAAATAAGCATGAGGCAAAGGTTATCACAACTGGGAACATACTTAGTTCAAGAAGCATCGGAGGGGAGGCTTCTTACACCTACTCATAGGAGTAAGGTCCAATGCAATCCTTTTTAGGAGAGATATTCATGTAAGATGCATTGCAATGTTCTTTAGGAGGATATTCATGTAAGATCCATCACAATCTTTTTGAGGAGGGATATTCATGGACATAAGGTGCCCTCCAATTTCAGAAGGAAATTTCTCAAATCCATTGGGGGTTGGGGGGGTTGGGGAGACACTTTGAAGGTGAAGGATATAAGCTATGAACCTCAAATTTGTGCCACCTAATTTTTTTCTTCCTCACAACTCCTTATAGCACTATTGTGCCATGAGACTTACATTTCCCTTTGGTTAATATTTCACAAGGTCTTGACTTAAAATATGGAAGTTGAAGTTCTATTGATCACCCAATCCAATTCAAAGTCTGGAGCCATGAGCAATGCCCACTTTGCACATTTCCCCCAAAAACGAGTTATACCCTGTTCACAATTTTGATGTGTTCTGTATTGCTTGTTGAACACATTGAAATCTGAAGACTACCATTACTCTAAGGTCAGTTTCATCATTAAATAATCCTCAAAATAATGAAATGAAGTTTTGTGAAAATATGAAGTTGACATGTTCAAAATCATCATAATTATCATAGGCTACATTCCGAATAGTTTCACTACTCATATCACAATATTATAGTAGATGATGGAAAAATATATAATTTCAAATTTTAAAAACGAATTCATTTTTTGAAAAAAAATAATCATTCATTTTGTCAACGTGGAAACTGAACTGACCCTAGGCTACAGTAGTATAGAGAGTGTGAAGCCAAATTGCAAAAATCTGACATTCCAGATGTTGCATGTATCATTTGTTGGACACAATATAACTCAGACAAAGAATAAGAAGCATCAAAAGATTTTGCAAAAATCAGTTGTTCCTGGTACCAAACTTACCCACTTGATTCTCAATTAACAACTGCCACTAAACAATCTGATTCATGGGCCCGTCCATGGGCATCAATCAACGACTTTTTCAATGGAGAAATGCACTGATAGACTATAACATTTGAACTTTTAAGCACTCTGAAGTTTCAGGTATGTCATACCCACAAAACCAACAAATAAACTCAGCTCACAGTTCGTCAGCCATGTCAATTTTAGCATCCTCCACAAACTGGAAAGTGCTCAGGTAAGAAAGTTGGTCAGCTGAGGCTGCCCTCATCCTCTGAACCCATACAATCACAGTCAGATGATAAGGCAATGCTCCTCTACCTTTACCCTACAGAATCAGAAAACTGCACTGAACATCACTGAACATTAATGAAACTCTGGAATCTTGAAGTGGAAAGCAGTAGGAAAGCTACAACTAACTGGACTATCAAGATCAAGAAGAAACACTAATGACAAGAGATTCTGGCAACTAAGAATTATGATCAAAGTGTTTCCTAGTGAGAGAATTTGGTTTTACATTCCCCTCCAACTTCCCCCAAAGCTCTGGTCTCCACTCCCCAGGACATTCCACCCACTGGTTGGTCTCCTGGAGTCCATTCTCCAGTATAATAAACTTGGAGGGTCCGGCCCCCCAGATCCTGTACACAGTAATGTAAATATGAGAGTATGCCCAAAACTTCAAGAGACACTCAAGAGAGTGCAGAGAAAGCTCCACAATATACTTCAAGGTAACCATTGTGTCAGTTCCAGCCAAACCAAAACAGACAACAAAAAACGCATGTGGTCATAACCCAGAGAAGAAATATGAGACTATCACCTTTAACATGAATCAAAGCAACTACCTGCCATTACTCCGCAATGCCTTTATCAGCTCACCATAGGGCCTGCAGCTTGGTATATAGAAATTATATGCTAGACCCTTAGGGCAGAAACTATACAAAAAATTGTGTCCTGAGGTTCTGTCACATTTCAAGAATCAACCCCAAATGTCAAGTAAGGAGTTGCACATATGACCTAACATCAGCATAAAATGTTTGCAATCCAACATAACCAGAACAATGAAGTGCAGGACATATTGAGGACAACAGAATGACAACAGATTTTCTCCACAGATAGTCTAAAAGAAAAAAACTCTGATACTTTTAACTTAAGGAGGTTATACCTGGCCATCCATTTCTTGGATGGCTGCTCCAGCCTCAGACTTGTTTTCAAAGCTCACAAACCCAAAACCATGAGGTCATCCAGTCTCCCGGTCACAGGCAGTTTTCACTGCAAGTCAACCACAGCTCAGATTGTACTGACCTATGGCCTACCACTTCTTTGGAAATTGACAGGTCAAGCGATATTACAATATTACCTTCAGTCACTACACCGAATGAGGAAAAGGCATCTCTGATTGCTCCCTCATCAGTTCCCCATGCAAGACCTGTTTTAGATTTGCAACATGAATGTCATGGTTCGATGCCAAGATTGATATAGAATGCTAAGGCACTGACAACAAAAGATTTTGAAAAACCCCCATTCAAATACTCCTACAAATCTGAAACCATACTGACAGACTACAAGCCAGGTCCACACCAGATATTCCTGGAAAGCACCTTTTCATGGGTTTAGACTTTACCTATGGAAACCCTTAACCCTAATAAACCCATCAAGTTGCTTCAAAATCTCATTCAAGAGTAATTCCCTTCGTAGCTCAGTGCTGTTCTCTTGCATATCTTCCATTAGAACTGATAAGTTGTGTTATAAGAGAAATAAGACCTTTGTATCAGAAGAGGATTTTTTTTGTGTTCAGCCTGTAGTTAGGTTCAATAAGAAATCATCTCAAAAGCTTGGCATTATGATACTCAAGATTGCTGACGACCAAATCTAGTTTACATGTTTCTTTGATTTGACAAATTGCATGGTTTGATGTATCTCATTTTGAAAATCTGATAAGAAATTTCAATATATTCCCACTCTTAATTGGAGTATGTAAGAACCCGTGTTTTTTAAGGATTTTTTTTTATGCAACCTAAGTGGCCACAGTCTCTAGGACACTTTGTCTTTAGGTGTAGGTAGGCAAATTGAATTTTTTTTTGGAAAAGTTGAAAAGTACATTGAACTTCATAGCTAAATACCCTAGCCTATGGTCAGTTGCGTCATTAAATAATTCAAAATTCATAAAATGAAAATTTCTAAAAATGTCCAAGTGGAGGAGCCTGGAGGCGACGAAAATGTGATGAAATTTCAACTCTCTAATGACGAAATGAAATTTGTGTACACAAAATAGCCTATATGCATTTGTATAAGCAATCACCCTTTGCAAGCAATCCACTTCACAACTTTGGTTTTTCGTATAAGTGAAATTGGTTGACTTTGTGATTATTCTGATGTCATTCTTGGTCCTCTAGATGCATCAACATTGTGATAGGTGTTTGTTCTTTCTTGTGATTTGATCTGATGGAGAACTTGGACTATTTATACGTATTTAATGAGGGATTGATGAGACATTTTACATTGTAAAAGACTTCGAATTTTTTTTCGATGCATTTTGAATTTTTTTTATTTACCTGAAAATTTGAAGAGTAACTTCCAAAAATGAAAAATATGTAGTCAACCTGTTTAGGTAGCTTTTGGCCCGCAATAGGTTGGTCAGCTATCTCTCAACCCTCCCAAAGCAAAATTTGAAATTTTTATTTTTATGTCATCTTTTTCATTTTCATATTTTTTTATATACATTTTTGAAAAAAGGATAAATGGAAAAGAAAAGAAAAAGTTATATAGTTTTCTCTTTTTTTTCCTTTCCATTAATCCTTTTTTTAAATGGATATTTAAAAATTATCTCTCAAATCTACATGTGTATGATAAAATTTAATTTTTTAATATAAGTTTTTATTTCAAAAATAAGGAAATGTTTTTAGAAAAAACAAAGGAATAAGCAAGTAGAGAAAAATGCAACATGTTGAAAGCAAAAAGAAAAAAGAAAAAAAGACAAATGACATTAAAATGACATGATTGCAACTTTATAGGTAGACATGATGAAGGAGAAAAAAGAGTAAAAAATAAAGAAAGAGCAGAAAGATAAGTTTAAAAAATCCAGAGTTATTTAAGTTGGTGAAGGGTCTGTTCGTAGATCCTTCCAAAATTTTAGATGCCTCGCCTTGGCCATTGGCCTTAGGACGACATCTCAAAATCCAAAAGGGTCTTCAGACAAACCCTTCCCCTATACCAAAAAAAAGAAGGGATGTGCAAAATTTGACCATGCATTCAATGCCATCGTTTGCCAAATCCAATACATTCGTACATCCAACATATAACAAATTTTCAAGAAAATAAAAGTTGGCATGAATAAAAAAAATAAAATTCATTATTCAAAATCGGAATGACTTTGTGAAAAAAAAATTGTTAGAACTAAAACTAAAAGGTTTAGAAATTGGAGAAATTGAACTTTAACTCTTACTTGAGAAATCCAATAAAATAAAATGCATATATAGTGTGAAAACCTTGACACGAGGTTCTTCAATAAATAGAATTGTAGAACATTGGTGAGAACCGATGGGGGCATGCACATGATTGTGAAGACCTTGGGTTGTACTTGCCTATTGCTTGAAATCTACTGGTAGAAAGGGAGGCACGTATGGAATACCAAAAGGGTTAGACAATAATATAAGTATGATCTTAAGCCATATATTAAGGCAAAATGCCAAGCATTGGCGTAAATGCTCCCACCCAAGCCAAAATGCTTAAACCACAATCCAAAATGCTTGGATGACAAGCTAAAATACTCAAATGATAAGCCAAAATGCTGAAGAATATTATAACTTTGTGCCGAAATGCTAAAGCAAAACATTGATACTGTCTTGGGATATAAATTTTTGGCCCAAGTTAAAATGTCAAGCTAGGAAAAATATAGTTCACAATTTCAACTTTGCATTTATATTTCAAAAACTTATGTGTTTGACCTATGCTTGTTGTTTATTAAACTTGAAGACGTTTTTTATGATGACTACAACATTACCTTGTTGCACAAAATATGTGAGGTGCAATTTTCTTATGATGAATTAAGGAATATTCTTGTTCAAGTCTTAAGACATTTGTTTAAAATCACGACAAATAATTGAGAGTAGATTATGCTATAACCAAAAATGGAGGGACATCAGAGAGACACAGCTCAAACACGGGATCCAACAACCTCTCTCCTCCCTCGCATAACCCGACTGATCAAACACAATGACGCCTTATGACCACAACGCAACAATACAGACAGCCTTCCCTTGTCTCCAGGCTTGAGTTCACAACCCAGCTACGGGAGCATTCCCTTGAGCTTTCTCACACTTGGCTCATACTAGCCTAACTCAAACCAAAAAGAACAAAAAAAATCAAGTACCAGCCTTCCTCGGCTTGTAATTCAGAGAAAACAATTCCGACAGCACAAGCACTGTCCTTCTACCACAGTCTCTATCCCCAGTCCTCTTCTTCCTAACTTTCCAAAAAA
>Ga0116231_10001134_pt1 | contig 53185 bp, 35 predicted proteins | sample S1TSphgellanicum_2_FD_89695 | JGI IMG/M metagenome (GOLD analysis project Ga0116231, IMG submission 89695) | Host-associated microbial communities from peat moss isolated from Minnesota, USA - S1T2_Fd - Sphagnum magellanicum MG | ecosystem: Host-associated > Plants > Peat moss > Unclassified...
AGGCCATTATTTTTATGACACGTGTCCATGTTGTACACATTTAGTTGCATGTTAGTTGCACACACAACCGTATGGCCCAAAAATTATACAATACCAAATTTGTAATTGCAAACATGACCAAGATAGTTATAAACGACAACCAGTTGCATGCCAGTTGTATAGTGACTAGTTGCAAATGACAAGATTTCTAGTAGTGAAACCATGAATTTTATACTGGCACCAGTAGTAGCATATTGGAATTGAAAAACAGTCACAACTATTTAAACCAATTGATGGAATTTGACAAATAGTAACACGGCCAATGAAATTACAAATCTTTTTGACATTCTCGTGGATATGTGTGATAGATAAGGTCTAGGATAATGAAATAGAGAAGGAATTACAAGGACACAACAAATTGGACACATAGTGTGAACTCAAATAGACACGCACAAACATGATGTTGCACAAGCAAAAGTATAATGACAAGCAATCACATGCACATTCAAATAGTTTGGCAATCCTTCATAGATACACATATCAGTGGATATAAAAATTATGGACACATAGACACACATGGACACACAAACACACCTTGACACAAGTGCAAAAAGAATGAGGTACAAATTGATGCATTCCCAAGTTCCTGGTTAGGCCGAAAAGGGTCCAACTATGTTAAAAAGCGAAAATAGTTGGAACTTCGTGCCGCTCCCAACTTCTAGCACTAAAGGGGGTAAAAGGGCCGTGCTAAAAGCTCCGGGATTAGACTAGGAAGAGGACAAACTATTTAGTTATTCGGTCATGCATCCAAAACCAACCAACAAGTTGGTTATATCACATTCTGAAGCACCCTTAGTGCTAAGACAAGCCATGGGCAACTTTGGGCTCACTTGACTCACCACAGCCCGAATCCAGGGGAAGCCACCACCTTCCCCCATATAGTATTCTCTATGACTCTCCGCCACACTTGCATCTGAATGGCACTTTTTCTCGGGACTCCCAAAGTGGAGTCCCGAAATTATCCCGGTTTGGACTCCCATGACTTTGGGCATTCATAATTTCTCACTCCGACCTCTAATTAGGATGAGGTCTAAAGCAAACTTGTATTTATCCTTGAGAGCTTTCCAACGGTGTGTCGCACTCCACCTGCACACACCAGGATTGGGTCGATTCCCGACTTTTAGTGGTCGGGAGTCAAATTGCCAGTTTGACTCCCGGCCCTTCTTTTGACCATGACTTTTGCTGTAGATGTCCAAATGGCTCATGCGAGGCCACTTTGGACATTTACACTTCAAGAAATTTCCAATGGTATAAAAAACACCTCAATGCGAGGTGTTTTGACCCTTGCAATCGCGTTCTGAGTTTTTGGGAGTCCTGGAGGACTCCCAAGTCCCATTTTCGGGAGTGAGTGGCGACCTCACACTTCCCTCAAAGTGGGGTTGTGACACAAACACACATAGTACATGGAAGAAATGATGTAAATTTAGTGTACAATTGGAAAAACAAATGAGATTGGGAGAAATTTAAGAATGGGATTCTATAATTATTTTTGGATAGTGTTGGACGTGTCTTATATAGTGATTATGTTTAATCTTGTTTTCTAGAGTCTGCATAATGGAAGAATAGTTATATTTGAAGTTTTCTATGTCTTTTTTTGGACACGTAACATATGCAAAAAAATTATTTGTCACTATTGTTCTACACAATAAAAGCAAAAGAGAAGCACGAAAAGGAAGAGTGTTTTACATGTTCATGGTTTTTGCTACACGTATTTGAATGATGATCATTTTAAGGTCCATGGGTGGTGAAGAAAGTGATTGTGAAAAGGTCTTCAAAAGGTTTAGTTCCTAAAACTCTAAATTACCAAGATTGGAAATTGGTAGTTTTACCTAGCAATGGAAGAGTTTGGGGTGTATTGTTGAGTGCTTGATTTCACGATGTCAAATGGTCAGCTTTGCATGGATATCATCTTGTGTTTTCCTTCTCCAAGTCCTCAATTCCCTTCCCTGTCAACTTTGGTTTCAATGAATAACCCTAAGATGAGAAAAAGACCACAAGAAAGAAAGCTTGTGAGGGAGAAAGACCGTGAGAAAGAAAAAAAAAAGGACGTGAGAGGGAGACCTTGAGAAAGAGAAAGACAACAAGAGAGCATATCTAGCATGACATAGGAAGAGTGACAAAAAAAGTGGGAGAGAGAGAGAGGGAGGGAACAAGAAAAATGAAGAGATGGGAAGTGAGTTTGAAGGAGACATAACCCTAATACCTTCTTGACTTCAAGTTTCATCCAACTTTTGGATTAAACTATTTTCTATCCGATTATGAACAAAAGACACATCACCATGGTGTCAACATGATGTTCTTGGTCGGGTTGATTTTTTGTTGAGAAAAAGATGGATATTTAATGAAGACGACATTTAGAAGTTGGATGAATTTTGTTTGTGGAAAAATATCATGCCTTCTGGATGTAAACAAGCATGAAGAATAAGGATTTTTTTATTTTGTGGGAAAGTATAATTCACATTCAAGCGAAGAAATTGAAAAGGAAAGATATTTCTATTTTTTTGGATTAAAAAAAATCCACATTCAAGGATAGATACATGAAAAATTAAGATAAATTATCCATGGTTAAGGAAATAACATGAAAAAATATGGATGATTTTGTTTCTACTAGAGGATTAATTTTTTTAGCATCCACCTTGAAGGTAAGAATAAAACATTAAAATTTGTACTTTATGAATTATTACTTTTTACCACTTTATAACCTATCCAAAAGGTGTTATGTTTTTGGGTTTAGGGTAGGAGTCCTAGAGAGGTTGAGATTTTGGGCGTTTGGGTTTATTATGTAATATGGTTTTAAAGGTTTTATGTTTATGGTTTTTGGTTTGAGTGTATCATGGATTTAGGTTTAAAGACTAAATCTTGTGTTATGGCATGATTTGGGTTTAAAAACTTGGAAGATTTAGGCTTTAGGGTTTTAAGGAAACTTTTGGAAGATTATGGTTTAGTGTTTAGATTTTAGGAAAATTTTGGTGTGTAAGGGCATGTAAGGGCTTTAGGGAAGGTTTTGGAAGATTAGGGTTTAAAGCTTTAGAGAAGGTTTTAGAAGATTAGGGTTTAGGGTTTTAAGGAAGGTTTTGCAAGAATATGGTTTAGTGTTTTGAGGGTTTAAAGGTAAATTAGGGATTATGGTATTTAGGGTTGCAAGGCTTTAAAGAGGTTAATCGTTTAAACTTGGCATTAGAGTATAATGAAGTTTTGGAAGCCTAGTAGAACTTAGTATATTAAGTTCATGGTCCTCTTCACATTATAAATAAGAATGTGTGTGTTCCATTTCCATAGGTACACAAATTATACATTAAATCAATGATGAATGACAATTGTAGATGGTAATAGGATTGTCCTTTGAAAGGGAATAATTTATTCTATATTATTTCATTACCTTCTACATGAACTTTTGAGATTTGATTTTATTAAATTTATATGAGTAGTTGTAGTAAAGTTAACAAGTGATAATAATTAGTTTGGAAAGTAAAATTAATTTGCACTCGATTTCCCTGACATTGCCTTCATGAGAATGGTTTATTTATTGCTCAGGGATTGCAATTTCACTAGTCTACATTATTATTTCAATGGGTTCCCCATGATGGGAAATGCTAGAATCTACATCCACCTCTAACTAAAGGTATTAGTGTGTTTGTCCCACTAATAAGTCTTCAGCACCGGTGTAGGGTGTGCCACTAGAATTGCACCCTCAAGACATCCAATGTTATTAGATGTCTCTCCCTACTTTGGATTTTGCTTCTTGTAGGCACATGGTAAATTTGTTGAAAAAAAGTCCAAAAGTCCAGTTAGTAAGTTAATGATGAACTACTTAAAAGTCTCAACATATTCAATAAGTGAACTTAACAATCTTAGAATGACATACAAGGCGTGTCATATTCTTGGCCACCACCTTGACAATCTTTTGTAATGTCATGCATTGGATTCAAATAGACCAATGAAATTTACCCCAACACTCGCAAATTTGTTGTTAGTTTGATTTTTATATAATAATATTCGATTAAAATTCAATGACATATTGAATTACAATGTAATAATATAATTTTAAACCTTTTTTAATTTATTAATAATATGCTAGCACATAGTTACATTTATAATTTGACATATTATTCCATTTTTAAACATTGAAACTAAATTTATTAATGACATAAGAATATCAAGATCATAATTTAATACTAGTATAATACTGGTTATTATTATATAATTTGGCTATTAATAGTTGAAATCATATACATTTTCAAGTAGATTTAATCATTCACACAATGTTAAGTCTAGACTAAACATGGCCAAAAACAATTATTATTATGGCAAGAAACATAGTTAAACATCATGATGGTTAAATAATTACTACCAATTAATACATGATTATATTTAACCTATTTCCTGGGGAACTTACTAGGTTCCTATTATGTATAAATGGATCATAAATAAATTATATCTATATATTAATCATATTGAATATGAGGCATTATTAAAATTAATATTAATTTAATTTAATTTGAGTAATAATAATAAATATTAGAATATTAATTGCTTTTGGAAATTAATATATGTATTTATGTTTACACATATATTAATCTAATATATTTTTGTAATAATATATATTTTTAAATATGTAAAATGCATTTATTTATTTTCATATTTTAATTTAATATTATATTTTTTCAATGTACAAATAAATTACATCTTTCCCACACCTTACACTTCTATTTTATTTTTAAATTACAATACAAATATTTATTTATAATATAATATCATAATTTTACCATTAAATTTTATTTCAAAATTATATAATAATATCTAATTTATTCACATCAATGAATATTCAAAATGGATTGTATATCAAAACTTATAATATTTTTTAAAAAATTGATATTAAAGGTTCTTATATTGTCTATATGTATAATATTTTTCTCTTTTTGGCAAAACATCACCAATGAAAGGAAAAAAAAATTACCTAGTTTTTTTTTTCCCTAAAATTACCTTCTTAGATGCTTCCTATTTCCTCCTTCCTTTTTCAGGGGTATTCATGACAATGTGAGCTAGTCTTCTTGGGGGTGTGATGGAGGTGAACTCACATTTCAATCCTTTCATGTGCAAACATGTCAAGAAGATTTGCTTATTGTTAAACAATTTCTTATTCCATTTGCTTCTTCTAGACAATATTGTTTTATTACCTTTGAAGTTTCAAATATGTAGGACAATATTCTCATACATTACCAAAAGTAATGTTAATAATATTGCTGCATGAAATTTGATGAACCTTAAAAGAAAATATTCAATCTAAAGTGTTTATGGCTGGTGTTGGCTAGGTTTGATTACATGGGGCTTGTAGAAGGGATAGTAGAAGGTGATGAGCCAAGAAAAGGTTGAAAAAAAGCTATCAAAAGTTTTCAATGTTCTTGGGGCAGCCTATGTGTTGTTAAGGAATATTATAGGATAGGTTATGTAAGCAAATGTTTTGGGGGGAGGGGGGAGGGTTTGTCATGTTGCTTTGAATGATGATGCATAGCTTTGTCAAATTTGGTTTTACTAGGCTTTTCTGTAAAACCCAGTTGGTGAATAATCTAATTTTTTGCACTAGTTGACAATTGTCAATTTTTTTTGTAATATGTTAGATTAGTTAATAGATGGGGAACGAAGGATTTGGAGTTGGATCGTGATTGCAAATTAGTGGTGCATGAATTGATAGAAAAGTTGAAATAGTTATATCATGTGTATGTTTATTCATAATTGTGATGGTGCTAGTCACATGCATGCAAATATAATTTTGATAGGAATTTTGAGTGTGATTTGGAAACACTAGAAGTCCATAAGATTTTCATACATAACATCATGCCTATAATGTCAAATGCACCTATATTGGCAATAGTAGCAAAATGTGGTTCGGAAGCACCAACATTGCACAAATTTTTTTCACACATAGCATGTCTAAAGACCACTTAGTAATTATATAAAACCTCTTGCAAATTTTATAATATGCAAGAGCTAATTTTTAGACTTAAAAACCGAAATTAATCAATGGTCAATTTTATAATATAAAACCATCATTTTTAATACATGTTTAAAAACTAAATGGGTGCATTATTTCCTATCATTTTGCGTGATAGTAGGTTTGTGCATTGTATAAACTATTTCAGATCTTTTCACATTGATATTAACTTGCAAATGTCATAATGATCTACCTTAAACCAATTTTGGTTTTTTGCAAGTCCAGTTGCCCCATAGATTCCTAATGAAAAATGGTGGAAAAATTGGCATGGAAGTGATAATGTGAGGAAGACACAAAGAAGTCAAGCACATGAGAATGTGTGTTACTAAAAGCAAAAAGATTGGGTCACCTAAAATAAGCATTGAGAATGGATGGAAACAGTTCAAGACAACTAATGTTGAGTCTCATGGATTTGTCAAATAGCATTGTAACAAGTTTGGGCTATGTCATTAGGGTTTCATAGAATTAGTGCATGCATCTAATTGCACAAAAGGGTACTAGGCATGCCCATTGCCATGTGCATGATGGGCCATCATGGCAACCACATATGACCCTATCATTCACATGTCAATTGCCATGTCATTGCTAATATTTAGCAACATCATAATGGACATTTTTTGATGGTCAAATTTCCATCAATAAGGGACACATACCACAAATTATAACAATAGAGTGCAAAGATTAGGGTGCACAAACCTATTTTCATTAAATACAAGGCGAATGCACCTTAGGCATTTAAAATGCATGCATGGTAACATGGGGTGCCTAGACACATACACGGTGCCTAAATGAAATAACACAAAACCATGAAAGGTAAACAATGAAAAAACATTTTGATGGATCCCCTTGTTATAATTCTTAGAGTTTGACCTCGGGATCACAATACTACTAGGGAGGGGTTCTCCCTTTCTACATATTTGTAACAAACCCATTATGGGCCAAAGTGAACCAATAGCCACTAGCACAATGCCAATATGAGGGATGGATGACACTGGGTGGATGGAAAACACTTATTTGTTGGATTCTAATTCCGTAACTAACACTAGTAGAAATTATGTCCTTTGCAACCAAGGAAACAATGACTAGTTGTCATAATTAATATATCAATGACCACAATCATATATTATAACTTCATTATATACATGGAATAAGTATGAATAATAGATTGGTCATTTATATGATTGATGGATGAAAATTTACAAAATTGACATACTTCATCCATTTTCCATCCACCATATTTCACTTGTTATGGTTTTTGGGCGTGTGCTAAAGAATGAAATATGCATATCTAGTTTATGATTGAATTTTGACTACTTCAAATGACCTTGAAAATATTTTCATGATGTCATGGCATTTTTAATATTTAATTAATTAAATAAAATCATGTGTCATTGGAATTTAATGGGTCCCACTGTATCTTATAAACTTAAAAGACTTATAAAATGATTTATATATGACTAAGTAATAATTAATGCTACATAGACAACATGGCACCTTGTATAACTATATAAAATTACTAACCTTAGATGATGTGGTACTTTAGGTGGTCATACAATTAATATTACAACATTGATTAAAAAATGAATATGAGTAATTTAATATGAGTACAAACAAACATAATAAACTACAACATGTAAAAACTTATTTTGATTAATATTACCTACATATAAGTAATATAATAACCTTTATTACAAATTTCTTAAATATATTTGATATATAATCCATTTAAAATATTAAATGTGACTAAATTAAATATCAGGGCAAATGTTAATTATAACCATGTGTAAAAATACATTATTACACAATTATATTATATTATATGTGTAAAATTGAATAAAAACTATAATTTGATTTTTAAAATTTAATAAATATTTTATATGGATAAATTTCATGGATTCATACATGTAAATTAGAAGTTATTAGTAAAATTATGATATATTGGAAGCAAAATTGTAATATAAATTTTTAAACCAAATGAAGGTTTAAGATATGAAATTTTTATTTTTATTTATTCACAAATTAGGAGGAATATTCACAAAAAACTCAGTTTGGTCATAGGAATATTCCAAAAAATCTTTATTATGCTCATGATCCTTGCCATGAGAATAATCATTTTTGGAAAATATTTTGCATAATTATGACATGCCCCAACTATTTGACCCTTAATAATGAAATATATTCTTATAATATTACTAGGGTTGTAGGATCTATCAAAATATTCAATTACCAAGGATTAGGGCAAATGTTATTTTTAGCGATTTTGTTAAATTCCATATAATTTGCATAGTTTTGAAATTAAAGGGGGTGAGGAATGTGGATGAAAGGGTCTATTGGGATATTATGAAATTGAAGGGGTAATATTATGTGCACCAATTTTCAAACCAATTTTTAGTCCTTTCCCATTCAATTTGTTTTAGTCTCCTATCTAATTGAAATGTAATTTGAAAATTAAAAAAATATGATAACTCTAGTTAATCACTTAATATGTTTTGGATAAGACCAACGCATGTTCACCAATGCATGTTGAAAAAATCCATGAAAACAATGCAATTTTATTTTTACTAATTATACTCATTACATGTGGTTGGATAGGATGAAAATGCAATAAAACACACAAATGCCACACCATAGACAAATTAATTGTATGTGTTTTGTTCTCTAGCACAATAAAAACTCCTTTTTCCCCAAACCCTAAAACACATTTATCCTTTCATTTGATTACAAAATTTGATGGTTTAATGATTTAAATGATTCACCCCAATGTTGTGGTGGTAAACGAACTTTTTTATATACCTACTCCATTTAAGTGGTATTTATATTATCAAAATTATATCGTATTATAATTAATTGAATGTAATTTTAATCAATGTATAGTTAAAATGTCACATTGGCCTGTAGACCTTAAACCTTAAACTATGAACCTTAAATCCTAACCCATCAACTCCTAAAGCTTTCTTAATGCCATAATAACATTAGAGACCCTATGTTGTACATTCAAAACCCTCTACATTTGAATGTAGAATCCTATCTTATATTAACATATATCCCACACAACCTAATATTATGCCCTACACCCTAAACCCCAAATGAAACAACACAACTACCTTATCCAATACAATGTCAAAAAATACCCTAATTTAGCTCTAAAACACTCTATCTTTAACAGGAAATGATACACCATAAATCTAATGCCCTAAATCATAAACCCTAAATGTTATAAACATACATCCTAAACCTTACATGCTAAACCATAAACCTCTAAACATGGGCACCAAAATTTGTGATACCAAAGAAAGTGGTATCCAACAAACATTCAACAATAAACCAAGATTGAAAACTAAATAGGACATGGCATAACTTACATCCAATCTACTACCAAAACCTCAATACTATTTCATCCATTATGACCTACAGAGTGAAACTCCACTTTCAACATTTGTTGTTACAAATCGCTAAGGGCGGGAGATCTATTATATATAAGTCTCATGAGCCATTTTTGCAATGGGGAGGTTTAGATAGTTGACAATTTAGGGTTGAAGTGTGAGTCTTAGTTTTTTTCTCAAAAGAAGACAAAACATAATTAATCTTCCCTTCAAGAAGTTTTTCAGTTTCAAATTGAAGTTAAGGTTTTGGGAAGGAATCTAGGACACGAAAGATTTGGAGCTTTGAAAGGGATTAAGTGCAAAAAAACTAAAAAGACAGAGTGCGATTGAACTTTCCTTCAAGAATTTTTTTTCAGTTTAAGAGTGAAGCTAGGGTTTCAGGAAGGAATCTGGGATACGAAAGATTTGTAGATTCGGAGCGGATCAAATGAAGGAGAATTGAAAAGACAAAGTGTGATTGAGCTCTCCTTCGAGAAGTTTTTTCAATCTAAGAATGAAGTTAAGTTAGGGTTTTTGGGATGCATTTGGAACACCAAGGATCAAGGATCAAGAGTAAAAGAACTAAAAAAACAAAGCATGATCAAACTCTCCTTCAAATTTTTTTTTCAATCTATGAATGAAGTTCGAGTTTTGGGAAAGAATTTGGGACACCAAGGATTTGGAGCTTTGGAGGGGATCAAGAGGCAGGAAAACTCAGAAGATAGAGTGCGATCAAGCTTTTTTTCAAGAAGTTTTTCAATCTAAACTTGCAATTAACAATTTAGGCTTTGTTTAAGACCATTTCCATATTCATTATAGGGTTTTAGATAGAGGAGCTTTGAGGTGAAATTTTACAACTCAAAAAGCTCCATCACATAGCTTTTGGGTACAACCTTCTCACCATTCCTACCCATTACTATTTCACTTTCTCAAATCTTCAAATCAATCTTGCGATCAATCAACATCACAAGTCTTTTTCTTTCGATAGTTTAACGCACTCCATAATATAGAACAGTTTGTAGTGACATGTTCTATTTTTGTGTATTTGAATACCAATTCCAAATTCAAAATTTTTTTGCATGATAATATATTCTTGACTACTTGCACCCACAATATTCATCTCTATTTTCATCTTGCAATTCCCATTTCATACATCTAATGTTTTCTATAATAGCTCTTTCGACAAATAGTCCATTTGTCATTGTTTTCCTTGTGTTAGGAGAAAGGATTCTAAAACTTGGGTTTGCATGCTCAAAAATGTGTTGTGTTGATGAGGCTTCACAACATTTCTCGCCAAAGGAATATTGCTTGTATTCAACACCACCTTTCAAAAAAAGATAGAGCCATCACAAAAAAAAGGTTAATACTTCACAATTTTCTATCAACATCAAAATGCTCACAAAGATTCATGACTTTTATCAACTCAAATGCTTATTCTTTTAAAGTTTTCACATTCTTATATTATAGTAAAATTATTATGCATGATTTTGCTACATTTTCAACTTGATTTCAAAAATCTTTCCTATTTTTTCATCATAATCCAAACCTCAATTTTGCTATTACTAATGGAAACTAGGAAATCAACAAAGGATTTTCTGAAGTTTTCATGGTTCTTATCCCTTAAAACTTAATCTTGAAATTCAAATTCAAATTCGAACGTGAGAAATAATTCCTTCATTACAAGGATAACTAGTGGCATTAGTTTGTTCCAACCTAGCCCATACCAACAACGTAGTCATAATAAAACTATAGCTATAATATTGTTCAAAGTTGTTCAACCAAATTTGCATAGGATATCTAGCAACATTGAAAGGCTCTATTGCTTCAATTAGTATGATAAGGATATACCTATTGTAAGACAATCCTATAGAAAAAATTAGAAGACACTTTATAGCCGCCATGCGTTTTTTGGAGTTGTCCCACTTTACCTTTCATATGTCAATGATGTTCATTGCAAAAAATGTCTAGTGACTACCAAGCCTTTTCTTGATAACCATTTCAAGGAAATTGCAAAAAATGCATAGTGACTGCTAGAAATTTTTTAAACAACCAATTGAAGGAAATCGTAAAAAACACCTTGCGGCCAATAGGCATCTTCTAGATGGATAATAAAAAAAATGCACGGTGGCCTTTAGGCATTTTTTTGATGAGCAATTGAAGAAAAGGCTTAGCGACCACTAGGCCTTTTTGGATGGGTAATTGAAAAAAACGCCTGGTGGCCACCAAGCGTTTTCTAGATGGGCAACTGAAGAAAATGCATGGTGGCCACCATGCGTCTTTTGGACATGCAATCAAAGAAAACATCTGGCGGCAACCAAACGTTTTCTGGATTAGCAATCAAAAAAATCGCTTGGCAGTCGCCAAATATTTTTTTGACAGGAAATCAAATAAAGCATCTAGTAGTCACCAAACGTTTTTTGGTCAAGCAAGCAAAGAAATCACCTAGCAACCACTAGGTGTTTTTTAAATGGGAAATTGAAGAAAGCACTTGATATCGCCATGCAATTTCTAGATGGGAAATTTTTAAAAACGATTGGCGACCGCTAGGTTTTTCCTAAATCATTGAATAGTAGGAATTTTGAGGAAGGGTCTAGCGGCCATTAGGCATTTTTTGGATCCTTACTTAAAGCTAATTCCTAAGAATGCATAGTAGTTGCCAAACGTTTTTTTGATACTCAATTGCAGGTAAACATAGAAAGCATTTAACGACCATTGGTTGTTATTTGTGATTCCTTTTAATTGGAAATGAAAAAATGCCTAACAATTGCTAGGCGTTTCCTACAACTCTATGAAAATTGTTATCCAAAAACGCCAATGTTTTCTAGATGGCCTTTTGAAGTGATCTAGAAAATGTTTTCTACGCCAAAGTATTATGTGAAATTCAGTTTTACTTAATTTAGTATTCTTGAATTTTTTTCATAATTGGTTGGGTGAAATGCAATGTTATTTAATTTGATATTCTAAAAAAAAATAGTATTTGGTCAACATTCAATTGAATTAGGTAGAAAAAAATCCATTCGTAGTGGAATGGGTGGTTCATCATTTTCTGTTCAATCTTGTGTTCCAAGGCATAATAGTAGTAATGTTCACCCATTAACTTTGTGAATGTTAGGTGTCTAACAAGTAAATGATCTTTGAGAACCGTGAAAACATGATTGCAAATATGCATGTTGGTGACACAATTTCTATCTAGGATTCTAGCGAGGATGGTAGGGTTCAAATTAGAGGAGGACAATGCAAGGATCCATTGTTGGTCTTGAGCTATGGTGCTAGTGGAATGGAAAATTGTATAGTTGTAACCATCATATTCATGATTGAGGCATTTGAGTAGCAAAGACTCTTATGCCCCACTCCAACTACATGATATTGTGGATCATCAGTGGGGAATGATTGTTTTTGGCCTATAAGGGATGTTTCATTATTGGAAGAAGCACTTGTATTCTACCAGAGGAAGGCATTCAATCGGAGGGTTTTAGAAATTTGTGGAAAGAAATAGTGTCTTGTAGAGATCAAGCTCTCTCCTCATCCTTATGTTTTGAGGGATCTGATGTTAATGAGGAAATAAACAATATGATGGATGGGATTCCTGAAGATGAGTCCAATGGATACAAGTGTAATAGCTTTGATGATGCCACCAATGATGGCACTTTGAATTTTTTTTAAAAAAAATTTATGAGTGAAGGCACGAATGAGGAAGGAAATGCCAAAGCAAAGGAGGAATGAAGTGATAATGAAAACAAAATAAGGAACTCTCACATCCCATCAAAAGGAAGGTTTGCTTGGCAAGGTGCAGAATGTGACCTTGTGGATGATGTTGGGTTGTTCATTGTAAATGGTTGTGTAATAGCTTGTGACCTAAAGGAGGTAGTTCTTGATAATCAACTTGGTGAAGATCATGTTAGAACGAGTATTTTATATTGCTTAAATAATGTTTTAGCGATTATGACAATTTGGAAATGGTTGTTGGCACAAACCATTGTGGATGGGTATTCCTTGAGGTAACTTTTCGTATCTTATGATAAAAGCAAAATACCAACTATTGATGAGGAGGGAGAAATTGGTGTAAGGAAGAAGCAATATATTTTTCATAAAAGGAAATGAAATGTTGGACATTATGATCACTCAACGTCAAGGATTGAAAGGTTGTTGTCCTAGGAATATGTTCAGAATGTGAGTTCCGTGTTATGTTGCGCAGGAAATTGTTGTCAACATTTTCCTTGTGAAAAGATGACGTTGAAAAAAAAGTTTTGGGGTCTGTCTTTTGAAGAGTGCAAAATGTATGGCATGGATATTCCAAGAAGGTTGCATGTGAGAGGAGACATGCATCAATGAAAGTTCACCACAATTCAAGAAATAGACATCTGTGAAACATGGTATAAGATCATTGGTTTGTCAAAATCAACATACATGTTATACAAAACAAATTTTAAGTGAGGATGTAGATTTTTACCTCATGATAACAAAGGCTCACATAAATTCCAAACTCCAAACTCCAACCAAGCAAGTGGAGTCAAATGTTCAATCCCTAATTGACTTGAATGTTGACACAATGCCGCATCAATTGAAAGGAATCGAAAATGGTAAACATGATGTTCAATGACTGTTACTTAATACATGGAGGAGCCTTCAAAAATGAAGTGATGAAGTAAATGATAGTGTTACAATTAAGAGGACCATGCGAATGTTATGTATTTCTTTCAATTTACTTCTCAATGTTTAAAATTGTGATGTGTTGTTTAATTTGATCATTGTTTTTGGATTACATTTTCACAGATTAGCAAGGAGTTAAACATTGGAGGTATTTTGCAATTTACGATGAATAGGTTGAGGAAGAGACACCATCTCAATGTTGATGTAAGAAATAGAGGCTTTGTGTTTACAAAATGTATTGTGTGCGAATCACTAAAAGATTTAATATCAAAATTGGGAAAAAATAGTAGTGATGCAAAAGAATATGAACTAAAGTTGAGAAAACACCTCTTGCATCAAGAGTTGTGTAGAAGTTTGTACCATACTTGGAGGTCCAAGTATGTGCATTCCAAAGATGAGTTCTTCTGTGTTATCCATGACAAAATGGATCATGTGAAAACTACATTCCCAAGGTTACAAGTGGCAAACAAAATGATTTGTGGGCTTGAACAATTACCCAGTATGTTGACAGGTATGATAGTTCATGGTCATGGCATTGAGAGATTTGTGCAATATTCCAATAAGTTGTGGCCTAATGATCCCAATTTTACAATTGGGTCCTTGTTGGGACTTTTTTGAATTTTGGAAAAAGCTCCAGCTTGTAGGTCCAAAATGTTGTTTGAGCACCATTTTCAAAAACACGCTTTTCACATGTCTTTTGCAAGGGAAATCTTGTGGTACAATTGAATTAAAAACACCAAATGAAACATTGCCCAAAAATTTATTGCTTCAAATGGATAACTATGTGAAGGACAATAAAAATAGGTATTTGTTAGCAGTTTTGTCATTGTTAATGGCAAGGGAAGTGTTTTAGGAAATTAAATTAGGATTCCGTGTGGTTGGTCATACACATGAAGATATTGATGGATGCTTTAAATATTTGTCCAAAAAGTTGAGAAAGGAGAATAATTATATTTTGGTAGATTTGATGAAAGGTTTCATTGTCTCACAAGAAAAACCTTTCATTCCGCAATTGATTGAAGAAATTCCAGATTTTAAAACATGGGTCCTTAGTTGTTTAAAGGATGGTTTGAAAACCTTGGTAGGGCATACCAGTATGCATATTTTTAGATTTTTTGTGGATTCATGTAGCTGGCCTATGATGTAGTACAAAGTCTCACTAATCGATATCATTTGGAGTCCCATAGAAGGGCCTCCAATCCAATTATGGAAAGTTAATGTGGATGGATCTCCAAAGTTGCTTACCAAGGTTCCTAACCTTGTTCCATATCGCCCAATTTGGGGCCATGATGCAATGAGGTTGGTGGAAAGGGAAAAGTTTATCAATGTTGGACTGTTTAAATATGTGGAATTCTGGAAACAATTCATTGAACAAAGCACAACTTATGGGATGAAGATGAATCCGTATGTGGATTATTGGGAGGATGTTTTGTTGCATTTGTCGAAACTTTTGCCTACTCAAAGGTCCACTCTTTTAGAGGGCTTTTGGCCTTCTAGTAATTAGAAGTTGAATTATGCGAAAACTGATTTACCGTCCACAAGGTTGGTTATTGATTCAGAAGACCCAGTCAATCATCCTTATTGTGGGCCCAAGAATTTAAAATCGGCTTTTGCATACACCCCATTTAGAGATTTTAATAATGGAGATTTTGTTTTTGTGAAGCCTTATGATCCCCTCCTTGTCCCTATTTGGTTGGGAAAAACACAAAGTGATGTCAAGGATGATCAAAATGAAAATTTCAAAATGGTGAGGGTGTAGTGGTGGACACCAATGAAGAAAGGGTCAAATTCGGATGAATGACATTTGTATGAAGATTGTTGGAACAACGAGTGGAAATGTAATTTGGCAAACCCAAAAAAATGGTTATACATTTTAGTTGTTCTTTTCTCTTTTCTTTCATGAAAAAATATGACAAAAAAAAATCAAATTACTATCCTGATAGTTATTCTTTTCGAACGATAATGAATCTTGAGGCTATTAATGCATCCAATAATTTGTAAAATATGTTAGTGACCTTGATAAAATATTTGTTCTTTCTTCGTTTATTTTCTTACATTTAAATCATGATTGCACTTTTCTCTTATGTTAACTTTTATTATTATTATTTTTTGTGTTATTTAATGAATTTAGGTGTACATCAAATTATTCACAATTCTTTTTTAGTATCCATAATTAGTAATAATTTATCAATTTTTATTCATTGTTATCATTGGTGTTTTTAAATGTGTGCATTTTTCAAACCAATAATCTACTTTGTTGCACTTGGTGGCCACAAGGACAAATGGTATATAAAATTTTAATCGACTAAGAAATGTTTCACTATGAGCACCATATTTGGATTCATAAATAAGGTCAGTAAATAAGCATGGATTCATGGATAGGCACAATTTCCTTTTTGGAAACTCAAAGTATTGAATTTTTCTTTGTAATTATTGGCTTCATTATCAATACATTTTTTAAAATTTTATTTTATGTATCATTTAACAGTGGAATATTATATATAGTTCAAATTGTCTTGGTGGTCTTTTTAAGTTTTTCTTTGTCACTGGTTAAAGAACTAATGTTGCGTTTTGTATTTGATGAGGTTTATTGTTTAATCAATTTGTTCATTTTTAGATAATTTTGCGTAGAACATTCTTAATAATCATGATCAGTGATCTTTGTTGTTGCACTTGAACCCCAATCCCTAGTGACCATAGGTGTCTATTTTTTCCCTTTCATGGCATCAATTCAAGTAATTTATTATGAATTTTTAAATTTTTAGGTTTTTTTGTGTTTGATGTGGCACATTTTTAAGCAATGTTTTGACCATTGAAAATTATGTGTGGCATTAACGTGGCATTAAGGAATTTTTTTATTGCAAAAATTTGTGTGTGTATATTCTTAGATACTAGTTATTGATAAATATTTTTTTCGACCTTAACCCTAATCCATGGTGGCCACCAAGCATCTATTTTTTTCTTTCATGGGATAGAACTGAAAAATATAATTAAAGATTTTATTATGGTATGAGCAACAACTTTGGATCCAAAGACATTATTGCAATTGAAGAATTGGCACATGTTGTGCCTAGTTATATTAATTTAGTAAATAAATTTTTATTTTTTTTGAATAGGAGCACAATTTGATTTCCAACCTTGATAATGAATAACCTATAATTTTCATTTGGTGGGCACCAAGAAAAATACTTTTTTCATCATATTAATATATTCATTTTGAAACTAGCATAATTATATTTGTTACAATATGAACAAGATGGATGGATGGATCCATTGACAATGTTGGTGTTGTTGAATTTGTTTCATGTCCATTATTAATGTATTAAAAATAATGATTGAAAATGTTGCAAAAAAAAAATTGGTATGAATTTTTTTGAGACAAAATGTATACATGGATGCAATATTGTTTTTACTTGAATGCAAGGTTACATTAAATCTGGTGGCCACCATGCGGAATTCATGCCATCCGCTAGGTTGGGTAAAGTCCTAAGTTAACAATTTAATCATAAATTAATTAAATATGTGTTCTTAGAAAGATTTTCCACCTGCTTTGTGCTTGTTTTTCAAGTTATGTAAGTCATATAATTAAATTAGTGATTATATGATAATTAAGTATGTGAATTAATTATTTAATTTTTAAAATTTGAAATAATGATTTGAATTAATTATTTTGGTCAGATAATTTATTATCAGATTATTAATTATCTAAATTCATATAGTTAGTCATTTATAATTTGAAAATTTGAAAAAATGATTTATTTTAATTAATTAATGAACTAATTATATGAATAAAATGTATTTATAATTCATGATAATTAATTATCAGTTTAATTAATTAGTTCATCATAATTAAACATATTATATTACTTAATAATTAATATGTAATAAATTATTGAAAATTAACTCATTACTAAATATTAGATATTAAATATGAATTTGGGTAAAAAAACATGAAGGTATAAATAGGCATATCCATATGTACATCAAATTGAATTTTCAATATAATATATATATATGTTTCACATATAAATAGATTATATGTATCCAAATAATTAATTAATAAATTTAGATAAATAATGATATGGTTATTATTGATGAATTAATAAATTATCTTAAATAATAAATCTAATTTGATATGAAATATTCACAACTTGGATAAATATTTATTTGATAAATATTTAATAAGTAATTAATTTTTTAGTTAATGATAAATTAATTATATGAATTACACTTATTTATTCATATTAATAATCAAATTATTGAAACAATGTTTTTTTTATAAAACATTACATATGAATATGTATTTTTATTAAGTTATAAGTAGTTGTATTATAGTTATAACATAATTGAACAATATTACTTTAGTAGTTGTGCACTAGTGGCTATACTAATTGTGTCAATGGGAATCATAGTAAAAAATTAGTTGTAAATGCATTTCATAATGGGTGGTGGAAATGTGTACATGTGGCATGATCGCATGTATGTACATTGTACATTAGTTGCAACATAGTTATTACTTTAATGGCACATTTACATTTACAACAGTTCCAAAATAATTGCCATATGCAACTTTTTTAAAAGTCAAACATGGTTTACTACATATGTATGTATGATGTGTATAAATTATCATATAAAAAACTCATTTTCAACTCACTTACAACTATAATACAACTAATTGATTTTCTGACATGGTAATTTATTTATTAATACATTGTATTTTGAAAGGGATAGTCGCACAATAATTGCAATACCCAAGGGATAGTTGCACAATAGTTATATATGAGTTGTTTTTTGAGTTTTAATTTTAAGGTAATGTGGTTTCGACAAACATGATTTCTCATAGTGGTTGGAAACTATCCCTTATTTCGTTTTTTATCATTCATTGAAATGCGATACAATTTGTGAAGGCTATGGTAGTGATGGTGTTTATTTATGAAGGAAATATGTTTTTGGGATTGGCCTAACTAGTTGTTGGTTTTGCTTGTGTGTGGTTGTAGTTGGCATTGGTGATAGAGTGAAACCAATGGACAACAAGAATAAGAAATTAGTCATTGGGAAGTTGAAAACCCAATCTATATAATTGTTTTTTATAATAAGCTTGATGTGTTTTAGCTTTTGGATTGTAATGATGGTTGTGGCCACATTGAAGGGAAGAATGCCTTGGTGTGAAGTTTTATCTACTTAAGCATCAACTTCCTTGATCTTTGTTGCACATGAGACTCAATGATTGGGTAAATGAACTTAGATAAGTCATGAGTCACATAAATGGAATTCATGAGCACCTCTAAAGGATCAAATAAAGATTAATATTTTTGTGGTACTAAGTGTCCAAAACCTCTGTTCAAAGCTCCTAACTTCTATGTATCATTTATTTTCTATGCCACATTGAAAGATTGTAATAATCCATTTAGAGGAGATTCAAAGGGATCTGATCCATCTTATGCCATTAAGTTAAGGTCTATAACTAAGTTAAGGTCTATAACTAAGTTAAGTAAGTTAATTTAAGGCACGAATTCATGAAGGAAATCGAAATAGTATTGTAATAGTTAAATCAATTTCTTCTATAACTTTCTATTAGTTCTAGATGTATTCATGATGAAATTTGAGATAGGTGTTATGCCCCTCTTTTTGGTTATAATATTAATCTAATCAATTTTGTGATACCATAACTAATCTAAGTCTATGTATCATAATAGGGTTCCATCTAGGTTATACCAATTTGGTTAGCTTCATGATACCAAAAATAGTACATGTTTCTTTGTATGGAATTAGGGTTCCATAAGTATTATACGAACCTAGTCGGTTTCTTGATGTGAAGATCAATATATTAGACTAGGCTTCCAAAGAAGCTATATAAGTCTTGTCGATTTTTTGATACCCATATCAATATAATTAATTCTCTATGTTAGATTGGGATTCCAAAAAGGTTAACCAATTGTTAAAAGTTGATAGTTACCATCACTAGCTTGTAGTACCATCAAATGGCAAAATAATTGTAAGAAAATTATAGAGTAAAAGTATTCCATGATGGTAATACCCTAAATGTAATGAATTACTTTCACATGGAAAAATAATCATAAAATAATTATGGGGAATGGAAATAATCTCTTAGTCTAGTTGACTTAAAAGGGTATCCTAGCAATTACTTAGTTATTAGTGGTAAATATGAACACTTATTATCTTCTATTTAATATGAAGTGAAATTATCTAAGTTAATTAGTCCAAGTAGAAAGTGCATAATGGATAAATGGTTTCCTTTAACTCAAATTTGTGAAGGAGATTAAGACAAGGTGAAAATATCTAGGAGGTTAAACAAACTCATGTGGGACAGGGAACCACTTTTGCTTCCTTATTATATTTTGGGCTCATTTTATTCTTTCATTAGGATTCTCTTTCTCATTCTATCAATGTGTGTGTGATTGTAGAAATATTAGTGTGTGCAAAGTGGAAGAAGGTCATACTTGTATGAAGAAAAAATACAAACAATGGATTATGGTAGAAAGTAGTCTTTTTATAGTTGATGTTCTCTTTACTTTTGTTCTTCTTTTCATTTGAAATTAAAAAATATTTTATATACTATCTCCAAGATTAGGAAGGTAGGTATGTTGCAAGGCGATAGCTACCTCAAAAAGGTGACAACTAAAAATAGTTATTGATTTCTTAGGCTACAAAAGGCTACCGGTAGCTACAATAGGTATGTAGGCAACTATGAGTTTTTTTCAAGTTTACAAAGAATGATAGTTGCTGAAAACAATAACTACATTATGGTGGTAGGTAGACAAAAGACAATCCCTATCTTCAAATCTTTCTTTTTTTTTTTTCTTTTTTTTCTTTTTTTTACTTTTCTACCCAACAACCCTTTCCTTAATAATAATTATGTTGATGGTCCCACGATCTTACACCAGTCTAGTCAATTTCTTGACACCAAGACCAATATAAGTTTGTCTATGAAACCAAGGTTCCATCAAAATACCCGCCCAACACTACTCTATGCAAACCTTGCAGCCTTTATCTCCTGGCTAAATGTAGCCAAAAAGGCTATATTAAAAATAAAAGTGCTAAAATCAAGTGTTTTTGGAGATTTTCAATAGCCAGAATTTAACCACAATTTAAGAAAAATCGCCAGAAATCTATACATGGTTCAAATATGTAACCAAAAATATAGAAGGACGTCCTCCCTGAATCAATTAACCAATCAATCAATCAATAGATCACTGACCCAGTCAGTCGATCATGCTTGTTCCCTGGGTTGCCAAAGCATTTTAATTTAGTGCTGTCTGGCAATGCAGTTCCTATGATAATGTTTTCTGAAGAGGTAAATTATCGTTGGGTGTCCTAGATCCTGGATGCCTGCTGGGTCTTTGTGTCTCTAGTCTGCCTTGCTGGCGATTCCTTTGGTGGCTTGCCGCACGCCTGAAGAGGAAGTGTAAGTAGTAAGTACATTCAGAAGATAATTTCAGGGGGACCCTATTCTGACCATTTTTGTTCCACACACAAAGTATGCGAAAATTCGTTGTTGGGTTTTGTTCCAAAGTGTGATTAACAGTGAACACAACACCAAACAAATGAAGGACCCCCTTCATTTGGGGAGAAAGTCCCTCTTGGTACTTACTAGGGCTTTTATATGGTGAGTTGGGTTTCTTGTTTCTTGTTTCTTGTTCCGTCTCAGCCAACTTGTGAGCCTTGGTTGGGTGCAATTGCAAGGCCAGGGTGAACCACCACCGACACTGGTAAGTTCACATTTTTGAGTGGGGACATGCAGTGGCTGTATTTCACCCAGGAAATGTTAAATTTGTGTAGAGTAAAGCTTGAGGGAAGAAGAGGCCCATGCATCAGGGCCAGACATGGGCTTGAATCCCTGTAAAGAATCACCCTTGGGGTGTATGCATTGTAAAAACTAGTGTTAGTCTGGTATATGTGGTCAGAGACTGGTATCAATACTGGTATGAACACTGGTATCAAATATGAGATCAGTTGGGTATGCCGTAAGTCTGGGAGTAGCTTACTACCAGTACCAGCTGGTATCAAAATAATTTGATACGAGACCAACACTAGTAAAAACTTGTGACAAATTTTTTTTCCAAAAAAAATTCCATGATACCCACCGGGTTATCACTGGAAAAAAATTAAAAAACAATGGTGGGCTTCACAAAAAGCGAAAAGCCTGCAGCATTCAGAGCACCTATTAGGCTCTATAAGCATGCCTCCGGATGCATTAAAAAAATTGCTATGGTTTTTTGTTTTTTTACATGGACTCAGAGACCCTGAGTTTGTCTTACTTGCAATGGTTGGACGCAACTTAAAAACATTTGGGTTTTTTTACCATGGTACATACCTGAGTAGATGCTGGTTCACCCAACAAGGGGTGTTTGTTTTGTTGTGGTGGTGTGGAGTGCTTTATGATGGCTCCTGTTGTGGTTGATGTATGCAGGGCTTTTCTGAGCTTTTCTGATGTCCTGATGGGAGCATGTTTGGTGGTGCAAAAAGTGTTGAATTTAATGGTTTTCAGAGTTTCCATGTGGGCACCAGTGGGGATTATGCTCTGAAAAACTGTCACCCACTCCCCCTCCCGCTTGCCCCCAATTATTTAGATGCGTGTGGGTGCACAGCATGCAGGTTTCAGACATTGTTGTAAGTACTACCCAGGCTGGTTGTTAGTTAATCCCATCATCTGAGAGTGAGTGTAAGTGTTATTTCCTGATTCCTTTCTTACAGCAATGAACATAAGTAATCAGAAGAGCTCTAATGGGTGTCATGAACTTTTCACAATAGATTTGTGAGGTCAGATCATCAGCAGGGTTTACTTTTTACAATTTTTGTAATGTCAAAAATTCAACAATTTGTTTCCAAGAACTTAGCAAATTTTGTAAAATTCACACTATTAAGCACATTTTCCCATAATTTTCCCAACTTTCTTTTCCAAAAAAATCACTCATCATCAGCCTACCAAAATTTGAGGAAGCTTTTTTTTTTCCATTTAAGGTCTCAAATCGGAAACAACAACAATTTTATTAGAAATGTAAGTGACTCCCTGTGCACAGAATGCAACAACAAATCTGATCAAAGAAGAATGAGTGTTTTTATCTCTCAGCAGATTCTGACTAAGTGACTGCACAAGTACAAAAATGAAACAGAAGCTCTCTCTCTCTCTCTCTCTCTCTCTCTCTGATCTCACCTACTTACTTTCTCCCAGGGATTAAGTTAGTGACTGCAGTTAGGCATATCCTACGCTCCTGGGTTTAATTCTCTAGTCATGTTTTCTCCCCCTTTTCATGATGTTTCATGATAGCCAGGTGTTGAGTTGCTGTGGATAGTTGGTAGGATTTTAGTGGCCAGAAGGTCTCATGTAGGATAAATAAATAAATAGTATTTAATAATTTAAAAAATGTAAAATAATTAAAAAAACTCTTTTACAGTAGCCAGTTACCAATAATCATAAGCCAAAGGTCGGCACAGGCCAGGTGCACACCATGAGCACCTTTGGATAATTGCCTGTCAAACTTTGCCAAATTATTAACCCGTTTTACCTCCTACTGGGCCCTAGCCCCAAGGGATGATGATGGAAGGATGGAATCTTGACTTTATAGGCATGAAGAAGGCAGGGTTTTTTGAGGTGTGAATTTTTTTGTTGTTTTGTCAAGAAAAGAATTAGGAATTAGTGTAAATTGGACTTATTTTTCCTTTTCCAAGAAAAGGTTTCCAAATTTTTAATATTATGTATATACACACACCACATATATAAACCCTGCACAAAATTGAGAGCTAGACAAGGTTTTTTTGTATTGTGACCCAAAAATAATAATTTAATAAGTGCCAAAATGCTCACAGAACGTGAAATGAAAACTGATAAGCTTCCCAAAGGCCCACTAGACACCAACATACACGTGAATCACTCAGGTATGTGAATTGCCAACTTCTGCCAAGAAATCATTTCCTTACATTTGTGCACATGGCCGGTTTGGACCAAGTGTTGGCCAGTTCTTGGTTTTTACAAGAATCATTTGGGTTTTTAAAGTTTTTTTTCAAAAGATGGAAGACCCTCCAATTCTGGGTTTAGCGAATTTAGGGCTGAGCCAGTTTTTTATCACCAACGATTCCAGGTTCAATAAGTCTAATCTTTATAAGAACTGTGTACCTGTCTGACCGGGATGTTTCCTGGTCATGCACAAGATCTTGCTGTGGTATCAATATGTTGCACAACAAGAGAAATACGAGAGTAGGTATGCCTATCGTTGAACATAGGCCAATGACTGATCAGGGTAAAAGCTCTGACATGGCCGCTCAATGCACCTTGACTACACTGCTGGTGTGCATTGTGCACTCTATGACTGGACATGTGGTGTGAAAATTTTGTGATTGGTTTTCTTATATAACTCGCACCTGAGCATATTGTTTTGTGTTCAACCATGGGATAAATTTAGAACACTTGGGTGCTATTTGCATCACACTTTAAATGAACGTATGTTTGATGATGGGAGTGGCTCCTTGCACTTCAAAAAACTATTGCCCAAAGCTTACAAGCCAAGTGTTTGGTCAAAAGTACATAAAGTACCACAATTTTACCATAATTATATCCAAGGATAGAATCCAAGTGTTTGGTATAGGATGTGAAACCACAAACTAAATTGTTAGCCTACTTCAATCAACCAAAAGATTTGTTTGGTAATGGGGGTGATTTAATGTAGAATTACAAGATTTAAGGTTTTGTGGTATAAACAATCTTTTGAGTGAACAAACATGACTTCAATATTCAATGCATAGTAGCATCTTTACATTCCAACAATGAATAAGGAAAACATTCCACCCAGAAGTACACTAAAAGTAGACAAATCAACAAAAAGAAACAAGGTTCCTACCCTAACCCAACAAGGAAGATGGACAAGTGAGGCCTTGGAAGAAGCAATGAATGTAGTGAAAATACGTGAAACTTCTTTGATGAAAGTAAGCAAGTTTTGGTACATACCATTAACCTCGTTTTCAAATCACTTGAATGGTAGGACAAGGTCAAAAAAAGTAGGCCTAGCAGGTGTGCTAATGAATGAAAAGGATAATGCATTTGTTACTTACATCTTGGGTATGTAAAATTGTGACTTTCCATTACCTTGCAACATATGAAGATAAAGATAGTAGAACTTACCCAAACTAGATCTCCCTCCTTCAAAAATGAACTAGCTAAAAATAACTAATGCTATTGGTTTAAGCGCTAGTATCCAAAACTCACTATTCAACTTGCAAAAGGACTTGAAATCTATGTAGCACAAGGTTTGACAAGTTAGTCATGTAGTTCATATTACAAAAATCTTCAAACATTACACCACTACGAGAAAAAGGAGAGTTTTGCAACTAAGCTTGCAACTACATTTTCTCGTTACAATGATTACTTACAATTTGACGTAAAAATTTGGCACTAGTTGCATCAAACAAATTGGAGTAGTTCTCATTGTGCAACTCATCATATATTAACATCATATACAATGACAAGAATATATGCAATCTAATGCAATTACTTTGTAACTAGAGCATCATAATGAATGTTTCATCACCACATGTAAGGTGAGAAAACAAACATCATGGCTTATGGCAAGTTTGCCAATTTTCATCATTTAGCATGGATGAAAATAATTGAAATAATATGGAACTATTTTGCAAATAATGTAATTGAAAGAATTTACATTTACAATTAAGTGATAAGGAGTTTGTTACAATTGAACAACTACCTTCATGTGGCCTACATAATAATTTGTAACTAAATTAATCTTATAATTTATTTTTCCATTAAATTTTATTAATAAAATTGTTGAACATCTTATTTGATTTGCAACAATTAACCAATTCAAACATTGAATGTGAATGGGGTGAATGTAAGTTCATATGTGATTAATATGCTTTTCATGAAAACTAGTTGATCAACTACTATGAATTAGGGTAATAAGAGTTTGCAACTAGGTCATCTCAACATGCAACTATGGAAATATATTTGGTAATGTGTTTAAACTTTCAAAATTTGGACATCATATTGTTTTCCAACTGATGTAGTCGGTTGAGTATTTTGTTTGCAACTAAAATGATTTGTAAAACCATTTCTTGTAATTGTAAAATGATATTATGTTATATTTAAAGTAATTGACAATGGCATTATGTTACAATAAATTTTTTTTCTTAAATTTTTGTCTTGCAACTAATAGTTTGATTTGGGGCACTAGCTTGCAACTATAACTTGAGCTTTAATGCAACAAATTAGATCTTAGTAACATACTTTACGTTACTTAATGCATGATGCTTGCACCATTACAAGAAGGGAAACAATTTGTACCATTTTTTGTTGGGTTGACACAATCATTGTATTTCCTTGTGCATTATGAACTAGGACAAATTTCACAACCTTGGATGTTGTGGTCTTCTTCATGCTTGGAATGTTCTTTTCTGGCCTAACTTCTTGTTTGGCAATTTGGGATGTTCCCACCTGGTTAGGTGAGGTCACTACTCCTTAAACTAAATATCCTTCATCAAGTAAACTTGCACCATCCACGGGGTGAACTTGTCCTTCTTTGAACTTGACCCTCTTCTATTTTATCTTTTACAACTTTATGCCCATGTTTTACCATACCTTTATTACACACATCATTGTCATGCCCTACTTCATTACATACCTCCTTGTCTACCCTTGCTTCATTACATGATTGGTTGTCTTGCCCTTGCTTCATTACATCTTAGGTGTCTTACCCTATTTCAAGCCATACATGCTTGTCTTGCCTTGCCTCAAGGCATACTTGCTTGTCATGCTTGGCATCATTACATGCTCGTGATTCCTACCTTGCCTCATTACATGCCTCCTTATCTTGCCATGTTTGATTTCCGTGCCCCACATCCTTATTGCCACCTTCTATCAACACCTCCATAGGAACCCCGTCCAAATTTTGTGATACTTGTGTGAACCTTTCCATGCTTGGCACTATCCCCATATCCCCCATGTTACACAATCCAACATTTTCATGTTTACCATCAATTTCCATGGTAGTTGATGTTGGAAATAATATTTTCATGTAGCTTCCAAGCTCATGAAAGCATAACTCTATGGTCCCCAAGTGCCCATCCGTCCATTTCATGAATCCACTAACATTGTTTTCCATCATAGTCATTCAATTGTTTACATAACCTACACCCACCTAAAAACCAACATTTCTCCTAGATTTTCAAAATTGATGTAATAGTTAATCATTGTTATGAGTTTTTAGCAAGTATGAAAATCAGGGGTTTGAAAACTTACCATTAAGTTATGCAAATTGTGGAGTTTACAAAAGGGTAAAAAAACCATAGACACACACATCAAACATAAAAAGAGAAGGTTGATAAAGTTCATCTTGAACCCACTAATCCACCCAAAAAAATCCAATGTACGACCACCAACACTTGTTAAATCATCTAAACACCAAAAGGACCAACAAGGCCATCTACAAATCTAGAATAGGATTAGGGCAACAAATGTTTTTGGTAGAAGTGAAATTTAATCCCTACAAAATTATTTCACACTACTATAATAACAAATTACGATATGAGGTTTTTGTAAGCCTTGCATATTCCTTTCCATTTTCAAAATTGTCTTTTGTTCGTCTTTTAGTGACTTGACAAATCTACCTCCAAGTCCAATTGTCACTATAAACTTTTGGTTACCATTCGATTCATCTTGTTTCACAATCCTTCGTCTTTGGAATCTATAATTCGTTTTGCAATCCTTACCGCATCAACTATTTAGACCTCTAATACTTTCTAACATACCCCTCTAAATTTTGAATTGAAAAACAAAACTACTCATTTAAACACTCTCATCTACAATACAACAACATAAATTGTAGAAAAACTTGCTCATTACTATAATAAAAACAAAAAAAATCCCCACAAGATGGTCGCCAAATGGTAGAAATGAAATTTAATCCCTGCAAAATTATTTCACACTACTATAACAACATATTTGCATTACAATATGTATACATTCACAATTTTTGTCCAATTCTAAACACATTTGATTATGCAATTCATTAAAACATTAGATTCATGATTATTTCATATAACCAAAATATGCACTTCAAAATATAATGCCAAAAATCTAGATACAAAGTTACAATTCATTTAATCATATTCTAATACTATGATAAATTCACAAAATAATCTAAATATAGAAATCTTTATAGAAGTTTGTACTTTTTTTTTTATTTACTAAAAACTGCATCAAAATTATAACATAATTCCATGTTTTGTTGAAAAAAATGAAAATAGCGAATAAAGTCTATGGTATATCCAAAACATAATATTTGGTTTTCTACTACAAAGTACTTACAACTCCTTTTACTCTTCCCAAAATTGTGTCTAATCATCCCCCTTCCTTCTTCCCATAACTCCCCTTTTTAGGCAGTCCCAAGTCACATCATCATGGTTCCAAAAACAACAAGAATTCAAAATTCAAACTAACAATGTTCCATGATCAATCCCTATCCAAATGACTTGTTCATCCAAACCATGTATTCATCCTACCCCTTTAATAATTTCACATTAAGATGTAATAGGTTTGTTACCAAAGGAGCTAGGTTCACCCATAAAAACACCAAATCCTCTATCAAATATTGCCAAATCAACCTTTTTACTAAACAATAACAATAGGTTTGACATTAGTTTGAGTTACCCAACTTGCTTCTTTGCAAAACCTATGGAAAACAACAAAGAGAAATACATTAGACAAAACTTCAAAGAAACAACATCACCAAAATTGTTAGGCCACCATGGCCTTTTATATAAAGATATGATATTAACACAAAAGGGAGGTTTTTAATGTTTAATTCTTTGTCATCTCAACCAATGATGGTTATTGCATTTTTTCCTCTTACATAATTTCCAACTTTTTCCTTTTCAACCCATGTTTATTAAAAAAAACTACCAAATATTTTTCCAAAAAGAAAAACATATCTACCAATTTAACAAATGTTCTAGCTTTTCCACATTTCCCATGCCTAATGATGTGGTGGACATTGATTCGAACTCAAGTTCAGGTCATTTGTTTCACACAAAGCACACCGGCCAATTTGTGAAATCAAAATTAAGGCTCTTAATAATGTACATAAGCTCCCTAACAACTAGCAAAAGATTACAATAACATGTACATAGCAAGACACTCATACAAGGTTTCTCAACAGATTTTTCATTTGCCCAATAAGTTTCAATTTCCCATTCTCAAGTGTTAATATACGTGGGAAGCATAAATAAACAATCACAAACCCAGTGCTTTTTAGTTTGGGTGCTTTCATTTCATAAAGGAAGCCAATGACCTTTTAATGCATGGAAAGACAAAAGAGGCCCATCCCACTCAAATTCTTTGTTCAAGCCCTCTCTAATATATTCAATGTTTCCCGAGTTTTGTTCATTGATATCTATAATTGAATAATCTTGAAATCTATTGTTAAAGGTTCGAATCATCTGATCAAATGTGGCTTTGCCATCACTATTACAAAATGTGGGTGCAGTTCACTAGCCCCTGTTTACTAGCCCAGTGAATTCATTGCTTCTTCATTGGTCCCCGTTCACTACAACCAGTGAATTCACTCAAAATCTAGTTAAATCACTTAGTGTATAGGGACACCTTTTGTTATCCCATCAAAAACCCCATGCTTGTCAATTTTTATGACAATTCCTTTTCTTCCAAAAGTTTTTTAGGCCTCCTCCTCATGCTCTTGTTTTTTTTGAGCTTTCCATCATGTTTTTTTATCTTCATAAGTACTCCCTTTCTGTTGGTGTGGCCCTTCACCACAGGGCACATGTCTCTTGTTTTTTGGCCTTACCAAATTGAATAAAGTGCCCAAGATCAATGAAGGACAAGATGTACCTTACTGGCACCTAAAATACCTCCCCTTCCTTGCCATGCCCTTTAATTCATTTATGTTTTCTTTTTTTCTTGTCCTACATATGACAAAAACCCAGCCCTAAATCAGCCCCAACAATCACTTCAATTCTCATTCAATCAATGAAATGAAAACATGTACTAATTTTAGAGTTTACAAAATATGTCTTTGTACTTGCTTTGAACCTCTAATTTTCTACCTTTTCCCCAACAACTTTAACCTCGAACTTCCAATGGGTGTGCGAAAATTTGGTCTTGATTCATTTCATAGGGTCTTTGATTTTGATTCCGCATACTCCTTAGTCTCATAGGGCTTTGTATCTTTAGATGAACTAGATGAAAATGATGAAGAAGATTTAATTCCCTTCATGTTGTAATAAACAATATTGCATAATGGCAATCCACCTAATCCAAAGCACGAGATACATCCTAGCATGAGGAAAACATATGAATCCAAGCAAAACAAAAGGCATCGGTGAGGTTAGCTACCTTCACATGCATTAGTAGCCCTTGCCTAAATATCAAAGATTCCAAAAGCACATCAAGTTGTAAATTCATCCATTTAATTAAAAATCATATTCAACAAAAAAATTCATCACAATCATGGTTGTCACAACCTCAAGGCATCCATTTGGACACTAATGCTACCCAATGTCACATCATAATAAAGTCAACCCAGGTCAAAATACCTAGGGGAAAATTAAGGGCAATCAATACTTGCATCATTTGGTCAACCTAAACCTTGTGGTGACCAAAATAATGTTCAGTCACCATAGTCATACAACAATGGCAAAAAATTTGGAATTTTTTTTTCAAATGGCAACCAAATGTTTTTTTTTTGGGGCAATGATTGAAATTTTTCAATTATTGGATCAATGGTGGAAATCAAGCCATCATCAATTGGACAATTTAAATTTATGGTTGATGATCAAAAGAATTCCTTGAGTGATTTGAGTATTGGTCAAAAAAATTAAGCACCCCAATTTGGCAACTAAAAAATGGTCCCTCAATTTGGCAATCAAACTTTTTGGGCACCGACCAAATTTCTTTTGGGCAACAATAAAAAAATGTAGTCCTTGGATCGATGGTGGAAATTGTGCCATTATCAATCAAACAATTAAAAATTTCCAAGTAGTGACCAAATTTTTTTTGTCGTTTGATTTGGTGATTGAAGATTAATTGGGCAATGATTAAAAAAATAAAATTCCAAGTGATGACCAAAAGTTATCAATTGCTCAATTTGGTGATTGAAAATTAAAGATCAAAAAATTTCAATTCCCCAATATAATTTTCAATTGTAATAAAATATGGTCAATTTTCAATTTAATGAATGAAACTAATGCATTTAAACAAATGCCAACATGATGACAGACACTAAATGGGCATGTCGCATCATTTTTGACAACCTTAGTCACAACATATTGTATGATCACCACTAAAATATTATGTAATTTAGACATGATCAAAAGAATAACCTAATGTATAGAAATATTAGATCATAGACCAAATAAGTTCACAAAATATAATGCAAATTTAAAACACCCATTGAATTCAAGTTGTACACCCAAAAATGGGTCAAAAAGCAAAGAAAACATAATTTAATAAATTATACTAGGACGGAGACACTTACAATGAAAATAAATCTTTCTGAGTAAAGCTTGTTTTGAAATCAATCCACATTAATATTAGAGACCTACAACAACACATTGCCTAGTTCCTATGAGCCTTTGTGTTACATTTCATTTCTTGAAACCATATACAAGAGCTTGAACCTACCAACCAAAAAAAAACTTGCAAAAGTCACAACACAATTAAGAATTTGTACACAATTTCAAAAACCAACTTTGGTTTTATGAACCTATAATCATTGTTAAGTTTTTTTGTGAGTGATGTAAGTAGTTCAACACACACTACTACAAAACTTGGTTCTTTTTACTAACATATCCAATAAAATAAAAACCCAATTTGAATAGGCATAAAAATGACCATTTAATCATCTTGGACAAGTCAATTCAACATGTTTGTTGTGACTAAGGTGGTTTTTTTGACTTACAGAGGATAGACCATTTATTAGTCATTTTGATTAATAATTTTTTTTCTTGTATCAAAAAAGCAAATTGTGGCAGGCAAGTAGATAGGTAGGTCGTAAAAAGGAAAGTAGGTAGGTGGTAACCTACCTTAGGCCTTTAAGCATGTACATAGGTTATAATGTTAAGAATTGAACCCTTGACCTCCCCAATCATAAACTACCAAATCTTTAACCAATAGACCACACCATCAAAAAGTGTTCAACTTTTGTCAATTTTTTTATTTCACATGTTTATTCCGGCACATCATTACAAGACTATGAGGTATGAAGGTAGGTATGTAAATAGGTAGGTGGGTGGGTATGTAAGTACATAATACATGTATGTAAATAAGTGTGTGGGTAAGTAGTTAATATATAGGTAGGTTATAGGTGGGTGGATACGTAGGTAATACATTTAGGTAGGTGGGTGGGTGGGTAGGTAGGTAATTAACAAGTAGGTAGGTTACATGTGGGTGGATAGGTAGGTAGGTAGGTAGGTAGGTTGTAAGATTATAAGTGGGAGGCAGGAGGTAGGTATGTAATAGGCATAAGATGTCCCATTTTACTAGAAAACATTATTGTTGTATTTTTTATTAATAAAAATATTTAAAAATAATTTGGATACTATATATGTAAATGTCATTTTGAGTCCTATAAATTAACCATATCAAATGTCTAAATTACACAATTTTTTTTAAAGAATCAAAAGGAATGCATAAAGTCATACAATTGATTTCAAACTTTTTGTACAATAAAAGCATGCCCCCTTCTATGAAAATACATGTTCATTAGATGAACTTGATGAAAAACCAAACTATACAAAAATTTCAAAGTTTTGAAATTTTGAAGGAAAGGGTTGCGAGGAAAAGGACTCATTTTATTAACCATTTGACAAAAAAATTTATGTTCAATGGGTTCAAAATGTTTAGCTTTAGTTGTAGGTCACATGGGTAGGAAATAGTCTTGCCAAAAAACATGTTTGATTGTCCATGGCAATTCATTTTGAGAATTTCTAGGAATTTTTGTGTTTTTCTAGCTATAAACAAAAATATTCATACTTAATTATGTATGAATGTGAAAACTCACCACCATAACATGAATTATCTTAAATTGGAGTATTCAATTTTTTCATTTAAATTTGTTTAAAGTAAAGTAATCTCACAAAGGTTTTGTAATCCTTTTTCCTTTTTTGGAACCCTAACTATGAACAAACCCACTTATTGCAAACCTATCATACTTGTTATACATTTTTTTTGGGGTGAAAACTGGCTCACTTGTAGTGTACATTCACCCTTTTAATGCCAATAACTTGCCCTTGTTGTCATTTGTGGACATCTCCCACTTATGTTTGTTTTGGCCTTTGTTGCTTAAGTTTGCTTTTTGGGTTGCCGCATTTGTGGAGCCCCTTTGGTGATGTTGAAAAACATCATCTTCCATGCACTTCCCCAACTTCATCATTTCTTAACATGGTTCCGATCTATCTCCCTTTGGAAGATCAACCTATGTGCCAAAGGTTAAAGACCTTGCAAGAAAATTAGTGAACTCTTCCTTGATGGGAACAAAAGTTAAGTTTGTGTTAAACTCTTGCACGTAGTGGGTAAGAACCCCGGGTCCTTGCCCTCAATGTAACTTTAAGAGTTTCATCCCATCTTTTAGGATTTCATGATGCAATGTGAATCATTTGTTCAACCATAATTTGAATTCTTCCCAAGTTAGGGTTGATATCAAGTGAGGTGCTTCTTATTTTTATGTCATCCACCAATCCAAGGCATGGTCCTTCAAAAAGGCTTAAGTGGTGCACAACTACTCCAAGTCCATGACCAAAGACTAAATCTCCATGTAAGTTTCCACTTGAAAAAACCATTAATGAACTATCTTCACCTTCACCTTTTTATTGATGAAAGGGTCTACCTACCTTGCCTTGAAATGTTTTGTTGATTCCCCATTCACAGGCATCAACATTGCTCCCTTTTTGCCAATGTTTGCATCAAAGCCTAATGTGTCATGTTTTATTATAGGATCATGGTTTGGAGGGACTTAACCAACTTTGCCACATATCCAATAGGTTGAAGGTTCAATGCCTTGATCGAAAATCCCATAGGAATCAACTCTTGAATTGACATTTCATTGTTACCTTTGTTCCCATGGGACATCTCATCCCCCATGCTTTGCAAAGTTGGAGCTTTTTTTAATTACGACTTACATTCCTTGGCTGGCTTTCCACCCTTATCATTTTTTGGTGAAATCAATTGAAAGATCAAGTTGTCGCTCTCCTTTGATGACCTTAAATCCATTTCAATCGATTCCTCTTGGACTTGTTGCTTCCCTTTATCTTTGTTCTTCATTTGGGAAATTTTTTCCCTTTCAATAAGGAACCTTTTGTTCTTGCTTTTGTAACATTTTTTTGGCTTGCTTTAAGGGGAAACTATTCTCCCTTCACAATCTCTTTAATATTTTGTTCATCATTGGAGTTCAAAGGTTCACACACAAGCTTTTCCCCAAGCTCTTTGAGCCACAACACTTTAGTTGATTTTCTTTTTCCTTTGTGAACTTGTATTTCCATTTGGACTTGTCCACCACCACGCGTGTTTTGGTTTCGAATCCATCTTGCCCCTTTTTCTTCCAAGTCTTTTCGAAGTCTTGTTCTAATACCCTTGGAGGGGACACTAGTAAAAAAGAAAAGAAAATACATGAGTAAAAATATAAGGTGCAATATATTGGTTGTTGGGTAAAAATTATAAGTTAAATAGTTTAAAATAGGGTACATTTATTTAAATAATCAATTTAATTATAATATAAGGTATGCAATAATCTAAAATAATGGATTATAATTAATATCGGGTGGCTTTAATATGCATTTATTAAAAAATTAGATAATAATAAGGTGATAAAAAATGGGTTGGACAATTACCCCCCCTAAAAATGGTCGTTTGACACACATATATCCCAAACTTTACACTAAGTGTTCCCCCCAAGCTAATACCACATGTCACACCTCGATTTCACCTTAACATGCTCTTGCACCCATGGCCTCCTAACATGCACACATGGCCAAACTATGCAGTAGTTAGTCCTCACCTAAAACCTTGATCTCATACTAACTTGTTATTTAAAATTATCCCCCCCAACCCCAAAGCAAAAGGGATTTGACCCATCATAAACTTCCCAATTAGTACAATGTTTCTTCATTTAGAGCCCTAGGCTCTAAACTTCATTTCATAACCTGATCACAAATTTAGATTTAAATTACTTCATGGGCAATTTTATGCTCACTCACAACCCTTTGTCCACTTCAACGCACCTATGTGCCTTATGACAATTTACTTCATTAAAAGTCAAACCCAATTCAACACTTGGTGTTGTGCAACTTGTGTCATCTTGAGGGTTGTCCCATGGTAGTTTCAACATAGGCCTCAACTTGGCAAGCCCAAAGCATGGGTTTCACCTAGAAGGGCATGTCACTAACATCCAATTATGTCACATAAGGCATCGTCCGATTACCCTGCCACAAATTCTAAAAGGTATTATGAATCAAGAATAGACCCCAATGGTTACAAGGGTGGTTCTTAGGATTCATATCAATGGTTCTCCAAAATAAAATATCCACTTTTTAATCTATTACCACAATTTTCAACTGTTTGGAGAAAGTCAACTAAATGGCCATAAAATCATTGTTTTTTTAATAAAATTGGCAAGTTCTTTTGTAACCAAAAAAGAAGGGGTCATATAGTTCCTACCTTGCCTCCATACAACAATTGCATCAATTGGCAATAGATTTCTATAATTCATAACAATGTTGCAAACTACATGTTTAATAACTATATCTCCAAACAACACAATCTATTTTACAGGTCATTGGGAATCAGATTGCTTTTATTTCTCTCTCTTTGAACCCATTGGTCAACTTGTGACAAGTCCTAGCAAGTTTTTCCCAAACCATAGAGCTTTCAATTCCCACATACAATAGATTAAATATTCACTATACACTCACACCTAGAAAAAAATATTGATTATAGAAGGTCAACAACATTGTAGGCTTCAAGACCTGAGTTCCCCAATCCTTATGACCTCCACTCCCATAATTCTTCCTAAACATAGGTTTCAGTAAATGTCAACCCATGGATTTGACAATATCAAAAATTACTTTGATCATCAATAGAAATGCCCATAATGTTCTAGATCCCATAGATTAATTCCCAACTTTGGAGTTCCCAAAACTGAAGGTACTCTTCCCTAGAACAACATATCAAGACTCATTTCCACATTTCTCACAGCAATAATGACACCACACAATTTGCTCAGTCACTTGACCGCTTTCAAAACCTTTAAAAGCCTTCATCATTTCTCTGATTTTGCCCTTTAAATATAGTTTTAGAACCTAACTCCTTCCTACTAAAGCTAAAGACAATGGAAATTTTTTTGAGCTTTAACACTAAGAAATCAAGTTCCACATGTGACATGCATTTTCCCCACACCATGATTGTAGAAATTACTACAATAAACATAAATTCCATCTCTAGATAAGCAAATTGTCATAGAAGAAAAAAATGTTTAGCTAACGAAAAAGCTCACTTTTATTTTGATCCCGGGCTTTTCCAACTCCATTTTTAACAAAACATTGTAACCACGCACACAAACAAACAACAAAACAACAAAACCAATCCCCAAACTTGCGCTCTTCAATAACTTGCAACATTGTGATCAACAATTCAACAAATTGGCTTTGTCCTCAATGAAGCACAAATCAAATATTACTATTCTATTTTTTGGCACCTTGAAATGGACATCAATACCCTTTTCACATAGCAAACCTTGAAAAAATCTAAAACCAATTTTGAGTTACATATGTAGCCGCTCCCAAATTCATTTGGCTAGGTCTTTCAACCTTCACTTTTCAAGGTGCAACATGGTAGATTTGTAGATTTCTTCTAGGTCTATCCCAAAGTTTTTTGTCCTTCCCTTTGATGATACAAATCCTTCTTCCCTCATCCTATTCTAGGAACCTATTTCCATCCAAATATTTCATAAACAAAAATGGACCTTCCCAATTGGAGGTGAATGACTTCTTTTTTCCTACCTTTTTCATCTTGACATATGTCTTCCCTTTTGCAAAACCAATAAACATTTGTTTTCCTCTTATCAAGGCATATGCCCTCTTCTATTTCACTTATGTTTGACCTATTGTAACAAAAAAGAAAGGGGAAGGTTAAAAGAACAAAGTCTAATGCGTATGAAACTTCTAAACAAAGCTACAAACACTAGAATTCTACAATCAATTCCATCACTTGCATTGTAACCCATTGTCAATTAGAAATTTTGTTGGATTCTATTGATTCTAATAGAACCAAGTTTTGTATATGTAGATTGCCAATCTGTCACAGTCGTGTGAGTCTTCTCATACTTGCCATAGTGACCATATAGAATTGGCTGCTAAGTACTAATCCATATCACAAAAAAATCTAAAGCTTATTGAGGTATGGCTTGAAGTCATAACTTTCAAGGTTCTTTCAGTCCATATGAGATGCTAACCTTTTTTCCCACTAATGCAACAATGTAATGTATCATCAAAACCTTCATCTGATAAACCTTAAATCTTGTAGACATTTGGATTTCCATGTTTTGATTATGGCATGAGCAATATCTACTAGGCTCACTTAGAACCATTCAAGAAGATAGATTCTTATGCAAGAATGGGCTACAAATTATATTTCTCAAAATTCCCCCACTCTTGTCCTCATTCATTTCATTTTGCTTAACCCAAGGACACCCCTTTGAGGCTTTTGGTATTCATTCTGATAACTATCTATAACATGGATTCAAGGTGCTACAACAAAAGGTCCCTTTCCCAAATGCATTTTGTATTTCTATATGCCCTTATTTCTATTAGCTCGGACTTTTTTTGTTCTTCATCATTCCTCAACATCAACCCCTCGTATTATCTATCCTTTCTAAGAACAACTTGTCTACTCTACTAAGTCATTGGCGCAATGGAATTCAACAACTACTAACCTAGTAGCCCATCCTCCTATCTCTCCAAAAATTGTTAACAAAAAGAAAAACTCATACTAGAAAAACATGCCTATTTCACTCCATTCTGCTTCTTATCTTACCTTCCACCATCAATTACGCAAACCTCTATTCAATGTTGTAGCTCCCTCCACCATCCATAGTTCGGTGTAGATCATGTTCACCATAACACACAAACAAACAAGGCTTCCTACCCATGCGTTCCTTGCAGTAGTGATGGAATAATTCCTACCATTAGCATGCAGAAAGTTGATGGCCATTGGAAACAATCAAACAAGAAAATGAAATCCTGAAAACCCATTGTGTTCACATTATCGAAGTGATTTTTTGTCTGGTCACACTATACTGTCAAAACTTTATCCATGCATTTTTGTAATCAATTTCATCTTTTCAATCATCTGTTCTGCCAATATTACAATGTCATCATCTTCATCAAATGTACTCACTAATGAGTTCAAAAAATTGTCAACCTTTAACCTTGGTGATCATCTAGTAATAGTCATGTGTGGTGAAAATCTTATGCTTGTTCAAATACCACATCTATAACCAAATAAAATTCTTGGTAGGTGATTATCCCAATTTTGATCATGTTCAGAAGTTGTGGATAAAACAATCGGTCCATGCTTCAAAGTCTTAACGAATTTTTTGCCATGCCATTACATATGGGCCATTGAGGTTCAATGTATTGATGAACCATTCCATAGTTCTTGCATTATTGGTAAAATTCAATTGCCCATTCTCCTCCATTATTAGTTAAAACATGTTTTGGAATTTTAAATCTACAAATGACTTCATCCTCAAAGAATTTAGCAGTAGTCTTTGCTTCATGGCTAACAACTCCCTTAGCTTCAACCCACTTTGAATAGTGATTGATGGCAACTAGTATGTATTGATTACCATTGTTAATTTAAGGTAATGGACCAATTGTGTCCATAGCAACCCTATAAAATTGATCACATATTGGTATTCTTAAAAATCTTTAGTATTTAATTTAATGTTGCTAGTCTTCTTAAACATCTAACATTGTTTGCATGCACGTACCACAACTTTCACATTCTCCATCTTGTTGTGCCAAAAAATACCTTTTGTTCATTTCTACTAGAATGCATCCTCCAAAATGACCAATTTCAGAATGTAGATATAAGATAATTTGCTTGTGTTCTTCTAGTTTAGGAACAACTAGAGATTTGAACATCAACTGATCATGATGCTAATGGTAGTGGAAATTTTTTTAAAAAAAAAAATTATTTTCACCTAAACTGCAATCTGTAGGCGTCTGTCCACCATTCAACACTCCCATTGGTTATTCATCATTCCAAATATCCATGTGTTTGGAATGAATCCATTCACAATCCTTCTCATCATTGGAAGAGTCTTCATGATTATCCTTTTCATCAACCATGGCTTCTGTTCTTTCAATCATCTGTAATTGCATTTGTGTATCCCATAAATGTTTCCTTTTCTTAAATAAAGTCTTTTTTTGAGTTTTAACTTCTGTTTATTCTAGTTGATTTCCTATCATTTCATTGTTTACTATTCAATATTGTTATGCATCCTCAACATCTGTAGTATCAACCATGAAAAGTTAGTTGAATATTTGCTTACCATCCATCTATTGTAAAATTAACCCCATTTTTGAGCTTCTTCTACTTGTCCAATAGGTTTCTTCTATCTTGTGATCTTGTTGTAACCATTATCAGTCTGGTATTTCCTTTTGAAAATCTTCATCTTCATCAACCTACCCCACATGCTTTTTGCTCATGGCATCAACATTTGTGTGTTTGGATCTAGAACAATGTAAGATTTTGAAGTTAACGTTTTATAACATATTAATCCATTTGCTTTTCTACCATATGCATTGGACACTATGGCCAACCACTCCAAGGGTTTGTGATTTATTCTTAATGTAAAGTGGTTGTGGTGTAGATATTGTTGAAAGTTCATAATTCCTCATATTAAAGCATAACATTCACCTTTCATTGGGTGAAACTTCCATTGAACTAAGGACATCCCCTTGTTTGAATTTGCCACCACTCTTTCAATTCTACCTTCCTTTTGTGACAAAATAGCACCCACTCCCCGAATTGAACAATCTACATGCAACACAAACGGTTTGGTGAAGTCTTGCCTAATCAAAATATGCACTTTAATTGGTGCATCCTTTAACATGTTAAATGCATGTTGACAATGGGGCATCCAAACAAATGTTATGTCCTTTTTTGTAAGCTCAAGCAAAGTAGTAGCAATATGGGAATATCCCTTGACATAATTTCGATAATATTTGGTGAGACCTAGAAAGGCTTTAACATTGGTAACAATAGTAGGAATAGGAAATTCAATAACTGCCCTCATCTTCTATTGATCAAGTTGTGTTCCATCTCTACTCACCACTTGACCTAGAAATCCAATATTAGTTTTAGCAAACTCACATTTGCTAAGGTTGAGTTTTAGGTTCATTTCCTTCAACTTTAGTAGTGAAAATTAGAAATGTTCCAAATGGTTTTCCTAGGTCATGTTGTGTACATTGACATCATCAACAAATTTTTTTCAGAAACTTGTCCATATATACTTTCCAAAAACTTTGGTCATGGTTTTTGAAAAGGTATTAGTGGCATTCTTCATACCAAAAGGCATTACATTCTAATCAAACATATCAAATTTGGTGATCAATGCAGTTTTCCTTACATCCTTTAGTAACATCCAAATTTGCTAAAATCCAAATTGCAAGTCAAGTGCTGAAAACCATTGGGACCTTCCCAATTGAATCAAAATATTATTTACAAAAGGCATTGGAAAAGCATCTTTTCAAGTTTGTTGATTTAGTGGGCGGTAATCACCACAAAACATGCAATTGCCATCCTTCTTCAAAGGAAACATCATTCTACAAGCATATTCAACATGTTTGGCTTCATCTTTCCAAACAACACCAAAACATTAATCTAGAGTTTAACTTTCGCTTCTTCCCAAAAAGACAACCGATTTGGGGTGGTACAACAAGGCGGAAAGCCTTGTGTGTCAACATAATGTTCTCCTATACTACAAACATTCTCAACGAAAAAGTTTTTGAACTTTAGCACTAAGAAATCAAGTTCCACATGTAGTAAGCATTCTTCCCACACCATGACTACTAAAATTACTACAAAAAACATAAATCCATCTCTAGAGAAGCAAACTGTCATAGAAGAAAAAGGTGTTTAACTAATGAAAGAGCTCATTTTTTATCTTGATCCTGGGCTCTTCCAACTCCATCTTCAATAAAACACTAGAACCACACACACATATAAACAAAAAAACAATAAAGCCAATCCCCAAACTTGTACTCCTCAATAACTTGCAACCCCACTTTGGGATAAGTGTGAGGATGAAACTCACACCCCCAAAAGTGGGAAGTTGGAGTCCTCCGGGACTCCTGAAAACTTAGAGCTCGAGTTCAAGGGTCAAAACACCTCGCATTGAGGTGTTCTTTATATCAATGGAAAGGTCTTGAAGTGTAGATGCCCAAAATGGCCTCGCATGTGCCATTTGGACAGCCCAAGTTATGGGCAAAAGAAGGGCCGGGAGTCAAATTGGCAGTTTGACTCCCGACCATTAAAAGTCAGAAACCGACCTTTTCCTGACGTTTGCTAAAGGAGTGCAACATGGCGTTGGAAAGCTCGCAACAAGAGCTACAACTTTGATTTAGACCTCGTCCTGATCCGAGTTTGGAGCGAGGAATTATGAGCGTCCAAAGTCCCGGGAGTCCAAACCGGGATAGTTTCGGGACTCCACTTTGGGAGTCTCAGGAAAAAAAGCCATTTGGATGTAGGTGCGGCGGAGAGTCGTAGAGAATACTATATGGGGGAAGGTGGTGGCTTCCCCCGAGTCCGGGCCGTGGTGAATCAAGTGAGTCCAAGTGCTCGTGGCTTGTCCCAACACCCAAGGGTGTTCCCGAATGTGAACTAACCCTTTTGTGGTTGGTTTTTGGATGCAGATTCGAGTGAGATAATACTTGTCCCTCTTCCTAGTCTAATCTGGGACTTCTAGCACGCCCTTCTACCCCCTTTTAATGTTGGAAGTCGGGAGCAACCCTCAAGTCCTAGCTTTCCGCAATTTAACGTACTTGGACCCTCAAGTGGGTCTAGCAGGGGGCTTGGGAGTGCGTCAGTTTAACTAATGAAAGAAATCATTTTTTATCTTGATCCTGGGCTCCTCCAACTCCATCTTCAACAAAACAATAGAACCACATACACAAATAAACAACAAAACAATAAAGCCAATCCCCAAATTTGGACTCCTCAATAACTTGCGATCAATAGTTCCACAAATTGACTTCGTCCTTGGTGAAACACAAATGACAAATTATTATTTTTTTTTTAATGCCTTGAAGTGGACATTTTGATACCCTTTTCACATAGCAAACCCTAAAAAAATCTAGAACTAATTATGGGTTATTTTCTCAAGTTTATGAAATAATTGGTATAGGTGGTTCTTTGATCTTGATTTTCAAGAATCTATAACAAGTGCTTTTCTAATTCTTTGGGACATTTAAAAAATTGAAATTGATTGTTTTTTTAAAATTCAAATAACCACATGAAACTGATATAGGTATGCCTAGTTCATACCAAGTATTAAATTGAAATCTACCTTGTTTAGGCAAAAATGAATCTTGGACCCAATACCATGATTCGATTGGTTTAAAACATTAAATACCTATAGACCAGACCTAGTTAGTATGAAAGTTTTTGAAACAACCTAATACTAGGACCAGATTGGTATGTTCAAAACTTTTTATATCAAGTCAACATTGGTTTGTAGTTTGTACCAATGTTGGGTGGGTACCAAGTTTGGTAGGTTAAAATTATCTATTCTAATTTTAGTTAGTAAGAATTGAATTGAAACCAGGCTCATTTTTGAAACTAGGTTTGGAGTTGGAATTGGGTTCTTAGTCTTTTTAAAAATTGGATTTAGGATTTTTGAGAAAAAATCTAGAACCAAGGGCTAAATCAACATTAGACTACAGTTAATAGTTGGTTTTGGTCTAGGTTAGTTATAATTGAGACTATACCATAATCAAAATTGGGATGTTATGTTTTTCTGGAAGTAGTAGACCTAAAATTGGATTCTTGGCTCCATTTTTCCACAAACCAAAACCGTTTTCATTTTAAAAATAAATCCAAAAATGGAGGTTCTTCATAAAAGTCAAGAAACACCCAACATTGGTTTGTGGTAGTACCAACCTTTTTTTCACTAGCGAAAATTCACCAAAAAGTTAAAAGAAAAATTCAAAAATGAAATTTTTTGGAGAAGTGAGAAAAAACATAGTGAAAATCATCAAATTAATATATTTGGTTTCAAATGCATAGCCAAACACAATAAACCCTTTTTATGATCACACCCATTTTAGTCACATTCTTGTTTGTGTCACACAATTTTTGGTAACCATCCATTTTAGTTAGAAACACCATTTTTTAAAGTCATTATCACATTCGACAATAGCACAAAATATTTGTAAAGCTTGCTTTGTAAATGTAGAAAAAAAGAACTTTTTAATGTAAAGAGGCAAAAGATATGCGGACTTGCCAAGAAAGTAGAAAATTTTAATAAAAAAACTTCAATTGACAAAATACACAAGCTAATAGTTAAGGAGTTCATACTCAATGTAAATTGTCACATTAAATTATGGAAAAATCATAACCTTCTTGAAGTCTAATAATGCATAGTAAAATTTAGAATAACCCAAGTAACAAATTTAAACAATTGGCACCTTTATTTTAGCATGAAAAGATTGCTTTGTAAGTTTTTTTTCCCTTATAATCACAATCTTGGAAGGGTTTATATGGAATGTGACTATACACATTTAGATCACGATTCATTAGTGTAACAAAAAAAGTGGTCACCAAGGGCATGATTATAAAGGGGCTTTACTGTATATGGAAAGATGACTAAATATTTATCTTTCATATTTTTTTATAGCCAGATTAGGCTAAATCTTTTGAGGGATCATTGCGTGCTTTTCTACTTCTTAGGGATGGTTGCAATTTGGCTCCAAAAGAAAATTCCTAAAAAAGACCACTGGTTTGTACCAGCCAACGAAGCTGCTGAGTAAAGAATTTTAGAGCCATGGGTGTCTTGACAAGCAAGGGAAAGTACTACAAACCAAATAACTGAAACCTAATGAACTGATGTGGTATTTAAGACGCTGTCCGGTCTTACAGATGGAAAGGAGAGTGTGTGTGTGCACATCAAGGCTACTAAAAGGTTGTCGTCACCAACTCGTGATCAGTTACGAGCTTTAAATTCATACAAATGGGTAGTTGCACTGGATTTGGATATTCTAAACTCCTTTAGTTGAGCCCACACTAAAACTACTACTAAAAGACGGCTTTGGAGTGTGGACCAGTGTTGGCCGGTTATTGAGTTTTGACCCAGTTAGAAGTCGGTTATTGATTCTTTGATAATTGATTAACTTGATTTTTCAAATTTTAATAACCTTCCTAGATGCCCTGATTATCATCCAGGCAGGTTATCAATCTTTAAACACCATTAAAAATTTAAAAATAGTAAAAAATCATTTAAATTTTTGATAAAGGCTATAATTAGTGTATAACCAACAAGTTAATTGGCATTTTTTCATCGATTATTTGAAAACCTACCCTTATGCATAACCATTGGTTATCACCCACTTTTTGAAAAACTGTTCGGTACCCAAAAAATTTGGTATTGATAAAACATGTGGTCCCAAAAAAGTTTTCAAAAAAACCTAACTGATGCTTATTAAAAAAACCAACCATCATTAGTTTGGACTATTGTTGGCTGGTTATTACTATTTTTCATAACTATCGCTCAGGTTTTTTCAAATTATTATTTTAAAGTAAAAAATTCACCACACAAGGCACCAATTAAAAAAAAGGTAAATTTTTTTAGACATGCATGCTATCAATTTCCATGTCAAAGTAATATCCCACATTACTAGTAAGCCTGGTTTTGTTTTTGGCAATACTTGTCTTGGTATGCATAAGTGTTGATTTTCAAATACCCACCTTGAGAATCACCTAATATATCAATATATCAATAGGTAGGTTTTAGAATTTATGTTTTTTGGGGGGCATTATTAGCTTATTAACTAGAAATGTGCCCATTTACAAACCCAGTTTTCATTGGGTCTCAGGCAGTCTTGTACTTCAATTGAGGTAATTATACACTTCGGCCCAACACTGGTTAGTGCTTAGCTAACCCACCTTCATTAGCTATGGGACTGGAATGCAACTAAATATTGTTTCCCTGTCCACATATCATCCATCCTGCATGGTCCTTGGGGGAGAGTGAGGGGGGTGGAGGGATTGGGGATTGGCTTTGGGCAACCAGCTACTCCTTTGAAAAGTTTAATGTGAAGACAATTCTGGACAAAATTTGGAAGAGATTCATCAATGGTAGAGGTTGAGTTTGTTGGAAAGCATTCATTGAATCCTTCCTCACCCATATGGACTAAGGCCTTTTTTTAATGTCTTATGGGGTGGTTGGTTGCTTCATTAAAAGAGGCCCCCAATGGAACACCAATAAACGTCTTTGAAAATGTGACCAGTAAAGGTGTCTGTAATATGTATGTCTTTTCTGCAAAGTGCCCAAAATAAGAGAGTTCTCAGTTCTGACAATAAGAAGTCCCCCCTCTCCCCCCTATTTATTGTATCCCTCGCTATCCCAAGCTTGAAGATGGAATATTATACTCATCTGTAAATCTACCCTCTCTTTGGTCCCTAGTTTCACCCTCTAAACCCTGTTTCATCCTCAATTTGAGTGTATCTGTAAAGTGAGAAAAATTGAGTACCATTTCATGAGGGTACCAGTTCAGAAGACTTGGAGGATCATATTTTGATGAGACTTGATTTAATCATGAATTTGAGCATCAGTCAAGGTGCAGCAAGTAAGGCAAGTTCAAATCTGTTGGGGAAACTCTCCAGAAGACCAATTTAGGTGATAAAATTAGCTTGGTCTCCTGTTTCCCCCTGTGTACTGTTTTCATCCTGACTGTTCATTGCGTCCCCAGTTTCAGCCAAACCGGGGCCCACTACCCCAGTTTGGCACACTCCAAGGATAACTCAAATATATTGCTCAATCTGATTTTATTTTATTTTTTCCAGTATAGGACAGTTCTTTGATTTTCCTATAACCTCCAGTTTCAGGCTTTTGAAAGTTTTCAAAATCAAAGAAGCTAGAGCTTTTTAAAATAACTTACCAGTTCTAGGTTTTCGATAGGTTTCCTAAAAGAAAGAATCAGCAAAAGATTGGGGCAGTTCAAGATAGATTCTTTGAACGGTTCTCTTATTTTTTGACAATTGCAGTTATGGGTTAGAACTTGGAACCAGTTCTTTCATTTTTGAGACCTGCCTGTCAGGGGTGAAGTGTCTGCATATCCAACCGATACCCCCTTGTTCTTTCTTTGGAAAAGAGAGAACTGCCCAACATTGTGTGGCATAAAATTAGGGTTGAAATGGCATCTATTTTTTTCTTTCATGTGAACAGTCACAATCACAATTGCCGGAGAAGTTTGTCATCTTTTGTTTTTCATTGTTCAACATCGTGGTTGGGCGATTGTGTGCACCAATATTTAGTTATGATTGTGAAAATTTTGGGATAAGTTTAGGAATTTCTTTGTTTTGTTGCTGAAATTGTTACGTTCCATGATCCTAGCAATGGAGATAGTGTGGTTTGTTGGCTTTTGGTGTTGCAGCATGTCTTTTGCAATTTATTTATTGTCACTTATGACGGGGCGCAAGGGATTCACTGGAGGACAACATGAAAAAATAAGTATTTGTTTTCGAATTGATGAAGTGCATTGATTTTTGGTTTATTTTTTTTCTTTCATTCTGCTTGGTGATGTTTGTTATAGAGATGAATGCACTTGACAAGAAGCTCTGGTTTTATTTATCATCTTCTTCCATTGTGTGAGTGACTTAGAATTGTTGTCAAGGCAAAATAGAGAATACTAGGTTAGAGGCACATGGGAAATGATGAAGATCATAAGGGAGTTTGAGAGCTTGCTTGTGAATTTCATAGACTTGGGTTTGGTATATCCAAGTGTTGTTGTTTATATTGTTCATGGTGAGGAAATGAGACCCATCATAATGGGAACTACAAGAGAGCCTTGATCTTGTTGCTACCAAGATCCAATATGTCAAATTGTTGTTGCTATAGGTGAGGGTGGGTTTATTTCTTGTTCAAGCTTCTTGTTTTCCATAGAAATTGAGAAAGGAAAGTTTTTTGGAATGTGCACCAAGTCTCCCTTGTTTGGGACTAGATAAGAGTGTTGTTGGGTTGTTTAAGTGCATTTTGATTATGTGGAGTATTGAAACCACAAAAAGGCAACAATATGTTCATGAGAGTAAATTCGAAGAAATTTCGTCTCTCATATGTGCTTTAGAAATAGAAGTCATAGTAGATAGTAGTAGTAGTTTATGTATGTTCAAATTGAGTAAATGATTAATATAAGCTAGGTTAATTTGTGTATTACAATTGGCTAATGTTGTGCATTTTCTATTGGTCGTTTTTTTCTAGTTAAATACTATTTCATTTTTGTTTTACCCTTTGGGGTTGAGTTTCTTTTATTTCTTCATCACAAATGGCATTTCCATTTAAATTTTTTTTGTGGTTTTAATGCATCTTTTTATATCATTTATAAATTTGAAGTGGTTGACAAACCATATGGGATAAACATTTTAATCACAATTTAATTGCAACTTAATCACAACTTATCTACTTAACTACTACCTACCAGTTAACCTTGCCTAACAACTACCTATTAATATAACTTACTACTTACTAATTCACCTAGCCTATGTACTAACTAACATGGTTTCATAACACTTCAACTTAAACCACCTAGGTTGCATGGGACTTAGGCTAGTTATTTATTAATATTATTTATATTATTATCTCATTTGTTATAGCTTTTATTAACTACAATGATCAATATTATAATAATAATATAATAATAATGATTTTAGTAGGCATACTAGCCCTTTAATAGTAATTATTGTAATAATATCAATTTTTAGAATTGAAATATCAATTTGAAATTTCAATATATGAACAACATACATACATATGCATAATACATGCACAAATATGTTTGTATTATTTGTCTAATATATCTTAAATACAACTTTAATACATACATAGAGATATATCTTTATTATATTACACCATAGTATGCCTTTACGGGTGGAATTAACTTGATGAGTATTGCAATTAATAGGACATATAAGCATATTCATGGATGAAGATATATTTTAAAACCATTCAACCCATAAGATGAAGGCATAAATAATTGCAATATAATCACATCAAAGTTGTAGGAATGACCAAAAGTTTGAAAGTTGATCCTATAGTTGCAAATACTTTCAAAGTTAGTTGCAAACAACTAATAATCACATGTAGTCACAAATAAAGTGATTACATTTTGGTTGATTTATACTAATGTTTGCATCTATTGGTGGAGAAGAATAACCATATCATTAAGGGATTGATGGATATTGGAACCTTGATGTCAATCATTGCTACAAGTGTGGTAAAAAAATTGGGGATCATGCATATTTTTTGGATCAAATTTATACAGAACAACATTAAGCATAGGATGCAAACTATGGGCATAATTGTTGAATTGCTGATTCATGTGCATGAGGTTATATGCAAATGAACCTTATGGTGGTTGATATAGATGGATATGATGTTCTCTTGGGACATAACTTTTTGATCAAGATTGGAATAGTTGTTCATGTGGAGTGGAAGTTGATTCAAATTCAAAATGGTCCAAGGGAAAATGTGCAAATGCTTCCTTTGAACATGGTGAACTTGCCTCAAGTGCTAGGAAATGAAGTAGGGAATTGGAAAGATGAAAAATATTACAACAAAATTTACCTAAGTTTTCACAAAATTTTAAAATGATTGAAAATGGAAGTTGTTTGGACTTGTTGAAAGTAAAACATGTATCAAACTTTTACCAACCATTTAATGAGCTTGAATATAATTCTAATGAAGAAGATGATGATCAATCCAAGATGGTTGTTAAAAAAATTACTTCTATCTTAGATTGTTAATGTTTTTGCATGGAACAAAGCTAAGTTTAGTTGCTACACTATGGGGGAACATTTCATTGACAACCAAGGATTTCCTTGTTAAACAACATTGAATAGGTTGTCACATTGGGAGGAGTTTGAAGTAAATAAATAAATTTAAGAATTGGTTTTTCTAAGCAAGATGAAGCCCAATAAGTCAAAGCACACATGCAAGGTAACATTTCCAATGAAGGAGGTTTTGTGGTGATTATCAACTTTTGAACTTGCAAACCAAGAGGGATGTTTTTCCAATGCCATTGGTAGATGGTGTTTTGACTCAACTTGAGAATTCATAAATTTTTCCTATTTTTGATTTGCAAAGTGGCCTATGGTAGAGAAAGATGGTAGTAAAAGATACAAAGACAATTATAGTAATCACTAAGTTTGGGTTTTTTTTATTGGACCATTATGATTTTTAACTTGAAGATTACAATGAATACATTCATTTGTACCATGAAAAAAATGTTTTAAGGTTGGATGCAAAGCTTTTAGAGGTATTGTTGGATGATTTGAATGTCCATAATGTATCTTGGTAACAACACTTAAAACATATTGAATTGGTCACTATGCCAAAATGTGGTTTCTATGATTAAAACATGTTGCGACTATTGCCCAAAAAAATCATGTAGTTGTAAATGGACTTGAGTTGTAGTCATTTTGATGGCTATAGTCATAATTATGAATTTGCAACTACAAATATGACTATGCTTACAACTAGAGGTAATTATGACTACACGACTAATGTAACCATATTAAAATAATTTATTGACCTTGTTTTAGCAAGTTTAAGAAAAAAAATTAAAATACATATTGACATGGTCAAATTTGTATTAGAAGCCTAACTTAACTTAATTTTCCTTAATTTAATCTAATTTAAATAATTCCTAGTTTAATATATATTTACCTAGTTTAATATAAATTAATTTATTAAAACTTAATCCAATCCTAATTTAACCCACTTAAGATAATCCACCCTAAGTAGCTTATATAGTTTATTTTAAATAACCTAATTTATTATAAATAATCTTATATTTTAACTTAATGTAATACATTTTAACATATGTAAGCTAATTTAGTTTAATTTAACCAAATTTAAATTAATTAATTCAATTTAGCTTAGTCAGCCTAAATTCTAACCAAATACATTAAAAAAATTTATTTGCCAAAAACATTTCAAATTTAGTGATATTTAATTGACCATGTTTACCTTGAGTGTTTTTATGTAACTTGATTTCACCAATTTTAACCAAATTTATCCAAGTTTAACTTAATTTATTACAATCAAACCAAATAGATAGCCAAATTTAACATAATTTTAAAAAGGTTTAACCAAATTTAGCCAAAATCATTTATTTTATAAAAAATAAAATTCATTTAACCAAGTTTAACCAAGTTTTAGCCAACTTTATTAAAATATAACAAAATATATCCTATTTTAGCCAAAATAATCTACTTTAATTTCATTTATATTACTTTAACCAAAATTAAACAAAATTAATGAACTTTAGCTTTAATCTAGCCAAGTTTAATCTAAATATCCTATTTTAATAACAAAATAACATAATTCAAGCAATTTCATGCTATTTAAACCAAATTTAACAAATTTTTATCAAATTTATCTATGGGTTTAGGATTCATAAATTTACAACATATTAAATTTATGTATATATAATGACCTTTTAAAAAAATGATTAGATATAATTTACGATTTTTAAAATTAAATTTTATTATTATTATTTTTTATTATGTATATATTGAAAAAATATTTCAGTAAATAATATACATATAACATTAAATATGTATGTATATATATTGTATTAAATATGTAGATTTTAATAGATTAAAAATTATAAAAACTGAAATAATGAAAAACCAACACAACTATTGTCATGTTAAGTGGTTGGATTATAATAAAATTAATTGGTAAATATTTTTTCCAAATATCAATTCTATTAATTAATTTACAATATACTGAAAATAAATATTAAATTGGAATTAATATATGATTATGAAATTAAATGATATAATGAAAATTAAATATTCGTATATAAAGTATAAATATTGAATATATGTATATGTATATTATAATACATGTATATTTATATACATATGATACATTATATATACATATAATATATTATTAATATAATATGGTATTCATATTTCAGAATTTAAAAATAAATTAAAAATATTCAATTTTTTATATTCAAATTATACATATATTTATCAAATATTATCAAATATTGAAACATAATGGATATGTTAAAATTTTAAAAATTCAAAAGTGATTTTCTATCTACAAAATTTGTTATTTGAATTTTTAATTGGTCCACATATGTGGATTATGCTCCAAAGTTTAATAATTCATTTCATTAAGTTTCGGAAAAGAAATTAAACTTTAAACTTTGTATTTTTATACATTCAAACATTGGAACATGTAAAGTTTTTATGTGACAAGATTGTGTCACATGTGATGTGGTAGGTTGATGGCAAAAGTCTTGGACCAATTTAAGGAGGTCCAAGGATCAATACTTATTCTCACCATGTTGATTATAGTCAACTTTGATCATGGGTACGATAATGACATATGTTGATTACATTGACCAATGGTATGTATAATGATGCATAATATAACAATGTTTTATATAGTTATATATATGATTATATGATTTATGTATTATACATTTGTGTACAAACTATATGTATATGATATATAAATAATTTAAAAATGAATAATTATATATAATATTTTGTAGTTGTAGGTGCAGTCATAAATGCCACGTTTGGGCATTGTGGGTGTTAACACACCTTAGGGACATAAATATCAAATTAAACCCTAATCAATGTGTTTTTGTTGCAAGAAACATTAGATTCTTAAGTCATGTAGTGAATAAAACTAAGATGATGCTTGACCTTCAAAAGTTTAAGATAGTTGTGAGGATTTCTTGCACATTTCCACCACTAAGATATGCACTCACAAAAAACCCGGTTAGAAGTGGAACTACTTTGTAGTTGAAGTCTAACAAGTTAGGTGGTTCGAGGTAAATAATGAAATTTACTAAAAATCTAATGCGTTGTGTCCAACTCTCATGATTTTATTTTTTATTTTATTTTATTTTATTTATGTCTTTGACCAAAAGTTAAGCCCGAAACTAAAAACCATTTGTTTAGATTGAGGAAAGAAAAAAAAACAACTCAACCTCCTCTACTTTCACAAATGTAACTCTTTCACAGCAAAACCGATGACGCTGAATTTTTGGGAAAAACTTCTACACATTTCAATCTAAAATTGATCTAATTTTGAGACAAATCCAACGGTGGATTTGAGAGAAATAATTAGTTAAACCAAAAGTCCAGAGGCTTCCCCATGGAAATCATTCCATGAAACCCACTTCAACACCCTCTACCTTCAACAACTGTAACTCCCTCACAGCAAAATTGATGACGCTGAATTTTTGGGAGGAGCTTTTACACCTTCTGAACTAACTCTGATTTAATTTTAAGACAAATCCAACGGTGGATTTGAGAGAAGTAATTAATTAAACTAAAGTCCAAAGGCTTCCCCATGGAAATCATTCCATGAAACCGACTTCAACACCCTTTACTTTCAACAACTGTAACTCCCTCACAGCAAAACTGATGACACTGAATTTTTGGAGGAGCTTCTACACCTTCTGAATTAACACTGATTTAATTTTGAGACAAATCCAATGGTGGATTTAAGAGAAACAATTAATTAAACTAAAGTCCAGAGGCTTCACTACGATTACTTGCTACACACAACTCCATTCCATACTTCATTTTTTCATAACCTTTCCATGATCACCTCCACACACAAGAACTAACAACCCTTCTCACACTTCATTCTCCTCTTCCTTCTCCTTTCTTCGCATACACATAATGCCTTCTCGCTTGGTAAACCTCCATGACCTTCCTTGAGCTTGTTTTCCTTGTCCAATGAAAGCTTTGAAATCCTTTTGCACCAATCAATGGCCTCCTCATCCTTCAAGGGCCAATGAGAATTTGAGAATGAATGGCCATCCAATTGAAATTAGGATGAGAATCCTTGGG
>Ga0116231_10001135_pt1 | contig 53145 bp, 39 predicted proteins | sample S1TSphgellanicum_2_FD_89695 | JGI IMG/M metagenome (GOLD analysis project Ga0116231, IMG submission 89695) | Host-associated microbial communities from peat moss isolated from Minnesota, USA - S1T2_Fd - Sphagnum magellanicum MG | ecosystem: Host-associated > Plants > Peat moss > Unclassified...
TAAGAATAGGTAAAAACTCACATTAATAAAAAACTTAAAACCAAAAAATTGAATACATTAGTTAAAAAAAAATAAAAAGTAAGTTTTTTTTTTTTTTTTTTTTTTTTTGCTTTGAATCTTAATTTTGCACTCTTTTGAATCTCAATTTTGGTCATTTAACTTTACATTTATATTGTGCAAGATTGTTAGCGAGGTTATCATGTTTCAAAAAACATTTCAATTCCATAAGGTTGCTATCTTGTTTATGGCATGCAAATTGAACCTCAAATCATAGGCCGTGTACCTCCCTTACATGGCATATATCACAAGTCATTATAAACATTTTGTCACCAGTTGTAACTACTTACATCTTAAACTAGTCCAAAGGTCATTGGTTGCTAAGTGATACCATATAAACAACCATATCTATGAACCTTAAGTTAATGGGAAAAAAGAACAATTTTCTTGTGTTGGATGTTTCAATTGATGATGATTCTAGTCTAGATATTGAGTTGGGAGTTTTGAAGAAAAGATGAAAGAGGTTATTAGGGTCATTGATTCTTCCTTCTCCTTCTTGACGATATGATGAAAAAAACTCACAATATGTTAGTGTTAATGTTAAATCCTAAATTTAAAAGTTTCACATTAATTATTATTTTTAATTGCTCATGAACTTGGGGTGGCCATAGTTGCATAGTATGATAGGAAATCTTTTTTTCCTATGCTCCTAAAATCTTATCACCATTTGCATCCATTACTTGAGACTAAAAGTTCTTTTGTTAACATATATGATGAAGACAATAATTTGGATATCTTTGAAATGGTGACAAGCACTAATGAACTTGCAAAAGACACTACTACAATTCATGGTTTTTTTATTGGATTTTTTAGTCAAAAATACCAAAAAATGACATGCATAAAAAAAATCACCCTCTTTGGACAAATTGTTTTGGCCATGTCCTATGTGACTAGGTAGTCAAATTAGACCTTGTCATTTTGATTGGCAAAGTGATTGACGAAATGACTAATTGTTCGACTAGTAGATAATGGACCATTTGATTGAATCAATTTTGTACTTAAATTAAAATCATTTTTTGGATTATTATTTTAAAAATTAATAGGTAGGTTTGGTAATAAATAGGCTTAGGTAGGTTGAAAAAGGCACTTAGGTAGGTAGGTGTTAGCCTAACCTAACCTAACCTAACCTAACCTACTTAACTTAACCTAACATCACCGAACCACCTTAATTTAACCTACCTACCCTAGCCTTGTAAGCATGCACATAGGTCGTAAGTATAAGGAAATGAACCCCAAACCTTCATAATGATAAACCAAATGCTTACCAATAGACTACACCATCAAAAGTGTTCAATTTTTATAAATTTTTTAATTTCACATGTTTATTTCACATCATTAAACATAATGGTTAAACCTAAGTGACAACTAATGATTAAATTCAACAATTTAAACTAATGGCTAAACTTAATGGCTAAACTCATCGATTTATACTAATGGTTAAACCTAATGGTTAAACTCAATGAATTAAATTAATGGCTAAACTTATTGATTTAGATTAATGGCTAAACTCAATGACTTAAACTAATGGTTAAACTTAATGGCTAAATTCATCGATTTAAACTAATGGTTAAATTCACCGATTTAAATTAATGGCTAAATCTAGTGGCTAAATTCAATGATTGAAACTAATGACTAAACCTAGTGGTTAAATTTAATGATTTAAACTCATTCACTTAAATTAATGGTTAAACCTAGTGGCTAAACTCATTGACTTAAATTAATGGTTAAACCTAATGGTTAAACTCATCGACTTAAACTAATGGTTAATCTTAGTGATTAAACTCAACAACTTAAACTAATGGCTAAACCTAATGGCTAAATTCACTGACATAAATTAATGGCTAAATCTAATGGTTAAATTCACTGGTTTAAACTAATGGCTAAACTCATCGACTTAAACTAATGGTTAATCCTAATGGTTAGATTTAATGACTTAAGCTAATGGCTAAACCTAGTGGTTAAATTTAATGACTTAAATTAATGGCTAAACCTAATGGCTGAACTCATTAATTTAAACTAATGGCTAATTTTAGTGGCTAAACTTAATGATTTAAACTAATGGCTAAACCTAATAGTTAAACTCACCGATTTAAACTAATGGTTAAACATAATGGTTAGACCTTGATTAAATTTAATGGCTAAACATAATGGTTAAACCTAATTGATAAACCTAATGGTTAAATTTCATGGCTAAACATAATTGTTAAACTTAGTCAATAAATTTAATGGTTAAACATATTTCATGGCTAAACCTAAACTAAACCTTGCGACAAAATTTAATGGTTAGATATAATGAATAAACCTTGGTTAAACATAGTGTCTAAATTTAAGTTAAACCTAATAATTAAATATAATGGTTAAACTTAAGTTAAACCAAGTGGGTAACTATAGTGGATAAACATATTCGATAAAGCTAAACTATACCTAGTGGTTATACTTAGTGGCTAAATTTAGGCTATACCCATTGACAAAATATAATGGTTCAACTTAGGTTAAATTTAATGCAAAATTTAATGGCTAAGCATAATGACTAAATTTAAAGTAAACTCAATGGCTAAATTTTGGATAAACCTAATGGTTAAATTTAATGGCTAAACATAATGGTTAAAATTAAGTAGGTAAGTGGGTGGATAGGGAAGTAAATAATATGTTAGTAAGTGGGTAGGTAAGTAGGTAGGTAGGTAAGTACAAATAAAAGATAGGTGGGTGGGTGGGTAATAGGTAGGTAAGTAGCTAATTACGTAAATAGGTGGATGAGTAAGTAGGAGGTAGATTCATAAGGTGGTAGACCATGTCATATTTAATTTAAAATCATTAGCCATCTTGACTAAATGTTCAACTTGACTATAGATCATTGGTCATTTTTACTAAAAATCATTGGCCATTTTGATTAAATGTTCAATTTGATTAAAGACCATTGTCCATTTTAACTAAACTTGTACAACTTGACTATGTGTATCTAGTCAAATGAACCACTATAGTCAAGTTGATAAGTCAACAAATGCATGTGTAATTCAAGCCCTTGGGCTTTAATCAAAATGACAAGTTAATTAATTTGAACTTCTTAAAAAATTATGAATTGTAATAGTGAAAGCTTGTCAATTGAAAATTGATGATATTTCATACATTTCAAATGGATGCAAAAAACATCAAGTGCTTTTGAGAATGGTGGAAGAAACACAAAAATATGTTCTCAATTGGGTGAAAATCCTTTAATGTGTACCACACATGACGAAAAGGGCCTAGTCTTTATTATAGTCCTTTTTTAACCTTATATTGTGATCCCCATAGAAAATAATGAATCAAAAGTTGTCAAAATAAGGACTATATTTTAAGCCATTACAATTTTAAATTCCATTATAATCATCCATAAATGTGTTTTTACATGATAAAAAAGACTAGGTAAAAAAAATAGAAAAAGGCGATGATGTGACAAGATTTTGGTACACCTTAAAAAATTTAGACCCAATTAAGTTAAACAAATATTAGGGATTGTAGGTTCCCAAATTGAAATTGAAAGAATATTTCTCCTTGTTATAAGTATATTTACCAATTTGAAAATATGCCATTTATAATAAAAAAAACTCTGAAAAGATTATCTTTGTGAATAAGATTTGGCCAAATGATGTAAAGGCTGGTTGTAAAACCGCTTCTAGTTTGGTAGAATTGATAAATTTTGAAATAAATTTAGAAGAGGAGTTAAATGAATTTGAAGGCTCATTCGAGTGAAAAGAATTAAATGAAGATTGATTTCAAGTTTCCCTTGTAATGAACTTTGTTGGTTATTCCTTTGGTCATTATGTTTTTTGAAAATTTTCAAAATTATTAACATATTGAAATTTAATCTTAAATTAATGGTAAAAAAATTGGAAAAATATAATAAAATAATATAAATGGAAAATTATTTATGAGAAAACCAAATTAATGAGAGAAGAAAAAAAACAAAAAAAACCATATCAAGCATTTAAATTGAGAAAAAAAAAGAACTAGCTTGGTTCTAATTTAGAAAAAATCCTAAAACTAAAATGGGTGGTTATTAAAAAAATTTGATAACTACCCAACACTACCTAAAACCCTCACTAGTCATGTATCAAGTCGTGTGAAATAACATTCAAAAGCAATAAAACACCAATGGGAGTCGTAAAATAGAATAAGGACCTACTAAAGGGGGCCAAAATGACAACCTAAAACCTAAAACAAGTCACATGATGCATATATTACAAGGAGATAATAAAAAACCCGAAATAATACCTAGCCTAAATGAAGTCTCCCTTACAACTCAAATGATTAATCATAACTGATAGCCCTCCTATGGCACCTTCTTGCATGTGGTTGTGGGTTTGAATTTAAACCATTGTTAAGCAATTATTAAGAATGGCACATAACAACCAATGGTTCTCAACATGTTTCTTTAATATACTTTTGGATATCAAAACATCAAAACTAATTTTGATATACAAGTGAGTGTTATGTGTGTAAGTGTCAACAACCATATATACAACATGTAAGTGTAAATCATTTACATTTACACATTCAAACTTTTTACATTTACATTTATATTGTTGTTGTGTATAATTATTTTTTCTACAATTACACAATCCCATGCAAATGTTTTGGACTATGTAAGTGTATATACTATATACCCTTCATCACCATATCTTCTTGTGAATCCATATTAATTAGTTGTGAGTGCATGTTTTGATGGTTTTTTTTTGCAATGGGCCATTTGGTTGGCCCCTATCACCAAAAAAATTTAAATCCCCCCTTAAGTAAAAATCACATTATTTTACATTAAGATTGTTTTGCATATCTACATAAAATCATGTAAGTGTATTTGTTTTACACTTACAAGGAATGTAAGTTGTAAACCATTTACATGCACAACACTAATATGAACATAGTTTTTAAAAATTCTAATAGATTCTTATACATAATTACAATTTTTAAAACATCTAAGAACTAATCAAATACCCTTCTAAAATATTATTAATTATTTCATGAAAACCACAAGTTCTTTGAGGGTTTTTTGAAAAAGACAAAATTGGAGGTTATTTGATTCTAAAATCTTTCAAACGATTCTTGAATTAGAGGTTTTTTAATTCTAAAAATTTCAAAAACCTTGGGACTAATTTTTTAAAAATTTGGACATGAAAATTGGTTCCAAAATTTTCTAGTCATTTTCAAATTTTCATCACTTTATGCATTGAATTTTTCAAAAAATCAATAATTGAAAATAAAATCTAATTATCGTTGAGTTCATTAAAGTACTAAGGTATGTTTGAAGAATCTTTTTTAATATACCTTTTATTATGTATATGCTTCCCACATGTGGCCATTAATATTAATGTGTTGTGTTTGTTGAACTAAATTGTCCATTTTCATTTGTTTTGTGTGTAAAAGGTTGCAATTTGATAATATTATGTTCACCCATTTGCCCTAATAACTTGTTTCAAAAAAATCTTATTACATATTTCATGCCACCAAAATTGGTTGCTAATATTTGCATGTCATGTTTGTTGAATTAAATTGTGCATTTGTATCCCTACTTTAAGGGGAATGACTTTAAATTTCATTGGTTGTCTTTTGGGATGACAATTTTGAAAGAGGATTTCACACTAAATTTTTTTCATATTTGCCTTTTCATATCATCATCTTCCAATCATGTGAAAATTTAATATTTAAATTGTCCTCCCAACACATATTTTAATTTAATTTAGGTCACATCACATTGAATAAAACAAAAAATGTCTTGCAAGATGATCACTTGCAATACAACTTGCTTTGCAAGAGGATCATTCACAATACAAATCATTGTTGTTTAATGTCCCCCTTAATTTTACAAATTACAAATTATCAAAACATGATGAATAAAAACTAAAAAAAAAACTCATGATAAATTTGATAAGATAATTTCAAAAATTGTCTAAACGTGATGTATAAACATAAACACAAAAATTTCCATGACAATTTTGATTAATTTCAAAAATTGTGAAAACATTACCTAGAATAAACACAAACACGAAAATCAATGTCCATGCAATGGGTTGCAACTTTAGTTGAAAGTGCAATTGATATGAATGATAACCATCACAAGCTAATGAAAAGCCAATTTTTTGTTAACAATTGTACCAATTGATCACATAAAAAACTAATATGTGGAATGAAATGTGATTTTTTTTTGTTTTCTAGGGCAAACTTGTTGTCCATCACCCAAGCTCCACATTTTGATTCCCTTATTGTGCAACCCTAGTGGATTTGATATAATTAATTTTGGATCATGTGGTAGTGATGTTTGTTGTTCTATCCAAACATGTGCCAACCTTTTGAAAGACCTCAATAATTGTGAAATTTGTGATCACAAATTCATTGTGGGTTATTGTTTTGGGTATGGACATTGATGAATCCATTATTTTTGGATTCATAATTTCATGATTGACAACTATAATATACACAATTGCTTCAATGTTGAAAGGTTTAAATATTGATTATTTTCAATGTAATTGATATGATAAGAATAATTTGAAACCATAATGACTTCATCTAGAATCACTTATATTAGTGGATCCACTAGTTTCCTTTTCCCTTTTTCTAGCAAAAGTCACATAAAACACATACAATAAAGTTATCTAGAAAGTGACCATAACTAGGCAGTATAACCCCCTATTTGTGTTAATTGGGAACAAAACCTACAATATGAGGTTCAACAATTTGAAACAAAAATAACTAGGGGCTACATGCATGTTAAGGTAGACCACTTTTGGTGTTGTAATGGTAGTTTTTTGTAATGGGTGTTATTACAATTGTTACATGTTATTGTAAATGTTAGAATTTTTTTCAAAAAGAATTTTTTAAGTTATAGACTTGAATATGCACATATGCAATTGATAACACAAATTGACTAAAATTATAGAAGTTGTGGACTTTTGAAATTCAAAGTACAAGTGTGTTATGTAAGTAAAATTTAGCTTAGTGGACTTTAATTAAGTTAATAATTGGATTTTAAACTTGTTAGGGACTTGGTTTTGGTTTTAAAATATAATGAAAAATGAATATTGAATTTTTTCGCATTGTATCATATGAAAATGTTGAGTTATAAAATTTGTTTGTGTAAAAGTCGATTTTTTTCAAAAGTCCATGGCATATTGAAAATGAGGTGGTTCATGTTGAGATTTTACACACATGTTTCAATGAGGTTTACAATGAGGTTTAGGGTTCATCATGGGAAACATTCTCAAAATACATGGCTCAATTTAGTTATTTTCTAATATTAGGCTCCTTGTTTTGGAAATCCCACAACCTTGAGGGCTTTACATTACACAAAAGTGAAGAAAACCAATCAAATGAGTAGATATTTGAAAGAAGAAGTGAAAGAAAACAATAAGCAAATGAACACTTGCAAATTCACATCAAGGAATAAACATTTGAAAGGATTGAAGCATGACATGAGCCTACATGCGAAGGATAGATATCCCAAAAGTGAAACAAATCCGTGGTGTGATTGAAACAAATGGAATGAAACTTTTATTTACCAAGAGTTTAAACATTGGGTGATAATGCTTAGGTTTCAACTTTCTAAACAGTAATAAGCTTGAAGCATGATTTTATCACGCCAAAAAATGACCTAACTTATCCCAATAATAAATACTTCAAGTTCTTGGGATGAAGCACTCACCCTAAGATACTTCTTTTAAGTCTAGATATGATCCAATATGTCTAGGCTAGACAATAACTAAGGGACAAATCAATGTTTTTTTTCTCAACAATTTTTTTTCATATTTTAAACTAAAAAATTGGGAAAATTTTGAATTTTTTTTTTTTTTGTGTAATGTAAACTTGACTAATTTGACTCGATTTTTTGGAAAAAAATTGAATACCATAAATGTTTTTAAAATTTTTTTAGCAAAAGCTTTTTTCCTAGAAATTAAGAAACAAAGGGTTAAAAACACCTTTTTAAAAATGAAACAACACCCTAGTTCAAGTTCTAATTCCATTTTGAAAATAAATGGACTCTTTTGTCAAGTTTCAACTAAGGTTGTATGTGTAAATATCAATAGTCATCTATACAACGTGTAAATCATGTGTTATAAGTATGATTGTAAATCATTTACACTTACAATTCTAAATTTCTTACAATTACATTTATCTTGTTGTCGTATATAAATTTTATTTCTATTTACATGAAGTCATTGTACATATTTATCAAATACACGTACATAGCCCCATGTAAATGTTTTGGGGTGTGTAAATGTATATATTATATATTTTTAATGACCATACCTTCTTGCAAATCGATATTAATTAGTTGTGAGTGTATCCCAAAGCTCAATTTTATTTTTTGCAAGGGGACACTTTGATGGATCCTTCACACAAAAAAAATGATATTTTGATATTCCCTAAACATTAAGGTTTTGCAATATAAGCTTATAGTGGTGTTATTCCAAGAAATATCTTGAATGCACATTTTGTCCCAACTCATTGTTTGAGTACAAATTTTATTATTACTATTTTTATGAATATTACTTAATAATAAAAGTAGCTTTTTAAAGAGCTTAGGTACTTATTGTACTTATTGCAATTCATATTTATTAATTCAATTAGTTGTGATGCATCCCAAAGCAAAAATGTTCTGATGATTTTTTCTTTTTTTTGGGTGGCAATGAGCCATTTGGTTGGTTTATCACAAAAACATTATGAAACCCCCCGCCCCCCTCCACAAGTAGAAATTATATTTTTTACATTGTTTTACACTTACACTATTTTATATGACCGCATAAAATCATATAAATGTATTTATTTAGTTTTACACATACATTGTTTTACACAACATAAAATAGATTTACAAGGTTTTACATTTACATTACATGGATTGTAAATCCTAAAATCATTTACATACACAAGACTGGTACACACACACACACACATTTTGTCAAAGGGCTTTTTGTGTAAGGTAATTAATTCTCTTGGAGGGGGCATTCCTGAGATAAGGGCCTGAATTGCTGTAAAGCTTGATCAGCTGATCAAGGGAAGGTTAATGGCCCTAAGGGCATCTCCACCCCACACCTGCAAACACCCCTTTTCATTAAATCTTGCACCAGGATAGTAGCGTAAATCCTGCTACGCTCCTGTATCCAATGTCCATTTTGAAGTGGTCATTTTAACACCTTTTAGAAGCTTTTTTCTACAATGGATTTGGATAGTGACTATTACTCGTCCAGATGTAAAGACATAAAAATGGTCTTTGAGTGTTTAAAGGGACTTTTATGACGTTTGTGGGTGGGGACAATGGTCATTAAACAGTATTCTATTTTAACAGAAAAGGAGTTGTTTACAGTTTTGGGGGTGGAGATGCTTAAATGCACTGCCCTTGAACAGGTGGTTTTTGTAGTGTCCGAACTCTATTTTGTGTTAGGTACAGCCCTAAGTCCAGGGCCCGAACTCTATTGTGTGTAGGGTACAGCCCTAAGTCCAGGGCATTACCAAAATAAGGGCACACAAGGAGATACGTGAGTGCAGGCTTGATTTTGGTACAGTAAACTCTCTCTAAACTAATATCCTTGGGACCGGCCGGAAGATATTAGTTTATGGAGGATATTAGTTTACACAAATTATATTAAGTATGAGGCCCGTCACGGGCCTGTGCCAGCATATTAGTTTAGAGAGAATATTAGTTTACACAGTATTAGTTTAGAGAGAGTTTCCTGTAATGGCCCTCAACCCAGGGCTTTATAGGCCATAAAGACCTGCCAGAAATTCAGTACAATTCTAAATGGCCACCCTTAAAAATATAAAGTGCCCCCTACAAGACGAGAAAACATTCTGCTCTGTAAGGGTGCCTCCAGATACACTATGAGATTTCAGAGAGGGCTTTCTTTGCGTGTCTTGTGCAAACTTGTTTTTGATTTCAATGAAAAGAAAGGAAGAGAAAAGAATTTGGAGCCATGAGGGTTATTGGTACAAGAGTTGTGAGGAGATTTGTGTACGTTTGTAAGGATTTAATTGTGCGGAGGAAGAACGAACTAACTAATGACGACGACGGAAGACAACAGCGGACAGTCAGCGCCTGAGAGAGGTGCAGCCAGCCAGCCAGCCAGCCAGCCAGCCAAGGACGCCTGTGTCGACTGCAAGCAACACGCAACCGAGCCTTACGTCGCACACACCGCGCCTGTCGTCCTCCTGTTTCCGTGGCTCCCTTCGCTTGCTGCATCCACGCTCTGGCCACAACAAAACACATCACGGCTCACTTCTTGCAGCAGCAGTTATAGCCTCTCCTTTGAGAGCGAGAGAGAACGACCGAAGACGCGCACACAGACCCACCCCAAAAAAAAAAACACCCGACTTTGATTTACTTACTGTACATATAAAAAAGAAAGAAACAGCCGGAGCCTGTTCGCACACACCAAACCCAAGTCGCTATTCTTTTCCCACAGAGATACAGAGACAGAGAGGGGGCCAAAAAACTAAAAAAAAAAAACTAAAAACAAATAAGTGTTTGGTTTTGTGTGTGTGTGTGTGTGTGTGTGTGTGTTTTGCAACAGTTTTTGGTATTTTGGTGGGTCCGTTTTCGGGTGCTTGTGTTTATCCTTCCGGTTGCAGAAACACAAGGAGGGGAGGGGGAGGGGGAGAGGCGGGAAAGTGGGGGATGGTCTTCTTCTTTCTTCGCTCGTGAGGATTTGTGGTCTCGCGGATCAGTTTCGGACTCGTCGGGTATGTGCGTCTCTCTTTCTTGCTCTGCTGCTGCATTTTGAGTTTTTTTGGAATTGAATCTTTGAAACTCAGGTATAGTTTTTGTTTTTGTTGTTGGATGTGTTGTGGAAGAATGAATTCACTCCAGATTTTTTTGGGAGCTTGCTGCATACGTATATAGAGCCTTGTTTGGAATTTGAGATCGGGATTGATTGAGAGAGAGAGAGAGAGAGAGAGAGATCCAGGGGTGTGCGTGTACCTTCCTCCTCTTCTTCTTCTTCAGCGGCCGCACAAGAGGGAATTTGGATTGTACCGTTTTGCAGTTTTGTGTACCTATCAAGAAGCAAACTTTGCTTACGAAAGAGCTCGTGGTGTTGGGTTTAGTGCAGACAAATTTTTAAAAAATCAAATCAACTCAAATCAAATCAAATGGCGCAAGGGCATCTGTCAAACTGCTGCACATCATCATCATGCTTTGAGCGAAGTTGCTTTCTTCAATCCATTCGGGGGAGTTCCAATCCCAGAGAAAATGGGAGATCCAATTTTACGCTTAAACTGCATATATACCCATCCATAATTTGTCGACAATTTGTTGTTGTCAGAGCTTCTTTGCCTCCTCATCATCATCATCCTTCTTCTTCTTCTTTGACCTCAGCAGCTACTTCTTCTTCTTCTTCAAACAAGACTTTGCAATGTCCTCCTCCTCATGGCCTTCTCCTAAGGTACACAAGTTTGTCAAGGAGAACTGGAGGTTTTGTTCCATGCAATGCTGCTAGGAGCTCCGCACTATCCGAATCCGAGGAGATGATGCCAACAACAAGCAGGAGGGTTACAGATAATAGACTGCCACAGTTGGTGGATGTGGTGCCTCCTGTGGTGGAATTCAAGCTATCTGACTTTGAATTGTGCTCACATGTCAGTGTGGGTCTTGCTGGAAGAGTGAGTGTTTTTGTTTTTCCCCTTTTTCTTTTCATGTCTGCTTTGTTTTGATCTGAATTCCAGGAAACCCATTGTTTGCAATTGCAAGTACAACAACACATTCTTCCTTTGCAGACAGAATGCATATTTTTACCATTCAGGGTTATGTTTGCTCTGAGCTTGCGCTTGGGCTCGATCTTCTTTAGTGCCAGCTCTCTGACCTCTATAGTTCTTGATTGGCTCTGTTTGTAACCTTGCAGGGTGATGAGGTGGTCTATGAGGGAGTTGTGAGAAATCCAGAGAGGTGTGTCTTTTGCCATTAGGGTTGTTGGCCTTCTTCTGCTCATCTTGTTTTTGTAGTTGATGATGCTGATTTCCATCCAGTTCTTGAGCTGAAAACATATGCGTACATACAGAAAGCAATGCTCCTCTGCATGCAGCACACTCAGAGGCAGCAATTGTGGGTGTGTTTCTTGCAGTCCTTTGAGAGGAATGCGAGTGGTTTTGCGACAACTGACTGGTCCAAGAGCACAGCGCTGGGGTCATCGAGCACTGCAGGTAGAAATGCATATACATTTTCTGACTCAAAAGTTTGGTGCTGCATTTCTTCTTGGGCCTTTTGGAAATGCAAAACACCCTCCCCTCCTTAGATTGTGCATTTACAAGAGTGGTGTGCAAAATTGGCTAGGTGATCGCAAGGCTGGTGAGGAGAGAGGATTTGTACCACTCATATGCTACAAGAGTTCATGGCTACATTCTACCATCAGGCACTGCCTCTGATGAAAGCAATACACTTACACTAGTTCATGGGGTGAGTTTCCTTCAATTTGCTTCTCTTGCTTGACCTCACACTGTTTTTTCTGAAATCTTTCATAAATGTGATATATACTTGAGAGCAGAATGAGAGCATAGATGTATGTCAAATCCTTTTTGTCTTCTGAACCTCCAAATCTGTTGGTGAAACATGGGAATCATGGTGATCATTGTTCCCCCCCTGGACCACTTGCTTGGGCAGTACTATGGGAGCTATTCACTGCATCAATGGCTGCTGTGCCATGACTGGCTCCCAAACCTAGAAGCAAGGCTGGCATTGGATGAAGAGGCAGCAAGACGAGTGGGAGATGATCGCACAGGTGGTCCAGAAGTGTCACGTCAATTGCGTCTCCTTCGTGTCATCATGCGTGACCTCTTGATTGGGGTATGTTGGAATAATATTCCGTTTCTTTTGTGGATCTAGTTACCCCATTTTCTAAGTGACAGTTAGATTAGCCGGACTTGTAATGGTGAGGGATATATATAACTGGAATACTCAACAGAATTGACATCTTATTCTTTTTTTCTTTCTTGTTGGGTGATTGTGGTGGCAGCTTAATTATGTCCATAGTCGGGGGCTGGCACACACAGAACTGCGCCTGCAGAATGTTCATATCAGTGCTGCTGATCGCCATGTAAAGGTCTGTGTGGAGCTGATCATGCAGAATGTTATGTTCAAATTTGCTCATGGATGAAAATAGCTTGGTCAGTATGCTTAGAAAGCATTTGTACAGAAGAGTGGCTGGTCAACTTTGAATCAGGTAGGCTGAGTGTCATTGATATGCTGCATCATTCATGTATTGACCACAGCAGGAAGATAAACTCATTTGTTGGGAACATCAGATATGTACCAGCAAATCAAATGATGGGTAGTTGGAAAATCATCTCCAGATGGGTTTGTTTGGTGCAGAGCATGCAGAAAAGTTGAGGATTGTCTGTTGGGTTTGTTTATAAGTGCAGGTGGGTATACTTGGAAATGCTGCAGACTTTCCTGGCAATGATTTTGGGAAAACTATGGTGTTTGCAAGCAGTGACTCCAAGAGTGCAATCACACGGCGACTAATGATTGCATTTGACATTAGGTGAGATGGTTGAGAGTGTTGGTAATGCTGTATTTTCTAAGTAGCTGCAATTTCTTTGATGCCTGGATGTCTCCACTGTGTTTTCCCTTCTGCACATTTCTTGACATCAACAATTTATGCATCTGTGTGGTAAAAAGCATTCTGCTTGCTGTGGCATATGTGCATATCCAGATGCATTTTAGAGTATGTGCAAGAATAGCTTTCAGTGTTTGTGTTGCAGTGCAGGTTAGATTTCCTCATTAGTGTGCCACTCTAGGGTTTTGAAGGGCATTGATAGTCTAGTTACAAATAGCACACCATAGTAAGTGATGTTCTTGGGTTTTGGAGGCAGGTGTGTGGGGTATATGATGGCCAAGATGGTGCTGCGAGAGCTCATGGACCCAGCCATTTTTTCTCTTGTAAAGAACTTTCTGACACAGGTGATGAAATGCCAACTAACATTGTGTTATGAAGATTTGACCTTTCAGATGTCATTTACTTTACTAACTCATTCTTTTTTATTTGATAGTTTGTTAGTTAAGAGATGCCCCTACTGAGTACTACCATCAACTTGCAGGGACATGATCCAGCAGGGCTGCGTGAATTCTTCTCCTCACTTGTGAAGTCAGCCTCAGGCAATACTGGGGTCCAGGTTGTTCTCTCACTCAACAATGCTTTTGTTTGGGCAAGTCTGGTTAGTAGCCTCATTAGTCTTGTCATCCTCTTGTAGAACTTGGACTGATGATTTTGCATGGATCTTTTATGTCTCTGCGTTTTCAGATTTTAGATAGGGATGGGGGAGCTGGATGGAATCTACTGGCGTGTATGCTCACCAACAAATCTGCAGAACGCATCAGGTATTCTCAGCTTCCCCTTCTCCCTTGGTTTTTGCATATATATATATATATATATATCCATTTGGCAACTTGATATATCGCTTTGGAACTGAACAAGGGTTGAAGTAGAGTCACTATTAGTCCAGACCTTGTTTTTCAGGATGGTTTTGACTGTGATTGTTTTTGAGGCAGTTGCACAGATGCATTAAGGCACCCATTTTTATGTGGGCCAAAGTGGCGGGTGGAATCATCCCTAGAGATGACTCGATGGAGCTTGGGTTCATTTGCTGTTCGCATTGTGGAGGACTTCATGTATGGAACTGACCAGGTATTATTTCTTAATCATTTGTCTTCAAATCCACTCTTTTAAGACCTTTTGAGTGCACACTGCATTTTGGACTCAACTGTGAACATAATATTTCCAGTCACTAACATTGGGATTTTCTCTTGAAATGATGCAAACTTTGGCAAGCAGCGCAACCGACTGTCACAGCTTATTGACTTGTTGGAGAGGGTGAATCCAAACTCAAGTTACAAGGTTGTAAGCCTCTGCTCCTAGAAAACAAAGTGTGGTTGGTGTTCCCTTTTGTAAGCCCCTTGGAGATGACTGTAGATAGCTGAGTCAGGAGACTAAAGCTTGTTCTAAATACTGCAGGAGTGGATGAAATTACTGCCTGGAAGATGGCGCCTTTTGTATCACACAGGCAAGCTTATTGGTCTCACACGGCGTCAGGTATTTTCTAGATGAGTACAGTACCTGGATGCAATATCACCTGATCTATTGGATGCAAGTCACAATCAGAGAACTATCCCAGGCTGTTTAATATTTGCACTGCTGGCTCATGTTTTCATTGGTGCTTAAGGTCATCATTTGGTTGAATGCAGGCAAACCCTGCAGTGCTAGTAGACAACCTGATCCAAGACTTCCAGCTTTCAGCTGATGGAACCAGCAGTCTCACAATGAGAACAAGTGTGGCATTTACAGTTATGGCAGAGAACAGCAACTGGTCTGCTGAAAAAGCAGGTCCAAAAGGGAAGTTCAATGTTTGTGCACATACTGTTGCACTCTCTGAAGATACAAGACTCTACCAAACAGATGGAGAGGGAAGTGACAAAGCTGCCTCATATCCAAAGCAAAGAAGCATCAATCACACCCAAAATCATCCAGTCTCTCATCCAACCTCTCAAGAGATTGGAAGACGAGCAGATGGATCACTCAGATTCCGTAAACAGGTCATACCTGATGAAACACCAGCTAGCATGCCAGTCATCAGATTGGATGTTCATGAAGATCTGGAGATGAGCATGGAGCTAGATATGAAAGGAATAAGTGCCCTCCCAAAAAAAGTTCTTCAAGAAGTTCAGTTGCAGATCCCACGCGAGATGTTTGATCTAACAAATCTCGTATGTGCCACATATATAGATTCACGGCTCCTCATTCTACGTGGTGTTTCTGGGGCAGCATTACTTTTCATACGCTCTCCTGTGAGCTGATGACAGTGGTCCAGATCATAGTGGACATAAAAGGGTAGGTTTGGGGATTCTTTGTTCATGAAGCAGAGTCACACATGCACATAGTTTTTGAAGGGCTAGGATGATACATTAATGTGTATTGTATTTGGATGTAGGACATGTGCTGTGAGCAGTCTTCTGTGGTGTGTTGGTTTTCCACTTTTTGCACATCATAAGCTGTTTCGCTTCTCCCACCAAAAAGCATGTCATTTGCGGCCATGTGAATAAATTTACTTAGGCTTTCAATTGTACATGATTGTTTACATTTTCACAAGATAGAACCCATCAATTCTGATTAGTCAGAATGTGTTGTCCTCAACAGAGACCATAATTTTGCCCTATAGCCGCTGTAATGGTGCCTCTTGTATAGTAATGTTTTTGTGAACATTCTAGATACAAGTTTATTGTGGATGGAAAATGGATGGTAATGGATGGGTTTTTTCTTATTGTCATAATTGTTTTCTTCAAAGACAAAAGAGCAAAACCAGATAAATGAGCAGATTAGAAAATGAAGTGTGATCTGATTTGCATGAAAAAGCTTAGCAATTTGGTCACTATGCGGGACCATCATGTGGAAGATCACTGGTCAGTAAACTCTATGTGGACCATCATCAGAAGGTCCTTGGTTTGTGGTTGTAATTGTGAAATGTAAACACCCTCCCCACTTGTCAAAATGTTTGCACGAAAGCTCTTTAGCAAGTGATCTCATCAGATTGGAAGTTCTCTACTATGTGTTGCTCATTTGATGAGCCACAGCTTGCTTTACTAACCTTGAGCTTGCAAACATGAGATGATGCGTGATGCCCATGGATTAAGGAAATGGTATATTGTAACTCAATGCATACCTGCCATAACCATTGATCCCACAAACTGCATCAAAATACTTCATGCACATGCAACAACACTGAACTTGACTCCTGAAGCAAATTATTCGATTTGACACACATGTGAATACATAGAGAAATGGGTGGGACAGTTTTCAGATCTGTTATCATGCGCAATGACATGAAAAGCACATGGTCTAATTTATCTTGAATATGGGTTGTGGGTATTTCTGTTTGAAAGCACAAGAAACATCCTAAGTCCTGTGCACAGTTCTACAGCATTTCCTGAATTATGAGATTTCAGTGCACTGAATGGGAGATTATGAGCCTCTATTGAGTTGCAACAGAATAGTCAGGGTTTGTGCAAGATTACCAAGAATGCCAAGGTCATTCCCAATGATCAAGGATGTAGCAAGTAAAAAATCATTCTCTCCAAGCACCCATATCATCAACAGATATATCATTAACTTCTTAAATCACGGAGTCTACTCTTTTTACTTTGGCACCACAACAACAAAAACTCTTGGTTGGTTCAGCTCCATGCATTGAATGACAAACAACACAAATTATGTTGCACCTTAAACACTGAGTGTGAAATTTTGAAAGAAATCTCAAAGATTGTACTTTAAAAAAATTTGTTGAATAGTGCAAATGGACAAGACAAGATTCCCTCTTATGCAATGACAACCAAAGCATAGTGACCAAAATAGATACCATGTAGATGATCATCAGTTTCTTGGCACTAATCATTGAACTAGAACAATATTCAACAAAGAGTAACTAACAAGGTGCAAAAAGATTGTTGTTCCTCATATGAGACTATCAATTGGTCATCAATTACCAATAGCCATGTGGGTAATTGCCATGCTTCTTATAGAGAAAAATAACTAATGATGGATACCACCATGTTCCATTGACAACAGGAAGCACACCTAAATCTGTCAGTTTCTATACCTTTCAGGTTAAGTTTATATAGGTAGGCACAGAAATTAGCACTGAATCAAATCATTGTAAAATGGAAGAAGGTACCTAATTCAGAGCTTGACAAAAGTCAATAGTGGGTAGTAGTCATTGCAACTTGTCATTGATCATATTCGTGATGAAGGTTCAGATGGTCTGGCTCAACAATTCCCAAGCAATTCTCATAAGGATCAACTACAACAGAAAAGAAACCCCAACAATTGGGGGAGAGAGAGAGAGGTGCACATGCACATACATGCACACACAAATTGTAAGTCTGATGGGACTCCCTCTAGTACTAGCATTTTAGTAGAAAAATATTTTACATACCAAAAAGAATGGAGCAACAAACTCCCCAATCCTTCTTCACTTGGGCCCTCTCTCTCTCTCTGTGCCTCTCTGTGTGTCTGAGTGTCTGTCTGAGTCTGTGTAGACCTCTCTGTGTGTGTGTGTGTGTGTGACTCTCAGTGTGTGTCTGTGTGTCTCTGACCCTGCCTCTGTCTCTCTGTCTGTGGAGTGAGGAAGATGATGCATTCAGGTGGTAGTAACACAGACAGACTGGGGATGAGATTTGCTTTGATTTGTGGAAGAAATTTGTGAAGAAACACATGAGGACATTGCTGCTGTTGTTGCAGTGGAGCTTGGGACGTGACTACTGACTTAGTAAGAAATCATGAGTTGTTGTAATTGTTCTCTTGTCATGTCTCATCGACTATGAGTGGAGTTGCGAAGTTGCTGCTAATTGCTGCAGCATCCTCCTCCTCATGATGATGACATGTAATAGCAGGACTGCAGCTTGCAGCCTTGAATTCCTCCAAAGATTTGTTTCTGGGAAGAACGTCAAGTCTCCTGATCCTGACATGATCGATGTCCTGCTGCTGCTGCTGCAAACTCAGCTGCTCGTAATCCCGATGATCGAGTTGCAGCTGCTGCTGGTGAATCACAATGTGGTGGAGGTGATGATGGTAGTAGACGTGGTGATGCTCGTGCTCCATCGTTACACTAGTGGTGCTGCTGCTGTCACTGCTGCTCTGTCGCTGGTGGTGGTGCTGCCGCTGCTGTTGAGACTCGGAAGTTGAAGAACCACTCAAGACTTGCGCCGGGAGCGAATGCTGCAGCGCCTTCTTCGCCACAGACCGGAAACTGAATGATCCACGGTCCTGCAGCTTCTTGTGCTTGCTGCTGCTGAGCTTGCGGCAGTCCACGACGCTGTCGGCCCTATCATCAGCAGCTTCTTCGACATAGCTCCAGCCGTAGTGAAACAAAGAATCATCTTGGAGCTCCTGAGACGTGGAAGGCTTGCGTGGTGACCCCGGGGGGTGCGGCCGCCTCGCTCGCGGATGCAGCTGCTGCTGCTGGGAGGAATCGGTGGAGGACTCTTGGGGCGAGATCCGGGCCTTGTGAAAGAAATTTCGTAACTTCTCCTGGAAGCTCTGCCGCGCACTGCTGCTGCTGCCATCATCCATATCCATGCTGGAGTCGAGTTCGTGGGAAGAATTCATGTCCATGGAGCGCCGCGACTTGCGTTGCGAGAGGTTGAGAGGGTTGGGTGTATGGGCGAACTGCAGGAAGGAGCCGCCCCCGCCGCCAACAGCTTTCTGCCCGGCGAAGAACAGCTTGATACGAGGCTCTTCTTCTTCTTCTTCTTGAGTCTCCTCCTCCAGCGACTGTTCTTCCTCCATGCAAGAGCTAGTAGTTCTTCCTGGGGACGACTTGCAGCCATCATCCTGAGCCTTCTCTCGTGTGCCTGCTGCAGTAGGCTGCACGACGTCGTCGTCGTCGTCGTCGTCGTCGTCGTCTCTGTACGCTGTATTCTCGACGATGGGTTTTGCTGGCGGCTGCAATAATATCGGTTGATCCAAAGTGTAAGAGTCTTCCACGAAATCCCGCATCCTTTCTGCAGGAGGAAGGATTCGCGATGCATGATCGAGATCATGATGACGACGATGACGACGATGACGATAAAGCGATTGTTGACGCGGAAATGGAGATTTTACGCGCGAAGTAGTTAGACTCCTGTCTGCAATCTGATGGCTCTCATCGTCTAGAACACATGAAGAAGAAGAAGACAATTTCGTAACGGCGGGAGGAGGAGCTGCAGCTTCCAGTCTACAAGAGTTCCGGGAAGTAGGGTTCCAGAGGAAGGCTTGGTCGAATTGTTTGGACAAGGAGTCAAGCTCATACGAGTCGAAGAGGGTGCTCCCCGCGTCCCACTGCAGGTTGTTCACCGTGGTGCACAAACTGGTCATTGCGGCCGCACGGCTACTTTCTGAATGAGCTCCGCCATTTCTCATCTGCGCTTCGATCTGCAGACGCAAAGTACATACAGCCAGCAACAACAACACATTCACAGATCGTCAGATACCATTTTCTGCCAGCTGCAAGTGCAGTGACACAGGGCTGCCGTCGGCACCGCTCCTCAAGATTGCTGCAACTTGTGATGACAACAGATGCATGCAGGAGGAGGAGTCCAGGCTGAGAGATGGGGAGATGAAAGTGATGATGATGATGATGATGATGAAATAGTTTCAAGAACGACCTTGAAGCGTGTGGCTCTTCCAACTGCAGCGATTCTAGAACCACCACCACCGCCACGGCTATAGCTGCTGCTTGTACCTGCTCCTGCAGCGCTGCCGCCTCCTCCGTGATGCTGAAACACTGCCCATGCAGCCGCTTTGGTCGTCTCGGACATGTGGATTTCCTCCAAACTCCTACTCCTCTGTGCAGCTCTTGTGTGTAACTGCAATTCCCTCATCCTCTATACTTCGCTTTACAGCTAGAGCGAGCTCGCGAGCTCGCTCCCTCCCTCTGCCAGAGATTTTGAAGAAGGAATTGATCTCGACGACCTTTGTTGTCACATTCAGCTGCTGCTCTCCCCAGAGCTTCTTGTTCTAAATTACCAACTCGAAGCTCGCCAAACTGCTGCTGCTGCTTCACAACTGCTACAGCATCAGCACCTGCACATGAGCCTTGACGCGCAACAAGAGAGGATCCAGAACCACACAAGTCTCAGCTAGTACATGCAGAATCAATCCATGGAAGTCTCCTGGGGCTCCAGCAAAACCTGCAGAATACTATAAAACCTTAACTCTCAGATGCTCAAGAAGCTCTTGAAACCATACAGGTCTAATCTCTCCACCATTCAAGATTTCTTCAAAGCCCAACAACAACAACAACAACAACCAATGAATGTCAAACAAACAATCCTCGATGCATGTTGTTGAAGAAATTGTATGGCCAGCGACTCTGTGCAAACTAGTTGTTCCATGCTCAGCTTCTTCTTCTTCTTTCATCAAACCTGCTAGCGCCTTCCATGGTTTCTAACTAACCTTGCTGCAGCAACAACAGCTGCAGTAAACGGGAAGGAAAGCATTGCTGCAGGAAAGAGAATCTTAATGCTAATCATCTTTTTCTTCTTCTTTTCTTTTCTTTTTTTTTTTTGCCCTAGAAATGGCCAATACCCAATGTATTGCATGGGCGGAAAAAAAAAATTAAATATTTTTTAAAATAAAAATAAATAAAATTAAATAAAATTATATATATATAATTTTTTTTCATTTTTTTCCTGTGATACTGGGCAAAATGAAATGTTCACCCCATTTTGTGGAGGATAATGTGCCCTCCAGATACACTAGAATTTTTCACTGTTGCTTTAATGAAATGCCTGCCCACCCACCCCTTTTGCGGAGGAAGAATTCCACTGGATAATGTGCTTTCCATATACACTACAATCTTTTTGCTGGTGCTTTACAAGATTATAAAACAAGTGGCTCATTGGGTAACGGCTTTGCCCATTATGGTGCATTGTTTAAACCAACAACAACAGTTGACATATAAAATGTTTCATGAAAATGAACTCACAATTTCACATTATCATTTGGGATGGTGAGATTCAGTGAGCCAGTGTTGAAATCAATTAATTTTAGGTTAAAAAGCCATTTTAGTGCTTAAAGTTAGAATTTTAAGGTTCCACACAAGAGGTTCTTAAATATTTCAACTCTTTCTTTTCTATCTATCTTTTTTTTCATAATTTATTATTATTGTTGTTGTTTCGTAAGATATCTTGAGATTATTCGAGATTGGTCTTGTAACCATAAATTCACACTAAGCTTAAATTTAATTTTGTTTCCATCACTTTTAATTATAGAGCTTCCTTTCTCCTCCTATGAAATATGAGCCATAGTTGAAGAGTGATGAAGCAACTTGTATTGTGAATTTGGCGGATAACTCAAGATTTTATTTGGTAAAATGTAATTAAACAACATGAACCGATTTTCACATTTCCATTGCTCTAATTTGAAACTTTTAGGATATTTATCTAAATAAATTACAATTTTTTATAACAATTTGTCAAAACTCTTATGAAATTTCTATAAATTCTCTTCATCCTATTTTCTTATTAATTTCCACTGAATCTAACAAGAAGGTAGGGTTCGTTACTAGAGTCCACAGTAAGTTAGTCCACACGAATAAGTTGGTCCACAATAAGTTCAACTGTATAACACCTGGTGAACATTCCTCAAAATGTGGGACCAAATGAAAACTACCTTGTTTGTACTCCTCCTTTTCTCCTTCACAAGGAGAGCCAACAATTTACCCATTTTGGAAATCATAGAAGCCAGCCTTCTACTTTGGATGGGGTCTTTGGCATGGTGCCAAAAGTCTTTGGGGCCAAGAGCATGGCTAATCTCATCTTCTCCATGTTTCCAGAAAATGCAAATTGCCTACCCACAATACCTTTTGGGTCCAGAACAATTTTTATTTCCCTTGAGGATTTTGTTTTCTTACCCTAATGACCTCTGTTTGTCAGAGATTTTCCAGTGTGTTGGGAGGGCACTTTCAATCCCTAAGATTCCTTCCTTCCTGACATGGGAGGTCATCTTCTGTTCCTGGGGGAGCCTCTTACACATTTTGTAAGGACTCGCTGTTTTTGTCTTCTCACTTGTGGCAGGTCATTTATGCATTATAATTGGAAGGGCGTGTCACCCGAATTCCTTACTTCCCTCGCCTGCTGCCTTGGGTGGGCACCTTATTCTAGTAATGGCCCCTTCTCAGGGCCTTACCTACCGCCCTCTAGGTCTTCGTGGCACATGGCCTTCCAGGGCGTGGCATGAGTATCCACAATGAAATAAGCAAAGCTCAGAAAAGCTTTCTTAAAAAAGGAATAATTTTTTTCCACTAAGTAACCAAAAACTTGACCAATTTTCTTCTTTTTTTCATTCTCCCACTTTTTCTCCTTTCATATATTATTTTTCCTCATCAATAGTTTTCTCCTCTTTAAAGCAATGAAGGCTGCTTGAGGTTAGACTTGGTTGAAATGATCAGTGTAGTTCTTTATCTTCTGGGGTAAGTGTGGGGGGGGGAATAACACCCGTGGAAAAACAATGCAAAGCAGCAATTAATTAAATAAATTGGTTTGGTTTGCAACTGCTATGATTCATGCAGGAGTTGACAGAGATATGGTGAGATTTATTTAGTATTAAAACTATAGGTAGCAGCCATGATAACAGTGCACTGCTGCCTGTTATGGCATCAGCTGCTCTTACTGATGAGGAAAATGAGTTTTTGGAGCAGGATCATGCAGTCAATGAAATTCAATGTTGCTACAAGCAACCTGATGAAAGCATGGGTGTTTACTTCAACAATCCACAAAATATAACTTTGGGTCATAACTTGGCAAGTTTAAATAGTTGCATTATGATTTGGATTGCTTCATACATATATTATTGCAGACCTGCTGAGCAAGTTGAACAAACACACGCTACAGAGTATCATGCACTGTCATTCTCTGTAAGGTGTTGCTCCTCAAAATACTCATCAGTGTACTGGAATTGTTTTTAGTGATAATCCTCACCCCTCATTGATTCCATCTTCCATGTCCAGTTGAGGCCCAGTGTTGTGTGGGTATTTGAGATTTTGTTAATCATCTCTGGTGAACTTACAACTCAGATGAAAGAACCACCCTAATAACCAAGAGGAAATTGGGTGCCAATTCTGATACCCACATGGCAATGGTTGAGAGACACTCAAGAGGGGCTTCACAAGGCTCTGCTCATGCTAATTTCTAAACACTCACAGGTTTTCAGGGGGGGTAACTTAAGACCGTTTCCTCCAGTGATATTTGTTTCTTAGCTTCACCCGTGAAGTGAAGACTTCTCATTCCGGCAGGATAGATTTGTAGATTGAATCACCAACTGACTTGTGAATGACAGCTGAAGACATAAAGAACTGGGAATTTGTTTTCCCACACAAACATGGGAACCCTAAATTGCAAAATGGGTATCTTACAGGTTTTCCTTCTACTCAAGACAATCTTATAGGGATTTCCTCACAAAACAATGTCGAAATTTTTTACAAGCAATTGGATGAATGAATGAGGGTTTGGGGATAGAGGTTGAGGAGATATTTTCGATGTGTTAAGTTCTGAGCTAGACAAGTTTATAATTAAGCCAGAAGACAAGAGATGATAATTCATGTGACAAGGCCTTGGACCACTTGAGAAGTCAGTAATGGATTTAGTCCCACCTGTCTAGAGGTCAAGGTTAGTCCTAAGTTACAAGAAGAGTTTAAACATCGAATCTCATCAGCATGCCATGTGCAGATAGTATAAGTGTTTAGTGAGGTGCCTGGAGGGAGGTGAAGGCATGAAGAGCACCAAAATGGATCTGAGTACAACAACTTCCCCTATAATTAATGTACTCTCTTTAATCTATTTTCTTTATTAATTTCAAGTTGCATTCCAATTACTTAGCAAAATCACATGATTAACAGGCAGAGTCATAACACACTAATACAAGAGGTGCTTTGTAGTTTGTTTGTTAGTTTCATGGCCTAAAAAGAAAGGATTTTGAAGTTGCCACTATCCGCAAGCCCAGGTGGTGGGTATCCAAACTGCACTTATTCCCCCCAAACCCTTGAGCTTGTACCAAAATTTTCTGCCAACTATTGTTATCTTATAAATTTCCCTCAAGTTTGAGCTGCTTACGATCTTATGAATCTTGCATCAAGCTGCGTTCTACAAAACATAACTGGTTTTCATGTCTTCTTTAGGTACTTTCTTAGCCTTTATGAGTTTTATTTAAAAATCACGAGTGAAACCTAACTTGAAAATTGACTTTTTCATACAATGGAATTAGAACCTGAACCCGAGTGCTGCCCCATTTTATCAGGGTTAGGGTTTTCTAGATAGATACACATAACTTCATTGTCAAAAAGTATAAACTTGGATCTCCATTTTAGGCCACTTATTGCATTTGATTTAGGTGTACATTAATTAATTTTACTTAATTTCTAGTTTGAATTATGTGCATGGTTGAATAAACTAATATTATTACACAAATGAAAAAATTAGTTAGCTGCGTGTAACAGAGATGAAATTAGACCTAGTCTTAAACCAAATCAGTTCTATTTTTTTTTGTGAAAATGATTGAAATTTGGTAGTTTTAGAAAACCAAAGAACCAGTCTCAAGATTGGATCAGAGGCTCCATCAAAATAAATAAATAAATAAATAAAAATCAAGGTTGAAGGTTCCTTTTGAAATCAAGAACCAGAAAACACTGATAAAACGAGAAATTAAATATTTGAAAATGAAGTGAATTTGGAGGTTTTCAATCACCAAAAGAGAGAGAGAGAGAGAGAAAAAGAAAGAAAAAATCATCATTTTTCTATATTTTGTTTTCAGTGTGTAGCTTTTTTTTTTTTTTTAAAAGAAGATTTAAATTTTTTTCACTTCATATCTGGTGGTTTATAGCCAGATTTGGCTAAATCCTCCTGAGGATTATCAACAATTTTTATAGATCTTCCTTTATGGATGATCTCTCCACTTTGGCTACCAAAACAAATTCCTGAAAAAAATACTGGCCACTAGCACCATAGAACATATTGATGTTTAGAGTCTATAAAGTTCGGAATGATGTGGTAGAATCTCTTCCGAGTGCCGACAAATGACCATTGTTCGGACCTGGCTTGCCCGGGTCCTCCAACTGGCAAATCACCTAATACATATCCCCAAACATCCCAGCCACAATTTTTATTTTTATTTTTGCCTCAGTTTGGTGGCAAAACAAAGCCACTTTAGTGGCTGCTTTGCCAAGGTCTATAAAACTGCATGGCACCAGCTGTTCTTTAAGCCTGCATTTTTGTCGCCAGCGGCTAGGAATGGACGGGCGGACGGACGGACGGACGGATGCAAATGTTGTCGTCATCTGATGAGATCGAGCGTTCATGAACTAGAGGAAGGAAGGCCAGGGGTATTTTTTCTTTTTGCCATCTTCGGATGTAGCCAAACTGGTGATCATGTGCAAAAAGATTTTAGCCAAATCTGGCTATAGACCAGATATGAAAGTAAAAAAGGTTTTAAGAATCCATTTCATATTTTGGTCTAGCTGCTCCTGGAACCAAGTGATTTTTTTTTTTCTTTTCCAATTTTCCAATGTTGCATCATTGGCTAGCATCCCAAAAGGGATTTTGCATTAAATGATATCAAGTTTTTAGAACCTGTCCAATTTTATTTTTTTAAATGCTACTAAATCAAAATCAGCGTCCAAATGTAGCAAAATAACTTCCAAAAAGAATTATTATCGAAATTTGTCGATTTTTTGCCAGAAAAATGGGAGTATTGCAACAGAATATTCCCTTCTTCTTCTTCTTTTTCCCTGTATTTTGGCGAAATTTTGCACCCCAAAAAACAGCTAGAGAGAGGCGATTCTGGAAGAAGCGTTAGCTTAGGTGATGCAGTAACCTGTAGGTAAGTAGTAAGTACCATAGTACCTTGTCAGGTTCGATATATGTCTGTTGAATAATTTAGTAATTAAATAATTAATTTGAACTTTTCATTTCAGCAAATAGAATATTGCAGGAGGATCCAAATATTTTCCTTAACAATTTTTTTGTTTAAAATAAAAAAATTTAAATTTCAACATTTCTGAAAATAATATAAGAAGTGTCCAAGCTGCCCAGGTAGCAGGATATTTTGCACAGGCATACTCCATTGATGAAAGAGCTGTGATGGAGCAGAGCCTCAGCAGAAAGAGCAGCAGCAGCAGCAACCCCAAGGTGGGCCAGTATCTTCTTGTGTGTCTGTTGCACAGGCGCCGCTGCTGCTGCTTCTTCTTCTTCTTCTTCTTCTTTCCTGCTTTTTCTTCCCTGTTGACTGACTCGGTAGCTACAAAAACTAGCTAGTCGATGGGGGAATGGCGTTGCAAGCTACAAGGCCATGCAATGAAGCAACAATGCTAGCTCTCAAATCAAAACTTGTGTGGCGATCATTTACTGTCATGATGATCATCATCATCGTCGTCGTCGTCCCTCACCCAAATTCTATGACTGTCTGGACTCCACAGACTCTGCACTGGGTGATGGTCCTGATTGCTGTCGTGGCTCATGCTTGATTGCTAATGAGAGGAGGAGGGGGCGGAAATTTTTGGTGGAGGAGAAAATCTTTCTTTGTCTTGCTTCACACCAGACCACTGGCGATGGATCTGATGAGGGTCCTTGTTTCCATATGGCCCAGCTTCGAATACTTTTATTGCCTATGGAACCCTCTAGTTTCCATTTTGTCCCATGTGAAGACCTCCTCAGATTTGTCTAGTGTGTTGTTTAGAGAGCAGGTTGCAGAGCCTAAAAACTCACAGGCAATTCGGAAATTGAAACGCCTTACAAGGGCAGAAATTTCATTTTCTGAAATGCCCCATGTCAAATTCTTTCCCATATCTGGCGGGTATCACATGAAAAAATTGAAAAGTGAAAATCCAAGAACAGTCATTACTCTTGGTAAAGCCCGTGGCCATGGACTTTAACAGAATTGTTGGGCATGTGCTTGGCGCCACCTTGTGCGAGCCCTTGCCTTTGTAAAGCTCATGGCATAGGGCTTTACCCTACACATTTTGAGGAATGTTCACTAGCAGCTGTTATTGTGTGATTTAACTCTGAGTTCCTTATTTGGGAATTTCATGGAACATAAAAAATTTCCAATGATACCCACTGGGTATCATGCCAAAAAAATGTGAAATGCCTGCCCTTTGTTAGGAAGCAGGCATTTTTGCTTTTCAAAACACCCTGCCCTTTGCCAAGGAGAAATTCCACTGGATAAGGTGCGCCCTCCAGACACACTAGAAATTTTCTGCCAGTGCTTTACACATCTTTGGCATTCCTCATCTTGCAGTAAAACCTGTGAAACTTTATTGCAGTAAAACTCTTCAACAAAGAGGCAAAAATGGGAAGGAAAATGAAAATACTGCAGGGCAGGGCTGTCAAAATTCTATATGGGAATAATAATTTTAAGTTTTTTTTGTGGTCAATTTTGTGTTTTTTTCTTTTTTGGCAAAGCTCACTACTACAAAATGTGGGTGCCATTTCACCATTCCCTATTCACTAGACCAGTGAATTGACCACAATATATATGCAATTCACCAATCCCTATTCACTCGACCAGAGAATTGACCATAATGTGAATGCAATTCACCAATCCTTATTCACTAGACCAATAATTTGACTATATTCTCAGTGAGGTCCTATTCACTGCAACCAATGAATTCACTCAAAATCCAATGAAATCATTTTACACACATAGACACATTTTGTTATAATGATTAAAAAAAAACTTAAAATAACATGTTCACTGTAAGGCAAAGCCCAAGGTTGAGGGCATTACTGAAATAAGGGCCCATGCAAGATGGTAACTAAGCACGCGCAGACCTTTTACCTCACATAAAGTTCCACAAGAAGTTTCAATTTAAGGTGGATGTTAGAAGGAACAATACCACAAATGTAAAGCAGGCTCCAAAATCGTAAAGCCTGATCTGCTGCTGGTTGTCCAAGTACACTAGGAAATTTCTGATGGATCTTTACATCAAAGATTTGGCTACTCCATCCAAATTTTGAGTTGCCAGATTTCTAGTGGCTAAAGAAGAAAAGTGGGGGATCTCAAGGTTTCTGCAGGTCCAAAGTTCTTGTTCCTTGGTCTAGTTGAGAACTTGACCAGCCGGCCATTTTTAACATTGTAAAGCAATGGCCTCTTTATTGGCTCTGGCCTTCAGGGTAGATTCATTGTGATGCACCCACAAACAGGCCAAAGTTTGGTATCCCTGCATTCTAGCAGACTAGTAGAGTATAGAAACATTTGGGGATAACTAAAGGATCCACTTGGGCTTAATCACCAGGTATTTCAAATTTGGCATGTTGAATATTTATCATCCTTATGGATGTCATTTAAAGGGCAGAGCCATTACACAACTAGCCCCTTGTTTCCTTAGTTACTTGACAACCATTGTGGGAACCCCAAGCTTCATTTTGACTCTAATTTGTAGACCATCTTCCTTGCCTTTATCTTTAATCCTGGTTGCTACTGGTTGATGCTAATTAAACTATTGAGTTGCAAAATGAAATCAAATATATTCCATGCTAGTGAATAACTGTAAATATCCTTTTTTATATGGTAAAGTTTTGTAAAATAGCAAAATTGAATATAGAAAATGTGAAAATGAAGTGATTTAATGCACTTTTCAAATGCCAAAAATCAAAATAAAAAATGAAAATCACCGAATTTTTTATTTGGTTCTAGCTAATAGCCCAAAACATAAAAGAATGTTTTTCCCATTTTGATTGCTTTCATGTATGGTTTGTGGTCGAAGTTTGGCTAAATATTCCTATGGATGATCACCACTTACCCCAAGCCACAGAACTTTAACGGTATGTACTATACCAATTTCCCAGGTTTCATGCCCTCAAACTTACGGACAAGTGAAGGGATGGTGACCTACCATATAGACACTGGACAGACTAGAAACAAATTGGAAAGAAAAAGGTGAAGGGGAAAAAATGGCCCATTCTTTATACAAGAGAAGCCTGAAGGGTTTAGGGTTTAGGGTTTAGGCAGTGTTTACCCTAAACCCCCTTGATCCTCCCCTTTTTCTGGGTCCCCGCCATTTGGGAGCAGCTAGGGCACCTCAATGGGAACAAGGCCGTCTTGATTGTGTGGACTTCACCAAAATCAAACTCAAACTCATGCTTGGCTCTGCCTCACATGGGCCCTTATTTCAGTAAAGCTCACAGCTAAGGGATCTACCTAGCTACCACTTAAGCACATACAATAGCAAACACCACTTAAGGGCCATTCAGACCTAGAGTTAGTTGATTTCATGTTAGATATCATAACATTAAGGTTAGCATTTACCTACAATAACCTAACATGGCGCGTTTTATAGAAGTGATTCACACCTATGAAAAAAAAGGTTTAAAAGCATAATACAGCATCATAGGTGGATTTTGGCGTCATAGGTGACATTCAGCATTGTCCATTCACACCTTACATGAGGTAAATCTCCTACCCTTCACCCGCTTCACCTGCATTCCTGTTTTTTTCTTTCATCTTGCATTTTATTCTTTTAAATTTGTGTGTTTTTGTTTCTTCAATCTCTATGTGAAGTCTTTTTGGTCCTTGTTTCCATATGTTCTAATTCATTTTGGCTTTTTAGAGTTTTTGCATCTTCAACTTTTGTGATATTTTCTTTATGTTTCTATTTGTGCAACGCCATCTTTTTTTTTTGTTGCAGTTCTTCTTGATTTCAATGTCTTTTGCTGCAATATTTTTCATCTTTGTTAGTGTTTTTTATTTTCATTGTTTGCAACACTCTATATAGCTTCTATTATGTATTTGTTGCATTCTATTATATTATAGGTTATTCACAACTTTTTCCTTTTGTTTCAATTTTCACATACATTTCATTATTGGATGTTTCATTTCTAAGTTTTTATTTTTTGGTTTTGTTACATTGTAGGTTTGATTCATTGAATTTTATTTTCATCTCCTTTTTCTTTTTCCAATTCAAGCATTTGTAGTGTCAATGTTAGATCATTGTTCTCTCCGATGCAAGTTTGTTTTGGTTTCATTCTCACTCATGGATGATATTCAACTTTTTGTTCTGGTTTGTTTTGTGACCTACATTGAACTACTTCAAATTTTTCTTTAGATACATTTTATGAATCCTTTTTTGGAATTTGAAAATTAGTCTATAAACAATGCTTTGATTTCATGTCTATGTAATGGTTTGTTGTTATCACTGGTTTGCATGACTATTGATTATCATTAGTTTCAAACTTCTTGGGTTTAGAGCTTGGCCATTTAAAAAAACTAATTAAATCTACCATTTAGTTCTCTTGATTTTTCATGATTGAATATGATGATGGAAAATGGGTAGAAAAATTTTTAATGAGCAAATTCACATTGTTCCAAATTATTGAAAAAGTGTAGTCATTGATAGTCAAACAAGATACCAAGTATCATACAGCCATGCATGTGGAAATTTGGGTAGCATGTTCCATTTACAAGCTCACTCAAGGGGCAAATCCCTTCATTTGTAGTGAATTATTCACTATTGGTAAATCTACTAACTCTTTAGTTATTCATGCGAATTTGTTTATGCCATCAATGTTGTATATTGAAATTTGATTTGGTGGTCAAAAGGTCCTAAGATGTGAGTCCTAAGATCCATGGACCAATTTAAACATTGGTGTCATGGCTTACCTTGTGTTTAGAGAACAATTGACAATGACCCCTGTGAGGTGACTTTCCGTCCCTCTACTCCCGGTTCTACAAGGTGATTGTGCTTGACAGCACAAATGCTACTAATGACGGAAAAATACAAATGTCATTCTAGATTTTAGATTGCGTTTGTAGTTGAAATTAAGTAACTCGCCTTCTATGCATAATTTATGATTAGGATTGATGGATATATATTTTCAAGTTCACACATTACACATCCTAAGACTTCATGTCAAGTTATCATTCAATCAACCAATGTTTAAGGACTCAACATCATGTCCAACATAACTGCAGACCACTAGTCACTTAAAATGTTGTTTCTCACACATGCATTGTTCAAATCTGGCTTGCTATAATTCTCTGGAAAGCTAACAACAAGGCGCACTAACCCACCAAATCTTAAGATCTGCAGCTACGACAGTAAGGAGTTATACTGCCAAACCCGAGAGGGTTTTACAAAGATGATGATTAAACCTTGCTGCAAACCACTAGTCACTTAAATTGTTGTTTCTCACACATGGATTGTTCAAATCTGGCTTGCTGTAGCTTTCTGGAAAGCTAACAACAAAGTGCATCAACCCACCAAATCTTAAGATCTGCAGCTACGACAGTAAGGAGTTATACTACCAAACCCGAGAGGGTTTTACAAAGATGATGATTAAACCGTGCTGCAGACCACTAGTCACTTAAACTATTGTTTCTCACACATGGTTTGTTCAAATCTGGCTTGCTATAGCTCTTTGGAAAGCTAACAACAAGGTGCACCAACCTACCAAATCTTAAGATCTGCAGCTACAACAATAAAAAGTTATGACCTGAAACCCGAGAGGGTTTCTGAGATTTATCTAGAGTCCCAACCTTCCAACACTATCACTAGATTTTCATTCTCCTTTTCTTCCTTCTTCCCTCCACCAAGACCAAACATTATTTCCCTCTTCAAGAAGTTTATCAAACAAGTGTTCAAGATTGCATGAAAATTATCCTTGAGGCCAAGAGAGCGCTCCCCACGATCCGAGTCCGCCTTTTAAAGAGAAGGAGAAGGGAGGTGAAGGTGGATCCAAAGCTTGGTGACCAATGGAAGGTTCCAAAGCTTGGTGGCCATTGGAAGGATCCAAAGCTTGGTGGCCTATTAGAATGTGAAGGATAAACACCTTTTCACCTCTTCCATTTTCCCCCAACAACTTTACTTACACCCTCAATTTTTTCCTTTTGACTTCACGATTTTACTTTACCATGGTCCTAAGTCGTTACTCCCGCCTTTCTTTCCTCTTCTTCGAACTATAAATTACGATTGTGCACCTCAACGTAACAAGTCTTTCCCGCCTTCATTGTCAAATTGATTTCGATTGAAGATCTAACCTTTTTCTTCCTTTGCTTGAAATTATGGCGTCGTGCATGGTCTCATCTTACGGGTCGCAAGCCGCACAAGCGAATGAAGAACCGCCTCCGGAGTCGTCCAATTTAAACATTGGTGTCATGGCTTACCTTGTGTTTAGAGAACAATTGACAATGACCCCATCTCTATTAGTGAACTTATTAAAACATATGCAAATGATTATGATTATTCTAAAATAAGAGGATATAACATTGTTGTTCAAATCTAGTTGATCGTAATTCTATCGGTCAACTATATAATCATTAAACTCCATGTGACTTTCATTCTTGATGTGTTCATATGTGCTTGCATCTTGCACAACATGCTAAGGTTCAAAAGTGAATTTCACATTCAATAACTAATGCACATTCATCAGTAAGAATCACAATGAAATCATCAAGGAAATTTTCAGCCAATACCTTGATTGATACTAAACCAACACAATATGGCATTGAAGGCCAAGAGTAATCTAGAGAATAAATTTGAAAGGAATTAACCATTTACCTTGGCTAATAGCAAAATGTTTTTACATGAATTAAGTTTCCTTCACATATTCTATCAAACCTAACATGCATTATACCAACTCTTGTTTAAAATGAAATGTAATAGTTTCAATTGAAGCTTAATCAAATATTGCATGTAATAGTTGATAATATCATCTATAAATTTTCATAATCTAAAAATTGAACAAGAATTTGAAAATAGTTCATCTTGAATTGAATTTTTGAATAAAATCAAAGCTTTAACATGTTATTGAATGGTTGTTGTTGTGCGTGAATTGCAATCACATTAACATGGCCTTTAATAGTTGCAAAGGTTAAACTCATTGCATTTGTAAGATTGGTAATGGCATTCACCAAACTCATTTGCATTGTTTTCATTTCCTTGTCTTTTAAAATGTACTAGTCCAACTATTTCTACATCAACTCAAATGCGTTTTTTACTACAATTCAATGTTAAGGCTTGTTTTCTATCGTCTTTCTTTGACAACAAAACTAGTTGCAATTAAGCAACTAATGGAATTGACCATTATCTAACTTTTTCTCTATGTTGCCTGCCTCTACCATACTTTTGTGCATCAAAAAAAAAAAAATTTAATGCATGTGCATAAAAAAATTGACCAAAATCTCATCATTTCTTGTTGATTAAAGTTGGCATTAATAGAATGGGTTGTGGGATTTGCAAAGGTGGCATTGGGTATTCTTATTTTAGAGTTGGGAATGTGACTATTCATTTGGTGTTTTTGCAACCTATGGGAGGGTGCATGAACATCCAATTGCGTTTGGCAAGTCACATGTGACTATAGTTGTGTTTGACAAGTCGCATCATGTAATCATAGTTGCATTTGACAAGTCATATGTGAACATATTCGAAAATCACATAGTCTTTGGATGGAAAATAAATGTCAACAAAATATATTTTCATCGTTTGATTGAATGTATACATATTTGTTTTTTACAACTAACATGCAATTGATTTGGCTACCACTAACATAATACATTGACATCTTGTAGTATTTTTTAATATTTCAAATTTATTTTTATTTACTCTTTAAAAAATCCACATCAACCATTTTGCATGGTCTTAAATCATGACACATGGCACAATAAAAACTTTCCATGTGACATACGAATTGTGTTAATTTTTAAGGTCAATTATTTGGTGGCATGTGGCACATTTTTCCCTTTTTTTTTTCTTTTGGTTAATTAATTATGTTTAGATCCTTCAATTTAAGGTCAATAAGATGTTGACACAAGGCATCTATGTAGATAGGGAAAGAGGCTAGGCCAAAGGAGATAAGTAAGTAGGCCTAAGCTAGTTAGGTAGGTTTTAGATAATCCCACTTTATTTTACATTTAACTTTTAGGGTTGAGCTTCTTTTATTAGTTCATCCATTAAATGGCACTTGAATATATCTAGGGCACCTAATTATATATTCCACACTAGAAGAATGGAAGACAAACTATATGGGTTAAACATTTTAGTTGTAAATGTATCAACTTAGTCGCAAGTTATTTACAACTATTTCGTAGTATTTATTTTATATTAACCTAATTTACCTACTTACTATACTATCTATTATAAGTAATAATAATTAAATATAAAACTAATAATATATTATTTTAATTATTTAATATTAACTTAAAATATTTTATTACTTATTAAATTAGTATTGTGATAACTAATTTGGACTAGTTATTTTAATATGATTATTATTTTCACTTGTTATATCTATTAATTATTATTATAATAAATATTTAATAATAATAATAACCAAAAATCAATATGGGGAGGTGCATAAGTTATTAAATTATATGGGACAAAGGATGTGGGATAAAGTTGTAGTGTTTCTCTTGAATATTAGAATTTATCCCATGGTCCACGACTTCAATTTTATAAACTATAGTCATAATTTGCATTAGAAACAATCTTGAAATGCAAATGTCCCTTGGGATGGGCCGATCAAAAACTAGGCTTGTCCTCAACAAAATAAATAAGATCTCACCTACATATATATTGACCTACTTAGGTTAAGCTAAGTTAGTTTGAATAGAAACCACATGTCAGGTCTATAATCAAATGTTTGTGATGTTGTAATCATGTTTATAGTCATATGTCCAATCATGTCTCTAGTCATATGTTAAACTTGACCACCATCATTGAGGTCAAATTGATCACCATTTATGACTACAACAATGTCTATGACTATATGACAAAAACAATGAATCTACATTGATTGCATCATCATGTAGTCATGAGTGCCACACATGTTCATAATTCAATTAACAATGATGCACCCTCAAACTCCTTGAGAGACCCAAATGCGGGTCCCAGAATGAAACAACAGAAAAAAGGAGTCAGGGCACGCTCCTTAGCTTGCAACACTTTTGGGGCAAGAGGATGTGCTAGAACGAACTCACAAGAAAGAGTTCAATATGAAATTAACCTACACAACTAAACAAAGAAGGCAATTAGTGGAAATTAAACGCAAGTCGTGTGACAAATGTAGTAAGGACGACCTCAAGTGTTACACAACCTGCAATTTTTGGGAAAGGGCACCACTCCCCTCCCTATAGTATACTCTCTAACTCTCTACATGGGCTACATCCAAATGGCACTTTTTTTCAGAATTCCCAAATGGGAGTCCCAAAACCGGGACTCTCATTGTCTCAAAATTTTAATTGTTTATATCTTCTTCAAATCAAAGCCTGTTTGGAACATGCAAAGGCAATATCTTATAGGATTCAATAAGATCTTTTCAATAGTGTATGGTAAGCCCTAATTGAAGCTCATTTGGCCCCTTCTCTAAAGGGTTTTTGTGGTCGGGAGTCAAATTCCCAATTTGACTTTCGGCCCTTCTTTTGATCATAAGTTATGCATTTCAAGTTTAAATGAACAATGCAAAGACACTTTAAGTAGCTACATTTTAAAACCTTTCCAATGGTATCTTGGAGGCCCAAATTGGTGTTTATTTTCACTTTCAACTAAAGCTCTAAATATTTGGGACTTCCCCACGAATGCAACTCCTCAAGTGAGAATGCACTTTGGGAATCATTGGGTTCACTCTCTTACACTTTCCCCCACTTGTGAGAATGTGTTTTACTCCCAAACCTATTTTCTTGGCCTCATGTGCTTTTGCACTCGACACTTATTCATGAACCCAATGTTAAGGTTACAACATACAAGGTTTTTTGGACTAAATTTTTATTGAAATGGAATATGACTTTTGTTTCCTCTTACTTTTGCTTGTTTTGCTTATTGAAATGTTTTCATCATTGGGAAATAATAATCATAATCAACTACAATGAGATTAATCCTAATTTGTAATAATAATTATAATGTAGGTCTTACAACTATTAGAAATATTGTATTGTGTAGCCATTCAATTTGCGATTGTATTCAATTATTATCATTTATAACTATGTTTTATCATTTACAATACTCACCATACTTTTAAATTTTCTATTATTTTTGTGATTATGTTGTAATCACAAAATTGCACATCCTTCCATATTGATTAACTTATTGGTAATGAAAATTAAAAGGGGGTCAATTTGAAGGCAACTTCACATGAAGGACCTAGGCATAAAATAAGTGTTCAACTTGAAATTCCTCTTGATTGCTTGAAAGAATCCATTGTAATCATATCTTAGTCTTTTTACGCTCAATCGTTCCCTTTCAAATAAGGAAGAAAAGACACCATTGTTAAATTAAGAAAATTAAAGTGCCATAAAACTACATCAAAAGGGTTTCGATCTAAGTGGTCCATGGGAAAGGGTGCAAATACGGTCAAATGAGACAAAAATAATTTCAAATAATGGTGAAAACTATAAACATTTTTACATATATTTTTGTTTTGACATTTTAAAATTATTTTAATCATTCCAAGTTGTGATAAGTGATTAATATGAGTCTTGAGGAGTTCAAATTAAAAAATCATTAAATATAATTTTGGGTTTTAGTTTTAATTAAATACTTTTGAACTTGAAAAATAGTTGTAGTAAAAACAATTTTGCAATTTAAATAATCAATTTTGTGAAGGACTAAGGTAAAAGACTCTTTTCATAAGAAATTTTGGTGGTCAAATCTAGATGACAATAACCTACTACCCACACTAAAAAAACATTCACAATTTAAAAGTTATGGAATTTGAATTCTTTTAAAATTCAAAATGTGTTTCAAATTTTCAATTTTCAATAGTCATTTTACCCATGTAAATGGGGTGTAACGAGTGAATGCAAGTTATGGTGGTTCACTTTTGGAGTAAGTAATAATTTTTACAAGTTGAAAAATGTGTTTAAGTGTTTATGGTGAATAATTTAATTTAAATACATTAAATGACGACTCATTTTAGGTTAACAACTTGATTATGAAGACATTTTCATTTTTTTAAATTAATGTATTAAAAAATATGGACTAATTAGTTGATTGGATTATTACAAATTTCATATTGAATTCCATTCCAAATTGTTTATAGTGACTAAACATGGGTTGAAGAATGAAATCATAAAATTAAATGTGAAATCTTTTTTTGTGAAACCTTAACAAAATGGTAGTTATGAACATTTGAAGGGTTAGAATTGAACCTTGTTTTCAAAAGCCGTTTTGAAGTGATTTTTTTTGCCATTTGTAATTTTTTTGTGTCCAATGGATACATTATTGAAATATTTAAATGGGCTTTTATTTTTATGGACTTTATGGGTTTTCTTTTAGGATTTTCAAAGTGATTTCACCATACTAGCTAATAACAACATTTTTCAATATGAGTTTTGATTTCATTTTAAGAAATTTCATAACTAACTAAAACTTTAGTAGTCAAAGATTACACTTATGAAATTTTAAATTTTGAAACCATATCCATATATGGATCATTTATAAAAACTTACTTGTGACTTTTATGAATGTTGTATTTACCTAAATTCAGACACTAAACAATGCATACACCTTAATGCACATCACATATAAAACAAGGTTGTAGCTTATGATACAAGAAATTAAAATTAAATAATTAACATATTTTGATATAATTTGAAATTATGATAAATTTTCAAAACGAAACATTAAATCTGAAAAAATCCACACATTTTGAAATTTTTCATATTTATTCAACAATGACTAACACAAAACATGTGATATATTGGGGCAACTATATGTATTTTTAATTACAAGTTGCAAAAAACTCCATTAAAAAAAAATCATATGAAAAAATGAAAATGATTAAAAAAATATTCACAATATTTTTATAAAATAATCATATTAGTTGTTTTGAGTGTATTTGCATCCAAAAGTGGAAAGCGAGTTGCACCTCTCACCTCAAGGCCCAATCAAAATGCACGAATATAAATGTAGTTGGGGGAATCCCAAGTGGAAAGCACCAAGGGGGTCCAAACTTGAAACCTATGCCCAAGGGGGGAGGGGAGGAGGCCTAAAAAAAGGGTTGAAGCAACCAACTCGCCGCCCAAAGAAAGAGCCTAAAAGACCAAATGGTGCATTTAATGACAAGCCATGTCATGACATGTAAACAAGGCCCCACAACTAGAACATGAGATGTCAAAGCATGGTACATCCTTTGAAATTTCCATCCCACCCATCATCTTATAGTGCAACTTGATCCAATGTGTGAAGTTTGCTTGGAAACTATAGCTACCAAAAACTTGCCCTCATGAGACATGACAATTTCACACACACACACACACATATATTAAGACATCATTGCAAGGTTATAGCATTTTGGAAGTTGAAAGGCACCAAAGTGATTTGCAATTGAAGATCCGGCACTAGTGGCATGTGATTGGAGAGATAGAAGGCTACTTGAAGTGCACTAGTCAAACTCACAACTAGAAACAACCAAACTCCTTCACGACATAGACCTATAGTGCCAATGGAAGCATCAACCTAGATTCCTTACCAATACACCAAGTTCTTGCTACACTAGTTATTTCACACATATTATGTGTACCCTTTCCAATGATCTCCATGAAACATAGCAAGATACCATACAACACTTTTTTATGGTCATAGTATCCAGGTTCTCTCCCTTTCACAAAAGACAAATTATTTTCACTTATGGCATTTGACATCATGCCTAGGTATATTTATTATTGTCAATATCTGGAATGCACCTAATTTATCATTTTCTATCATGATTTTCACCTTGGATAACTACATTAATTTAATGTTTTCATAAATGTTCCCCCAGCTGGATATGTAAAGTAGTTGGAAAAAATTCCTGGTGCATTTGGAGGGCACCTTATATCCATGAAGATCGCTCCTACAAAAGAGTATGGATCTTAGTCCTAATATTTAGGAGTGAGAGAGACCTGATACTTGTCTACGTACCTTCCCAGACCAAAATAGTAGGCATAAGATCCATCCTACTCCTACCACCACATGTATGTATGTTTAGGCTTTTTATAAGGTTCTCCTCCTAATTTACATTGGATAAAAAGGGTTGGGGGGGGGGGAGGTGTTCCCAAAATGCAGCCTCAGACTTGAGGACTGCCTTGTCCTAGGCCCTTTATTTTGGTAATTGCCCTACCCAAGGCATTACAAATTACCGTACACTTAATCCACATTCCTATAAAAAAATTAACATTTAATTGTCTATGTTTAAAATGAGACTTGTTAGGACCTCCATTGCACTTATTATTACATCTAGCATCCCTAAGACTAAGTCACCTTCGTAATGTGAAAAAAAAAAGGGGGGGTGGGGGTGGGATTTAATAAGGGTTTCACAAATCTGCTGCTTCATAGAATATAGTGTGGCCTGTGCCATTGGCCCAAGTGTTACCATGTCCTCAACTGATTTTTCCTTCCAAAACCTGGTTTTTGGAAATTTCTTTGAATTTTCAGCGGCAGAAATCACTTAAAAATCAATACCCCCCACATTCTGAATCCAAATCTTAGGAAATGAATTCCATTTCATCCTGCTCATCAAGATCTTTCCAAGAACACCAAAGGCACATTCCAATTCCTCGGAAATTTTCAGCTACAATTTAATTTAATTTTCAGTGAAGAAATCATTCAATAATTCAAGAACTTTTGCACCACAAGTCCAAACATCATGAAACCACGCCCATGATGCACCCCTCCTCATTGAGAGCTTTCCAAGACACCAAGAACACAATCGGAAGCATCCGGGTTCAGTGGATCTCATAACTACAAAACAAACTAGCTTCCTTCATAGACAGATTAGCTCTCCCGACCCTTCCTCCCCCTAACTCTCTTCATGGGTGATGCTCTTCTACCTGTGCTAATGTTGGAGATCAAAAGGAGGAAAGTGTAGGGCAAAACAGCTGAGGATGATGCATTCCCAAAATAAGCACCTGCCCCAAGGTGGAGCCAAGAGGCGGCTTATTTTGAGAACACCCCACTCCTCAATTGTTACCCGGCATAAAGACCTATGAGAAATCATTTTTAAAAAAAACTTTCACTATACCCACCAAGTATCATGGAAAAAAGAGGGCAGGAATTTCATTTTTTTGAAATGCCTGCCCACCTTTGTGGACACAAAAATGCACTTTAGAACATATCCTCCAAATGCACTATTGAATTCTTCCCATGACTTTAGGGATGAGGGTGGTTGCGAGACAAGTTATATGGGAATGGCAAATGTATTAATGAATTGGGGTAAAGGACAAACACAAAGAGAAGAGTACACTGGAGATGGAAGCCAGGCTTGGGGTGGCTTAGGCTAGTTTAAGAATGAAAGAAAGAAAAAGTGGGAAGCTTGGTTGTGTTAGTGGGTCCCTTGTTGCCGCCGACTATTATCATCCATCTTGTGGACCCTGACAAGTGTGTCAGAATAGTAAGTAACCTCAGGTTAAAAGGCGTTCTTGCTCTTGGCTTTTTCTCTCTTTCACTCACCAAAGGTCATTACATATATCTGGAAGCAATCCATACACCCAAAATATTATACATTTGTGGTTCCTATTGGGAAAGAGATGGAGCTTTGCCTTGATGGGTCTTTGTTTGCTTGCCCTCCATTTTGTTTGTTAACCCCTCCCCTTCCCTTCCCCTTCCCCCACCCCCTCCACCCCCTCCCCCAAAAAAAACATGAATGGGTCCCATTACCTACTTGTTGTATGGAAGTGTGGAAGCCTTTTGCTAAGCTGTAAAGCTAAACACATGTTGTTGGATCAGAAGGATGAGCATTTTGTCTCTTGGAGTGGTGGTATCTATCAAGCAAGCCTCATCTGGACCTTGCCTTCCCCCTCCCCCACCCGCCCTCACTCCCTACCCATTATTATTCTCATTTAGCTACAGAGTGAGTTTCCATGGAAAACCATAAAGCTTTGTATTAAGCAAGGCCATGAAGAATCAATCAGATGTGTCTGTCTGCTGATAGTCAGTTGCTGCATCTTGGTTATAGTGATTAATTAATTAATTAATTAATATTATAAATTACTATTATATTATATTTATTATATTATATTATATAATAAATATCCTATGACACCAGCCAGCTTTGGCTGGCATGGCTGAAAGAGTCCCCAATGTGGAATAGACAGTGAAACAGAAAAATATGTCACATTGCGTGCATGCTTTGTGGCCTTCATTTATATAACTCTTCCCAAATATCAGCCCAATCTAGGTATTCTGTACCAAGGCCCCCCAAGTACAAAGTGACCCCCAACTCCTCTCCACTCCTCCCCAGATTGGCCTTCAAAAACTGGCCAAGTGGAATTTTGTTGGACCCAATCGTACAGCCCCTCTACAAGGTACTGGCATGAAGAAGTTTCCAAAGGCCGTAGAAGACTATATAAAGTATCCCAAACTGCAGGTACTTGGCCCCAGTTTTGTCAAAACTGGGGACAAAATGAGAAGTCGCAATGAAAACAGTACGTCGTACACTGGGGGAAAGGAAAAGAAAAGAAAAGGGGACCAAAACTCTCACCTAGATTGCTCCCCAGGGGAATTTCACCCCCAGTTTTGGATTTGCCTTATGTCCTGCGTCTTGAACTGTTAAGTCAAGCCTTAACAGAACAAGATCCTGTAAATCTTCTGAATTGATACCCAGTTTTGTGAAACAGTACCCAGTTTCACTCCCTTTACTGATACTCAAATTATGGATTGAAACAGGGTTTGGAGGGCTAAACTAGGTCCCAAAGACACAGTGACTTTACCAATGAAACTAATGTAAACTTTTTGATAAATTCCAAGATGAGAGAGATTTAAGTTAGGTATTTTACACATGCAACATATCGGGAATCTCTGTATGTTACAGTTAACAATTCCACTTCATGCAAAACAACAAACCTCGAATGAACTATCTTATTGCTTTAAAGAAACTTCAAGTTCAAGAAAGCTTGGAAGATGCAGAAACCAATACAGATGTAATCCACAAGTACATCACCAGTACTTAGAACTCTTCACACTATGTACAGTACTTATGATCTGCTTCCTTCACACGTCCAGGGCCGCATACATATACTTTTGTTGTACTTGTTCATTTCATGAGGTCATCCTCTAAACAACTCTCATTGATAGTAAACTACATTAGACCCATTTGACAACTTCCCGAGTTTCATGTAGCAAAGAATTTGCATGAGAGAAGATCAGTACTCTAAATGAAGCTGATATGAAAGCTGCTGATAAGAAAGTAACAGGCTATCTGCATTAACCACCAAGTTAGTTAGTTAGGACCGATTCCTTTAGTGAAAATGTTTTTGCAAAAATTCCACCTTAAAATTTTCTGTCACAGATTCTCTTTTTTAAACAACATTCTCACCAACTTTTTGAGGGCAAAACAAAAATTCTTGAGAGAATTTCATCACATTTTGACACAGTTTTTAATTTTTGGGCAGTTCTTTTCACCGTTTTTCTACAGCTTGGATAGTTTTCTACAAACGTGTTTGCCAATTAATGTTCAACCTTTTTTGGGAGGATTGCTAGTGATGTTACATCAGAAGACTGAAGAACAAATTTAAACCTTGCATGTTAGGCAATACGGAATTTAGTACAATACATTTCAGATGGGAAAAGTGTCGGATATTGTGACGAGCATAAAAATTGTCAGAATGGGAAAGTTTCAGATTCTGTGACTAAGAAGAATGTCATTGTTTGGATTGACCTTTTGGATTTGAAGTTTATGCATAAAAATCTTCATTTTGTGCTGAAGAAGTAAGTGGTAGAAACTTGTTTTTCTCTCATATCACAGGCAGACGATGAGATGGGAGCCTAGTGTGCAAAAGAGTTACGCACTGACACTGCTTCTTCAAACTGAGACTTGGCACCCAACACTGTACACTGCTGCTGGGATCTAGTGGGACTTGTGGGTCTGTAACAAACACACACCCTGGCCCCTCCCAGACAGCAAGCTATCCAACAGCAAGATTCCTGGTACAAGACCAGATCCATATGGTGTCTGTCAACTTCTGATGCAGGGAAGTCAAAAAAAATTGTTACAGGAGACAGGCTAGAGCCAATTATATATCTCAAGCACTCTGCCACTTTGACAGCATCACTGGACTAACAATTTCTTTGCAGATCTGGGTTTGCAATAATTTCAATCCATTTGAACAATCTCCAAATTCCTTTAATCTTTGTCGTTTCTGACTGTCTTTGAGGCTTTCGACTTTCACCTCTGTTAGTTAGCCGATCATTGGTGAGAAACAAGCAAGGCTGTGCAAAAAACACGTGCCCTTTGTTTCATGTCATCATCTGCTGGATGATCTCAATACATTTCACCAAGCTCTAACTCTTCCTTCAGTTTTCATAGTCCAGATTGTCTTGAGGCTTCTGGTTTCTTTCTCCAAAGTTGACCCATCAAAGGTCATCATACATCAAAGATGCACGCCATTTGTTTTGGGGGTGACAAGAGACTGTTGTTTCACACACATGCTGGCAGACACTTTCGGTGGTGAATGCAGGAATACATTTCTTACATCACGTCACACAAAAAGTCTGGAGTACTTTGATTCTCTGCAGTGTAAATCCTAACCGTACTCATGTGCTAGTTTAGTCATCTGGACTCATTCAGTGACCAACTTTCAGACAGCAAACCCATCAAGGTAGTGCAATAAAAATACAAACCCTCTGACACAACAAAATTAAAGAGCATGAGCTTAGTGAGGTGCCTAGGAAAATTTCCAAGTACCAGGCATATAGACAGCTGTGAAAGATCATCAATTATGCATTGGCAAGACTCTCGTTTACCTTAATCAGAATGGCATTACAGTCCCAGTTCATCTCAGTTTTTTTTGCCTACTCTCAATCAGAGTATAGGGTTACAGCCCCAGTTCATCTCAGCTCTTTTCTGCCTCCTCTTAATCAGAGTATAGGGTTGTGCTCCATGTGAAATGGATGGTCAACACAGAGGACTCCATGTTCTGTACACCCAAAAAAAACCTAGATAGGTTCATGAGTCCCTCTGTACAAATTTCTATGCAACCTGATGGCACCAGACAGCCAATATGAGGTTGCACAGTGTGACTATCCTTGGATATCTGTGTTTCATTTCTACCCATTTCAGATTTTTGCCTTCCTTAGCTACTATCTTTACTCTTGCTTTGGTTCTTCCAACTCCTTGTCATGTACTTTGAGATTCAGGAACTATCTCTCTTCTACCTGACCCTTCCCAGAGATCGCAAGAAAATGCTTACTGAAAACTGAAATTGGGCTCTTGCAACAGCAGTCCTATCTTGCACTGCAATACCTCTCTCTTCTATTTGATACATCCCAGAGATGTTGAGAAAATCTTACTGAAAACTGAGAAATTGGACTCTTGCAACTGCAGTCTGCAATACAGGGTTGTATTCTGGATGAAATGCCGCACCTGCAGAACATCTTTCACCTTACGTTCTCAAGTAATCTTCAAACGTTATATCTTTGGCTGCTACTGGTTCCTTGTCCAGAGTCTTGCTGCACATACACTGCCTTGAAAAGATGCTCATCTAGGTCATAATTCCACTGCCCATTTGAAACAAGAAGTGCCCCAATGCGGCCAATCTCATAGGCTGATTTTGCTGCAGCACCACATCCTCCTGTGGCAACATACAGCTGAGAATCTTCCCAATGTGGTTTTGCATCCACTGCTTGAATGTAGGGATAGTTGTGGGAGGTGTATGTCACCATGCATGGTTTCCTATGGAAGGATTTGAATGAGATTTGTGGGAGCAGAGTTTGTAGAGTGTCATGCAATGCATCTGTCTCCACTTGGCGACCATTTTCATCATGGAACCAGTCTGTGATTTCCTTAGTGCTTGAAGCAACCACTGGCTCCCATTCTGTGCCCCCTATCTTGATGTACAACTTTCCATCAGGATACCGAATTGGAGGACATAAATAAACAGAATGCAAATAGGGATGTGATTCTAACCTCCAGATGATAGAAGGCATGCCTTGCAACCTCATCTCTTCCTCATCTCCAATTTCTGCAAGCAGCACTGACACAAGGTATGTGTGCAGGACCAATTCTCGACCAGGCAACAGCAGATTTGTATATGCATCGGCACAGATCAAAACCTTGGAAGCAGATAACACTTTGCCTGCATCAGTGGTGATGTTCACACCATCTGCAGTCATATCAATTGCTACAACAGTCTCTGGCACAATACAAGCGCCATGTTTTGCAGCAACTGCCAATTGAGCTCTGGTCATTGCCCGGGGATTCACATAGCCTGCTCCACCATGCTCCATAATGCCTGCATCCTTCTCCTGGCAGTGCAGGTAAGGAAACCTCTTCATGAGTGCATCCCCATCCTCCAGGAGCTCTACAGCTGCTCCATTCTCTTTCCCAACTGCGAAAGCCTCCAGCAAGGAGTCGGTGGGTTGCTTGTAAAAAGGGGTGACTCTCAAAGACCCAACAGAGGAATGGAACTGAATTCCACTTTCTTGCTCACTCTCTCCGTAACTTGCAATAGATCGAGCTGCAAGCTTCGACCATACAGGGTTTTTGTCTACAATACGAGTGAGACGTCCCTCATCGTAATGGGAACCGAAAACCCCTAAATGGGTTGTCAGATCCGCAGGCTCTGGAGCTCCGATTGCAACAACAGAAGAAGACTGCCCCTCCCCACGAGCAGTAATAGAGTAGTGGGCAGAGAGATGGAGGCATGCTGCTGATCCTATAGGCCCTAACCCTATCACAGCTACAGAATACAAAGCGTCGGCTTTCTTCTTTATACCGGAAGCTGCTTCCGCCATATTTTTCTCTCTTACAAGCCCCCCGAGTGAAACATCAATACCGAAAACAAACGGAACACATCTAGATATGTGGAACCAAAAAAATCATTTCGTGCTGTGAGTGCAGGACCTCTTCAGACCCTTGAACCACCCACAACGGCGGAGCAGATGTTTTTCCGACAACAGTGGGACCCATTGCAATTAAGATCATCAAAAGAGACAAGTGCGGTATGCAGATCTCCTGCTGCTCCTTGGACATCAGATGCTGGATTCAACTGTGGGTACAAAAGACAGCGCATTCTTTTTCGTTCAGTGATCTGAATCAGATGTTACAAACCCATCTTACAGCTACAATCTCTTGAAGGAAGCAAGCTCTATTTGCAGAGCAATCAAGTTCAGGGTTCAGAGTGGAGGAGCATGCCTGCAGTAGTATTTACCTGTACCTGCAATATTTACCTGAATCCAACAAAAAGGTTGATGATTCTGAAGCTAATAACAAGATCCATTAACGGCTTTCTTTCCACAAAATGCAACCTGGGATCTAAACAAATGCAACCCGAATTTAGACAGACAGATTGTTGGTTCAGAAGTTCATAGTTAGAAAAGGGTTTCCACAAATTACTGTGTTGCTTGCTTGTCCAACACAACACTGCTCCGGCCTGCACATTCATGACTGTGACATACATTGGTGATGTACTCTTTGGTAAAATAGACATACATTGGTGAAAAGATGTATGTCACAGTTACATACTCACAGTTATTGCAGAATGCTGTCCACTTTCAGCTTAACTAGTAACACAGACTTTTCTACTGACTTTAACAAACATCCTTCAACCTGGCACACTTCCAGATACATAATTAATATTGCAAAACTGAGAAGATGATGATTTGAACAGTGAGTAAGGCAAGTGAATGAAAATCCCAGAGGTAATAAAGGGATACTGTCTAATTACCAACTAATTCCCCTTATACACCTGCATAAGGATGACATGAACCACTGCTGTTAGGTTACTTGGTCATTTTAAATGCAACTAGTGGTGTGGATCCTCTAAATCTGCCAAACTCTACTGGTTTTGATAGAAGAAAATCTTTGAATAGGATTACTGAATTCCATATGGTTTACCAGGCAGCCTATTTGCCTACAAAACTCTGGACCCGAGTAGAACTCCAAGAGTAGTTAACAACCCAAAATTGTGTGCTCATGAATACAATTTTCAGAATCAAAATAGGCTCTGAATCCTCTTGCACATTACTATATGCTTCTCTACATGAACAATGGTTTCTCAATGGCTCTTAACATACTCCTGAATTACATTCAGTCCTTCAGTCTCCTCACCATAGTCCTGAAAACCCAGCAACAAGGGAATTGCCCCATTCCACAATTTAGTAACAAACCACAGAATCTGATCAATCAATTCTCCAACTTTGTCACAGTTGGTTCTATAAACTGAATCAAAAGCCAAAAACAGGAAAAACTTGAACCCAGATGAACACCCCCAAAACCATGTCAAAGAAATTCATACCTTCACAACCACACAAGAACAGCCCACCACCTTGCGAGCCTTGCCCTCTGAATCAATCTTGCAAAGCTGCACATTACCAACAGAACATGAAGGCTCCTAACAGATGCCTTAAAAACAAAAAAGTCAGAGGATTCAACCAGTGGCCTATCAATGGGCTCCCCAGTGCTCAATGCCTTCTTCATTTTAAGACAGTCATCCTCCAATTCTACCCCAAGAGCACAAGTTGATTTGACAACCCTATCTCTCTCACTGGAGTTCTTCTCATTTCAAGATGCATCAATGATCATGGCTAGTTGAAGCCTGTTTCTCAGTAAGAAAAAAAGAACATTTCCATATATTGCAGTGCAATCAAATGTGAAGACACAATCCTTAAGTGTACCAGCGATGAGATGGCTTACCCCAACCCATTCACCTAGCTTCTTGGCACTAGGCACAGAGATGAGGTTAACATTGTGCTCTGAGCAGAGAGCTTGGACCAGCTTAGAATAATCAGGCTGGTTGCAGTCCTCAGCCAAAACACATAGCTGGGCAGCATGCTTCTCAATTGCCTTCGCAGCCTCATGAAGGCCGCATGCAAGACCATCATGGGCCAGGGACTTCTTCAACACAAGCTGCAGACCAGTCAGGATATCCATGGGCACCCCCAATACAGGCTCAGCTGTGACTACTGGCTTCTCAGCCACTGCATCTGCAACTGGCTCCTCCCTATATGTTGCAAACCATTAAAAGTAATTATGGACTTCTTCAAGAATAGTATTCTAGAGATTTTGAGTTTTTGTGCTCCCAACTAGTACACTGCATATCTATTCATGGTACCATGTATTGCATGTCTACTGGCACTGTTCCATATCTGATGAGAACAAACTCTCATCTCATGCCTTAGACGTCAGAGAGTTCTTCAATACAACCCTAAAATCCATTGCTAGAAAAGGTCTGTCCCTAAAGTGGTAAAAAGAGAAAGAAACACAAGGAACAAGAACCTTACCCGTCTGACATGGTTATCCAATGTGTGAAAAAGACCTATATATCTGCCTGCACGCTCAGAACGCCATACCAAGTTAGAAACAACAGAGAGGATCTGCAAACAAAGAGACAAGAAAGCATTCCCCATTTTGAACCCAGAAAACCCGCTAGCATGGGTTTCTATCCAGGACTAGAGACCAGAAAAAAACGTGAACAAACAGGAGCAGATTCGCAACAGGGAGACTATTGAAGAACACAGGAAACAAGTTATGAACAAAGAAAAATCAACAACATCCAACAAAAAGGGCAGAATTTGACCTGCAAAGCTCCGGAAAGAGGAGGAGCGGGTTGGGGCGAACAACAAGAAGTTCCCAAAAAAAAAGAAAAGCGAAGTAGGAGGAGGATGATAATCCAAGAGAGAAGCTGCCACGGAAAGAAATAACAACCAGATGCGCTGAGACGGACCTGACGGAAGTGGGAGAACGTCGGAGGAGGCTGAGCGAGCGACAGAGGAGCGCGCGTCTGCTTCACGACACTAAGCCAGCGAGAGAACGATCATTTGGCCAAAGCGCAAGCATTTAGGGTTCCGAACCTACTAATTACTTACTAATTTTCTCACTAGTTTTCACAGTTCCTTAAAACCCACTAATTCAGTGTCTTAGGTGCATTCACACTTGATGTTAAATCAATGTTAAATGAAAATCTAGGTGGCATCCTAGGTGACACCTAATGTTAAATGGGCGATAGCTTAATGTTAAATGAATCTTAGTTTAAGATAAAATTTTCACAATAAGTTAGTTTAAGTCTTAAATGACTAGTATGATGTTGAGGGACTTAACACTAGAGTCCCTAACACCAAGTGTGAATGCACGTTTATGTAACTAAGGTAAAAATTAGTTGCATGCAATTTGTTTTATGCAACTAAGTAAAAATTAGTTGCATGTGTTGTGTGTACCTAAAAATTAGTTGCAAACAACAATTGTGAAAGACAAATTTTTTTACTAGTGTATGCTAATGCAATTGATTTTTAAAGCCCTTTAATGAATTGGGTTAGTGAAATAAATTCATCTTTTGTAGTACTACATGATTGAACTTTGGAGTTTGAAAGCAATTTTTTTTTGCTTCAAACTTTTTTTTGAACTTGAAATTTGGAGCTAGGAGTTTCAAACCATAGTTAAAAGCAAAAAACATTTTCTCTTGACCTTCAAAATTCAATGCCAAACTTTGAGTTAAGAATTAAGAACTTCAAACTTCAAACCACAATCAACAAACAAAAAATTTGGAGGCCAAACTTTGCTCCTAACACCAAACTTTGGATGTAGGGAGCAATTTTTTTGTTCCAAACCATGGCCAATACCAAAAAAAAATGTTGTTAGCCTCTCTCTAAACCCTTTCATTGTCCTATTGCAAAATTTAAGTTTCAATGTATTGCTTCCGAAATAAAATAATTGGAAAATAATTTTTTTTAAATATTAATGTTCCAATTTTTCATTTAATTATAATATGTTAAAGTGGTTGCTTTCCATCCAATTGAATGTTATTTTTAGGTTTGGAAAGTAATAATTGGAGTGACACGCTCCCAAGTTCCTAATTAGACCCAAGATGGGTTTAAGTTACTCAAACAGCGGAATTGTGAAGAACTCGGGGCACACTCCCAACTCTCAGCACTAGAAGGGATAGAGGGGTGTGCTAAAGCTCCGAGATGGGACTAAGAAGAGTAATAAGCTTTAGTTATTTACTCGAACCTGCATCAAACCAACCAACAAGTTAGTTAGTTCACTTTTTGGAGCACCTTTAGTGTTAGGACAAGCCACAGCCAACTCTGGACTCACAAGACTCATCACGGCCCAGATTCAAAGGAAGCCACCACCTTCCTCCATATAGTATTCTCTACACCTCTCCACAGCACCTACATCCGAATGGCTTTTTGTCCCGGGATTCCCAAGGAGGAGTCCCAAAACTATCCCAGTTTGAACTTTCGGGACTTTGCGAAATCATAATTCTTTGCTTAAACCTCTGATTAAGATGAGGTCTGAAGCAAACTTGTAGCTCTCCTCGAGAGCTTTCTAACAGTGCATCGCACTCCACCTGCACGCACCGGGGTTGGGTCAACTCCCAACTTTTAGTGGTCAGGAATCAAACTGCCAATTTGACCCCCGGCCCTTCTTTTTGCCATAACATGTGTTGCAGATGTCCAAATGACCCATGCGAGCCCATTTTTGACATTTACATTTCGATAACTTTTCAATGATATAAAAAACACCCCAATGCGAGGTGTTTTGACCTCTACAATCGAAGTCTAAAATTTCAGGAGTCATGAAAGACTCCCAAGTCCCCATTTTGGGAGTGTGAGTTTCATCCTCACAGTCTCTCAAAGTAGGGTTTTGACATGGAAAGTTTTAAATTACTTGTTTATGTTAAATTATCGACATAGAAAGTATGCTTTAATTGAAACATTGCATGAAATTTTCTTTTCTAAAAACCTAATGATGATTGGACATTTGATTCCTTGATAAATGTTTACTTTCATTGAAGATTTTTAATATTTTTTTCCAAAATTATCTTGTCTCTTATACAATGCAATTGTGATCTTCTAAGGTATTAATATGTTGAAAGCCATGTTCACACTTTCATGCTTATAAATATATATCTCTTAAAATTAACAAGGTTACCATTGATATTTATAAGTTTGAATAATCTTACACTATGTTAATATTAACGTTTTTATGTTTTATCATTTTATCATTGATGTTTTGATATTAACAACTACAAATTATGTAACACACAATTGAAAGTTCAACCAATTATAATCTATTCAATGTTGGATCTTTTATTAATTTGAAATTCATCAATTTTTAGTTTCTTTATTTTTGAAGCAACCATATAGATTGACCTCATGCATTCATTTGGTCATGATTTTGATGGTTTGGATCAAACCTTGTAGACAAATTGTATTTATTCTAAATAGTTCTTTTTTGGATGAGCATTATGTGTTTAATTATCTTTCATCCACTTTTTTACAACATCTATCTACCCAATATTTGATCTAATGCATGATATGTTTTTAATTGATGGTTCATCCTTCCAATTATACTTTTCACCACAATTTCAATATGGAAAGTTTTGATGTTAGGAATTTTTGTTGGTATTTTCTTGTGGTGTGTTCAAATAAACAAATGTAAGTATCTCTTTCATAAATTTCTTTCAACTATGATTTTGCACCTTCACTACAAAATTTAGTAGTTAAAATTTCTCTCCATTTTTTGTCAATTAGCTTGTTCTCTCAAACATTGTTCGTGTTTTTCGCTTGTAACTATTTTATATTACTTTTGAATATTTGTTTTTTTTCTTTTTCATGCAAAGTTATTTGTCATCTCCGATAGCAACATTTCATGCAAATGAAAAACCTAATTTGATAATCACGGTTGATGACTTTAGTTTTACACAAGCAACAAAAGGGTGTTTGTCCGCAATGTTAGGTTTCCAACAAAGATCTATTCACATTTCAAAGGATTTATTATATGACGAAAGCAACTAAGTAAGACATTAAATGTATCGGCCCCATATGTTTGGATTCGATGGATTGTATTAAATAGTTTTCCTAAAGAAATATTAGATTGTTGGCAATGATTTTGTCATGTCATCTTAAAAATCTGTTATCACCTTACAAACTATTGCTTTTATAATTAAAGATGTTCTTCCTTTTGGCATCAAGTATAACATCTTAATGACACTAAAAGAAAAACATGTATTTTCGACTGCTCTTTGTGACTAAATTTTAGTCGCAAGAGACATTTTGCAACTAAAATCCTTTTAGTCGCCTAAAACAAGTCGCATGTGATAAATAGTCGCAAATGACAAAAAATATTGTATGAAAAAAAAAGTCAACAAATACATTTCATCCTTTGACTTCATTGTATACGTATTGTCACATGCGACTAATATGCAACTATTTTGGTCACAATCGAAGGCAAATCATGTGCTGCCATGTGTCTTAATATATGATGATGATGATTATTATTATTATTATTTTGAAATAATCTAAAACGTTCAATTCAAAGACTTGGATGATCTTATATTATGACACATGGCCCAATGTAAATATGCCACATGGCATTAAAAAATTAATTTAATAAAAATATTAATATTAAGTTGGTAGGTACATAAATAGGTGCCTACAATCCTTACCTACCTACTTACCTACTTACCTACTTAGGTAAAAAAATAAATAAATAGGTTTTACCTTCCTAGGCTAAATACCTACTCATATAGGTAAGTACTTAAGTAGGTAAGTACATAAGCTGACCTAGATGGGTAGGTCAAACTAGGAACTTACCTAGCTAAATAGATAAGTAGGTTGGGGAGGTATGTACTTTAGAATTGTGCATTATTTGTTTTTTTGTTTTGGGTTGAGCCTTTTGATTAGCTCATCCCATGTGCACAAACTTCTTAA